>Ga0302321_100001070_pt1 | contig 23492 bp, 16 predicted proteins | sample Fen_T0_1_FD_202505 | JGI IMG/M metagenome (GOLD analysis project Ga0302321, IMG submission 202505) | Peat permafrost microbial communities from Stordalen Mire near Abisko, Sweden - Fen_T0_1 | ecosystem: Environmental > Terrestrial > Soil > Wetlands > Permafrost | place: Sweden: Abisko...
GCGGGCCACGGGGTGGCGCCGGCGCAGCTGCCGGCGGATCGGTCGCACCCGGCGCTGCAGGTGCTGCATGGTTATGGCGCGGCGGCGGGGACGGCGCAGCTGGCGGAGACCGCGCGGGCCACGCTGGTGCAGGCCCGGGCCGCGCACGCGATGCTCCCGGTGATGCTGGTCGCGCACGCCAGCCGCGAAGCCGGCCGCGACGTCGGGCGGCTCGCGCGCAGCGCCCCGGGCGACGCCGAGGCCACGGGGCGCGCCGGCGCGCTGGCCGAGGACCACGCGCAGCTCGCGCGCGAGACCGCCGCGCTGCAGGGCCAGGCGATGGCCCAGGGGGCGCCGGATCCGGCGCTGCTCGAGGCCGCGGCGCTCGACGCCGCGACGCTCGGCTTCCGGGCGCGGCTCGCGAACCTGCGCCTGGCGCTGCGGTCGCTGGGCCAGGCGATCGACGCGGCGGATCACGGGGTGATCGCGGCGATCGCGAACCTGTCTGCGGGGGCGCGCCTCGTGCTGGTGTCGGCGCGGCTCGATGCCGCGAGCGCCGCGCTCGGGAGCGTCGAGACGATCCTCGACGTCAGCCAGCCCGCCGCGGTCAACGCGCGCTACGACGCGATGCCGGCGGATGCGCCGGCGCGCGAGATGGGGCGGCAGTTCGAGCTCCGCGAGACCCGGCAGGCGCAGCTCGTACGCGCGCAGCAGCAGTTCGCGGCGACCGTCCAGGCGCACCAGCTGGAGGGCCCGCTGTTCGAGCAACCTCGAGAGGAGCGTATCCGGTGATCAACGACCGTACCCAGTCGTCGGAAGCTGCGGTGACCGTCGCGCCATCCGGGCGGTAGATGTTCTCGGTCCCGAGCATCGCTGCGATCTGTGTGGCGCACGGGGTCGAGAAGCTGCTGACCCGAGATCGCGACTTCTCGCTGGCTCCCGAGCTCGCGATCGAGGATCCATTTGCCTGAGCGCGCCGTGGCGCGCCGGGCGCTGCTGTCGCTGCTGGCGCGAGCGCGAGCGCCGCGGTACATGCAGCGCATGCCCCGTCGCGCCTGGTCCGTGGTCCGCGCGGCGATCGGGCCGGTGCTCGTGGTGGCGGCGGTGTATGCGATCGCACGGTGCCGAGGTCGGGATCGCCCGGGCGTGGTCCAGGCGATCATCGCGGTGGATCGCGACACCGCCATCGTGCTGCGCGACGATCGCGCGCGCCGCGAGCGCGGGTACGTCGAGCGCGTCGGGGGCGAGGCCGCGCTGGGGTGGCGCGCGTCGATCGCGCGGCCACGCCGGCGGCCGATCGCGCCGCTCGATGCCGCCGGGCTGACCGTCGGCGAGGGCGTGGTGACCGTCGAGACCGAGGCGCGCCGCACCCCGGACGTCGCCGGGTTTCGCCTCGCCGACGGCGCGGCGGTGTGGCACGCGCTGCCGGGCGCGCGGCGCTACGACGTCGAGGGCGGCACCAGCTTCTACAACCCGCTCAGCGGGCCGCTCGGCGACGCCGGTTTGCTCGTCGGGTTCTACGGCAAGGTCGAGCGGTGGAACGAAGCCGTCGCGTTCGATCGCGCCACCGGCGCCGAGCGCTGGCGAGCGGTGCTCGGGCCAGCGGTGACCGGGCCGGCGTGGCTCGCGCCGCACCACGTGGTGATACGGCAGCTGCACGAGACGATCGCCCTCGATCGCCAGACCGGCCAGCTGCAGCGGTTTCGCACCGATCTCGGCGCGTGCCTCGTCGGCGACGCGCTGTACTACGTGGCCAAGGGCGCGCTGCGCGTGCGGCGGATCGGCGACGATAGAGATGCCGCGGTGCCGATCGACCTGGGCGCCGCGCTGCGGGTGTTCGGCCTGTGCGGCCGTCGCGGCCACCTCGTGATCCTCGCGCTCGCGGTCGGCAGCGAGCAGCACGGGCCCGGCGCGATCCTGGTTTCGTACGCGCCGCTGCGCCTGGTCGCGCTCGACCAGGCCACGCTCGCTCTGCGCTGGCAGCTCGATCTGGGGCCGGTCGCGCTCGCCGGCGGCGACGGCGGGTTTCGCTCGACCGCGCTGGGCGATCAGCTCGGGCCGCTGGTGCCGCTGCGGCTGATGCCCGCGGGCACGGAGGCCAAGCCGGTGCTCGCGATCGTCGACGTCGATCACGGCCGCGAGGTCGGCCGCACCGCGCCCGCCGAGGACCTGCTGCACCTCGATCTGATCCGCGGCCCCGATCGCGTCTACATCGTCGACGACGCGGCCGGGATCAGCCGGCTCGCGGCGCTGGACGCCACGACCGGCGCGATCACCGGCGCGCTCGAGGTGCCGCATCACCTGATGTTGCGAGCGGCCCATCAGGCGGTCAGCGGCAGATTGTGGATCGGGATCGAGTCCGACGTCCGCGTGCTCGACGCGGCCACGCTGCGAGCGGTCGACGGCGGCGAGGCGTTGCCTGACAGCCCGTCGCTGCGCGCGCTGCTGCGCCATTGACCGCGGCGGCGGGCCCCGCGGCTCAGCGCGAGTGCGCGCTCAGCAGCGCGGCGACGTCGTGCTTGCCCAGGTGGCGCGCCCAGCCCAGCGGGGTGGCGTGGTAGCGAGCATCCTCGATCGACGGATCGGCGCCGCGCGCGACGAGCAGCTCGACGACGGCGCGCTGGCCCTGACCGGCGGCGGCGTGGAGCGCGGTGGCGGTCCAGTGGCTGCCCGGGGGGATGGCGTCGATGCGGGCGCCGCGATCGAGCAGGAGCCGGACCGCCTCGAGCTGGCCGCACAGGCTGGCGAACACGAGGGCCTGGTCGGCGACGACGTCGCGATCGTCGTCGAGCGGGAAGCTCGGGCATGGCGCGACGGCGAGGCCGGGATCGCGATCGAGCCAGCGGCGCAGCCAGTCGAGCCGGCCGCCGGCCGCGGCGAACACAGGGTTATCGAGGCGCGCACCGCACGCGATCAGCGCGCCGACGCATTCGATGCGGCCGAACAGCAGGGCCGTCGACAGCGGCAGTCGATCGCCGTCGAGGCCATCGACCGCGGCGCCGGCGTCGCACAGGACGTGGACCAGCCGGGCCGAGACTCCCGCGCGGGCCGGAGGGCCCGACGACACCACCAGCGCTAGCGTCGTCGGAAAGCGGCCTTCGTAGGCGTCGCAGGTCGCGTCGACCACGGCGCCGGCGGCGAGCAGGATCTGGGCGATCGCGTCGGCCCCGGGGACCGAGGTCTGGAGCGCGTCCTCGATGCCGTTGGCAGCGACGTAGTGGAGCAGGGTGGCGCGGTGGCGCGACGCCGAGCGCGCGTGGGGTAGCGCGGGGTCCGCCGCCAGCTCGGCGCGCAGCGCCGCCGCGTCACCGCCGATGATCGCCCGGACCGCGCGGGCAAACGCGGGGTGTTCCGCGGCGAGGATCTCGTCGACGGGGGTCATCGGGGGTCATCGCCTCGAGTCGAACAGGTCGTCGGCTTTCTTGGGCTTGGCGGGGGCGGGTTTGAGGTCGCTCGCCGGCTTGGTCGCCGCGTGATCGCCGGTGGGCTTGGTCGCGGTCGCCGGCGAGGCCGCCGGTTTCGAGGCCGCGGTCGCCACCGCGGGCGTGGGCGGCTTGGCGGGTGCCGGCGGCACCGGCCTGGGGACCGCAGGTGGGGCGGTCGCGGTCACCGCGGCCGTGGCTGGCTTGATCGCCACGACGGGGTGGGCCGGCGGGCTCGGCGCAGCCGCCGCGGTGGGCGGCGGCGACACGGTGGGCATCGGGACAACCGCGGCACGCGGGGCCGGCGGTTGCGCGGCGGCGGGCGGTGCGGCCGTCACGGCAGCGGGAGGAGGTTGCGCGGCGGCAGGCGGTGTGGCCGTCACAACGGTGGGTCGCGGTTGCGCGGCGGCAGGCGGCGCGGCGGTCACCGCGGCGGGCGGCGGTGGCGCGGCGGGCTCGGAGGCGGCTGCGCTCGCCGGCCCGTCGTGCTGCGCTGGATCCTGGTGCGACAGCTGGCTGATCGCATACCCACCGGCGCCTGCCACGATCGACAGCGCGGCCAGCCCGGCGATGATCCAGCCGCGGCTGCTACGCCCGGCGTGGGTGACCTGGCCGATTCCGTGCGACAGGCTCGTTGACTGCAAGGCCGGCCAGCTGCCCGGGGTCATGTGCGCCGGGGAGATCGGAATCGGTTGCGCCAGCCCGCCCATCAGCGCGCCGGGCAGCGCGCCGGGCACGGCGATCTGCGTGCTGCGGTGCTGCAGGATGCGGCCGACGCGCGCGCCGGCTTGCGCCGAGGCGATCGGGTCGGTGGCGAACGGCGCGAGGTGGCGCGCCAGCTCGCCGAGGTTCTGGAACCGCAGGTTCGGATCCTTCTCGAGGCAGCGCAGCACGACCTCGGCGAGGCCGGTCGGCAGCGGGATCGTGATCGGCTCGGGCGGCTCGAGGCCGACCTTGAGCACCAGATCGGCGTAGCTCTCGCCGGCGAACGGCGGCCGGCCGGTGAGCATCTGGTACATCACGACGCCGATCGACCAGATGTCGCTGCGCGGATCGGCGGACCGGCCGCTCTTCATCTGCTCCGGCGCCATGTACTGCGGCGTGCCGAGCACCATCTGCGTGCCGGTCAGCTCATCGTACCCCACCGGCGTCTTCGAGATCCCGAAGTCGAGGATCTTGAGCAGCATCGAGCCATCGGGCCGGCGCGTGATGAAGAAGTTCGACGGCTTGATGTCGCGGTGGATGATGCCGAGCGCGTGGGCCTCGGCGATGCCCTCGCACGCCTGCAGCATCAAGTCGCAGACGATCGCCGGCTGCTGCGGGCCGTGGTGACGAAGGATCTGGCTGAGGTCGTTCCCGTCGAGGAACTCCATCACCATGAACGGCGTGCCGTCGGGTGTGGTGCCGACGTCGATCACGCGAGCGCTGTGCTCGCTCTTCAGCTTGACCGTCGCCTGGGCCTCCCGCAGGAACCGCTGCACGGTCGACGCGTCCTCGGTCATCGAGGGCAGGAGGACCTTGATCGCGACGGGCTGGTGGAGAAACAGGTGAGACGCGCGGACGACGTTGCCCATCCCGCCGGTGCCGATCAGGGCATCGATCCGGTACTTCCCCAAGAGGATGGTGCCTGGATCCAGCTCCACGAAAATCACTGTAGCAGGTTTACGGCGGGCATCCCGGTGCGTTGCGCAGCGTTCTCGTGCGTTGCCACACCGAGTTCTGGACCGCCAACGCGCGTGTTCACACGAAGCTGAGCCAGTGATCGTGCTTGGAATCCGCGCCCTTGACGATCGAGAAGAAGGATTCCTGGAGGCCGCGGGTCACCGGACCGGCTTCGCCGCGGCCGATCTTCCGATGATCGATGTCACGGACCGGCGTGATCTCGGCGGCCGTCCCGGTGAGGAACACTTCGTCGGCGACGTACAGCTCGTCGCGAGCGATCGCCTCTTCGCGCACTTCGAGGCCGCGCTCGCGCAGCAGCTGGATCGCGGTGTCGCGGGTGATGCCTGCGAGAATGGCGCCGGCGGTGGGCGGCGTGCGCACCACGCCGTGCTTGACGATGAAGATGTTCTCGCCGGTGCCTTCGGCGACGTAGCCCTGCGGGTCGAGCATCAGCGCCTCGTCGAACCCGCTCTTGATCGCCATCCGCTTGGCGAGCACCGAGGTGACGTACTGGCCGCAGATCTTGCCCTTGTTCATGATCGCCGACGAGTTCGACCGCGTGAACCCCGAGATCATGCACTTGATGCCCTTCTTCAGGCCCTCATCCCCGAGATAGGTACCCCACTCGTAGCAGGCGACCATCGTGCGGACCGGCGGCTCGAGCGATCCCAGGCCCAGCGCGCCGTAGCCGAGATAGATCAGCGGCCGCAGGTAGGCCGACGTCATCTTGTTGGACTTGACGACCTCGGCGCACGCCGCCATCAGCTGGTCGCGCGTGTACGGGCAGTCCATCGTGCAGATCAGGCACGTATCGAGCAGCCGCTCGATGTGCTCGCGCAGCCGGAAGATCTGGGTCTTGCCATCGGCGCGCTGGTACGCGCGGATGCCCTCGAACGCGCCGACCCCGTAGTGCATCGTGTGCGCGAGCAGGTGATCGGTTGCCTGATCCCACGGCACGAGCGATCCGTCCAGCCAGATCGTGTCGAGCTTCTTGATGGCCATGGCGGCTGTCGTAGCAACCTCGCTCGCGAATCACAAGCGCTCGCGGCGCGGTCGATCTGCTCCGGCGGCGCCCCCCGCCTGGACCCGGCGACCGACCGCTCGGACGGTCAAGCTTCGAGCAGCCGCAGGTAGGCGGCTCTGACCTCGTGTTGCCAGCGCGCCACGTGGTCGAGCAGGATCTCGCCGTCGGGATAGCCCGAGCGCCGGGCGAGCTTGTCGAGCTCGTCGCGGGCCTGGGGCAGCGCGTGGATCGGCTGATCGTGGACGACCCGCAGGCGGTGCTCGATCTTGCGCAGGAACCGGTAGCCCTGCGCGAGCAGCTGGATATCGTCCTCGGGCGCGACCCCCGCCGCCGCCGCCGCCGCCAGCGCGGGCGCGGTGCCGGTCGTGCGCAGCTCGGCGTGGGCGTGGCCGTGGACGAGCTGCAGGTACTGCGCGGCGAACTCGATGTCCATGATGCCGCCGGCGCCGACCTTGAGATCGCCGGTGAACGGCTTCCTGCCCGCGCCGAGCTCGCGCTCGATCCGATCGCGCATCGCGAGGATCGCCGCGGCGATCGCGCGCGCGCCGCCGGCCGGGGGCGCGCCGTACACCGTCGCCGCCGCGAGCTCGGCGACGTGGTCACCGAGCTCGCGATCGCCGGCCACCGGGCGCAGCTTGATCAGCGCCTGGCGCTCCCACAGCCGGGCATGGCGGGTGTGGTAGTTGCGCCAGCCGGCGAGCGAGGTCACCAGCAGGCCCTGCGAGCCCGACGGCCGCAGCCGCGTATCGATCTCGTAGAGCCGGCCGCGCGGGGTGCGCTGGCGAAGCGCGTTGAGCAGCCGCTGGGCGCAGCGCGAGAACCACTGGATCGTCGGCAGCGGCACCGCGCCATCGGACTCGGCGCCATCGCCGCCGGCGTACACGAACACGACGTCGAGGTCCGCGGCGTAGCCGAGCTCGCGGCCGCCGAGCTTGCCCAGGCCCAGCACCGCGAGCCGCGCGTCGCCGGGAGGCCGGCCGTGGCGCACCGCGAGCTGGGCCAGGACGATCGCGAGCGCGCGATCGAGGCAGGCCTCGGCGATCGCGGTGAGCTCGCCGCACACCGCGAGCGGATCGAGCACGCCGCCGAAATCGGCGAGCCCGACCCGCAGCACGTGGCCGTTCTTGACCTCGGCGATCGCGCTCCACGCCGCCTCGGGATCGTCGGGCGCCGCGGCGGCGATGCGGCCATCGAGCTCGGCCGCGACCTGCGCGATCGAGCGGTGCGCCGACGCGGTGCCCAGATCGGTCAGCAGATCGATCAGCTCGGGCGTATCGACCAGGGTGCGCGCCAGGTACGTGCTGGCGCCGAAGATCGAGCCGAGCAGCCGCACGATCGCCGGGTTCTCGTCGAGCAGCCGCCAGATCGACCACGCCGCGCCGCGCCGCGCGATCAGATCGCCGAACGCGCGCAGCGCCTGATCCGGATCGGCGCTCGCGGCGATCTCGGTGAGCAGCGCCGCGCCGATCCGGCCGGTGCGCGCCGACGCCGCCGCGACCGGCGCCAGCGGCGAGTCGCCGTAGCGCCGCGCCCGCCCGAGCTCGGCCCGCGCGCGCGCCGCGTCGCTGAACCCGAGCCGGGTCAGCGCGGCCTCCTCGTCCTCGGCGGTGAGCTCGCCGCGCAGGATCGCCGCGACGTCGGCGTCGGCGTCGGCGGGATCGCCCAGCGTGGCGAACAGCCGCGACACCGCCGCCGTGTGCTTCACCAGGTCGATCGCGAAGCCGACGTCGCTGGCATAGCCGAGCCGCCGCGCGAGCACCAGGCGGCGGGCATCGTCGTCGGGCACGATCTGGGTCTGCAGCCCGCCCTCGAGCTGGAGCATGTGCTCGACGTGGCGCAGCCAGCGGTACGCGCGCCACAGCGCGAGGTGCTCGTGGTCGGCGATGAACCCGGCGAACAGCAGCGCGTCGAGCGCCGGCAGCGTGCCGCGCAGCTGCAGCCGCGGCTGCTTGCCGGCGTGGATCAGCTGCAGCGCTTGCACGAAGAACTCGATCTCGCGGATCCCGCCCTCGCCGTTCTTGACGTCGAAGCCATCGCCGCTGCCGCCGCGCCGCCGCTGAGAATCCGCGAGGCGATGCCGATCCTTGCCCTGCGGCGGACCGGGATCGCTCGCGCCGGATCGTGGCCGGGGCCGCACCAGCTCGCGCTTGATCCGGCGGTTGAGCCCGCGCACGTCGTCGAGGACGGTCGGCAGGGTGACGCGCGGAAACACGAACGGCCGCAGCGTGCGCACGAGCTCCGCGCCGAGCTCGACGTCGCCGGCGCACGGCCGCGCCTTGAGCCACGCCTGGCGCTCCCACGGCCGCCCGAACGTCTCGTAGTAGTGCTCGGTCGACGCGAGCGAGTTGGCGATCGCGCCGCGCGCGCCCTCGGGCCGCAGCCGCAGATCGACGCGGAACACCACCTCGTCCTCGGTGAACTCCGACAGCGCCGCGGTGACCTGGGTGCACAGCTTGGCGAAGTACTCGTGGAGCGACAGCCCCGAGACCTCGCCCTGATCCGACGAGTACACGTAGATGACGTCGACATCCGACGCGAAGTTGAGCTCCTCGCCGCCGAGCTTGCCCATGCCGATCACCGCGAGCTTGGCCTCGCGGCGCGCGCCGGTCTCGTCGGCGTACATCGGCACGCCGTAGCGCGCCTGCAGCTCGCGGCCGCAGAACGCGATCGCCTGATCGAAGCACGCATCGGCGAGCCGGGCCAGCTCGCGGCCGACCTCGATGTCGAGCCCGAGCTCGAGCTCGCGGACCCCGAGCCGCACCAGCTCATCGGCGCGCACCCTGCGGAGCGCCGCCTGCAGCGCGGCCGGGTTCGTGACCCCGGCCACATGCGCCGCGACCTCGGCTGCGAGGATCTCGCGAGGCTTTTCCCGGCGCAAATACGGGTCGGCGGCGACCCTGACCAACCGGTGAGGATCCCGGGTCAGGAGGGTGGCGAGGTACGGCGCGGACTGACACGCCAGCGTGGCGATCTGCTGCGCCGCGTCGTCCAAGCCAGCGAGATCAAGCGCGCTTTGGGCCGCGGCCTCGAACAGCCGCTCGGCGCGGCGGAACGCGTCCGCCGGATCGGCCGCGCCGACCGCCAGCTCGCCGGGCTCGATCACTCGAAAACCATACCTTGACACCCGTCGAGTCCCGAATTACCCAAGGTCCTGATTCTCCACGAACATGCGCGATCTCTACGAAGTCCTTGAAGTCGAACGCCAGGCGAGCCCTTCTGACTTGAAGAAGGCGTACTACCGCCTCGCCAAGAAATACCACCCCGACCACAACCCAGGGGACAAGGACGCGGAGGACAAATTCAAGGAGGCGTCCAACGCTTACTCGATCCTGTCCGACGACGAGCAGCGCCAGCGCTACGACCGGTTCGGCATGGAGGGCATCCGCGGCGTCAACGGCGCGGCCGGCGGCAACGTCGACGACATCCTCTCGGCGTTCGGCGACATTTTCGGCGACTTCTTCGGCGGCCGCGGCGGCCAGCGCCGCCAGCCACGAGGCGCCGATCTACGGGTCGACCTGAACCTGACGTTCCCCGAGGCGGTCTGGGGCGTCACCAAGGACGTCAAGGTCAGCCGCGAGATCGCCTGCACCACCTGTACCGGCACGGGCGCCAAGCCAGGCAGCAAGCCCGAAATCTGCAGGACCTGCCAGGGCAAGGGCCAGGTCGTCCACAGCCAGGGCTTCTTCATGGTCCAGACCACGTGCCCGGCGTGCCGCGGCGCGGGCAAGGCGATCAAGGAGCCGTGCGAGGACTGCCGGGGCCGCGGCACCAAGGCCGAGTCCTCGACGCTCAACGTCACCGTGCCGCCCGGCGTCGACGATGGCCAGACCCTGCGGCTCGCGGGCAAGGGCGAGGCCGCCCCGGGCGGCACGACCGGCCACCTCTACGTCGTGCTCCACGTCCAGGGCGACGAGCGGTTCAAGCGCGACGGCGAGGACGTCCTGACCGAGGTGCCGGTGAGCTTCATCAAGGCGGCGCTCGGCGGCGAGATCGAGGTCCAGACGCTCGAGGACGGCGTGACCGGCAGCGCGACGATCGAGCTCAAGCCGGGCACGCAGCCCGACGAGGTGATGGTGCGGCGCGGCCACGGCATCCCGCGCGTCGGCGAGCCGGGTCGCGGCGATCACGTGCTGCAGTTCAAGATCGAGATCCCCAAGAAGCTGACCGCGCGGCAGGAAGAGCTCCTGCGCGAGCTCGCCGGCGAGCTCGGCGAAGCGGTCAAGCCCGAGAAGCGCGGCCTGTTCAACCGCAAGAAGTAGCCGCGGCGCCGCCTTCAAGGCCTCGAGCTCGAGCCGCTTCACGGTCGCGCGTCAGCGCGTGCGGATCTCGAGGACCGTGATCGAGTACGGCGGCAGGCTGTATTCGAAGCTCGGGCGGACCCCGGTCACGATCGTCGTCCGCGGGGCGACGTGGGTGGGGTCGGCCAGCGTGTTGGTGTCCTGCGGGCTCGCCGACGCGAGGACCGTGGCCCGGGCCAGCGGCAGCACGCCGCGCACGCCTTGCAAGCGGATCGCGACCGGCTGGCGCTCGCCGGCGGCGTTCACCAGCTTGAGAAACACCGTCCCGGTCACGCTATCCCGGGTGACGCTGTGAAACACCTGGGAGCCGCCGGTGGTGGTCAGCGTCGCCGGCAGCACCACGTCGCCGGCGTGCTGCGCGAACATCGCCTGCAGATGGTACGAAGGTGAACCGTAGCTGTGGAGCGCGTCGTAGCCGATGAGGTTATTCGGCCACTGGCTCGCTCCTGGGGCGAGGTTGACCAGCATCGGCGCATAGGCCGCCATGATCACGACATCGGAGTTGCGCTCGAGCCCGGTCAGCCAGGCGGCGTCCCCCAGGGCGGCCGCGAGGTCCGGGGTGGGGCGGCCCTCGATCGAGGCGTACTCACCGACGAAGATCTTGGGGCCGCTGCGGTCGAAGCTGTCGTAGCGATGCGCCATGTGCTGGAACGCCCGCGGCGTGGTGTAGAAGTGCTCGTCGAGCACGTCGGGGGTGCGGCTCGCCACGCCCGTGGTGGCGATCAGCTGCAGCGCCGGGTGCGCGGCCTTGATCGCGTCGAAGAACTGGGCGAACCGGGCGTCGTAGCTGCCCGAGCGATCGAAGAAGTCCTCGTTGCCGACCTCGACGTAGTGGAGCGGGAACGGCTCGGGGTGTCCGTCCGCGGCGCGCCGCGCGCCCCAGACCGTGTCGGTGCCGCCGGCCACGTAGTCGATCTCGTCGAGCGCGTCCTGCACGTAGGGCGCGAGGTCGGCGCCGGGCCGCACGAAGCTGCCATCGAGCGAATACCCGGCGTAGACGCCGAGCACCGGCTCCATGCCGAGATCCTCGCACCACAGGAGGTATTCGAGCAGGCCGAGCCCGTCGCTCGAGCGGTACCCCCACGGCGCCTGGTGACCGGGGCGCGACGCGAGCGGCCCCAGCGTCGCCTTCCACTGGAACCGCTCGTCGAGGGTGTTGCCCTCGAGGAAGTTGCCGCCGGGCAGCCGCAGGAACGTCGGGGCGAGGCCCGCCATGAGCTGCATGAGATCGACGCGATTGCCGTTTTGCCGGTCGCGGAACGTCGCGGGGAACAGCGAGACCTGATCGAGCCAGAACGTGCCGGCGTCGGTCGTGGAGATCACGAAGCGCGCGTCGGCGGTCGGGCGCGCGTCCTGGGTCCTCAGCTCCACGCTGTACTGCTTCCAGGTGGTGCCGAGCTTGTCGATCCGCACCGCCGCGTAGCGCCTGGTTCCGTCGGTGCTCTCGAGGCTCACGGTCAGCCGGCCGGCGAACCCGGGGCCGGCCTTGGCGAACAGCTGCGCCCGGTAGCTGGCGTGCGGCTTGATCGGGATGCCGAAGTAGCCGTCGTTGGCGACCCCGGCGCGGTGGTTCGCCGGGGTGGTGGTGACGCGCAGGCTCGTGGTCAGCGCGGTGCCGGCGATCGGCTGGGTGGCGTCGAGCGCGATCGCGGCGGTCGCGCCGGGGTCCTGGATGACCGCCCAGTGGACCGGGGTCGATGGGTCATCCTTGAACACGCGATTCCGGATCAGCTCGCCGTACAGGCTGCCATCGAGCGAGTGATTGATCTCCTCGATCATCAGGCCATTGAGCATCGGGCTCACGGCGTGTCCGGGGTGACCGGCATCGATCTGCAGGCTCGCCGGTGCGACCGGGGGCGGCGGCGTCAAGCCAGGATTGCCGACCTGGGCGACCCGCAGCACGTCGGCGGCGGCGAGCCCGGTCTGGTAGAACCTCACGTCGTCGATCGCGCCGTTCGCGAAGTCCACGGGGTTGCCGGCGAACTTGCCGCGCCCGATCGCGGTGCGGCCGGTCGACGGCGCCGCCACGACCTTGAACACGGTATCGGCGAGCACGCCGTCGACATAGAGCGACGCCGACTGGGCCGCTGCGTCGTAGACCCCGGCCAGGTGATACCAGCGTCCCGGCTCCGGGGTGAAGCCGGACTGGGGCAGCACGAAGAAGTCATATGGCACGGTGAACGAGAACTGGTTGCTATCGCCGCGCAGCTGCAGAAAGAAGCTGCTCTGCACCGCGCCGTCCTGGCTGACGAACGTCTGATACCCACCGATCTGCTTGACCTTGACCCAGGCCGCGACAGTGAAGCTCTGCGTGGTGTCGACGATGGCCGTCGGGGTCTCGGCGTAGCTCCCGGGCGTGCCGGGCACCGCGAGCGCGGAGGGACCGACCAGGCCCGCGGTCCAGCCGGTCGCGCCGAGCAGCGTGGCCGCGTGCTGGTTGCCCGAGGCATCCGCGGCGGTCGCGCCGGCGCCCTCGTCGAAGGTGAGGTAGGCCGCCGCGCTCGGCCCGGCGGTCTGGGCTTGCAGCGACCCGGGGGCCAGGAAGGAGAGCGTCAGTGACAGCGTTCTTGCGAGCGATCGCGTCATGTGGTTCCTCCGTGTGGCGTCGAGGGATTCGACGCGGGCGCACTGTACTCGCAAGCTGCCGAGCGTCTCGATTCGTGACGTCGGTCTTGCGATCCGCGGCTCTCAGAATCAGTGTCGTACAACACGGAATCTCGGGCCCAGATCGATCGCCGTGGATGATCGCCAGTCCGCCACGCGCGCGGTCGAGCGTGATAGTGCCGGAAACCCGACGCGGTGTCGGGATCGCGCTGCGGCGCCCACCGCGCGCCGCGGCAGCCGCGACTTCGACCGCCCCGGCCAGCGGGGGCGTGGCGCGGTGGCCGTGCGCCCGATCTCGAGGGAACCACGCGAGACCTACGTGTAGGTAATGAACGTACTGCGGTCAAACCGCTGTGAGATCCCGCTCCTGCCGGCGGGCGGACGCCTCCCAGGTCGCATGCCATAGTGGGCGCCGGCGCCACCGCGAGCGATTGGCGCACACCTTGCCATGGACCCGGCCCAGCCAACCCCCGACGTGGCGCCGCCGCCCGGCGCCGTCATTGCATCTAGCGGCGACGTGACCGAGATCGAGCTCGTGCTCTGCAGCTACTGCGACGCGGTCCATCGCCGGACCCAGGCCGCGGGGGGCAAGACGATGCGCTGTGCGACGTGCCACTCTCCGCTGTATCGCGGCAACGGGGATCTCGGCGCCATGCTCGCGGTGACGATCACGGCCACGATCGCGTTCTTTGTCGCCAACACGCTGCCCCTGCTCACGCTGACGTCGCAGGGCCAGCAGACCCGGGCCACGCTGTGGCGGGCGATCGTCGCGTCCTATGACAGTCAGCTGCCGTTCGTCGCGGTGGCGCTGACCTTGACCTTGCTCGTCGTGCCGGCGATCGAGCTCGGCCTGCTGCTGTGGCTGCTCGTGCCGCTCTGCCTGCGGACCCGGCCGGCCGCGTTCCACGCGGTGATGGCGATCCTGCAAACCCTGCGGCCGTGGCGCATGATCGAGGTGTTCTTCCTCGGGGTCATCGTGGCGGTCGTCAAGCTCTCGGGGCTCGCGACGGCGCTGCCGGGGTGGGGGCTTTTCGGGGTCGCGGTGATGAGCTTCTCGCTCGCGGCCCTGGCGTCGTTCGATCAGGGCGCGCTGTGGCGCCGCGCCGAGGAGCTCGCGCGGTGACCCGCGGCATCGATGTCGGCCTGGCCACGTGCCACACCTGCGATCTCGTGGTCAACATGGGCGCGCCGGCCAGGCCGCCGGCCGGCGCGTGCCCGCGCTGCCGGTCGCCGCTGCGGTTCCGCAAGCCCAACGCCAGGACCCACGTGATCGCGCTGCTCATCGCCGCCACGGCGCTGTACTTCCCGGCGAACGCGTTCACCATCATGTACACCGAGCAGTTCCCGCTGCGCCGCGCCGATACGATCCTGTCGGGCGTGGTGTTCCTGTGGCAGCAGGACGAGTGGGAGCTCGCGGTGCTGGTGTTCGCGGCGAGCATCCTGGTGCCGCTCTTGAAGCTCGGCGCGCTCGCGTTCCTGGTGATCGCTTCGGGGCGAGGCTCGACGTGGCGGCCGCACGCCCGGACCAAGCTGTACCGCGTCCTCGAGGTGATCGGCCACTGGTCGATGCTCGATGTGTTCGTGGTCGCGCTGCTCACCGCGGTCGTCCAGCTCGGGCAGTTCGCCCGGGTCGCGCCCGGGCCGGCGGTGCTGCCGTTTGCAGGCGTTGTCGTCCTCACGATGCTGGCGTCGGCGTCCTACGACGCTCGCGCGATCTGGGATCGAGGTGTGCTTGACTGACCCAAGATTTGAAGACCTGCCGGTTCCCGTGGTGCACAAACACAAGCGCGGGCGGCCGTCCGCCGTGTGGATCGTTCCGATCCTCGCGGTGCTCGCCGCCGGTACGCTCGCCCTCCGGTCGTACCTGCGCGCCGGTCCGACGATCGAGATCACGTTCGAGAGCGCCGAGGGCCTCGAGGTCGGCAAGTCGGACGTGCGGTTCAAGAACGTGCCGATCGGCAAGATCAGCAGCATCGAGCTCACCGATGACCAGCGGCAGATCCTGGTCAGGGTCCAGCTCGAGCGCGGCGCCGCGAGCCTCGCCGTCCAGGATACCCGGTTCTGGGTCGAGCGGCCGCGCATCGGGGTCGGCGGCGTCACCGGGTTTGGCACCCTCCTGTCGGGCGCCTACATCGGCGTCGATCGCGGCACCTCGAAGGACAAGGTCGAGCGGTTCGTCGGCCTCGAGAAGCCGCCCGGCGTGACCCACGATCAGGTGGGCCGGCGGTTCCGGCTCGACTCGGTCGACGCCGGCTCGCTCGGGGTGCAGTCGCCGGTCTACCTGCGGCGCCAGCAGGTCGGCTCGGTCTCGGCGCTCGAGCTGTCGGGCGATGGCAAGCGGATCGATATCGAGATCTTCATCAATAGCCCCTACGATCGCGACGTCACCGATACCACGGTATTCTGGAACACCAGCGGACTCGATGTCTCGCTCGACGCGACCGGCCTCCACGTCGATACCCAGTCGCTCGCGACCGTCATCGCCGGCGGCATCGCGTTCGGGCTGCGCGACGGCGATCCGCCGGGCAGCCCGGCGATCGAGAACGCGCACTTCACGCTGTTCGACGATCGCGCGCACGCGATGGCGCGGCCGGATCCGTCGCGGCTGCCGCTCCTGATGCGGTTCCACCAGCCGCTGCGCGGCATGGCCCCGGGCGCCCAGATCGACTTCGAAGGCGTGCGGATCGGCCAGGTCGACGCGGTGAGCCTCGGCTACGACGCCGCGACCCACGGGTTCTACTCCGACGTCGACGCGACGGTGTACCCCGAGCGGCTGGGCGCGGCCTACGCGGGGCTGGTCGCCGAGGGCCAGCGCCGCGGCAAGACCGGCCCGCAGATGTTGCAGTCGCTGGTGTCGCGCGGGCTGCGGGCGCAGCTGCGGTCCGGCAACCTGCTCACCGGCCAGTTCTTCATCGCGCTCGGGTGGTTTCCCGACGAGCGCGGCAAGGACGCGGTCGCGGCGCGCGACGGCGTGTGGGTCGTCCCGACCGAGCGCGGCGGGCTGGACCAGGTCCAGGATCAGGTCGAGAGCATCGTCGCCAAGGTCGACAAGATCCCGTTCGATGCGATCGGCAGCGAAGCGCGCGACGCGATGCACGCGGCGAGCTCGCTGCTCGGCCACCTCGACCACGACGTGGTGCCGACCGCCAAGCAGCTCGTCGGCCAGGCCGACGCGGCGATGGCGGCGCTGCGCGACGGCCTGACCGCGCTGCGCGACAACGTCGCCGCGCCCGACTCGGCGATCCAGCAGACGACGCGGGCCACCCTCGAACAGCTCGAGAACGCCGCGCGCGCGCTGCGCGGCCTCGCCGACTATCTGCAGCATCACCCCGAGTCGATCTTGCGCGGGCGGTCCTCCGGATCGGAGCCCAAAGGAAGTCCATGAAGTTGTCCCCGCTCGTGCTCGCGGTCGTCGCGGTGGCCTGCCGCTCGGCGCAGAGCGAGTACTACACGTTGCTCCCGCCGCCGCGCGAGCTCGGCGCGCCGGTGACCGCGGCGTTTCAGCTCGACGTCCTGCCGATCGACGTGCCCCCCGAGGTCGATCGCGCCGAGATCGTCGTGCGCGAGGGGCCCGGCCGGCTGACTCCGGTCGAGACCCGGGCGTGGATCTCCCCGCTGTCGCGCGAGCTCCGCCACGCGATCTCCGATGACCTCACCCACGCGCTGGGCGTGCGCGACGTCGCCGGCGCCACCCCGGCCGCGGGGATCCCGACCTACCGGATCAAGGTCGTCGTCCAGCGCTTCGACTCGAGCCTCGGCGCGCGCGCGTCGATCGAGGCGATCTCGACGATCCGCGACGCGACCGGCGCGGGGCCCGCCGTCGTGTGCTCGCACCGCGCGAGCGAGGGCGCGGGCGCGGGCTACGAGCAGCTCGCCGAGGCCCACCAGCGCGCGGTCGCGACGATCGCGGCGCAGATCGCCGCGACGATCCGCGGCCTGCTAGCCGGCACCACCGCGTGTAGCTCCTGACACGCGGCTAACAAGCGCTGGCGGCGGTCGCGGGTGCATTGCCTGGCGGCGCCGCGCGCGCCTATCGTCCGGCCAGGAGATCTCGATGTCATCCAAGAAATCATTCTGTTTGCAGTCTGCGCTCCGTGGTTCGGTCGCAGCGCTGGCAGCGGTGGTGGCGGCGACTGGCGCGGCGCCCGAGGCACGGGCGGATCTCAGCAACTATGGCGTACCGGCCGATCGCCTGCAGGCCAGCGCGGTCAGCCGGTTCCTGTCGCCCGATGGCCTGTACTACCTCCAGAACAATGGCGGCAACGCCGGCTTCAACTACTGGTGGATGGCGCACGGCATCGACGCGTTCATCGATGGCTATCAGCGCACGCGCGACGCGGCGTACCTGACCCGCGCCAAGAACCTGTTGCACGGGATCCAGCGCGAGAACGGCGGTGGCTACTTCAACGCGTACTACGACGACATGGAGTGGCTCGCCCTCGCGTGCCTGCGGGCCTACGCGATCACCGGCGATACGGAGTACGTGTCGGTGTCCCAGTCGCTGTGGGCGCAGATCAAGACCGGGGTGTCGAGCGGGTTGTTCTCGTGGAGCACGAACTGCCAGCCGAACTGCAAGAACACGATCGGCAACACGCCGGCGATCATCCTCGGCGCGCGGCTGTACGGCCTGGGCCTCGTGCCGGACGCCGATCGCGCGCTGATCGAGACCGCCTACGCCAACGTCAAGGCATCGCTGGTCGATCCGGCCACCGGGGCGGTGTGGGATGGCAAGGATCTGTCGACCGGCAGCGTCAACAAGGCGACGTACTCCTATAACCAGGGCATGTTCATCGGCGCGGCGCTCGCGCTCTACAAGCTGTCGGGCAACGCCACATACACGGCGGACGCGAAGCAGACCGCCGACTGGGCGACCACCGCGTTCACGGTGAACGGCCTGGTGTTCGCCGGCAAGGAAGGCGGCGGCGATGGCGGCCTGTTCAAGGGCATCCTCATTCGCTATCTGGCGCTGTTCGCACGCGAGGGCAACCTCGCCGACGCCGACCGCAGCCGCTATATCCGCGTGATCAAGGACAACGCCAACCTGCTCCACGCAACCGGGATCCAGCGCCCCGAGCTGCTGGTCGGCCCCGACTGGTCGACCCCGCCCGGCACGGTGACCGACTTCTCGTCGCAGCTGTCCGGGATCTTCCTCGAGGAGGCGGCGGCCGTGGTCGACGCGCCGATGGTCTATCGCGACTTCAACTACCAGGGCACCTGGTCGTCGCTGCCCGCCGGGTCGTACACGCTGGCGCAGCTCGTCGCGCGCGGCGTCAGCAACGACGACATCACGTCGATCACCGTGCCGCCCGGCTGGACCGTGACGATGTACGAGGACGACAACTTCGCCGGGGCGAGCCTCGTGCGCACGTCGAACGACAGCTACCTGTCGAGCGGCGCGTGGAACGATCGCGTCAGCTCGCTGGTGGTCCAGGCGCCGGCCTCGAGCGCCGTCGTCACGCTCTATCAGGACTGCAACTCCGGCGGGTACGCCGTCGACTTGCCGCTCGGCAGCTACGACATGTTCGCGCTGCAGCGCGCCGGCGTCGTGAACGACGATATCTCCTCGTTCCGCCTGACCGGAGGCCACACGCTCTCGCTGTACCAGGAGTACAACTTCACCGGAGCGCTGGTGACCCAGACGGCGAGCAACAGCTGCCTGGTCGGGCTCGGCTTCAACGACAACGTGAGCTCGCTGAAGATCACCGCGCCCTGAGACACCGCGCACCGCGCGTCAGTCAGTGACCCGCAGACAGCGACCGCACGTAGGCCACGACGTTGTTGAGATCCTGCGCCGAGAGGCTGGACTGCGCCGGCATGAGCGGCGACTTGCCGACCGCGAGGCCGCCGCGGCTGACGATCTCGAAGATGTAGCGGTCGTTCAGCGGCGCCATGTACGCCGCGTCGGTCAGGTTGCGCGGCTTGGGGTTGAGGGTCGCGCTGGCCGGGCCGTCGCCGTGGCCCTCCGGCCCGTGGCACGGCGTGCAGACCTGCATGAAGATCTGCTTGCCCGCGGTGAGCGCATCGCCGGCTTGTGGGCTCGCCGCGGCGAGCATCTCCGGCGTGACCGGCGGCGGCGGGGTCCAGTTGATCTTCGCCGGGTCGCCTGCATAGATCGACCGGACGTACGCCAGGACTTTCCAGGCCTCCTCCTCGGTCATCGACTGTCCGAAAACCTTCGGCATCGTCTGCTCGGGAATCTGGCCGCGGATCAGCTTGAACAAGGTGGCGTCGTCGCTGCCGAACCGCCACTCTTCGTCGATGAGCGGCTTGCCCATGCCACCGCCGCCCCCCATGCCGTGGCAACCGGCGCAGCCGTACTTGAGGTAGATCTTGCGGCCGTCGATGACGGCGTCGACGCTCTTGGCGAACGGATTGCCTGACGTGGGGGCCTCGGCCGCGGTGACCTTCGCGGCGGACTGGGCCTTGGCGTCATCCTTGGAGCCGTTGCACGCGGCGAGGAGCAGCGCCCCGCAGATCAGATGCCTGGTGGTCATGATGTACCTCTTCCGTGGTGGTCAGCGCGCACCCTTGCCGCGGGCCTTGTCGTCGGCGGCGGGCAGCAGCGGCACACCGAATTCCTTCAGGATGTGGACGACCTCGTCGTGGCGCCGGGCGAGCGAGTCTTCCAGCTTGTCCTTGAGGGCGGTATTGCCCTTCTTGACGCCCATCGAGATGTCGAACGCGAACGGGGTCGCGCTGTCCACGCGATCTTCGAGCAGCACGGTCTCGATCGGCGCGGCCTGCTTGGCGGCGAAGTAGCCGGCGATCGGGCCCCAGACCAGCGCCACATCGACCTCGCCCGCCAGCAGATCCTCGACCAGCTTTCCGGGGTAGTCCTCGGCGTGGTAGTTCGAATCGAACATGAGCTGGTAGCCCACGACGTTCTCCGCGATCCCGCGCTGACCGAGCGCGTCGTGCGGTGGCGTGTTGACCTGGACGCCGATCTTGAGCGTCTTGAGCTGCGGGTCGTCCAGGTTGCGGATCTTGAGCTTGCGATCCTTGCGATAGGCGATGACGTAGCCGGTCCGGTAATACGGCCGGGTCCACAGGACCGGGTCGTAGCCTTTCGGGATGCCGAGCATGACATCACACCGCCCGGTGTTCAGCACCCGCTTGACCACGCCGCGCTGGTGGGGCCACCAGGTGTAGGCGACGGTCAGCCCGAGATCCTTGGCGATGACGTCGGCGAGCTTGTTCTCGAGGCCTTCAAGCTTCTCGTTCGAGAACGGCAGGTTATTCGGATCGCCGCACACCTTGAGCTCCTTGGCGTCGTCGGCCCGCGCGCGGCCGGACCCGGCACCGAGGAACACCAGCGCGACGGCCAAGGATCTCGCCAGGGCAGGTTTCATCATGGTTTCTCCGAGGACAACGCGGGAGCCTGGGTCAGGGTACAGCGGCGCAGCGATCACTCCAGCGCGAACACGTAGACCTCACCGCCCTTGGTGGTGCTCTTGTCGAGGCCACTCTTGTACGCGAGGCCGACCGCGCCGAGCGCCGCGTAGGGATCGTTGGGTGGCAGATCCTGCGACACCGTCAGCCCGAACCAGCCACCGACGCCGGAGTAGACCGCGACGTACTGCTTCTTGTCCGGGCCGAGGAAGGTCATCGGCGCGCCGACGATTCCCGAGCCGACCTTGTGCTTCCACAGCAGCTTGCCCGTCTTGGCGTGGACCGCCTTGAACCAGCCGTCCATCGTCCCGTAGAACACCACGTCGCTCCCGGTGGCCAGCGCGCCGCCCCAGCACGGCTGCTTCTCCTTGATGCCCCACACCTTCTTCCCGGTGGTCGCGTCCCAGGCGATGAACTCACCGAGATCGCCACCCGGGCCGGGCTTCATCGTCACGTTGGCGCCGACGTAGGGCGCGCCCGCGGTGTACTTGACCTCGGTGGCCTCGTAGTCCATGCACATGTTGTTCGTGGGGACGTAGAACAAGCCGGTCCGGGGCGAGAACGCGGCGGGTTGCTGGTCCTTGCCACCCATGGCGTTGGGACAGATGTCCTTGGTCACGGCGCCCTGCCGGGTCCGCTTCGACATGTCCTCGACCGGGCGGCCGGTCTTCTTGTCGATCTTCGACGCCCAGTTGACGTGCGCGAACGGCTCGGCGACGAGCAGCGTGCCGTTGGTGCGGTCCAGCGTGTAGCCAAAGCCGTTGCGATCGAAGTGGACGAGCGCCTGGACCTTCTTGCCCTCGACGGTGAGGTCCGCGAGGATGCTCTCGTTGACGCCGTCGTAGTCCCACGCATCGTGCGGCGTCATCTGGTAGCCCCAGTGCGCCATGCCGGTATCGGGATCGCGCGCCCAGATCGTCATCGACCACTTGTTGTCGCCCAGCCGCTGATCGGGATTCCAGGTGCCGGGGTTCCCGGTCGAGTAGTAGAACAGGTTGAGCGCGGGATCGTAGGAGTACCAGCCCCAGGTGGTGCCGCCCCCGCGCTTCCACGCGTCGCCCTGCCAGGTGCTCGTGCCCATCCCCTTCTGTCCGTAGTGCGGGTTGGCGGCGTTGAAGTCCGATGCGAGCAGGAGCTCCTCGTCGGGCCCGGTGCTGTAGGCGCGCCACAGCCGGTTGCCGTTGTTGACGTCGTAGGCCGTCAGGTGGCCGCGGACGCCGAACTCGCCTCCCGAGATGCCGACGATGTACTTGTCCTTCACGACCAGGCCGGCGGCGGTGATGGTCTCCCCCTTGCTGGGATCGCCGTTCTTGACCTTCCACAGCTCCTTGCCGGTCTTCGCGTCGAGCGCGATGACCTGGCCGTCCAGCGTGGACATGAGGATCTTGCCCTTGGCGTAGTTCAGGCCGCGGTGCACGAGGTCACAGCACGCCACCGGCGTGGCGCGGGCGTCTTGCTTGGGCGTATATTTCCACTTGATCGCCGCATCCTTCGCCAGATCAACGGCATAGACGTTGTTGGGATAGGAGCTGTGGACATACATCGTCGATCCGACGACCAGCGGGGCGCCCTCGTGGCCCTGATTGGTTCCGGTCGACATCGACCAGGAAACTTTCAGGTTCTTCACGTTCTCCGGGGTGATCTTGTTCAGCGTACTGAATCGAGTGGCCGCATAGTTCTTCGCCGGTATCACCCATTGCGCATCGTCGCTCTGGAGCGACATGGGGTCATCGGCCGGCGCCTGCGCCTGCGCTGCGGCGGGGAGCAAGACAGCAATCACTGCGACGACGGAGCTCTTGAGCATCATGAGCGAGCCTCCCGATTTCGCCGTTCATCATTCATCACGGTCTGGAGATGAATCGACGACGAGTTGTGTGAACTATACGGCGGGAAGTTGCAGACTGGCAACCCGCAATCTACAGCAAATGCATATTTCCAAACGACGGCGCTGGAGATTTCATGACGTGGCGAGTCGAGCTTGGGGTTTTCTGAGGCGGCAATCCAGCGCTGGCGAAACCGCTGGGGCTGTACTACAGCTTGCCGATGCGACCCATCGCGATGATCGCCGTCCTGGTGTTTGCCAGCTGCAGCAAGCACGAAGATCCTGGAAAGCCCGCGGAAGAACGCGTCTACGTGTCCGACGAGGACGGCGGCACGGTCGTCGTGATCAGCGCGGCGACCGACGCGGTGATCGCCCGGATCGCCGTCGGCAAGCGGCCGCGCGGCGTGCGGATCTCGCCCGATGGAACGCGGTTGTTCGTGGCGCTGTCCGGGACCCCCAAGGGAGGGCCCGGCGTGAAGGACAGCGACCTGCCGCCCGCCGATCCGAGCGCCGATGGCATCGGCGTCGTCGACCTGGCGACGCAGAAGCTCCTGCGCGTGATCCCGGGCGGCACCGATCCCGAGCTGTTCGACGTGACCAGCGACGGCAAGCGGCTGTGGGTCTCGAACGAGGACAGCGCCCAGGCCTCGCTGATCGACGTCGAGACCGGCGAGATCCTGCGGCGGGTTCCGGTCGGCAAGGAGCCCGAGGGCGTCGGCATCCAGCCAGGTGGCAACGTCGTCTACGTCACCAACGAGGGCGACAACATGGTATCGGTCCTCGATCTTGCGAGCGGCAAGACCGTGGCGCAGGTCGACACCGGTGGGCGCCCGCGATCGGTCGTGTTCACGACCGACGGCGCCCGCGCGTTCGTCGCCTGCGAGACCACACACGCGCTCACCCTCGTGGATGCCCGCACACATACGCGCACCGGCGAGCTCGAGCTCCCCGGCGAAGGCGTGCGGCCGATGGGCCTCGTGGTCTCGGCGGACGGCTTGACGCTGTTCGCCACCGGCGGCCGCGGCAAGACCGTGCACGTGATCGGCCTCGACGGAGCGGCGCCTCACGTCAAGGCCACGATCACCGACGTCGGCGCGCGTCCGTGGGGCATCGGCGTCACCCGGCGCGGCGACAAGCTCTACACGGCCAACGGTCCGGCCGGGGACGTCTCGGTCATCCTCACCGCCACCGGGACGGTGGCCCGCCACATCGCGGTCGGCGGGTCGCCGTGGGGCATCGCGCTCCGCTGATCGATCCGCACATTCGATATGTTGCTGGGTGATCATGAAGCG
>Ga0302321_100001072_pt1 | contig 23488 bp, 18 predicted proteins | sample Fen_T0_1_FD_202505 | JGI IMG/M metagenome (GOLD analysis project Ga0302321, IMG submission 202505) | Peat permafrost microbial communities from Stordalen Mire near Abisko, Sweden - Fen_T0_1 | ecosystem: Environmental > Terrestrial > Soil > Wetlands > Permafrost | place: Sweden: Abisko...
AAGGTCTTCAGGAGCAATCCCTTCGCCATTATCGATAACCAGGATACTAAGATAGCCATCTTGCTTATCCAACTGCAGCGTAATCTTGCCATCTGGCGCTGGCTGCCCATATTTCAAAGCATTGTCCAGCAAAACAAATAGAAGCTGCTTGATACGATCTTTATCTGCTTGTAGACCCAGACGTTCCTGAGTCGCGATAACGAGTTGAATCTTACGTTCGTCGTTTGCGCGTGTGCGTGTATGCTCAATGCTCTCAACGGCTAGCTCTAGTGGATCGATATATTGTAGTTTCAGGGGATACGTATCATCCAGACGTGCCAGCGTTAGCAGATCATTGATCAGCAGCGTCATGCGCTCGGCCTCGTTTTTCATGCGCTTAAGAATCCGTTGTGAATTCTCAGGATCATCTTTTGCGCCGCGCAGCAACAGTTCAGTAAAACCACGCAGAGAAGTCAATGGTGTGCGCAACTGATGTGAGGCATCAGAAAAAAACTGATGAAAACGCTCTTGCGAGGCTATCTGCGTCTTTTCTGCGCGTTCAAGGCGGATCACCATCTCATTAATGCTGCCAGCCAGGCGGTCAATCTCATCCTGAGGTGGTAGGCGCAGAGGCAAACGACCTTTTTGTTCAAGATCACCAATAGCAATTGCTTGAGCGGCATCCGTGACACGCCAGAGGGGTCGGAGCAAAAGCGTCGTCAGCACAAACGCGATTCCAGTGCCAACGAGGACCAGACAAAAAATAATTGTTACCATATAGAACGAAGATTGCTGTTGATAGAGCAAAAGATAAGTAAATGCTATCATAAGAATTAATAGCAGACTATAGGCTAATGTAAGTTGTATACGCAAGCTAAAAAAAGGACGTAGCCAGTAAGGCGCGTTGCGTTTCTTACGCTGCGAATTAGAATCAATCAAAGGTTGCGTGGGCAGCTCCTCTTTTGATGGACCCATCAGATACAAATTTCTGTTCTGAGCGGGTTTAGCGTTATGTTGAGTATCTTGCGATCTTTTTGTTCCTGTAATTTCTGACTCTGCCATTGTTGTAAAACCCCACTTAGCGAACGTGGCCCGGTTTACCCCTTTAGAACATAGCCAACACCACGTACCGTCATGATAAGGCGCGGCGAACTGGGCGAGTCTTCAATTTTTTCGCGTAAGTAGCGGACGTAAACCTCAATAATGTTTGTTTCGCCCAAAAAATCGTAGCCCCAAACGCGATTAAGAATAGTCTGTCGGTCAAGTACCTGACGCGGATGGCTCATAAACAGGTGGAGCAGATTGTACTCCGTTGCGGTTAGCTCAATCAGCCGGTTTCCGCGTGTCACCTCGCGTGTAGCCGTATTCATCTGTAGATCACCAAACTGCAGCAGTTGCGTAGCATCGCCGGTAGTAGTATCGCCAACAGACGATTTTGACCGGTTCTGGCGGCGCAAAATGGCCTTAATGCGCTCAAGCAATTCATAGAAATCAAAAGGTTTGGTCAGGTAGTCATCGGCGCCCGTCTGTAGGCCAAGGATACGATCACCGACTTCATCTTTTGCCGTCAGCATTAATATAGGCACATCGTGCGTTGTAGGGTTATTGCGCAGACGGCGCGTGACTTCCAGGCCATCAATCCCGGGCATCATAAGATCGAGAATGACCAGGTCGGGGTTGATACGCTGAGCGATCGTGATACCTTGTTCACCAGTTGAGGCCACTTCCACCTGAAAGCCTTCGTACCGTAGACCCAGCCGGATCAATTCTATAATGTTATCCTCATCATCAACGACAAGAACCTTTAATGCTGGTTGTTTCTCCTGGCTTGCTTGCCAGGTAGCCCCTTGTTGCATAATCTGTCTCCCCTTAAAATCCACCAGGAAACACCACAGTGCAGTATAACGTAATATGATGTATAAGTGCAAAGTGCACATGTGCTTCTTATTTTATAATAAATATGCTCAGGTTTGCTAGCAATCCTAACACATCTATTCGAAAGCATGCCTGACAGAATGTAATTAAATATAACTCAATATCTGTATGATCCTCTTTGTCAACTGAGTTAGAGAGATGTACTGGATACACTCCTGAGAAGCAAAGAAAGTTTCCGCATGACATAAATAAGAAAACATGATTTTGTTGATCAATTTTGTATAGTATCTTCCAGAAATTAATGCCAGGCTGGCGAAAAAACCATTGACATGCATTCTCTACTGATATATCCTAGCATTAGTGTAAAGGTATTCAGTTTCGGGTATTGATTTTCTGAAATCAGTCGCTTTGCCCAGCGGAAAGGTCCCTACGATGAAGTTAACAATGAAGGGCGATTATGGCCTGAGAGCCATGCTCGATATGGCAGCGTATTATGGGCAAGGGCCGATTGAGAGTGCCGATATTGCACTGCGTCAACATATTCCGCCGCAATATCTCGATCAAATTCTCATGGTTTTACGGAAAGAGGGATTGGTGAAGAGCGTACGTGGCCCAAAGGGGGGACATATGCTGGCAAAAGCGCCGAGCCAGGTAACGATGGCTGAGGTGATGCAAGCCCTTGAGGGATATGTTCCACCAATGGAATGCCTGCCAAACCCCGACTTCTGCAAGCTCTCTCCTGGTTGTGCATTGCGAACCGTCTGGCAAAAGATTGACATTCTTACGCAGCAAATCTTGATGTCAACGACAATAGAAGAATTAGCGCAAAAGCATCAGACTGGGAGTACAGAAGAAACGATGTATTATATCTAGATCTAGAGCCAGGAAAATAATATTTATGCTATAATTGGTGCGAATACTAGTGCGAGTGTGGAGTGTCGGGTAAGTAGGTTAGCTATTATGAGGACGTGAGATGAGTATCAAAGAGGAATGGTAGCACGTGGCTGAAGCATTAGAGAAGCACAAATTGATCGCGATAGTCGAAGATGATCCACGTCTGGTGGAAATGTTTTGTAATATGTTCAAATTTTTTGGCCAGTGGCGCTTGCGTATATTTTCTGATGGGGAGACGGCGAAAGAGCAATTGCCGGATCTGGGGGCGGATCTTATTTTACTTGATGTTGGGTTGCCGAGCCTGGATGGTGGTTCCCTCTATAAGATATTGCGCGGGCATAGCAATACCAAAAACACGCCAGTTATTGTCATCACGGGTAGTTATGCCTGGGAACTGCACCGCATGGGTTTACAGACGGGCATCCTCTTACGCAAACCATTTAATATGCAAGAGCTGATAGATATCATTCAAGCTTTGCTGCCGGAGGAGAAAGAAGGCTAGCACAATATGGTCCACTGGGCAAAAAACGTGACCGAGTTGGTTGGGCACACTCCCCTTGTCGAGTTGAAACGTTTCGGTGCTGGGGAGGGTCGATCTGACGGAGATGAGAGCGCGGCGGCGAAGATCTGTGCCAAATTGGAAATGTTCAGCCCGGGTGGAAGTTCGAAGGATCGTGTTGCGCTGCAGATGATCAACGAGGCAGAGGCGCAGGGGTTGCTGCGTGCCGGGAGCACTATCCTTGAACCAACGAGCGGCAATATGGGGATCTCCCTGGCTTGTATAGCTGCAACTCGTGGCTACCGTTGCATCCTGACTATGCCTGATACAGTGAGTCTGGAGCGGCGCCTGCTTCTCCAGCGCTTTGGAGCTGAGGTTATTCTTACACCATCTGCGCAGGGCATGCGCGGAGCGATCAACAAAATCATAGAGCTACGTACGACGTTGCCCCATAGCTGGTATCCTCAACAATTTTATAACCAGGCCAATCCACGTGCGCATCGCGATGGCACCGCCGTCGAGATCTGGGAGCAGACCGAGGGAACTGTGGATATAGTCGTGATAGGTGTAGGTACTGGCGGCACCCTGACAGGCGTTGCTGAGGGGTTACGAATCTGTAAACCTGAGATTGAGGTTGTTGCCGTTGAGCCCGCTACATGCGCAATCCTTTCTGGTGGGCGCCCTGGCCCGCATCGCATTGAAGGCCTGGGAGCTGGTTTTATCCCCGATACCTTGCGCGTCGATCTTATTAATCGCATAATTCCAGTTACTGATCATGATGCCGTAGAGACCGCCATCCGCGTTATGAAGGATGAGGGTATATCGATTGGTATCAGCAGTGGGGCTGTGGCGTGGGCCGCTTTACAAGAGGCACACAAAGAACAGAATAAAGGGAAGGTTATCGTGGCAATCTTTCCCAGCGCAGCAGAACGTTACCTGCAGACAATCCTCTTTGATGACCTGCGTGCCAACGCACGCTGAGAAAGTGTCAGCGTCCCATAACTCTCGCTTTTTCCTTTTGCCCATGCGACCTCGCGCCTTCGGCGCTCGCACTTCTTCTATCTCTTAGTATATATATTTTGCTATTTTACATTTTTTGCACACGCGCAAAAAATGTAAAATAGCAAAATATATATACTAAGAGATATGAGCGCTCAGCTTCGCTGAGCGCTTCAGTCAGCGAGAAAGTGAGTAAGAAGAGGCAGAAAAGTGCAAAATGTGTAATAATGAAATAGATGTTGATTGGATTTCAATAATTGCTGGCAATTTGTAGCTTTTTCTGTCTTCTGAATCGTTAGTAAAAGTAAGAACGAGGTTTTAGTTAAAATAGCTAGCTATTTTGCCGACTCTCGTGAGCACTTATAAATTCTAATTGAGCTAGGGGTGGAGTCATGATACAATCGGCAATGGACACTTACTGCTTTAATTTAGAGCGTATTCAGTATATGCGTATTAGAAGGTATGCCTGGCTTTTTCTGTTTGGCTTACTGGTGTGCGGGCTTATTGGCATTTTATCAGGTATTCTATTGTGGAAAACATACACACATACTTTCACTCCATACTTAAAGTGGCAAGATGCGCTTGTTAGCCTCTCCTGGTTCATTGCTTTTATCGCGCTGGGTGGTAGTATGCTTGTGATACGTTTTCTGCATGCATTGTACGCAGGTCATACTGAAGGGATGCTCACTTTTATCGGGAAAGATACCATTGTTGTGCGCGACCTCTCAGCTGAGAACTTGAAGAGCATCTTCTGGCTGATGAATAGCGCCTTCTGGTGTTTTGTCACTGCCCTGATCGGGCTTGTCCCGGCCATATTAATTGGCTGGACGCTAAAATTGTCCAATCCCCTGTTGATGTTCAGTACCACTGGCATCGCTATTATCCTGAGTATAGCGGGAGTGATCATAAGTATCGCCGCAGCGTCAGTTGTCGTAATTGGATGCGTGGGCGGCATATCATTTGGTCGCAAACTGGGCTCTTCAAATACCTATCAGCTAAATGGTCAAGCAACTATTCGCATCGATAACTTTGTGCTTACCATCATTTATCCAGGTAACCCGGAATCGATGGTAGATCTCAATCTGCTGAGCATTGATGATCAGCGGCAACTGCTTTCACTGTTGCACAAACGTTGGGTTGCTGCGGAGCAGGTCTGGAATCCTACGCTTGGCGAGGAGATCGCGCAAGCACTGATGGGGGCGCAGAAGCGTGTCGTTTTCATCTAAGTTGTGTGGCAGTGATCCTTTGAGTAGTCGATACTGTTGACCTATTCATCGTGCATAGCCAGCATGATGTATCAAGCGTGTGTCGCCCTATCACTCGCCTCGCCGTCAAAGGCTCCGATCGATATAGCTCTGGGGGTACCGGAGTGGTCAGTGAAAGGCGACACGCCGAAGCGCGGCGGATGTGCATGATCCAATCGGCACCTTCAAGGGTTTGGATGGGACAGAGGGATGGTGAGAGAAGAGGCAGAGGGGTGAGTAAAGATGCGTACGCCAAATGGAATAAAATAGTGTCCATGGATGTTTGTAATAGTGAAGAAAAGTAGAGAAATATTTAGAAGGCATGCTCACATTGTAGATACTATGCGAATGGTGGCGGAGGAGCAAGACATGCAGCTATCAGCCGATAAGTGCGAGCGTTCCATGATACTTTGCGAAATTAGTGTGAAAAGGTATTGACAAGATTTTATTTGCAGCGTATAATTATGACTTGCCACCACGTGTATGCTAGTAACAATAGTGTTATCGATCTTTCATAACACCAGTAGCAACGTAGGCCGAGAGACGAGACATATTACGAAACGACACACAGCATTCCCCAGACAATGTGAGGATACTATTAGAAGCCACATGGAGTTTAACCCGTAACCTGTTTTCATGAGCCAGGGGCTCTGAAGTTCGTGAGCATTTCGGGTAAATGTGCATTGTGGTGTTTTTTGTCGTTTTAGTTATTCATGCTTCGGTCTCTAAAAATTTTGACTCTTAGCGGCTAGCTTATCTCTGTTGGAGGGATAGTTGTTTGTGTGGGCGATGTGTGACCATTGATAGTCAGTTCGCAGGCAACCTGTATGTGTAGAGGTGTAGGAGTAACCGCTCATTGCGTTCGCAAGCGGTTACTTTTATTGTCATAGACCGTTTCACAACACAGTCATTATTTTAATCATTTATCTTTTTTCCGTTTTTTTTTGTTGCGCAGAGAGAGATATGTATTGTCGTGTCTCTCATTCCTCTATGGGCGATTTCGGTGAGAGGAGAATACCAAGTATGGCAGTAAGCACGAGGGCCGTTGCGCTCCCCGAGCGTGTCTCGTTTGCACGCATCCCTGACATACGGCCTATGCCTGGCCTGATTCAGATCCAATTAGACTCCTTTGAATGGTTTAAGAAAGAAGGTTTACGCGAGCTCTTCGAAGAAATTTCTCCTATTGAAGATTTTACTGGCAAAAACCTGAGCCTGGAATTTATTGTACCACCAGAACCATTTGGTAAGCCAAAATATTCGGAAGATGAGTGCCGCGATCGTGATGCAACCTTTGCTGCACCTCTGAATGTGAAGGCTCGTCTTATAAATAAAGAGACCGGCGAAATTATTGAAAAAGATGTCTTCATGGGCGATTTTCCCTTGATGACAAAAGATGGCACTTTTATTATTAATGGCGCGGAACGTGTTGTGGTTAGCCAGCTCGTTCGTTCACCTGGCGTCTACTTTACGGTGGATGAAGATGCTACAACGGGCAAGAAGTTGTATGCGGCAAAGCTGATTCCTGGTCGTGGTGCGTGGTTGGAATTTGAGACCAGCAACAAGAATCTGCTGACGGTCAAGATTGATCGCAAGCGTAAGATTCCGGTTACGACTTTGCTGCGTGCTATCTCGACGCTCTCAAAAGATCAGTGGCACTCAGGGAACCTGGACCTCTCGACGGACCAGGGCATTCTGGATGCGTTCACTGAAGTCGATAATGATGCGAACATTCGCTACATACAGGCAACGCTTGATCGTGATCCAGTGAAAAAAGAGGACGAGGCGCTGCTTGAACTCTATAAGAAGTTGCGCCCTGGTGATCCTGCAACCCTGGATAATGCACGTTCACTGGTAAAGAACTTATTCTTCAATGCACGCCGCTATGATCTGGGCAGCGTTGGCCGTTACAAGTTGAACCGCAAACTGGACGAGTCGATTCCTCAGAGCACACGTATTCTGACTCAGGACGATCTGGTAAATATCATTCGTCGTCTGGTCTCTTTGAATAATGGGCGTGGGCGTAAAGACGACATTGACCATCTCGGCAACCGCCGTGTGCGTTGTGTTGGCGAATTAATCCAGACACAGTTTCGTGTCGGTCTGCTGCGTATGGAGCGCGTGGTAAAAGAGCGCATGAGTATCCAGGAGCCTGGGCAAGCAACCCCCAATGCTTTGATCAATATCCGCCCTGTGGTGGCGGCGATGAAAGAATTCTTTGGTGGTAGCCAGCTGTCCCAGTTTATGGATCAGACGAACGCACTCGCTGAAATCGGTCACAAGCGCCGCCTCTCGGCACTTGGTCCTGGTGGTCTTTCACGTGAACGTGCTGGCTTCGATGTCCGCGACGTGCACGAGTCTCACTATGGTCGTATCTGCCCAATTGAGACGCCTGAAGGTCCAAACATTGGTTTGATCGGTAACCTGGCGACTTATGCTCAGATTAACCCGTACGGTTTTATCGAAACGCCATATCGTAAAGTAATCAAACGCTTAAGCGCGAATGATCCAAGTGTCATTGGACGTGAGTTCCGTGGTGTCTTTGGCCATGAGCGTGACGAAGTGAAAACGGCTGATGGTCAGGTTTTGATCAAAGCGCGTGAGCGCGTTCGTATAGATCAGGCTCTGTTCAAGCAACTGTCCGAGCTACTAGGCGATGCACAGATCCGTGTACGGCCCTATGTATCCGAGGTGGTTGATTATCAGACGGCCGATGATGAAGAGAACTACTGGATTGCGCAGGCGAATGCGAAACTGAGCGAGAACAATGAGTTCGCAGAGGAGCGTGTCCTGGCACGTTATCAGGGCGAGTTCTTTATGGAACCTTCAGATAATATTGACTATATGGATGTCTCGCCGCGCCAGACGGTGAGTGTGGCTACCGCACTTATTCCGTTCCTGGAGCATGACGACGTGAACCGCGCCTTGATGGGTGCAAACATGCAGCGTCAGGCTGTGCCATTGTTGCGTCCGCAGTCTCCAATCTGTGGTACCGGCATCGAACGGCAGATTGCCATCGACTCTGGGCAGGTTGTTGTGAACAGGGTTAATGGTGAGGTTGCGTCTGCAACTGCCCGACGTATTGAAGTTATCGACGAGCGTGGTGAAGTACATTCATATCGTTTACGCAAGTTTGTACGCTCCAATGCGGGGACTTGTATCAACCAGCGTCCAATTGTAAAGAAGGGTGACTATGTCATCGCTGGACAGGTCCTGGCTGATAATACATCGACTGAAAATGGCGAGCTGGCCCTTGGTCAGAACATTCTGGTGGCCTTTATGAGCTGGGAAGGTGGCAACTTCGAAGATGCTATCCTGATCAGCGAACGTATTGTCCACGAAGATCTCTTTACATCAATTCATATTGAAAAGTACGAGGTTGATGCTCGCGATACAAAGCTTGGCCCAGAAGAGATCACGCGCGATATTCCAAACGTTGGTGAGGAAGGTCTACGCAACCTGGACGAGCGCGGTATCATCTATGTTGGCGCCGAAGTTGGGCCGCAGGATATTCTGGTTGGTAAGATCACGCCAAAAGGCGAGACCGAGCTGACAGCAGAAGAGAAACTGTTGCGCGCCATCTTTGGTGAAAAGGCGCGTGAGGTAAAAGACACCTCATTGCGTGTGCCACATGGTGAGCGTGGGAAGATCGTCGAAGTAAAAGTCTTCTCGCGTGAAGCCGGTGACGAGTTGCCGCCGGGTGTCAACCAGCTGGTGCGTGTCAGTATTGCGCAGAAGCGTAAGATTGGTGCGGGCGACAAAATGGCTGGTCGGCACGGGAACAAAGGCGTTATCTCACGTGTGTTACCAATTGAAGATATGCCATTCTTGCCAGATGGCTCTCCAGTTGACATCATTCTCAATCCGTTGGGTGTACCGCACCGTATGAATATTGGACAGATCATGGAGACGCATCTGGGTTGGGCTGCTGAGGCGCTTGGCTTTAAGATCGCAACTCCTGTCTTTGATGGAGCGTCGGAAGACGACATCGAAGAGTTCCTACGCCGTGCTGGCTTGCCAGAGACGGGCAAAGTGCAACTCTACGACGGACGAACTGGCGAGCCGTTTGACCATCCAATCACGGTTGGCTATAACTATATGCTGAAACTAGCTCACCTGGTTGAAGATAAAGTCCATGCGCGTTCTACTGGACCATACAGCTTGATTACCCAGCAGCCGCTCGGTGGTAAAGCACAGTTTGGTGGACAGCGCTTCGGTGAAATGGAAGTGTGGGCCTTGGAAGCCTATGGGGCGGCGCATATCCTGCAAGAGATTCTGACCGTCAAGTCGGATGATGTTGTTGGGCGCGTCAAGACCTATGAGGCGATCGTGAAGGGCGAGAATATTATGGAGCCTGGCGTTCCTGAGTCCTTCAAAGTGCTGGTAAAAGAACTGCAGAGCCTGGGCATCAACGTTGAGGTGCTCAATGAGGACGAGCAGAAGATTCAGTTCGTCGAAGATACCTCCAACGATGTGATGCCGGAACTGGGTATTAATCTGTCCGGTTTCGAAGGAGACCAATAGTGTAGGGGCACACAATCGGGCTACGTTTGTTGTTGTAATTGCGCCGCGATAGCCATCACTGTGATGCCGTGAGCATCTAGTAAGATGCCGGTATATGATATGGCTATCGCTAGCCCCTATCCCAGGAGAGGTAGCATGCTCGAAGTAAATGATTTTAACGCTATCCGTATCAGCCTTGCCAGCCCTGAGCAGATTCGCGGTTGGAGCTATGGCGAGGTCACGAAACCGGAAACGATCAACTATCGTACACTCAAGCCGGAAAAAGATGGTCTCTTCTGCGAACGCATTTTTGGACCAACGAAGGACTGGGAGTGTTACTGTGGTAAATATAAAAGGGTGCGCTTTAAAGGTATCGTTTGTGACAAATGTGGAGTCGAGGTAGCACGTTCGAAAGTGCGCCGCGAGCGCATGGGCCATATCGAACTTGCATCACCAGTCAGCCACATCTGGTACTTTAAAGGCACACCAAGCCGCATTGGTCTCTTGCTCGATCTCTCACCGCGCAACCTGGAGCGCATTCTTTACTTTGCACTCTACGTTGTTACGAATGTGGACGAAGAGGCACGCCAGCGCGAGCTAATGCGTCTGGATGAAGAGGCTACGGGCCTGGAGCAGAATCTCGACGAGAAGGTTGTCGAGCGCGTCAATAATCTGCGTTCTCAGCGCGACACAGCTATCAAGGACAGCGAGCAGCGCTTCACACAGACCGACCGTCTGGCGGTCGAGCAGCGCCGTGAGCAGGATCTTGATGATGCACGTCGGGCCGAGAGTGAGACCCGCGCAAGACTACGTGAAGTAATGAACGAGGTTGCTGAGGATGATATCCTCTTCGATCCGACCGATCAGGTTATCGTCAAGCAGGGTGATACAGTAATGCCCAAGCATCTGGATGTGCTGGAGCGCGTTGCAGAAGCGACCCGTAACACTGTTGCAGAGACTGCACGCCGCGAACTGGAGAATGCGCAATTCGAAAGCAAGCGCGAGACTGATCGCCTGGGCCTGGAGTACCAGGGTCAGATCGATACAGCTCAGACCCAGCTTGAGCGCGAACGTAATGAGGCCCGCCAGCGCATCGAGCAAGCTCGTCGCGACTTGGAAGGTCTTAAAAAGATGGACCTGCTGCAAGAGAATCGCTATCGCGAGTTAAAAGATAACTTTAGCGATGTGTTCCGTGCCGGTATGGGTGCTGAGGCTGTGCGCGAGCTCATCGCCGATATCGATCTGGATAAGCTGTCCATGGATTTACGCCATGAGATCAGCTCTACGGTAGGTCAGAGACGTAAGAAGGCTACCAAGCGTTTGAAGGTCGTTGAGGCCTTCCGTAAGTCGCACACGTCGCCTGAGTGGATGATTCTGACTGTACTGCCAGTGCTCCCACCGGACCTTCGTCCAATGGTGCAACTCGACGGTGGCCGCTTCGCCACTTCAGACTTAAATGATCTGTATCGTCGTGTGATCAATCGTAACAATCGCCTCAAGCGCTTGCTTGAACTGGGCGCCCCGGAGATCATCATCCGCAACGAGAAGCGTATGTTGCAGGAAGCCTGTGATGCACTGATCGATAATGGCCGCCGTGGCCGTGCTGTCGCTGGCTCTGGTAATCATAAACTGAAGAGCCTCTCCGATATGCTCAAAGGCAAGCAGGGCCGTTTCCGTCAGAACCTGCTCGGTAAGCGCGTCGACTACTCCGGCCGTTCGGTCATCGTCGTTGGGCCTGAACTGAAGTTGAATCAGTGTGGTTTGCCCAAGCGTATGGCTCTGGAGCTCTTCAAGCCGTTCGTTATGCGCAAATTGGTTGAGCAGAACTTTGCTCACAATATCAAGAGTGCCAAACGCTTCGTTGAGCGCGTCAAGCCAGAGGTCTGGGATGTACTAGAAGAGGTCATTAAGGACCATCCAGTTCTGCTGAACCGCGCCCCTACTCTGCACCGTCTTGGTATTCAGGCCTTTGAGGCCGTGCTGGTTGAGGGTAGCGCTATTCAGTTGCACCCACTCGTCTGTTCAGCCTTCAATGCTGACTTCGATGGTGACCAGATGGCGGTTCACGTGCCACTATCCGATAAAGCTCAGGATGAGGCACGCCAGTTTATGATGTCAACGCGTAACCTGCTCTCACCTGCAACCGGTGAGCCATCGATTGGCGCTAGCCAGGATATGGTGTTGGGCTGTTACTACCTGACACAAGAGCGCCCTAATAAAAAGGGCGAGGGCCGCAGCTTTGCCGATCCCGGTGAGGCGTTGCTAGCCTATAACGCCGGGTTTGTAGACTTACAGGCGCCAGTCAGAGTGCGCTTGAACGATAATACCGTTTATGATCAGCCACCTCCAGGAAAAGCAACCGTCTATCCCCAGGGCAAGCTGATTACGACAACTGTTGGACGTATCATTTTCAACGAAGGGTTGCCCGAGCGCCTGCGTTTCAAGAACTATGTCATGAAGAAAGAGAACTTGAGACAGGTAATTGGCGAATGCTTCAAAGAATATGGTCGCTCTAAGACAACAGATCTGGCCGATGAGATCAAGCGCCTGGGCTTCTACTATGCAACCAAGGCTGGTGCAACCGTCGCTATCAGTGACGTGAAAGTGCCAGAGGGGAAGCAGGACGAGCTGGCCAAGGCAGATGCCAAGATCTCAGAGCTTGAAGAGCAGTTCCACGAAGGACTGATCACCGAGAACGAAAAGTATATGCAGACTATCGAGACCTGGAATGAAGCAACCGACAACGTACAGAAGATGGTGCGTGCGGTGCTCGATCCCTATGGCTCGATCTATACCATTGCTGAGTCTGGTGCCACGAAAGCCAAGTTCCAGCAGATTCGTCAGTTGTCGGGTATGCGCGGTCTGATGAGTAGCCCGTCTGGTAAGATCATTCCTATTCCTATTCGCGGTAACTTCCGCGAAGGCCTGAGCGTACTGGAGTACTTTATCAGTACCCATGGTGCTCGTAAAGGTCTGGCCGATACCGCCTTGCGTACAGCAGAATCTGGCTACCTGACACGGCGTCTGATCGACGTTGCCCAGGACGTTATCGTGACCGAAGAGGATTGTGGCACAACTGAAGGTATCCTGATCACCCGTAAAGACTCTAAAGAGATGGCTCTGGAGAACTCACGTGGCCGTCTGGTTGGTCGCGTACTCGCCGAAGTCATTCCTGAAGTTCCGCATCTTGAAGCGGGCGAAGAGCTTTCTGACGATGATGTGGACGATATCGTTGCAGCTGAAGTAGAAGCCGTACGTGTTCGTTCGGTGCTCAACTGTCTGGCACGTCGCGGTATCTGCCGCAAGTGTTATGGCCGTGACCTCGCAGCGAACGCCCTGGCGCGTATAGGGGCCGCTGTTGGTATTGTGGCAGCACAATCCATCGGTGAGCCTGGAACGCAGCTCACTATGCGTACGTTCCACTCTGGCGGTATTGCAGGAGCACAGGGAGACATCACCCAGGGTCTACCACGCGTCGAAGAGCTCTTTGAAGCTCGTGTGCCAAAAGATAAGGCCGACATTAGCGAGATCGATGGTATCGTTGAGATCGTGAAGGACGAGAATACGGGTGCACGTACAGTACGCGTCGTCTCAACCAACGTCTTCTTCGACGAATATCCATTGCCGAAGGATGTAGAAAGCAAGATCGTCGTAAACGAGCACGACAATGTTCACAAAGACCAGATCATCGCCATCATCGCCGATGAAAAGGGCAATGAGTCGACACCTGTCGTCGCACGTACCGATGGTGAAGCTCTTATCAATGAAGAGGGCGGCATCTCCATACGCTTTGAAGAGCGCGACGAGCGCGCGTATCCGGTGCCTGCCTCGCGTAATATCGCGGTCTCCGAAGGTCAGAAGATCCAGGCGGGAACGCCAATGACCTCTGGCCAGCGTGATCCGCAGGATGTCTTGCGTATCCAGGGTCGTGAAGCAGTCCAATTGTACCTGACCAAAGAGGTGCAGCGCGTTTATCGAAATACGGGTGTGTACATTCATGACAAGCACATCGAGGTCATCGTCCGTCAGATGCTACGCCGCGTCAAGGTTGATGAGCCCGGTGATACCGAAATGTTGCCAAACGACCTGGTCGATCGTTTTGTCTATGCAGACACCAATGCACGCGTCCTGGCTGAGGGTGGAGAACCCGCCACAGCCTCAACTGTTCTGCTTGGCGTCACCAAAGCATCGCTCAACACTGACAGCTTCTTAGCGGCTGCCTCCTTCCAGGAGACCACCCGTGTATTGACCGAAGCGGCCATTGAAGCGCAGACAGATCATCTAGTCGGTCTAAAAGAGAATGTCATTATCGGTAAGCTCATCCCTGCCGGTTCTGGTATTGCGCAGCGTCGTCGTGAGCAGATCGCTCGCCAGCAAGCAGCCGCTGCACGTGTTGCGGCTATGTCCCCTGTCGTAGCTGGTGTTATCTCCAGTACGCCCGTTGGTGCGGGTGCTCCACTTGGGTTAACACTTGACAGCGAGGACAATGAGTGATAACATATGCAATCGCATATGTGTGAAGAATAATGCGGATAGTTATGCTATCTGCGTGAGCTTAGAAGAGGACAGGGAGGATTGTTCCTTGCCGACAATTAATCAGTTGGTCCGAAAGGGCCGTTCGAACAAGCAGAAAAAAGTGAAGGCCCCTGCGTTGCTGTATTCGTACAACGCATTAAAGAACAGGACCTCCCGCCTGCGTGGTTCGCCCCAGAAGCGTGGCGTTTGCACCCAGGTTCGTACGATGACCCCGAAGAAGCCGAATTCGGCAATGCGTAAGATTGCTCGTGTTCGTCTTTCAAACCAGATGGAAGTTACGGCATACATTCCTGGTGAGGGACACAATTTGCAGGAGCACTCGGTGGTGCTCATTCGTGGCGGTCGTGTGAAAGACCTGCCAAGTGTACGTTATCATATTGTTCGTGGTACGTTAGACAGCGAAGGCGTTTCAAAGCGCCGTCGTGGCCGTTCGAAGTACGGAGCCAAGCGACCGAAGCCCGGTCAGGCAGCCGCTCCAACCAGGGGCAAGAAGTAAAGAAGAGAACGCAGTAAACGAGCCAGGAGACAGGGCGCGCGGCGCACCTCTTCTGCTCGTGGCCACCCTTTATGAGCTATAGAATCGTAGTCATGTACAGGTAACAAGTAAACGGGTGAGTCTACTGCGCTAAATCGCTAAATCACACGTCATCGTGAGCGAGCCCATGTGTGCTCTCTCCTCCGATGATTGTCGGGTGTTCTCCTGGCTCCGTTGTGGTGGTCCGTTGAAGCAAGACTTCATATGGATCATACAGACGCAAGAGCAATCTCTTTAAGCTAATTTTGAGATAGGGAAAGGCATCCGCGTGTAGGCGTCCGAAAGAGACTCAGAGGTTTTCCTCTCCGTCGAATCGACGCCTTTTCTGGTGTCTATTAGATGCTTATCAAAGAATAACGAGAGAGCATACAGGGAACCCCGGCTGCGGGGACGACTGACGCTGTGAGCGAATGACACACTGAGGAGTGCTATATGCCAAGACGTACGAAAGTGGTGCGCAGACCGGATATCCCGGATGCCAAATTTAAAAGCAAAAATGTAACCCGCTTTGTTAGCAAAATGATGATTGATGGCAAGCGCAGCCTTGCCGAGCGTATTATCTACGATGCCTTTGAGGCGATTGAAGCGAAGCAGAAGCGCCCTCCTATTGACGTATTTGAGCAGGCGCTCAAGAATGCTACACCGACGACCGAGGTGAAACCCCGCCGCGTTGGTGGCTCAACCTATCAAGTCCCTGTAGAGGTTCGTCGAGATCGCGGTAGCGCTCTTGCTATGCGCTGGCTGATCCGCTCTGCCCGTACTCGTACTGGTAGATCCATGTCGGAGAAACTTGCCAGTGAACTAATGGATGCAGCAGCGGGTCAAGGTGCAACTATTAGGAAACGTGAGGAGACCCACAAGATGGCGGAGTCCAACAAAGCCTTCGCTCATTATCGCTGGTAAAAATACATCATGGCAAGAGAATATCCACTCGAAAAAACACGAAATATTGGTATTATTGCTCACATTGACGCCGGTAAAACGACTACAACTGAGCGTATCCTCTTCTATACCAAAAAGATCCACCGTATCGGTGAGGTCCATGAAGGGGCTGCGACGATGGACTGGATGCCGCAGGAGCAGGAGCGTGGCATCACGATCACTTCTGCTGCGACGACCTGTTTCTGGCAGGACCATCGTGTCAATATTATCGATACCCCAGGTCACGTTGACTTTACTGCTGAGGTTGAGCGCTCGTTGCGCGTCCTCGACGGTGGCGTCGTGGTCTTTGATGCTGTCGCTGGTGTAGAGCCACAGTCCGAGACTGTATGGCGTCAGGCAAATAAGTATGATGTCCCGCGTATCTGTTTTGTCAATAAGATGGATCGTACCGGCGCTGATTTCTGGCGTACGGTCGATATGATTCGCGAGCGTCTGGATGCTGTGCCCCTGCCCATCCAAATTCCAGTTGGCCGCGAGAGCGATTTCAAAGGCTTTATCGATCTGCTTGAGCAGCGTGCAGTCATCTTTACTGATGATCTGGGTACGACTTCCGAGCATGTTGGTATTCCTGCCGAGATGCAGTCAGAGTTTGATCAGCACCGTGAGGTGATGATTGAGCGCATTGCTGAGACCGATGAAGAACTGACGCTGAAGTATCTTGAAGGTGAAGAGATATCGCGCGAAGAGCTAACTCTGGCGTTGCGTAAGGCTACGATTGCGAATAAACTGGTGCCAGTGCTTTGTGGCAGCTCCCTGAAAAACAAGGGCGTGCAGGCAATGCTGGATGCCGTTATCGACTACCTGCCATCTCCGCTGGATATTGCCCCACCCAGTGGGCTCGATCCCGATACTGGCGAGCAGATTGCACGTGTTGTCGAGGATAAGGCACCATTCAGTGCCCTGGTCTTTAAAATTGTTTCTGACCCATTTGTCGGCCGCCTTTCCTATCTGCGTGTGTATTCTGGTACAATGGCTAAAGGCAGTTCAATGCAGAATACAAACAAAGGGAAGACTGAGCGTATTGGTCGCCTCTTGCGTATGCATGCCAATCACCGCGAAGATATCGATGAGATTCGCGCAGGTGATATCTGTGCTGCCGTTGGCTTGCGTAATACTTTCACGGGTGATACACTTGCCGATGCTCAGAAACCGATTGTGCTGGAGTCAATCATCTTCCCTGAGCCGGTGATCTCAATTGCCGTTGAGCCAAAGACGCGCTCTGACCAGGATAAGATGGCGATCGCTCTTGGTAAACTGGCTGAAGAAGATCCGACCTTCCGCGTCCATACGGACGAAGATAGTGGACAGACCATTATCGAAGGAATGGGCGAGTTGCACCTGGACGTGATCGTGGATCGTATGGCGCGTGAATTCAAAGTGGAAGCGAACATTGGTCGCCCACAGGTGGCTTACCGCGAGTCGATTACGAAAGAGGCCCAGGCACAGGGTAAGCATGTACGACAGACGGGCGGTCACGGTCAATATGGTGATGTCTGGCTACGTGTGGCTCCCCAGGAGCGCGGCAAGGGCTTTGAGTTCGTCAATGGTATTGTTGGTGGTGTTATACCGAAAGAGTATATCAAGCCAGTTGAAAATGGCGTACGCGAGACTCTCGATAACGGCATCATCGCTGGTTTCCCAATGATCGATGTGAAGGTCACATTATATGATGGGTCTTATCACGATGTAGACTCTAGTGAAATGGCCTTTAAGACTGCTGGTTCAATTGGTATCAAAGAAGCAACGCGTAAAGCAGGCCCGATCTTGCTTGAACCTGTTATGTTGGTAGAAGTTACAACCTCTGAGGAGTTCTATGGCGATGTTATCGGGGACCTCAACCGACGCCGTGGGACGATCCTGGGTATGGAGAACCGTGGGACGATGTATGTGGTGCGGGGACATGTTCCTCTTGCCGAAATGTTCGGCTACGTGAACGAACTCCGTTCTATGACCAGCGGGCGCGCAAGCTACTCCATGGAATTTGCACACTACGATCCAGTGCCAAAAAATGTCGCTGAAGAGATCATCGCAAAGCGTTCAGCGAAGTAAGTTGAAGATACTGAGCGGGGGGGGCATCGTACGATGCCCCTTAGCCTGAGATAGTGATTCCAGGGGCTATTATTTTTTGCCCCTTCACAACTACCTCCTGTCATGTGGACCGCGTAGCGGCAATCCTTTGTGGTTGTCATCTGCACATGCCACGTAACGGCAATTCCCTGTGGTTGTCGTTAACATACCGTTATGCGTTCGTCCACTAGCTCGGTGCCGAATTCAGGGAACAGGCCTACCGGGTCAGCGTATCTTTTGATATGTGTCCTGCATGTTGGCAGGATGATAATGAATATAAAGAGGATTAGAAATGGCGAAGAAAAAGTTCGAGCGGACAAAGCCGCATGTGAACATAGGAACGATTGGACACATTGACCATGGCAAAACGACCCTGACAGCCGCTATCACAAAGGTGCTGGCGAGTGCTCAGTTTGCCAAATATACTGCATTTGACCAGATCGACAAGGCTCCCGAAGAGCGCGAGCGCGGTATCACGATCTCGATTGCTCACCTGGAGTACGAGACGACGAAGCGCCACTACGCACACGTGGACTGCCCCGGTCATGCCGACTACATTAAGAACATGATTACCGGCGCCGCTCAGATGGACGGCGCGATCCTGGTGGTGAGCGCTCCTGACGGCCCGATGCCACAGACCCGCGAGCATGTGCTGCTGGCTCGCCAGGTGGAAGTACCAGCAATGGTGGTTTTCCTGAACAAAGTTGATATGATGGATGACGAGGAATTGCTCGAACTGGTGGAACTCGAAGTTCGCGAACTGCTCTCCAAGAACCAGTTCCCTGGCGACGACGTTCCAGTAGTGCGTGGCTCGGCCCTGCTGGCCCTGGAAAGCAAAGGCGATCTGAGTCGCAATGACCCCAATGCCAAGTGCATCTGGGAGCTGATGGACCAGGTTGATGCATATATCCCCACTCCCCCTCGCGCGACCGATCAGCCTTTCTTGATGCCAGTAGAAGATGTCTTCGGTATTAAGGGTCGTGGAACGGTGGCTACTGGACGTATTGAGCGTGGAATCGTCAAAGTGGGTGAGAACGTCGAGATTGTGGGTATGCAAGAAGTGACCCGCAGCGTCGTCGTTACAGGCGTTGAAATGTTCCAGAAGACCCTTGATCAGGGTATGGCCGGTGACAACGTTGGCTGCTTGCTGCGTGGTGTTGAGCGTGCAGACATTGAGCGCGGTCAGGTGCTTGCCAAGCCAGGTTCGATCAAACCCCACAAAAACTTCCTCGCACAGGTCTACGTGCTCTCGAAAGAAGAGGGCGGACGCCACACCCCATTCTTCAACGGCTATCGCCCCCAGTTCTATGTTCGTACCACGGACGTAACTGGCGCGATCAAGCTACCTGAGGGTGTTGAGATGGTCATGCCGGGCGACAATATCGAGATGACCGTCGAGTTGATCCAGCCCGTGGCAATGGAAGAAGGCGTGAAATTCGCCATTCGCGAAGGCGGACGTACCGTCGGCGCTGGTATCTGTACCAAGATGATTAACTAGGCAAGAGGCAGCAGGGGTTATGGACATCGCTCTAGCATCAAGCGAGAGCAAAAGCGCCCTCTGACCCCTATCCGTTTCGGGAGAAAAAAATGGCTACGGGAGTTAAACAGCGTATCCGCATTCGCCTTAAGGCATATGATCACCGTATTCTTGATCAGTCGGCGATTCAGATTGTGGATACAGCGCAGCAGACGGGGGCACGCGTTTCAGGGCCAGTGCCGCTGCCTACGGAGATCGACAAGTACACCGTTATGCGTTCACCCTTTATCGACAAGGACGCACGCGAACAATTCGAGATTCGTACACACAAGCGCTTGATTGATATTATTGATCCGACGAACAAAACTGTTGAGGCTCTAACACGTTTGAATCTGCCCGCAGGCGTGGATATCGAAGTCAAACTGTAGGATTGCAAGGATAGCAAACTATCCCACCTATAGTTGAAGAGAGGGTTTTAAGAATATGCTAGATGCATTGTTGGGCAGGAAGATCGGCATGACCCAGGTGTTTGGTCCTAATGGAGTCGCCATTCCAGTCACCGTTATCGAGGCAGGTCCCTGCGTGGTTACGCAGGTGAAGACAGTTGACCGCGACGGATACGAAGCAGTTCAACTCGGCTTTGAGCAGAAGGCAACGACGAAGAATGTGACCCGTCCCGCACTTGGACATCTTGGCCATAGCCTGCCATTATTGAAGGCACAGCGTAAAGCGCTACAGACACATCAACAAGAGCAGCAGCGTGCTGAAGGTGCGACCGAAGAGGTTGTAGAGTCAGACGACGCAAAGGAAAAGAGCAAGCAGATCCAGAAGCTGCAAAAGGTACAATCGAATCGGCAGCGCCGTCCAGGACCATCATTGGGACCATTCAAAGTTCTGCACGAAGTAGGCTTACAAACGAGCCTGGAAAACGGCGGCGTAGAACTGGGTGCACTGTTTGACGTCAGCCTCTTTAAAGACGGCGAAGCGGTCGACATCGTTGGCACCTCAAAAGGTAAAGGTTTCCAGGGTGGTGTCAAACGGCACGGTTTCCGAGGTGGGCCCAAGACGCATGGTCAGTCGGACCGCACCCGTGCACCAGGCTCGATTGGTTCTGGCACGACCCCAGGTCGTGTTCTCAAAGGGACCAGAATGGCTGGTCGTATGGGCAATGATCGTGTGACAGCGAAGAAATTGCAAGTGGTGCAGGCTGATCCAGAGCGTAACCTCCTGGTGGTCAAAGGTTCGGTACCTGGCGCTAATGGCGGCTTGCTCGTGATTAAGAAGCATGTGATGAGGTAACCGAAATGCCCTCGACTACAGTATATAATCTGGCCGGAGAGGCCGTAGAAAAGCTCGAACTGAGCGAGTTGGTGTTCGGAGTCACCCCAAACATGGCGGTTCTCCACCAGGTTGTGACCGCACAACTGGTGAATCGCCGTCAGGGTAACGCCTCAACCAAAACGCGCGCAGAAGTATCGGGCGGCAACAAAAAGCCGTATCGACAAAAGGGAACAGGCCGCGCCCGTCAGGGTAGCACCCGTTCGCCGCAGTTCCGTCATGGTGGCGTCGCCTTTGGCCCTAAGCCACATCCATATCATCACGATGTGCCCAGGAAGATGCGTCGTCTGGCGATCCGTTCTGCTTTATCAGACAAGGTTGCCAATGAGAACTTGATCATCGTCAACGATCTGTCCATGGAGACCCCACGTACCAAAGACATGTTGACACTCCTGGGCAAGTTTCCCTCCAGCGCGGGCAAACGAGTTCTGATGGTGTTACCGCAGCGCGACGAAAATGTCGTATTGTCGGCACGTAATATCCCTACTGCCAAAGTACAGCACGTCTCTTCGATCAATGTCATTGAGCTGCTAAAGCACGATTATGTGATCATGCCTGTCAAGACTGTGCGCTGGATTGAAATGGTCTTCGGTGAGGGTTTGAGCGCCGAAGAGGCAAGCCAGAAGATCGCCGAAGAAGCTGGCGCTGGAAGCGAAGCATAGGCGAGGAGGAGAGACAGTGGAAATCACAGAAATACTGCGCAAGGGTATCGTGACTGAGAAATCAGTCAAGCTGCAAGAGCAAAACCAGTATACCTTTGAAGTCGCGCTACAGGCTAACAAGATTGATGTCCGTCGGGCGGTGGAACAACTCTTCAAGGTAAAAGTTGTGAAGGTCAATACGATGCGCATGCCAGGCAAGCCTCGCTCGATCCGCCGCCGTGGTGCTGCTCCTCGACCTGTGGAAGCCCGCGAATGGAAAAAGGCGATTGTCACCCTTGCAGAAGGCGAGACAATCGACGCATTAAAAGCATAGGGGATTGAGAGATGCCAATAAGACAGTATCGACCAACGTCTCCTGGGCGTCGTGGTATGTCGGTCTCGACCTTTGAGGAGATCACAAAGACGAAGCCAGAGAAATCTCTGACCGTCAAGTTGAACAAGCACGCCGGACGTAACAACCAGGGTAAGATTAGCGTTCGCCACCGTGGTGGTGGTGCCAAGCGCGCCTATCGTATTATCGACTTTAAGCGCAACAAGCTTGGTGTTCCTGCTAAAGTGGCCGCGATCGAATATGATCCAAACCGTTCAGCACGTATCGCCCTGCTGCATTATGTAGATGGAGAGAAGCGCTATATCATTGCTCCTCTTGGTATCAAAGTCGGGGATCGTGTCGAGGCGGGGCCAGATGCAGACATTCGTGTCGGCAATGCGCTGCCCTTGAAGAATATCCCGACCGGTACAACGGTTCACAATGTTGAGATGGAACGCGGTCGTGGTGGTCAGTTAGTGCGTGGTGCCGGTGTTGGTGCACAGTTGATGGCAAAAGAAGGCGACTACGCCCTTCTGCGCTTGCCTTCGGGTGAGCAGCGCAACGTCCATATCCTGTGTATGGCAACCATCGGCCAGGTCGGCAATGTTGATCATGAGAATCGCAGTATAGGAAAAGCAGGACGTTCTCGTCATATGGGTCGCCGCCCAACGGTGCGTGGCTCGGTGATGAACCCGCGTGACCATCCTCATGGAGGTGGTGAGGGCCGTGCACCAATTGGTGGCCAGCCACAGACCCCCTGGGGTAAGCCAGCAATGGGCTTCAAGACCCGTAGGAACAAGAGAACCGATCGCTTCATTGTCCGACGCCGCAATGCGGGCAGGAGGAAGAAGTAATGTCGCGCTCAAGGAAAAAGGGACCATATATTCACGAGTCACTCAGGAAAAAAGTCCTGGTGATGCGCAAGACTGGCGACCGTCGTGTGATCAAAACCTGGTCGCGTGCGTCGATGATCTTTCCCGAAATGGTTGGTATGACTATCGGTGTGCATAACGGGAAAACTCATGTGCCGGTCTTTATCAGTGAAAACATGGTCGGTCATAAATTAGGTGAATTCGCCCCCACACGACACTTCCGTGGTCACGCGGGCGGCAAAAATGAGAAAACCACTTCGGTACGGTAAGTGGTCGTGTTGCGGCTCACTACATGTGAGTCATCCGGGGTATACAGCGGCGATCACCTCGTCCGCATATTTGGGGCCTACTGCCAGGGAGTGCAGCGCCCCTTCCCCGGTGATGGATATATAAGAGGTAGAGATGCAAGTCAGGGCTATTGCAAAAGGTATCGGCATTCCGCCGCGCAAGATGCGTCTGGTCACGAACGCGGTGAAAGGGCTTCGGGTAAATGAGGCTCTGGCTATTCTTCAGTTCTTGCCCAATGCCGGTGCGTCACCCGTAAGCAAAGTGGTGTCGTCGGCGGCGGCCAATGCGGAGAATAACTATAATCTCAATCCAGATGACCTGTATATTCTTAATATTGTGGCTGATGATTCGTTTCGGATTAAACGCGTGAAACCACGTTCACATGGTCGGGCAGCTCGCATCTTGCGTCGCTTCTGTCATGTCACAGTGATTGTCTCCGATGATCCGGCAGACTCTGGTCGTTAAAGGCCG
>Ga0302321_100001073_pt1 | contig 23483 bp, 13 predicted proteins | sample Fen_T0_1_FD_202505 | JGI IMG/M metagenome (GOLD analysis project Ga0302321, IMG submission 202505) | Peat permafrost microbial communities from Stordalen Mire near Abisko, Sweden - Fen_T0_1 | ecosystem: Environmental > Terrestrial > Soil > Wetlands > Permafrost | place: Sweden: Abisko...
CCAATGCGATCCAGACGGACGCCGCGATCAACCCCGGCAACAGCGGCGGCGCGCTCGTCGACGCCCGAGGGCGCGTCATCGGCATCACCTCCTCGATCGCCTCCCTGAGCAGCTCGTCGTCCGGCACCCAGTCGGGCAGCATCGGGCTCGGCTTCGCCATCCCCGTGAACCAGGCCGAGGACGTCTCGCAGCAGCTCATCGCGACCGGGACGGCGCAGCACGCCTACCTCGGCGTCAGCCTGGCCGACGGAACCGCGACGCTTGCCGGCGCGCAGCGTTCCGCCGCCGTGATCGGCACCGTCAGCTCCGGCTCGGCGGCCGCCCGGGCGGGGCTCGCCGCCGGTGACGCCGTGACCGCCGTCAACGGGAGGACGATCACCAGCGCCGACCAGCTCATCGGCACGATCCGGGCCCTGCGGCCGGGCACGTCCGTGCAGCTCACCGTGGTGCGGGGCGGCGCGAGCCGGACCGTGTCGCTCACCCTGACGACGGCGCCCGCCACCGCCGGCTGAACCGCGCCAGTTGTGCAACCAGAAGTTGCTCCGCGGCCGCCTTGTGGCCTAGCGTTGCGAGACACTCGGTGGCACGTCCCAGGAGGCCCCTGCCATGCAGCACGCACCGATCGAGCGTGAGATCCACATCGAGGCCGACCCGGAGACCGTCTTCGACGTCGTGAGCCGGCCCGAGCACGTGGCGCAGTGGTGGAGCGACGAGGCCCGCTTCGAGGTCGTGGCCGGCACCGAGGGCACGCTGACCTGGGTCGACGCCGAGGCCGGCCGGCGGGACGTCGTCCACCTCACGGTCGTCGCGGCGCAGCGGCCGCACCTGTTCGCCTTCCGCTGGGCGTACCCCACGGGCGAGACGCCGCGGGTCGGCAACTCGATGCTCGTCGAGTTCAGGATCGAGGCCGAGGGCACCGGCACCCGGCTGCGGATGACCGAGTCCGGGCTGCAGGAGGTCGGCTGGGACGACGAGGCCAAGGCGCGCTTCACCGAGAGCCACGGCGCCGGCTGGGACCGCCATCTGCCCGACCTGCGCGCCCACGCAGAGGCCGTCGCCGAGCAGCGCGAGCCGGTCGGGCGCGCAGCGCGGGGGCCGAGGCGGTGAGCGCGGCCGCCACCGTCGACGACCGGCTCTGGGCCGCCGTCGGCGAGCCCAGCCGGCGCCACCTGCTGGACCTCCTGCTGCGCGACGGCGAGGCGAGCGCCACCAGCCTGGCCCAGCGGCTGCCGCTCACCCGGCAGGCGATCACCAAGCACCTCGTCGTGCTGGACCGGGCCGAGCTCGTGCGGGCCGTGCCCCACGGGCGCGAGGTGCGCTACCAGATCCGGGCGGACCAGATGCAGCGGGCGGCCGCCGCGCTCTCCGCCGTCGCCGACGACTGGGACGCGCGCCTGAACAGCATCAAGCGCCTGGCCGAAGCCCTGCAGGCCGAGCGCGACCTCTCCCCGCCGTGATCATGGACTTCACCGTGATCATGGACTTCAGCCGAACTCCATGATCACGGCGGAGGGTCGGGTCACCGCCCGTCGACCTCCGTGAGGATCAACGTCGTCGTCCGGCCGCAGGCCGCGCAGGTCAGTTCGAAGGGCTTCCCCGGCTCCGGACCCTCCACCACCGATTCGGCGCCGCAGGCGCACGGGATCGTCACCCGGTTCGGCGGCGGGGGGTCCGCCGCGAAGGTGGCCAGGTAGTCCGCCAGCGGAGGGAGCCCCACGGCGGCCCGTCGCGCGTCGACGCCGTCCGGGTCGGCCAGCCGGCGGGGCGTCCAGCGCCCGCCCCGGGCGGTCAGCTGGGTGCCGTGCAGCTGGGGCAGCTTCTGCGCGAGCAGCACCCGGTCGGTGAGGTAGGCCAGCTCGCTCCGCGAGCCCTCACCCCGGGCGACGGCATCGCCGAGCAGCCGGTGGCAGTGCCGCTGGAACGCCGGGTCGCTGTCGGCGTGCTGGGCCAGCAGCCAGGCCTGCAGCGCGCCGTCCTCCCCCGCCGCCGACCGGTCGGGCCAACCGAGCTCGGCCAGGACGCCGCGGAACCAGGCGAGGTTCGCGGCGTCCACCTCCTGGACCTCCCGCCAGTCGACGTCGGGCGAGCGCAGCCGGGCCTGCTGGTCGAGATGGACACGCGCGCGCAGCTCGGCGAGCAGCCCAGCATCGGCCCACGATCGCACCCACCCCACCCCCGCAGTGATCATGACCTGAGTGGATCACACCGAACCCGCTGAAGTCCATGATCACGAGGATGGTGGTGGGGAGGAGCGGCGGCGGAGTTCGGTGAGGCCGATCAGGTCGTCGGACTCGGCGTCGGGCACGTCGCGGTCGAAGTGACGCAGCAGCGGGTGGCGCAGCGCCACCGCCACGACCAGCGCGATGACGACGGCGAACACCAGGTAGGTGAGCGCAATCCCGCGGCCGGTGCCGGTGCCCACCAGCCGCCCGAGCGTCGGGGCGAGCGCGCCGCCCGGCCGCAGGAGCGGTTCGAACAGGGCGCTGGCGGCGGGTCCGAGGACGACGAACCCGATCGGCAGCGTCGCCCAGGCGAAGAGGGTGTGCACCGAGAACACCCGGCCGTGGTACCGCGCCGGCACCTTGACCTGCACGATCGTCGCGTAGACGGCGTTCATCACGGTGAGCCCGGCGAACATCCCGAAGACCCCGACGGCGACCACGGGCAGCGACGGTCGCAGCCCGGTGACGAAGCAGCCGGCGGCCAGGCCGAGCGCGGCCAGCAGCATCCCGCGCATCCGGCGCCGGGCCGGGCCGCCCCACACCGCCATGGCCAGGCCGCCGGCGGTCACCCCGAGACCCGCGGCGATCGACGTCACGGTGACCGACGCCAACGTGCCGAAGCCGAGCACGAGCGGCTGCACCAGGATGAGCACCGGCCCGACGAACAGGTTCGAGACGGCGAAGAACGCCAGCATCGCCCGGAAGCCCGGCCGCCCCATCGCGTAGCGGAACCCGGCCCGGATCTCCGCGGTCACCGACTCGCGCCGCCGCCACGCCGCCAACGGCGGGAACCGGGTGAGCGCCACGACCGCGATGACGGCGAGGTAGCTGACGACGTCGACGGCGAGGATGCCCGCGAGCCCGATCGACGCCAGCATCCCGGCCGCGACCACCGGGACGAGGAACTGGCTCACCCCGGCCGTCGTCTGGACGATCCCGTTCGCGTGCCCGAGGTACCGCTTCGGCACGAGCTGCGGGACGGCCGAGCTGTACGACAGCCGCTGGAACGTCAGCGCCACCGACAGCAGCCCCAGCAGCAGGTAGACGTGCCCGGTGGCCAGCCGGTGGGTGAGCAGCAACGTCAGGAAGCACCCCTGGACGGCGGCCGCCGCGACGTCCCCCGCGAGCATGACGGCCCGCCGGCTGTACCGGTCGACGATGCCGCCGGCCAGCGGCAGCACGAGGATGCCGGGCACCAGCGCCACTGCCGAGAACAGCGCCATGCGCACCAGGGAGCCGGTCGTCAGGTAGATCCAGATGGGGACGGCGAACTCCGTCATCGCCGACCCGGTCATCGACAGCAGCTGCCCGACGGCGACCGTGAGGAAGCGTCGCATGGACGGCTCCGGCCCCTCCGCAGACCGTGCCGCCGGCTCCCGCGAGGCGGCCGGGTCGGCGGCGGCGGGGTCGGCGGCGGCCGGCTCCGGTGCGACCGCGGGCGAGACACCCTCCAGCCACCAGGTGCCACCGTCCGCCGGCCCAGGCAGGGCCTGCGGGGAGGCCAGCTCGACGTGGGTGCGGGTCACGACGGCGGCGAGCTCCTCGGCGCGGTGCGTGAGGAAGTAGTGGCCCGCCTCGGCCAGCACGACGAGCGCGGAGGTCCGGGTGAGGAAGTGCCACTCCCGGTACCGCTCGGCGTGGAACGTCGTCATGTCGTCGCGCTCGCCGACGACGGTCACGACCGGCGCCGTCAACCGCACCGCGCGTTCGCGCAGGAGCCGGGTGAAGTAGCGCTCGGCGCCGTCCGTGTCGGCCCGCATGCTGGCGATGACGGTGCGCACCTGGTCGGCGTCCAGGTCGCTCAGGTCGACGCCCAGCGACGTCAGCCAGTTCGTGTAGTGGCGGTCGCTGCGCAGCCGCTCGAACCGCGCCCCGAGCGCCGACAGCCGCCCTTCCGGCCGCGCGAACGGGAAGATCGCGCCCGCGTAGAGGGCTTCCACCGGGCGGCCGGCGGCCTCCAGGCCCAGCGCGACGGCGACGGCGACCGCACCGCCGATGCCGCAGTGGCCGTAGACGACCAGCGGCCCGTCGACCCGCTCCCGGATCTCCTCGACGCACGCCGCGACGAGCTCCTCGAACGGCAGGTGCTGCTCCTCCAGGCCGACGTCGTGCCCAGGGATCGCGAGCGACAGCAGTGTGTACCCCGCGGGCAGCGCCTCCGCCAGCGCCCGGTAGACGATCGCGCTCCCGCCCCCGAACGGCACGCAGACGAGCGTGAGCCGGCGCCGGTCCGCCGGGACCGGCGGCGTCAGCTCGTGCAGCAGCCGCCGCGGTCCGCGCTCGGTCGCCGGGACCGCGGCGAGCTCGGCGAGCCCGCGCACGGTCGGGTGCTTGAACAGGTCCATGACGCCGACCCGGCCGGCGTCCGGCGGCAGCACCGTCCGCAGCCGGGCCACCACCTGGGTGGCCAGGAGCGAGTGGCCGCCGAGGTCGAAGAAGTCGTCGTCGATGCCGACCGCCTCGACGCCGAGCACGGCCGCCCAGACGTCGGCGACCGCCTGCTCCAGCGGCGTGCGCGGGGCGACCGGCCCGGCGCCCTCGGGCCGGCCGGGCGTCGGCGCGGGCAGTGCCCGGCGGTCGAGCTTGCCGTGCACGGTGAGCGGCAGCGCCGCCAGGACGACGAACGCGCCCGGCACCATGTGGTCGGGCAGGGTCACCTTGAGCTGCGCGCGCAACCGCGCCGGGTCGGCGTCGAGCGTTCCGTCGGCGGGGACCAGGTAGGCGACCAGCCGCTGGTCGCCCGGCCGGTCCTCGCGGACCAGGACGACGGCGTCCGCCACCCCGGGCACCTCCCGCAGCACCGCCTCGATCTCGCCCAGCTCGATCCGCTGGCCGCGCAGCTTGACCTGGTGGTCCAGCCGGCCCAGGTACTCCAGCGTGCCGTCGGGCCGGTGCCGGGCCAGGTCACCGGTGGCGTAGAGGCGCTCCCCGGGCCGGGCGAACGGGCGGGCGAACGGGTCGGGGCCGAAGCGCTCCGCCGTCAGCCCGGGCCGGTCCAGGTACCCCTGCGCGACGCCGACGCCGCCGATGAACAGCTCCCCCGGGACGCCGGGCGGCACCGGCCGGCGCCGGGAGTCCAGCACGTACAGGCGCAGGTTCTGGATCGGCCGGCCGATGGGCACCCGGGCCAGCCCGGCCAGCTCGTCGGCCCGGCACTCCCAGGAGCTGACGTCGATGGCCGCCTCGGTGGGGCCGTAGAGGTTGTGGACGCCGCAGCCGAGCCGGTCCAGCGCAGCCAGCGCCAGGTGCACGGGCAGCGCCTCGCCGCTGCAGATCACCCGGCGCAGCGACCGGCACTCCTCGACGCCGTCCTCGGCGAGGAACGCGGCCAGCATCGACGGCACGAAGTGCACCGTCGTGATCCGCTCCGCGACGATGAGGTCGCGCAGGTAGGCGGCGTCCTTGTGCCCGCCCGGGCGCGCCAGCACGAGCCGCGCGCCCGCCAGCAGCGGCCAGAAGAACTCCCACACCGAGACGTCGAAGCCTGCGGGCGTCTTCTGCAGCACCGCGTCGGAGGCGTCGAGCGGGTAGGTGCGCTGCATCCAGTCGAGCCGGTTGTGGATCCCGCGGTGGGTGTTGACGACCCCCTTCGGCCGCCCGGTCGACCCCGACGTGTACAGCACGTACGCGGCCCCCCCACCTTCGCCGTGATCATGGACTTCGCCGTGATCATGGACTTCAGCAGGAGGCACGGTCGCCGGCCAGAGCTCCGGCCGGTCCAGCAGCAGCACGGGGACGCCGTCCGCGACCGCCGGCCCGGCGGGCAGCGCGCCGTGGACGACGACCGCCGCGGGTGCGGCGTCGGCCAGCATGAAGGCGAGCCGCTCGGCGGGGTACTCCGGGTCGAGCGGCAGGTACGCGGCCCCCGCCGTGACGGCGCCCAGCAGCGCGACGACCAGGTCGGCGCCGCGCGGCGCGCACACCCCGACGATGCTGCCCGGCCCGACCCCGCTCGCCCGCAGCGCGCCGGCGAGCCGCCCCGCCCGGGCGTCGAGCTCGGCATAGGTCAGGACGGCGTCCTCCGCGACGACGGCCACCGCGTCGGGCGTGCGCGCCACCTGGGCCGCGACCAGCTCGGACAGCGTGCGCACCGGGCCGATGTCGAGCGCGGTGTCGTTCCAGCCGTGCAGCACCTGCTCGCGCTCTGCCTCCTCGAGCAGGTCGACGTCACCGATGCGCCGGTGCGGGTCGTCCACGACGGCCCGGACGAACCGCTCCAGGTACGCGGCCAGCCGTTCGACCGTCGCGGCGGAGAAGAGGTCGGCGTTGTAGGTGAAGAAACCCTCGACGCCGTCCGCGGGCTCGTACAGGTACAGCTCCAGGTCGAAGCGGGTCACCCGGTTCTCGAACGGGAACGGTTCGAGCGTCAGCCCGGCCGGCGCGGCCGCCGCGCGGGCGTAGTTGAGCAGGGTGAGGGTCGCGGAGAAGATCGGCGAGCGGCTGACGTCGCGCGGGAGCCGCAGCTCGCTGACGATGCGCTCGAACCGGGCCTCGGCGTGCGTGAAGACGTCGAGCACGGTGTCCCGCACCCGGCCCAGCAGCTCGGCGAACGTCGGGTCCCCCGCGACGTCGGCGCGGATCGGCAGCACGTTGGCGAACAGCCCGACGGTCCGCTCCAGCTCCGGCAGCGTGCGCCCGGCCACCGTGGAGCCGACGGCGAAGTCCTCCTGCCCGCTGCACCGCCACAGCAGCGCCTGGTACGCCGCCAGCAGAACCATGTACGCCGTCGCGTCGTGCTCCCGCGCCAGCCGCGTGATCTCCCGGCCGAGCGGCGCCGCCAGCCGGACGGCACACCCGGCACCGCGGAACGTCTGCTCCGGCGGCCGCGGCGCGTCGGTCGGCAGGTCGAGCGGCGGGACGCCGGCCAGGTGGCGACGCCAGAAGGCGAGGTCGTCCTCCTCCCGGTCGGCGGTGTGCCGCTCGCGCTGCCAGGCCGCGTAGTCGCCGTACCGAGCGGCCGGCACGCCGGCGCCCGCCGCGGTCGCCGGCCCGGACCCGCCGCCGTCGTACGCCTGGAACAGGTCCGTCAGCAGCACGTCGATCGACCAGCCGTCGAACACGATGTGGTGGACGACGACGACGAGCACGTGGTCGTCGTCCGCCAGGCGCACCAGGACGGCGCGCAGCAGCGGCCCGGCGGCCAGGTCGAACGGGCGCGCCGCGACCTGCGTGACGACGTCGACCGCCGCCCGCTCCCGCTCGGCGAGGTCCGGCCCGGTGGCGACGTCGACCAGCTCCAGCACGACGTCCTGGCCCGCGTCGCCGTCGGCGTCGCCCGCATCGCCACCGGCCTCGTCGGCGTCGGCGTCGGCCACGACCACGGACGGACGACCGTCGGCGCTGACCGGGAATCGCATCCGCAGCGACTCGTGCCGGGCCACCGTGGCCCGCAGCGCCGACCGCAGCGCCCCGACGTCGAGGCTGCCCCGCAGCCGGACCGGGAAGGGCACCACGTAGGCGGCGGTGTCCGGGACGAACTGGTCCATGAACCACAGCCGCTCCTGCGCGAACGACAGCGGCGGGGCCGCGCCGTCCGGGCGGCGCGGGACGACCGACGTCCGCGCCCGGCCGCCCCGCAACCGCTGCTGCAGCAACGCCGCCCGCGCCGACGTGGGGGCCGTCATGGCCGGGCCTCCAGGACCTGCCCGGCCACCTGCGCCGGCCCGGCCTCCGGCGTCCGCTCGGCCTGCTGGGCCAGCATGCGGTCGACCTCCTCGTCGCTCAGGGCGTCGATCTGGGACATCAGCAGTTCCTCCACGGCGGCCGCGACGTCCGCCACGGACGGCGTCGTGAACAGCACCCGCAGCGGCAGCTCGACGTCGACGGCCGCGCGCAGCCGCGCCGTCACCCGCGTCGCCAGCAGCGAGTGGCCACCGAGCGCGAAGAAGTCGTCCAGCGCCCCGACCCGTTCCAGGCCGAGCACCTCGGCCCACACGTCGGCGACGAGCTCCTCGGCGTCCGTGCGCGGCGCGACGTACGGGCGCGGCGCGGCGGCCAGGACGGCGGACGGCGCCGGCAGCGCCGCGACGTCCAGCTTGCCGTTGGGGGTCAACGGCAGCGCGTCGAGCACGGCGATCGCGCCCGGCACCAGGTACGGCGGCAGGCTCCGCTCCAACCGGCGGCGGACGTCGTCCGGCACCAGGACGGCGCCCGGCACCGGCACCAGGTACGCCGCCAGCACCGGGTCGGCGCCCCCTGCGCCGCCGGAGCCGCCACCGGCGTGGACGACGACCGCCGCCTGCGCGACGTCCGCACCGGCCAGCAGCGCGGCCTCCACCTCGCCCGGTTCGATCCGGTAGCCGCGGATCTTGACCTGGCGGTCGACTCGGCCGAGGAACTCCAGGCCGCCGTCGCGGCGCAGCCGCACCAGGTCCCCGGTGCGGAACAGCCGGGCACCCGGCCGTCCGGACGGCGGCCCCGCGGGGTCGGGCGGGAACCGCTCGGCCGTCAGCCCGGGCCGGCCCAGGTACCCGCGGGCCACGCCCGCGCCGCCCAGGTGCAGCTCCCCCGGGAAGCCCACCGGGACGGGCCGCCCGCCGCGGTCGAGCACGGCGGCGCTGCTCCCGGCGGCTGGCGTCCCGATGGACGGGCGCCGCGTGGTGTCCGCCGCCGTCAGCCGGGCCGCGGTGGCGACGATCGTCGACTCGGTCGGGCCGTAGGTGTTGAGCAGGTCCACCCGGTCGCCGAACGCCTCGCGCCAGGCGGCGACCGCGTCCGGGTCGGCCGCCGCACCACCGATGATCATCAGGCGCAGCGCGGGGGGCCACAGCTGCGGCGGCAGGTCGTGGACCAGCCGGTGCCAGTACGCCGTCGGCAGGTCGAGCACGGTCACCGACCGACCGGCCGGCGTCGGCAGCCACTCCGGCAGCAGTTCCGGCGCGACCGTCGGCACGACCAGCGTGCCGCCCGCGGCGAGCACCGGGTACAGCTCCTCGGCGTGCGTGTCGAAGCCGGTCGACGCGAACTGCAGCACCCGGTCGGCGGCCGTGATCGGATAGCTGTCGCGCATCCAGCGCACCCGGGCGGCCAGCCCGCCGTGCTCGACGCCGACCCCCTTGGGCACGCCGGTGGATCCCGACGTGTAGATCACGTACGCCAACCCGTCGGGACGCGCCCCGACGTCGTCATCGGTCGCCACCTCACGGCCCACGGCCGGCACCGGGACGTCGTCCAGCGGCAGCACCGGCACGCCGGCCGCAGCCCTCATCCGTTCGGCGCCCGGAGCGTCGGCCAGGACGAGGACAGCTCCGCTGTCCTGCACCATGAAGGCCAGGCGGGCGTCCGGGTACGCCGGGTCCAGCGGCAGGTAGACGGCGCCGGCCCGCAGCGTGCCGAGGAACGCGGCGACCAGCTCCGGCGACCGGCCGGCGCACACCGCGACGACCGGCTCCTCGCCGTCCGGGGCGCCCGTACCCCCCGGCATCCCGTGCGCCCGGAGCGCCGCCGCGACCGCGGCCGCCCGCGCGTCCAGCTCGGCGTACGTCCAGGTGCGCTCGCCGTGGACGACGGCTGCCGCCCCGGGCGTGCGCCGCGCCTGCTCGTGCAGCAGGTGCACGACCGTGCAGCCGTCGGAGCCCGCCGCCACCTGCGGACCGGCGAGCACGGAACCCGCCTCCCCCGGCTCCAGCAGGTCGAGCGCGCCGATCGGCGTCAGCGGGTCCGCGGCCACGGCGGCGAGCAGGCGCAGGAAGCGCCGGCCCAGGTCAGCCACGGTGGCCTCGTCGAAGAGGTCGCGGTCGTAGCTGAAGGTCAGGTACAGGGCGTCGTCCCCGGGCCAGAAGTCGACGGCGAGGTCGTACGCGCGGTCCAGCGGGACCGGCCCGGACGGCGCACCCGCCGCCGGCGCCGGCGGCCACGCGAGCGGCTCGACGACGAGACCGGGCGCCCAGGTGACGGGCAGGCCGTCCAGCGTCTCGGTGTGGACGTTGAGCCACGTCTGGTACAGCGGGTGCCGGTGCCCGTCGCGGCCCAGCTGCAACCGCCCGAGGACCTCCTCGAACGGCAGGTCGGCGTGCCGGAACGCGCTCAGGGCCGCCGTCCGGGTGCGCCGCAGCAGGTCCCCGAAGCCGGGCTCCGCCGACAGGTCGCCGCGCAGCACCACCACCGAGGAGAAGTAGCCGACGAGCCCCTCCAGCTCCGGTCGGTCCCGGTTGGCGACCGGCGTGGCGACGCACACGTCGTCCTGGCCGCACCAGCGCGACAGCAGCGCCTGGTAGGCGGCCAGCCACACCATGAACGGGCTGCAGCGGTGGGCGCGGGCCAGGATGCGGACGGCGTCGACCAGCTCCGCCGGGACGGGCACCTGCCAGGCCGCGCCCCGGTCCGGGCGCGGCTCGGCGGGACGGCGCCGGTCCAGCGGCGGCGTGAGCTGCGGCGCGCCGGCCAGCGCCTGCGTCCAGTGGTCGGCGGACGCCGCGACCCGGGCGGCGTGCTGCGGCGCGGCGAGCCGGGCCAGGTGGTCGCCGTAGCCGGCGGGCAGCGGCGGCAGCGGCGAGGGCCGGCCGGCGAGGAAGGCCTCGTACAGCGCCGCGACCTCGCCGCGGAGCACGGCCATCGACCAGCCGTCCGTCGCGATGTGGTGCACGCACAGGCTCAGCAGGTGCTCGCCGTCCGCGGTGCGCACGAGCGCGGCCCGCAGCAGCGGCGGCGCCGCGAGGTCGAACGGTTCCTCCGCCGCCCGGCGGGCGACCACCAGGGCGCGGGCGGCCGGGTCGACCTCGCCGCGGGCGTCGACCACCTCGAACGGGACGACGAGCGCCGTCCCGATCCGGTCCGCCTGCACGACCTGCGGCACGGGGACGCCGTCGACGTCGTCGAAGCCGGTGCGCAGCGGCTCGTGCCGGCGCACGACCTCCTCCAGGGCCTGGTGCAGGACACCGGCGTCGAGCGGGCCGGTGAGCCGGTGGTGGGCGACGACGTGGTGCGCCGGGTCGCCGCCGTCGAACCGGTCCAGGAACCACAGCCGGCGCTGGCCGGGCGACGGTTCCACCCGGAGCTCGGTGCTCACCACGCCGGCCCACCCTCCGCGAGCACCTTCTGCTCCCGGCGCACCGAGGCGGCCATGCCGAGGCACGTCGGGTCGTCGAAGACGTCGTCGAAGGGCACCAGCACCCCGTACCGCTGCTCGAGCCGGCCCACGATCCGGGTGATGGTCAACGAGTGGCCGCCGAGGTCGAAGAGGTCCTCGTCGAGGCGGACGTCGTCGATCCCGAGCACCTCGCACCAGATCTCGCGCACCTGCTCGGCCACCGGGTCGGCGGCCTCGTCGCTCGTGCCTGCGTCATCGGTCCCGACGGCGTCATCGGTCCCGACGGCGTCATCGGTCCCGACGGCAGCGGCGGCGGCGCTGCGCGGGTGGACAGGCCGGGGCAGCGCCGCGCGGTCGAGCTTGCCGTGCGGGGTGAGCGGCAGCGCGTCGAGCACGGTCCACACCTGCGGCACGGCCGCGGCCGGCAACCACCGCAGCAGGTGCTCCCGCAACTGGTCGGGCGCCGGCGGGTGGGTGCCGGGCCGGGCCACCAGGTAGCCGGCGAGCAGCGGCTCGCCGTCGTCGCCCGTCGCGCCGTCGGCGGCGACGTCGGCGCCGTCCACGTCGGACGTGGCGGGGTGCAGGACGACGGCCGCGTGCGCGACGCCGGCCAGCTCCTGCAGGCGGGACTCGACCTCGCCCAGCTCGATCCGGTGGCCGCGGATCTTCACCTGGGCGTCGGCCCGGCCGAGGAACTCCAGCCGGCCGTCGGGCAGGTACCGGCAACGGTCGCCGGTCCGGTACATCAGCGGGCCGGGCACCGACGGCGCCACGACGGACGGGTCGGGCACGAACGGGTCGGGCACGAACGGGTCGGACACGAACGCGGCCGCCGTCAGCTCCGGCCGGTCCAGGTACCCGTCCGCGATGCCGGTGCCGGCGAGCCACAGGTCGCCCGGGACGCCTAGCGGCACCGGACGCCGGTCGGCGTCCAGCACGTACGCGCGGGTGTTGGCGAGCGGGCGCCCGATCGTGACCCGGTCGACGTCCGGGGGCAGCTCGTCGCTGGTGGACCAGATCGTCGTCTCCGTCGGCCCGTACACGTTGACCAGGCGGCGGACCCGGGCCCGCAGCTGCCGGGCCAGCGGCAGGGGCAGCGCCTCCCCGCCGACCAGCGCGACGAGCTCCCCGTCGCCGGGTGCGGTGCCCAGGCCGCCGGCGAGCAGCACCCGCCAGCCGGACGGCGTCGCCTGGACGTGCGTCACCCCGTGCCGGCGGACGGCGTCGACCACGGCGGTCCCGTGGGCCGCGACGCCGTCCGGGACGACGACCACCCGGCCGCCGGTCGTCAGCGGCGCGAACAGCTCCAGCCCGGAGATGTCGAAGCCGACCGACGTGAGCGCGAGCCACGCCTCGGGCGCGCCCGGTCCCTCGCCGGGTGGCTCCGCGAGCACCTCCCGCATGGCCAGGAGCAGGTTCACCAGCGCCCGGTGCGGCACCTGCACGCCCTTGGGACGGCCGGTCGAACCCGACGTGAACATCACGTAGGCCGGGTCCTCCGGGCCCGGGCCGCCGGCCCCGCCGGAGGTCCCGTCGACCACAGCGTCGACCACGCCGTCGACCACGGCGTCGGCGGGCTCGCCGGTCGACGGCTCGACGATCAGGAGCGGGTGGCCGACCCCCAGCTCGGGGGCCGACGCGGCGCTCGCGACGACGAGCCGCGGGCGCGCCTCGGCCAGGATCGTGGCCCGCCGTCCCGCCGGATGCGTCGGGTCCACCGGGACGTACGCGGCCCCGGCCCGGGCGACGCCGAGCAGCGTCACGAGCAGGCCGGCCGAGCGTGGCAGGCACACCGCGACCCGGTCGCCGCGCCCGACGCCGAGGGCCCGCAGCCGGTGCGCGGCGGCCCGCACGAGCGCGTCCAGCTCGCCGTACGTCAGGGAGCGCTCGGTGCCCGGCGACGTTCCGGGCGCGACGACGGCGACGGCGTCCGGGGTGCGGGCCGCCTGCCCGGCCACCAGGTCGACGAGGGTCGCGACGGGGCGCTCGCGCGCCGTCGCGTTCCAGCGCTCCAGCAGCAGGTCCCGCTCGTCGGCCGGCAGCACCGGCAGCTCGGCGACCGGGATCGCCGGGTCGGCGAGCGCCGCGGCCAGCAGCCTGCGCAGGTGCGCCAGGATGCGGCGTCCGGCGTCGGGGTCGAGCGCGGCGGGGGCGAATCGCAGGGACAGCTCCAGCTCCGCGCCGTCGTCGACGACCTGCAGGTGTAGCGCGTTGCCGAGCTCGCCGCCGAACAGCGACCAGTCCACGTCCACGGCGACACCGTCGAGCGCGGGGACGGCGTCACGCCGCCGGTAGCTCAGCGACACCGGCGCCAGCGACGTCCGCGGGCGCAGGCCCGGGACGACACGCGCGAGCGGCACGGTCCGGAACCGGTACACCGCGCGCAGCTCCGCCCGGACGGCGGCCACGAGCTGCGCAACGCTGCCCCGGTAGGCCGTCGGGTCCGCGGGGGCGACGGGCAGCTCGTTGACGAACAGCCCGATGCGCCCGGCGTCCGCCGGCGTGCGGGTGCCCAGGTCCGTCGCGACGACGGGCGCCGGGTCGCCGTAACGGTGCAGCACCGCCAGCAACCCGGCCAGGACCAGTTCGAAGCGGGTGGCGCCCAGCGCGGCCGCCGCGGTGTCGAGCGCCCCGACCTCGGCGCGGTCGAGCCGCCCGGCCACCGCCGTCGCCGGCTCGGCCGCCACCGGCACCCGGGTCAGGCCGGGCAGGACGACGCCGGCCGGCTCCCCGCGCCGGCCGGCGAAGTGCTCGCGCGCGGCCTCCAGCAGGTCGGCCGCCGGCAGCTCGGCGGGGGGCGGCTCCTGAGCCGCCGGCTCCGGGACCGCCGGTGCCTCCCCCGCCCGCCGGACCGCGTACGCCGCGAGCAGGTCACGGACCAGCACGTCCTTCGACGTCCCGTCGAAGACGAGGTGGTGCGCCACCACGAGCAGGTCCACCCCGCCGTCCGCTGCCCCGTCGCGGTCGTCCAGCACGAACCGCACCAGCGGACCGGCGGCCAGGTCGAACGGGCGCCGGATCTCCTCGAGCACGTCGTCCGGAAGCACCGCCCGGACGACGACGGGCGCCGCCGCGTCGACCACCGTGAGCCCGTCGGCACCGTCGGCGACGGCGCAGCGCAGCGCCGGCTGGCGGCGCACCACGTCACCGCAGGCGGCCGCCAGCGCGTCGGCGTCCACCGCGCCGCGCAGTCGTAGCCGCAGCGCGAGGTGATGGGCGGTGCCCGCCACCCCTGCCCGTTCCGTGAGCCAGACGCCCTGCTGGGCCGGGGATGCCTCGGTCACCGTCTCGTCCTTCCGTGGGCCGGTCGATCCGTCGAGCGGCAGGATGGGTCACGTGGGGTCAGCCCTGCCGGGTGGCGGGCGCGGCCCCGAACCGCTCCCGCAGGGAGGTCTTGAGCACCTTGCCGCCGTCGTTACGCGGCAGGGCGTCGAGCACGAACAGCTCGCCCGGGAGTTCGTGCCCGGCGAGGCGCCCGCGCAAGAAGCCGCGCAGCTGCGGGAGGGTCGGCGCGTCGGCACCCGGCCGCGGCACCACCGCCACCGCGACCGCCGTCCCGAGGACCGGGTGCGGCACCCCGAACACCGCCGCCTCCGCGACGTCGGGGTGCTCGTGGACGGCGGCCTCGACCCCGATCGTCGACACCTTGTCGGCGCCGGACTTCACCACGTCCTGCTCCCGGTCGACGAGGTGCAGGTAGCCGTGCCGGTCGAGGTGACCGAGGTCGCCCATCCGGACCCAGCCGGCCCGGAAGGTCCGGCCGGTCGCCTCCTCGTCCCGGTAGTAGGTGCGGGCGTGCGGTGCGCGCAGCCAGACCTCCCCGGTCACCCCGGGTGGCAGCGTGCGGCCCTCCTCGTCGCGGACGGCGAGGGCGCCGACGGCCGGGCGGCCCACCGCCCCGGGGCGGCCGGGGTCGAACACCATGCTCACCCCGGCCGGCGCGGCCTCGGTCGAGGTGTAGTGGTTGACGATCGTCGCCCCCGGCAGCCGTTCGGCGAGCCGGACCGCCACCCACGGCGGCAGCGGCGCCGCGGTCGAGCCGAGCAGCTGCACGCTCGACAGGTCGTGCCGGTCCAGGGCGCCCGAGGTCAGCAGCTCGATCGCCATCGAGGGGACGACGAACACCGTGCCGACCCGGTGCGTCTCGACGAGCCGGGCGAAGCGCACGGCGATGAACTGCGGGGCCACCAGCGCGGTGGGCCGGGCGTCGAGGGCGTTCAGGAGCATGGTCTGGCCCGCGTTGGTCCCGATGGGGAAGGCGTGCAGGAACAGCTCCGAGTGCCCGAGCGGCCGCCGTCGCGGATCGCGCCCGGCGCCGGCGGTGCCGTGCGTCAGGTTCGCGTGGGTGGCCGCGACGCCCTTCGGGCGGCCCGTCGTCCCCGACGTGTAGAGAAGCTGGGCGAGGTCCCCCGGGCGCACCGCCGCGAGCCGGCGCGCCACGTCGTCGCCGTCCGGCGGCCCGTCGCCGTCCGGCGGCCTGTCGTCGTCCGGCGGCCTGTCGTCGTCCGGCGGCCTGTCGCCCTCGGGGGCCGCACCGATCAGGTGCGCGACGGTGGCCGCCGGCACGCCGGTGTCCGGCGCCGGGCTGCGCCGTCCGTGCAGCACGAGGACGGCCCCGGAGTGCTCGACGACGTACCGGGTCTGCCCCGGCGCGAGCCGGTCGGACGACGGGACGGCGACCCCGCCCGCGAGCTGGACGCCGCACACCGCGACCGCGTAGTCGACCCAGTCCCGGGTGCCGAAGTGCAGCACGACCCGGTCACCGCGGCCCAGCCCGCCGCCGACCAGCGCATCCGCGAGCGCGGCCGACCGCCGCCACCAGGCGCCGAAGGTCAGGCTGTCCAGGGACTCCACCCGGAGGGCGTCGCGCTGCGGCTGCTGCGCGGCGCGCGCCGCCAGCAGCGCGGGCACGGTGCCCCGCTCGTCCATCGTTGGAACCAGCCCCCCGCGCCGGAAACTTCCGGAAACGTCGACAACCTATGGTCGCCGATTTGCCCCGTCAAGAGGCACCATTTCCCGGATGTGCCCACGCGTCAACCGGATTCGCGAGCGCGTCATGACCGATAATTTCCGGAATCCGGACCGTCGTGTCAGGCGGCGCCGAGGCGTTCGAGCACCCCGACGGCGGCCTCGAAGCTGTCGACCGCGACGACGTCGTCCGGGTCCAGCTCGACGCCGAACTCGCCCTCGATCGCGGTGACCAGCGCGGCGTGGCCCATCGAGTCCCACTCCGGGTCGGTCCACTGCCGCAGGTGCTGGACGTCGGACGACGGGGGCAGCTCCAGCGCGGTGACGAACACCCCGGCCAGCCGGTCGCGCAGGGTCATGCCGCCGCCTCCCTCACGTTGACGCCGCCGTTGACATCGCCCGTTGACACCCGAGGACGGCCGGGAGAGTATCACGCAGCCCTACCCAAATCGGGCGCCGTCCGTCGATGGAGACCCATGTCCGCGCGCGTCACCGCCGACCTCGCGGGCCCCGCGACGGCCGCCGTCCGCACCGCCGTCCGCACCGCTGTCCGCACCGCTGTCCCGTTCACCGCCGCGACCCCCGCCCGCACCGGCCCGGCGACGTGGGCGCAGCAGCACCTGCTCCTCCTCATCGACGAGCTGGCACCGGCGACCGAGACGCTCAACGTGCGCTTCCGGGTGGACCTGCGCGCCGGCCTGACCGAGGCGGAGGTGCTGCGCGCGCTCGGGCACCTGGTCGAGGCGTTCGACGCGCTGCGCACGGTGCTGTCCCGCCCGGACGGCGGCCCGGCCGTCCAGGTCGTGGCGGCGTCCGGCGAACTGACCGTCGGGATCGTCGAGGCGGCCACGGACGGCGACGCCCGCGCCGCCGCCGACCGCGCCGTGCACGACCTGGGGACGCGGCCCTTCGACGTCTGCGGCGAGCCCTGGATCCGGGTCGCGCTCGTGCGGGCCGGCCACCGCCCCCGGCACCTCGCCGTCTCGCTGTGCCATCTCGCGGTCGACCACACCGGCGCGACCTGGGTGCTGAACCACCTGCGGGCGTCGCTGGCCCGGCCGCACCTGGCGGCGCGCGCGCCCGAGAGCGCGCACCAGCCCCTGGACGAGGTCGACTGGGAGTCCTCCCCCGCCGGACGGCGCCACGGCGAGCGCGCCGTCGACCAGCAGGCCGCGGCGCTGGCCGCGATGCCGCAGACGATGCTGCCCCGGCCCACCGCGACGCTCGACCCGGCGCAGGGTCCGCGCTACCGCTACCTGCAGTTCGAGTCGCCGGCGCTCGCGCTCGCGACACAGGCCCTGGCGACCCGGCACAACGTCAGCCCGACGGCCGTGCTGTGGGCGGGCGTGTGCGCCGTCGCCGGTCACGTCAGCAGCCTGGACCGCGCGTTCCTGCAGCTCACCGTGGGCAACCGGTCGCCGCGCAACCGGCTCGCCGTCGGGCACCTCACCCAGGACGTGCCTGCGACCGTCGACCTCACCTCCGTCGACACCTCTATGGACACCTCCGTGGACACCTCCGTCGACCTCGCCGACACCGGCTTCGGCGACCTGGTCGCGCGGGCGGGCGTCGCCGTCCCGCAGGCCGTGCGGTTCGCGCAGTACCCGCCCGCCGAGCGCGAGGCGCGGCGCCGGGCGATCGAGCTGGACCGCGGCGTCCGGTTCGACCTCACCTGCTGGCTCAACGACCGGCGCGCCCGCGCCCGGCTGGTGCACGGCGGTGAGCAGCCGAGCGCGGCCGTGCTCGCGGAGGCCGCGGGTCACACGCAGTGGCGCTGGGTCGAGGGGTCGCCGAACAGCACCAGCACGTACTTCGTCTTCGCCGACGACGCCGGTCGCGCGCTGCGCCTGTCGGTCACCCTGGACGCCGCGATCCTGCCGCCGGCCGAGGCCGTCGCCTGGCTGCACGGGCTGGAACGCCTCCTGTGCACCGCGACGACCACGGACGTCGGCCCCGCGGACCTGGCGGACCTCACCGGCCTCGTCCCGGACGCCCGCGGTGCCGCCTGGGCCATGGTCGACCACAGCTGGGCGCACCTGCCCGCGGTGGCCGAGGTGATGGGCGCAGTGGCCGGTGGCCGGATCGACGTCGAGGTCGCAGCGACGCCGTCCGGCCCGCGCCTGGTCGCGCACGTGGCGGCCGAACTGCTGGCCGGGGCGCCGTCGGCCGGCCCGGCGGACGCCGTCGAAGCGCTCCACCGCCGTGTCGTGGCGGCGCTCGGCGGGGTGCGGACGGCGGTGGCCCCGCACCGGTACGCCGTCCACGCCGGGCTGCCCACCGGGCCCGGTGCCGCCGGCTGGCAGGGCGTGCCGCTGCTCCTGGAGAGCTCGGGCCGGCCCACGCCCTGACGCCGCCGGGATCCCGCGCCGCCCGTAACCCGGCCCGACGGCGGGACGTACGGCTGGGTGAGGTACCCGTCCCTGGTGCCGGGACCTGCCCGAGGACCGCCGAGGACCCTGCCGAGGACCCTGCTGAGGACACCGATGCCCCGCTCCCGCCGTCCGCTCCTCCGCCTCCTGCCCTGGGCCGGCGGCGCTGCGATCGTCAGCGCGCTGGCCACGACGTCCCCCGCGGCCGCCGCCGTGCTCTCCGTCGCCGCTCCGGCGCCGGCGCACGTCGCCGCCGCCGCGATCAGCCTGGCGGACGCCACCGTCCCGACCGGCTCGACCGGCCCCGCCGCCCCCTCGCCACGATCGGGGTCCCCCGCGGTGTCGGCGACCGAGGACCCGTACGGGGCCGGGATGGGGCCGACGGACGTCGCGGTCGGCTCGGGGCTCGTGCTCGCCGTCGCCCTCGCCGTCCGGCTCGCCACCCGCGCCCCCGCAGGCACCGACCTGGATCCGGCACGGCCGGCGCCGCCCCCGGAACCCGCGCGACCCGCACAACCCGCGCTGCGGCCGTAACCTCCGGCGCCCGACGTCGTTCACCACGGTCGAGGTACCACCGGCGTCAGGTCGTCAGACGCGTCGGTGAGCCGTCCGTGCCCACCACGTCCGCGAGGTCCACGCCGATGCCCCCCTGCTCCCGCCCCCTCATGCGTCCCGCCGTCCGCTCGGTCGCCCTGACCTTCGGGCTGACGCTGGCCGGGGCGCTGCCCCTGGCGGCGCCCGCGATGGCCGACGTCTCGATCTCCCCGTCGACCGCGATCCAGGGCGACGCCACGAGCGTCACCTTCCACGTGCAGAACCAGCGCTCCGGAGCGCACACCGTGAAGCTGGAGGTCGACCTCCCGGCGGACGCCCCGATCGCCGAGGTCTACCCGATGACGGTGCCCGACTGGGCGCCGAAGATCATCACCCGGCCGGTCAAGGACCTGCTGCCGGGCATCCACGGCTCCGGGCTGACGGACGCGACGTCCGCGGTCATCTGGACCCGCGCGTCCGACGCGCCCCGGCCCCCCGCGGTCGAGACCCTGCGACTGGAGATGGGCCCGCTGCCCGAGGTGCCGCAGCTGGTCTTCTCCGTCGTCCAGACGTACTCCGACGGCACCGTCCAGCACTGGAAGGGTGCGCCCGCCGGGTCCGCCGGGACGGTGCTCATACTCACCCCGGACCCGAACCCCGGCGCGGGCGCGGACGGCGGCGCCGCCGGCCACGCGCACCAGGGCCAGGCCGGCGCCGCCGGCGCCACAGGCAGCCCCGGCACGGACCCGGACGCCGCGACCGCCCAGCAGCTCGACGCGCTGCCGGCGGCCACCGCGACGACGCGGCCCGCGGACCAGGGCACCAGTGTGTTGGACGTCGCCGCCGGCGGCGGCCTGGCCGTCGGGGTCGTCGTCCTCGTCCTGCTCGCCGCCCGCGGCACCGTCCGCAAGCCGACCGACCTCCCCAGCGACCCGACCGACGTCCCGACCGAGCCCCCCGTGCACGTCCCGGCCGACCGCTCCTGAGACCACGCCGAGGCGGCGCCGGTGCCCACGCACCGGCGCCGCCTTTCGCTTGCCCGGGACCCGGGCCCGAAGAACATCTGCACCGGACCATCGGTCCCGCCTTTCCTGACGCATTCTTGACCGAGGCATTCCGGACGCGCAACAAAACGGGTGGGCCCCGCTCCGTCGTCCGGAGCGGGGCCCACCCGTCACGCCGTGGTCAACGGCTGCTCTGCGCCTTTCAATAACCGCCCGAACCGGAGCCCGAGCTGTACCCGGAACCACCCGAGCTGTAGCCGCTGCCGCCGGAGCTGTAACCCGACCCGCCGGAGCTCCCGCCCGAGCCGTAGCCGGAACCGGACTGCATCTGGCTCGCGGGAGCCTGCGCGGCGGGCGCCGCATTCATGTTCACGCAGTTGAGGTTCTTCTTGCCCTCGGGCGTGACCACGAACCAGGTCCCACCGACACCTTGACCCTTCCATTGTCCGGGCATGAGGTCCTTGCTGTAGTAGTACAGCGGCCAGCCGTGCAGGGTGGCCTGCCAGGTGCCGTCGGCCCGGCGCATCGCGCCGACCAGGGCGGGATCGAGGCCCATCAGGTCGGGCATGCCCTGGATCAGGACGGGCGGCCAGGTCTCGGCGCACGCGCCGGAGCAGTTGGACGTCGGCGGCTCGGGCTTGTCCTTGTCGAAGCGGTAGAGGATCCAGCCCTTCTGGTCCATCACGACCTCGCCGATGCCCGGCAGCGTCTTGCCGATCAGGTGCGTCGCCATCCGGTGTTGGGTGACCGCGGCGACGGCCGCCACGGTGTCCTTCGGGAAGCAGGTGAGGTTCTTCTTGCCCTCCTTGGTGACGACGAACCAGGTGCCGCCGACCCCCTGACCCTTCCACTCGCCCGGCTTGGCGTCCTTGGCGTAGTAGTACAGCGGCCAGCCGTGCAGGGTGACCTGCCAGGCGCCGTCCGCACGCTTGATCATGCCGACGAGATCGGCGGAGACGCCGTTGAGCTGGGGCTTCTCGTGGACGATCACGGGCGGCCAGGTGACGGCGCACTTGCCGACACAGGCCGACGTCGTCGCGTTCGCGGTGTCCTTGTCGAACCGGTAGAGGATCCAGCCCTTCTGGTCGGTGACGACCCCGCCGATCTCCGGCGCGTCCGCGGCGACGAGTTCCGTCGCGACGCGCCACTTCGGCTTGGCCGCGGCCTTGGGGGCCGCCTTGGCCTTGGCCTTCACCGGCGCCGCGGGGGCGGCGCCGTACCCGTCGTCCGCGGGGGCCGCGTCCGCCGAGGACGGGGACGCGGTGGCCGGATCCGTGGTCGCCCCGGCATCGCTGCCGGCGGCGTAGCCGCCGTTGCCGTAACCGTCGGTCGCCGAGGCGGGGGTGACGGCGGGGCTGGTGTCGACGGCCTGGGCGGCGCGGTTACCGCCGTTGGCACCGCACCCCCCAAGGACGACGGCAATGCTCAGCGCCGCTACGGCGACGCCCAGCCTTCTCGATGACACAGGCCCTCCAGGGTGGTGACGTTCTCGGTGTCTGGCGTGACATCGGGGAGTACGTCCTCACCGCGCCGTCCGTTACGCCGTCCGTTACGCCGACCGACCACCCGCCACGGACTTCCTTCCGCATTTACGTGCCGCCGTGAGGGCGTTGACCTGGCATAGAGAAACACAGGCCCTCAGATAAGGCAGACATAAGCGGCCGCTATATGGATCCGTTAGCCCTCGAAAAGATTGCGTTTTCTGCGCCGGCCACCCTACGGTCTGTGCTCATGCATCCAGACCGATCGGCCGGCTGGGTGGCCACGGCGGTCCGGAGTGTCGCGCAGGCGGCCCCTCGTCGCCACGTCATCCGGGTATTTCTGATGGCCCTCACGGTTCTCCTGTCCACCTTCGCCCTGTTCGGCACCGCCACCACCGCGAGCGCCGACGAGACCCCCGCCGCCACCCCGCGGGCCGCACCCTCCGGGTCGGCCGCGAACCGGGCGGCACCGGGTCAGGGGGTGCCCGGCGCCAACAGCCCCGACGCCGCCGCACCCCTCACCGCCGCCGACCGTGACCTGCTCGTCAAGGTGCGGCTGGCGGGCCTGTGGGAACAGCCGGCGGGCCGGATGGCCGTGCAGCTGGGCGTCAACCCGCGGGTCCGCGAGATCGGCGCCATGATCAGCCAGCAGCACAGCCAGCTCGACGCGCTCGTCGTCGCGGCGGCCCGGCAGCTCGGCGTCCCGCTCCCGAACGAGCCCAACAGCGACCAGCGCGGCTGGCTCAACGAGATGCGGACCGCCACCGGCGCCCAGTTCGACCACGTCTTCGTGGACCGACTGCGTGCCGCGCACGGCAAGGTCTTCCCCGCGATCGCCAACGTGCGGTCCGGCACGCGCAACTCCGTCGTCCGCGAACTCGCCCAGAGCGCCAACGGCTTCGTGCTGAACCACCTCACCCTGCTCGAGAGCACCGGGCTCGTGGACTACGCCAAGCTCCCCACCCCGCCCGCCCCCAGCCCGACGGCGACGCCGGCCCCGGCCCGGATCTCTTTCGCCGGCGCCGTGACCTCGGCGGTCGATTCACCGTTCTGGTTCCTGTGGGTGGTCGTCCCGGTGGCCGTCGGGATGATCGCCTGGCGGGTCCTGCGGGCGTCGCGCCGCCGGGATCCCGACGACGACGAGCCCGTGACGCGGCGCCCGTCCCGCCGGGACGCCGAGCCGCCCGAACGTCCCGCCCCCCGGTGGGACGAGCCGCCCCGGGAACCGCTCCGGCGGGACGGCTGGCCCCCACCGCGACCACCGGCCCGCTCGCCCGTGGTCCTCGAGCCCCACCGGGAACGCCTTCCCTCGCCGTACGGGTACGGCAGGGACCCTGCACCGCTCCACGACGACCGTCGCCTCGGCGCCGCTCCACCCAGCTTCCGTCCATGACACGAGAGGTCCCTCCCATGAGCAGGTACACCGAACGCCGTCGCCGCGGCTCGCTCCTCAGCGACCGCCGGGTCGTGGTCAGTGCGGCCGGAATGCTGGCGGTCGTCGCCGCGGTGACGTTGCTGCCCCAGTCCTCGGACGCGGCTCCCGACGACACCGCGCAGCTCGCCGCCGCCTCCGGCGTCAACTGCCAGCCGATCGCCACCTCCCCCGCCGCCGCCAAGGGCTCCCGGCTGTGGTGGCAGCGCCAGCAGCAGAGACAGCGTCAGCAGCAGGCCGGCTGCGCCTCCGCCTCGGCGAGCCCGAGCGGCGGCCAGAACGCCGGTCAGAACGGCGGCCAGAACGCGGGTGGCCAGAGCGGCGGCCAGAACACGGGCCAGAACGGTGGCGCCGCCGCCACGGCGACCGGCTCGGCCCAGGCGGGCAACGGCGGGCAGGCGAACAACGGCGGCCAGGCCGGCAACGGCGGGCAGGCGAACAACGG
>Ga0302321_100001075_pt1 | contig 23456 bp, 15 predicted proteins | sample Fen_T0_1_FD_202505 | JGI IMG/M metagenome (GOLD analysis project Ga0302321, IMG submission 202505) | Peat permafrost microbial communities from Stordalen Mire near Abisko, Sweden - Fen_T0_1 | ecosystem: Environmental > Terrestrial > Soil > Wetlands > Permafrost | place: Sweden: Abisko...
TGCGTCTTCATGGGATTCCTCCGACGTCAGCGACTGGCGTCAAACGGCGAAAATATACCAGCTACGGGCGCCCACCGACCCGCGATCGTGAAAGCGAAATCATCTCCAGGAGGGTGCAATTGAAAAAGCGAGGCCGGTGTCTAGAGGTTGTTGGGAAGCAACGTTGGTCCGAATGACTTCCTCCTCACTGTTCAACACTCTCCCAGAAGTCGCGCAAAAAGTCCCACAACGAGCTTCCCAACACTTTTCTTCGCTCTGTCCGGCGGGATGACAAGGAGTCCTATGGTTCGCGTTTTGACCGTGCTCGCCTTTGCCAACTGCGTATGTTCATTTGCCCTCGGTTGTTCTTCAAGCAGCGGCGATGCGGTGGCCGGCTCAGGCGGAAACGCAAGCGCCGGTGGAACAAGTGGCCAAGGGGGGACGAGCGGTAACGCTGGCTCGACCACGCCGGTGGACTGCACGTTCACGCAGACATCGGCAACCAGCGCCAAGATTCCGACGGTCGGCATCGTCACCTGGTCCACGACCCTGGCCAATCCGCAGTCGGCGCACATCGATTTCGGGCTGTCCACATCGTACGGGATGACCGCACCGGTGGACCTTGCGATGCAGAGCTACCGTACGCTCTTGCTCGGCATGAAGGCCTCGCGGACGTACCACTACCGCATCGTTGCTTCGAACGGCAGCGGCCAGTGCACAAGCTCGGACTACACGATTGCCACCGGAGCGCTGGCCAATGGTCTGCCGACCGTCTCGGTCGCGACCAAGAACGCATCGGCGCTGTACGGCGGTTTCCTGATCACCGGACAGTTCCTCGCTGGCGCAGGCAAGTCGGGGTCGCCAGCGTACATTCTCGACGCCGACGGCGACATCGTCTGGGCCTACAGCCCTGGCAACGACGTGGCCGCGGGTGCGATGACCTACGACGGCACGGCCATGTGGACCAACAGCAACAACGTCCCCAGCGGCACGGCGCACGTCCACCGGGTGACCATGGACGGACTTACGGATCAGGATCTCTCAAGCCAGTTTATCGGTCAGAACCACCAACTCACGGTGCTGCCCGACGAGAGCGTGGCCTTCTACGCCTACGGCTCGAACAGCTGCGAGGACATCAAGCTTCGGCTGACCGACGGCACCGTCAAGACGGTGGTCAACGCCCAGGCCGCGCATGGTGGCAGCGGCGCATGCCACGTCAACGATATCCAATACTCGCCGGACGACGACACCTTGGTCTTCTCGGATCTCGACAACCAAGACATCACCAAGGTGACGCGAACCGGGAGCACGGTCTGGGTGCTCAACGGTACCGGGAACACCTTCTCCGGCGCTTCGTGGAAAGGCGGTCAGCACGGATTCCACATCCTTGGCGTGGATGACCTTGTGCTCTTCAACAACAACAGCAGAAATGTTGCCGGCGCTAGCGTGTCGATCGGCGGAACCAGCGATGGCTCGATCGTCATCGAGATGAAACTCAACCTCTCGGCGAAGACAGCCACGCAAAGTTGGTTGTACAAGGCCAACCCAGGCGTCCAGAACGACATCATGGGCGACGTGCAGCGGCTACCCAATGGCAATACCATTGTCGCCTACTCGACCCAGGGCGTGCTTCACGAGGTGGACGCCAATGGCGCACTCCTGCAAGAGCTGACCTGGCCGCTGTCGTCCACCTTCGGCTACATCGAGAAACGCGCCACGCTCTACGGTCCTCGACCTAGGTAGGCACTCAAGCGCTTCCTGCAGCAGCCCCAGCGCTATCTTGCCGTCCTGGGAAGGGCAATGGTCGCTTGGGGTCAGCTATGTGCTGCCTTAGATGCTATCGAAGCGGGCCTGGTGGCAATCGATTGGGTAGACTGCGCTTCATGATTCCGAAATCGGGCTCGATGCATGCTCACCGCGCTCTTTGCTGACGTCCATAGTAACCTGGCGGCGCTCCAGGCCTGCCTGGGCCACGCGCGCGCGCACGGCGCCGAGCGATTCGTTTTCCTCGGGGATCTGGTGGGCTACGGCCCCGACCCGGAGGCGGTCATCGACATCATCGCGGCCATCGACGGCGCAGTCGTGCTCAGGGGAAATCACGACGAAGCCATCGACGTGGAGCCGAAGATGCGCGATCTCAACGACCTTGCCTACGCCGTGATCGAATGGACCCGCGGTGTGCTCTCGGCAGCCCAGCGGCAATTCATCGCATCGCTGCCGCTCGTTGCAACAGAGGAGGACGTGTGCTTCGTGCACAGTTCGGCAAGTCGACCCGAAAAATGGGAGTACATCCAGGACGGCGCCGCCGCGAGGCGAAGCATGGACGCAGCGGGGACAGCCTACGTCTTCTCCGGGCACGTGCACGACCAAACGCTCTACTTCAAAACCCCGGCGGGGAAGACCGCCTCGTTTCGACCCACGCCAGGAAGCCCCATACCCATCCCGCGGCGGCGAGACTGGCTGGCCATCGTCGGGTCGGTCGGTCAACCGCGCGACGGCAATCCCGAGGCCGCCTACGCGCTATTCGACCCTGGGGCCGAGACCATGACGTTCCTTCGCGTCCCGTATGACCACCTGGCGACGGCCCGTCGCATTCGAGCGGTGGGACTGCCAGCCATGCTCGCCGAGCGCATCGTGCGCGGTGACTAAGCGATGGTGAACGAGATAAAGCCCGGCAGCGAGATAGACGGCTTCACGCTGGGCGAACGGGTGCACGGTGGCGCCATGAGCACCCTCTTCCGCGTCACCAAGCCTGGCATCGATCGGCCGCTCATCATGAAAGTGCCGCGCGTCGGGCCCAACGAACCCAGTGAGGCCATCATCGGTTTCGAGACGGAGGCCCTGATCTTCCCCACATTGAAGGGCCCCCACGTGCCTCCCTTCGTGGCAGTCGGGGATCTGGCGCGGACACCCTATCTCGTCACCGAGTGGATCGAAGGCCAGAACCTCGAGGACATGATGACGGGCGGGCCTCTCACCCCCACGGAGGTGGCCCGGGTCGGCGCCGCCCTCGCGGATGCGCTGCATAGCCTGCATCAGCAGGATGTCCTTCACCTGGATGTGAAACCAGAGAACGTGATCCTCCGCAGCGACGGCACAGCGGTCCTCATCGACTTCGGCTTCGCGCATCACGCACGCTTCCCCGACTTGCTCGCGGAGGAAACGCGCTTTGGCGTGGGTTCGGCGGCTTACGTCTCGCCGGAGCAGTTGCTTGGAACCAGGGAAGATCGACGCAGCGATTTGTTCGCGCTCGGCGTCGTCCTCTACGAGCTGGCGACGGACAAATTTCCCTTCGGCGAGCCGGACGCCGACGTCCGCAACCGGTTCTGGATCGATCCCGTACCGCCGTCGGCGCTGGCGCCGGACGTGCCGTCGTGGATGCAGGAGATTGTCCTGCGCTGCCTGGAGCCGCGCGCCGAATTGCGCTACCAGTCGGCCGCGCACCTGGCCTTCGACCTGCGCCACCCAGAGCAAGTCGTGCTCACCGCGCGCGCGACGAAGGCCAGGCGCACGGGCCTCATCGCCCACGTCCAGCGGTTTCTCCGCGCACGCAGGGAGCACGGGGCCCGCCTTCGCTCGCCCGGGGTACTTCTCAGCCGGACGCCCATCGTCCTGGTGGGCGTCGACACGGCCCACTTGGAAGACGAGCGGCACCCGGCGATCCGTTTCGCGCTCGCGCAGTTCCTCGCGCTCAGCGAGGAGTTTCGCCTGATATGCCTCACCGTGATTCCGCCCGAGGCGACATCGCTCGATCATCTGGTGCGACTGCGACACTGGGTTTCCCCCCTCGACCTTCCCACCCAGCGGCTATCCCTGCACGCCGTCGAGTCCAGCGCCCCTGCGGACGTCATCGTCGAGTTCGCCCGGCACAACAACGTCGATCTCGTCGTCCTCGGCGCCCCGTCGGAAGGCGGGCGCCTCTGGTCCCAGTCCGTTGCATCCACCGTCACCGCGAGGGCGACGTGCAGCGTACACGTTGTGCGCGTGAAGAAGCGGTAGGCGCCTCCGTCCCGAAACGGGAAACGCAGCGTCGAGACGTGAACAGGACTCGCAGGTGAGTCACCGGGGAAGCGTCACTGAAGATTCGCCTGGCACCAGATGCGGTCGTCGCACCAAGGAACGGTGCCGTCCGCGGTCTGGCAGGTGCTCGAGCCGCTCAGCGTGCCGGTGTAATACACGAGCTGGCCGTCGCGCATCTTGTCCACGCTGGCGAAGGACTTATCGGCACTGTTGATGGCCATGTCGAGGCGCACGGCGCTTCCGGCACTTGGGGTACTGCCCGGCCAAGGAAGCAGAACCTCGACGGCGTAGCCCGTGGTGGTGGCCGCCTGGGCGAACCGGCTGCTCGGCAGCGCGGTGGGCGTGCCCGTGCTACCGGTGTCTTTCACCGACACGGCGGGACCGTTGGCGGGAATGACGACGTGGACCGTGTTGCTATCGCTCGACGTGAGCCCTGTGACGGTATTGCTGGAGGAGACGAAGAACTCGATGGAATCGCCCTGGTAGGACTTGCTGGTGGCCTGGGTCGTGTCCGCCATGTTGACGGTTTGCACGCTCGAATCCTGAACCTCGACGAAAGCATGGAAACCGGCCGCATCCCAGGCCACACGCACGGTCGCGGTTTCGAACTGAGAGGTGGGAACGGAGTTGTAGTTGACGATCTTGGCCGCGTTCTGGGCATTGAGCACGAAGTACGGCAGGCCGCAGAACTCACTGCCACTGCCGTCCAGGGTCTGCGTGCCCGTGAATTTGGGAATTCCCGACTTGCACGGATCGACCGAGTTGCCGCCGAAGCAGGATGCGCCACCGCTGTCGGTGGTCGAAACCGGTGCGTCGGGGACGCCGCCATCTCGGGTCGTCACGCCACCGCAGCTCGCGACGGCGCCACGGACGCTGCACGGCTTGCTGGCGCTGCACGATGTGTAGCTGTCAAAAACGTCGCCGGTGGCATTGCACGAAGCGACGCTGGTCCCATTGCATGAGGACTGGGTCGTGTCGCACACATCGGGCACGCAAGCGTTCATCAGGCAATACCAGGACGCCGGGCACTCCGTCGCTGTCAGACACTGCACGCACGCGGAATTGGAGGTGTCGCAGACCATGCCGAGGGCGGTGCACCCGCTCGTCGAGGTGCAGGCGGTCCTGCAAACATTGCGGATGCAACGCTGGTTGCTGCCACTGCAGTGGCTGTCCACCAGACACTCGATGCAGACGTTGTTCGCCGAATCGCAAATCTTGGTTGAGCAGTCGCCGTTGTTCTTGCAGGTCGCCAGGGCCACGCACTTGTTGCTGTTGCATGCCTGGCCGGTGGCGCAATCCGAGCTCGTCATGCACTGAACGCACACCCCACGTGTCGTGTCACAGATCGGATCGCTGGAACAGTCGCTCTTGCTGCTGCAAGGGGTGAAGCTCACGCAGCGATTGCCGAAGCAGTGCCCGCCCGACGGGCAATCCGCGGTCTTCACGCATTGAACGCAAAGCTTGGTCGCGGGCTCGCACATCTGTCCGCTTGCAGCACAATCGGCCGTAGCCGCGCAAGGGATGTTGGTCAAGGTTGTCCCCCCCGCTCCGCTCGCTCCGCCGCTGCCTGCGCCAGCCGCCCCCGAGCTGCCGCCCGACGCGCTCCCCTGCCCGCCCGTTGAGACGACCGTGTCGCCACCGCTGCCAGTGCTCCCCCCAGCTTCCTGAATCCCACCCGATCCGCCGGCACCGCCCGAGCTTCCAGCCACGTAGTTGCGCGGACGAGGGGTGCACGAGATCGTGCCCATCGCCATCAGGCATAGGAGCCCAAGCAAGATGTTTCGGTCAGGGGAACGGAAGCGTGCGTGGCTCATGAATTTCTCCATCGGGGCAGTAGGGGCCGAAAGAAACCTATTCCCCATCCTGTCCCGTTGCCCCCGTGTCCTTGCGCCCGATGCCATCCAACCCCACCCAAGTTGGTGGGGGAACGTGGGACGGCTCCCCGGTCTCCCCTTGTGACGAACTCCCGGTAGCGTGTTGCATAACCGATCTCTGACAGCCCAGTCTTTGGAGTAGCACATGTTCTCAGCAGAGATCACTACCCTTCTAGAATACGCTGGCCGAGCGTTGGCGTCATTCACCTCACGGCCAAGTCGGGTATCCGACGGTGCTCGAGCGAAAAGGGGCAAAAAGCACAAAGGTCGAGCCGCCACCTACCTCCACGGTTGAATTGTTCTAAATCATAGATCGCAACATCGTTCTTCCGGCAGCGCCCAAGGCATAGTACAAAACCAAAGTGGACGCGATACCCACAACTGCAGCATGAAGAAGTTGCGCATACTCATCCTGTTTGACACCGATGCGGATCCGCCGGCCGGGCAGGACTACGCGCGCCAGATCGAATCCGCAGACGAGGCGGAATTCGACGTAGCCCGCGCGCTACGGAGCCAGGGCCACGAGGTGCGCCTGTTCGGCTTCCGCAACGATCTCGACATGCTCGTTGCCGGCCTGCGAGGCGAGCCGGTGGACGCGGTCTTCAATCTGACCGAACGCTTCCGCAACAAATCGGGCCTCGACTATGGCGTGGCAGCGCTCATGGACATGCTGGATCTGCCCTACACGGGCGCCTCGGCCGAGGGTCTCATGCTGGCGCGCAACAAGGCACTCACCAAGATGGTGCTGGCCTACCAGGGGCTACGCATCCCGCACTTCTTTGTATGCACGCGCGACCAGCCGGTGCAGCGGCCCAGCGACGTGCGCTTCCCGCTCATCGTAAAGCCGCTGGACGAGGATGCCTCGGTCGGTATCGCACAACGCTCGGTGGTCCACGACGATCAGGCACTGGCCGAACGGGTGGCATTCATCCACGCGCGCCTCAACACCGCGGCCATCGTCGAGGAATTCATCGCCGGGCGCGAGCTGTACGTGGGGGTGATTGGCAACGATCCGCCACGCGCGCTGCCCCCCATCGAAATGGTGTTCGGCGCGGACACCGCCGAGGAGAGCCGGATCGCCACCTTCAAGGCCAAGTGGAGCCACAAGTACCGCGATGCGCGCGGTATCCAGAACTGTATCGCCAAGGATCTTTCGAAGGACTTGCGCGAGCGTCTGGCCGAGGTGGCGGTGCGCACCTACCAGGCCGCTGGCCTGCGCGACTACGGCCGTATCGACGTTCGCTTGGCCCACGACGATGAAATCTATATCGTCGAAGCCAACCCGAATCCCTACCTGGCCGACGGCGAGGATCTGGCGTGGGCCGCGGAAGAGGGTGGCCAGCTCTACCCGCAGCTGATCGAAAAGATCGCCGAGTCCGCCGCTTCGCGCGGGCGCAAGGCGTAGGCTCGCCCCTGCTCTGAAGTTAGTACCAGAGATGGAACGTACCGCTCACGTGGAGCAATGCGAGCATATAGAGCGTGCCGTCCCAGTAACTACTGGGGATGCCCGCCGACCAGATTTTGTCCACGAAGGCCTTGCCGGAGGATGCCGGCAGGCCAAAGCCCAAGAGAGAGGCACAGAAGCCCTCGGCGTTGGCGCCGACGTTCTTTTCGCGGGCGCCATACGCGGGCGCGTACGTGTCCTTCTGCCAGGGGTCGGCGGCGAAGAAATTCCAGTCCATCATGATGTTCGCGACGGTGCGTATCTTGTCGACACCCGTGTTCACTTGACTGGTGCCATCGTACGCACTCTGGTCGCCAAAATTGCCGTCCGAGGCCGCCCCGGCCTTGAAGTAGGCACGCGATGCTGTGACTGCGCTGTCCCAGAACGACGCATTGGCGGTGTCGAAGCAAGCCCAGGTTTGATAGAAGGCCGGCAAGATATACGAGGCATCGGTCTGACCGTTGTCGCCACCCGAATAGAACTTCACCAGGTGGTAGGTTGTGTTGAAGTCTTGGGTGCGGATGAGGTTGAGAACCCACTGGGCCTCGGTCGTGTAGTTGTACTTTCCGGACGTGTTTCCCCAGCGCTTGGCCGCAAAAACCAGGCCGGCCGCGAAGTACTCGTCGCCGTCTGGCGCTCCGCCGCTGGCGCACCCCGAGCCCGAGGTCGAGCACTTCCACCCGATCTGTTTGCCGGTGCATCCCGATGACGAGCAACCCGACGCCATGTGATTCCTGACCCAGGTCCACAAACGGTCGAACTCGGTCTGATGGTCGAGCTGGACGGCGATCACCAGCCCGTAGCCCATGCCTTCCGTTCGCACGTCGTTGTTGTAGGTGTCCTTGACGTAGGACTCGTCCGAGCCTGGCCCGTTGAAGTAAATGCTGCCCGAACCCGAGGGGGTGAAGAGCTTGGTCCACGCAGCAGCGACCTTGGCGTCGCTCTCCGCCTGCGTGTGCCCCGAGAGGCTGACAAAGAGATTGGCGTAGGCCGCGGGCGGCGTGCACCCATTGCCAGGAATCGTCGTCGTGGACGTGCCGCCGCCATCGACCGGACCGCTGGTGGAGCCGCCGCTGCCCGTTTTGCCGCCCGTCCCCACGCTGGTGCCGCCACCAGTCCCGCTGCCGCTCTTCCCGCCACTGCTTGGGCTGCCGCCACCCATGCCGGTTGCGCCACCGAGGGTGGCGCCGCCCGTGCCGACGATCACGCCGCCGCTGCCATTGCCCCCGCCCAAGCCAACGCCACCCAAGCCAACGCCACCCAAGCCAACGCCACCCGAGCCAACGCCACCCGAGCCGGTCTTTCCGCCGCTGCCATTGCCGCCTGTGCCGACATTCCCTCCTGATGGAGAGCTACCTCCAGTACTTGCGCTGCCTCCCGAATTCGAGCTACCGCCCAAGCTACTGTTGCCACCACTGCCGACCTTCCCGCCCGAACCTGAACCGCTGCCACCCAACGGGGGCTGTCCACCGCCGCTCCCGCCAGAGGTCGCTGGCGAGGATGAGCCTCCGCCCGAACATCCCGCAAGAACCAACATCGCGGCCGACGATGCAACAAGGATGGCCTGGGGTAATTTCTTGCTCATGGAACGTACTCCTTGAAGTCGATCATCCGGTTGCACATCCGGTTGCGCCGGAATCCGATCGTGGTAGGCGGCGGACGCACGTACCATCAGTACATATTGCTGCTTGGTACGATTCCTTGTCAGAGGAATCGACCGACCCCGGCCAAACCTTGATCACACCCGTTCGGGCAGCTTCGCGGTGAGGTATTGGAGGTTAAGGACCGCAACCCCCAAGCCGCGGTCCTTCCAGCCTGTGGCGCCTGCTAGGGCAAGAACTTGATGTTGCTGATGGTCACGTCTATGGGACAGCCGACGCCAGCATCGGGGTCGACACCCGTACCAGTCCACTGCCACTGCAGGCCGACCACCTGGGCCGCGTTCGTAGCGGACCAATTCGAGGCGTTGCTGAGCGCCGCCGTCACGGTCTGGACATCCGCGGTTGGAACCGCGACTTGCTTGATGACTGGGAAATTGTAGCAGCCAGCAGATGCGTCCTGCAGGCAACCTCCGGCCGGATTCTGAGAGACGGGCTGTTGATCGAAGGTCTTGATTTGCAGCTCCAGGTCGCAGCCGGGCGATGAGCCCGACAAGGTGAACTGGATCTGGGTGAACGATGTAACCGTCGCGCAGACGGCGAAGCTGAGACCGGCGCCACCGTAGTCACCCGCCATGACCGAGCCCGTGACGTGCATACTCTTGGCGGAGGCGTCCGCGCCGGCGACCATGGTCGAGCCCTTGGGCCCCTGGTACGAGTACTTGTAGCCGTACAGGCCGGCGGGATCGCCCCACTTGCTCGACCCCCAGTCCGAGAAATCGGTAACGCCGCCGACACCAAGATTGTTCGGGACTATCGCGGCGGAACAGTCGAGCCCACCAGTCGAGGGCTTCCCGGTTCCGGCGTCATACCTGAGAATGGGCAGACTCCCCTGCTCCGGCGTTTCCTTGCTCGCGTCCCAGTTCACGAACGTGACCACGCTTTGGCCCGGCAGATCGAATGTGAAACCGCCGCTGGCGGAGACGGGGCTCTTGGCCGCCAGCGAGTCGTCGGGCGAGGTCACCCAGGGCGTGAGGCTGTCGATCGAAGTGCCGTCGATGCTGAACTTCTGGGTCACCACAGCAGCGTTGGTGTTGATGGCGATGATCGCGAGGTGACTTGAGTCACGGTAGGCTTCAATGAGTACGCCCCCGGTCGGATTGTCCGTCGCGCCGATACGCTGGAATCCCGGACGCACGAACTTGGACCAGTTCCCGAGCGCGTATCCACGCTTGAACATGTAGGACTCGGCCATGTATTTGTCCGGCTGGATGAGGGCGGGGTTTTGCCGGATCTTGGGTAGGTCCGCGCTCGCGAGGGCGTCGGCGCTGATGTAGAGGGCCCACCAGCTCCAGCCGCTCATGTTCGCAATCGCCACGTGATCGTGGACGTGCTTGGCCAGGTCGAGCGCGCTCGTCATGCTCGGATCGGGCGTGTCACCATCCTTGTTTTCCTGCGACCATTCCGTCTCCCAGAAGGCCTTCCCATTCTTCTGCGGCTTGTCGTAGTGGAGATCGATCTTGGCGCTGCCATTTTGGTACGGGTGGGTCGCGACGACGGACAAGGCGTTCTTGGCGCTCGAGTCGGCCAGCAGCGAGGTGAGGTAGCTGTCGACATTGGGCCAACTGGCCGTGTCGGGGCTGATAATCTTCACCGACGGGCAACGTTGGGCGAAGGTGGGGCCGAGGTTTTGGCCGATGAAGGTGGTGATCTCGGCCGGGGTCCACTGGGCACCGTCCCACGAAGCGGTGTAGTCCGGCTCGTTGGCCGGCGAAACGCCCAGGAGCGGAACGCTGTTCTGGGCCATGAGATCGACGAAGTCAGCAAGGTAGTTGGCATAGTCCTGGTAGTGAGAGGGATCCAGGTGGTTCGACTTGAAGACCGCTCCGGCGTCGGCGTTGGGTTGAGAGCCATTCTTGCTGTTGGTCGTTTTCCAGATCGGCGGCGGCGTCCACGCCGTGGCCCAAACCTTGGCTCCCCGTGTGATTGCCTGCTGAGCTGTGTACAGCTCAGGCGCAGTGGCGATCGGCTTGGTGTTGTCCGTCGGTTCGGAGCCGTCACTCTGGGTATCGTCCGGCACCCCGATCATGACCCGGAGCAGAGAAAGTCCGATGCCTTTCTTGGCATCGAAGAGCTGGTCGGCCATGTCGTCGGAGATCTTGTCGCCGAAGAACGCCGAGGAGGCGCCGAACCCGTCCATGGTTTGCTTGGTGTCGGACCAATCGACAGTCACGTCGAGGTGCTGCGGATCTGACTTGCAAGCGACGAGGCTCGCGGGAATAGCGACTGCGAGCGCCAAGGGCAAAAACGTCCTCATTATCGTGTCCTCCTGGGATCCGTTCGTTGAGTTGCGAACCTACCATTGCATTCGATTATCGATGCGCAAGATTTTGCCATCCCCAATAAATGAATGCGCCTCTCAGCGCGCTGAACCTCGCATTTTTGGGCACGTCTCTGTCAAATCTGGCTAGGTCAAGGCCATGGTGTTGTGGTCGAACGCTCGTGCTAGGGTGCCGACGATGAATTTTCGCCCGTCCCGCTCGCGTAGTCTGCGTGGGCTCGTTATTTGCGCCGCGCTCGCGACGTGCGCCTGCAGTACGCCTGAAGATCCTACCAACGTCAGGGTGGTGATCGACACAACGGTCACGCACCAGACCCTGGTGGGCTTTGGGGCAGCGACCGCCTACCAGGCCTATCTCTTGTCGGGCCGCAACGACGACATCTTTAAGGTTTTGTTCGTCGATTCCGGCCTCGATATTCTGCGGCTCGGGAACTGGTACCAGAATCAAAACGCCACCAACACGACCCCGACCACGCCCTTCAACGACAGCGCAGCCGTGCAAATCGTCCAGAAGGCCACTGCCGCGCGAGGAGGCACTCCGCCCAAGATCCTAATGTCCTCTTGGTCGCCGCCCTCCTACCTCAAAAGCAATGGCATGACCCGTCCTCCGTATGGCAGCGGCGCGGGCGCCACCAATGCGGTGGGCACACTTATGCAGACCGACGGCGCATATGCCTATTCGGAATACGCCGACTGGTGGGTGCGCTCGCTGCAAGCCTACGCCGCCCAGGGCGTCGTGCCTGATTACATCAGCATTCAGAATGAGCCCGACTTCTTCACCAACGGCTGGGAAACCTGTCTGTGGGGCACCACGGAGGGTGCCAAGATGGAGGGCATCGCGACGGCTGGCTACGGGCAGGCTTTGGATGCTGTCTACAACGCAATCCAAGCGTCCACGCTGGCAACACGGCCCGTCCTCGTTGGTCCTGAAACCGACGTCATTGGCGACAACATCGTCCAGAAATACATGGCGGGCCTCAACCTGGCCCAGCTGGGAGCCATCGCGCATCACCTGTACGGCAGCCCGGAGGACAATCCCAACCCTGACTGGTTCAATGGTTCAATGGGCAGTGTCGGCAAGGCAGCGGTGGCCGCCGGATTGCCGGCCTTCATGACCGAGTACTCACCCAACGCGCCCACCATGTTCGATACCGCGTGGTTGATCCACAATGCACTAACGGTGGAAAACGTCGCCGCCTACATCTATTGGGAGCTGGTATGGAGCAATTCGACGCCGCCCACCGGGCTGGTGAGCATCGACAGTCCCTTCGGAGACCCGACCTACACCATCAACGACCTCTACTACGCACTCAAGCACTTCGCGCGCTGGACCGATCCCGGTTGGGTTCGCGTGGACGCGACAGCCTCCGCTTCCTCGCTACGAACCTCGGCCTTCGTCAGCCCCGACGGCAGTAGCCTCACCCTGGTGCTCCTCAACACCGGCGCCAAGGACCACATGGTTGCGGTGAGCCCGGGCGCCTTCCCCTTCGGCTCGCTCGCCATCTACCGCAGCTCGGGCGACAGCGAACGCACCACCAGCGTCGCTCTGGAAAGCGACGGAAACCTTCTTCTCCCTCCCCGCTCGATTGCAACCCTCACCTACACGCCGTAGCGACACCGGATGAACCCATGCCTGAATCGCTATCCCCGCGCAGGCGTGGCGCTAGCGTGCCGGGAGTGCGAGGCCGGAGCCTTTTTGCCATTGTCCCCGTTGTCGAGGATGAAATAGTTCACGCCCGGGGTTCCGCAGGCGTCGCCGTTGCGGTGGAATTTCCAGTGGATGTAGACCTTGCCATTCCCCGACAGGATGGCGGTTGGCGGCGTGGGAAAGGGCGCGGCGGCGTACACGGCGCTGACGGCGGCGCCATCGAAACCGGTGATCCCCGACGTACGCACCATCGCGATCTTGTCCACGTTGCCTTCCCCATCCAGAACAATTTCCAATTTCGCGACCAATCTCAAGTCGTTCATGGGGCTGTCTCGGAACGACACATCCATTTGATTCAGGAAACCAAACGCCCACTTCTCGTGAATCTGTCGATGCATGCGCGCGATGAATTGCGCGAAGGGGGCGGCGCGGGTATTCAGCTCGGTCTGGTTGTCCGGGGTGACCTCATTGATGAAATTCTCCAAAGCAGAAAACACGCGCTCATTGCGCTCGGTGAATTTCCCTTTGTGTTTTGACTTTTCCTGCTTGGCCACGGCCGCCGCCCTGTCAGCGTCGTCACCAAACGTCGAGGCGTAGCCTTGCTTGGTCAAATGGGGTGGGTCGGCCTGGGTCGAAGAACGACGTGACCCTTCTGTCCCGCGCCGGCCATCCTCCGCCTTGGAAAACATGCCGTTGGGATCTTCCGGTAGCTGTTCGCCCTGCGCGGCCGATCTTTCGGGGCCAGGCACACGCATGGACAAGGTGGGGCGCGATTCGGCAGCGGGCTTGGGCGCGTCGGCCAGGGCTTCCCGCGCACGTTGGCCATGCTTCGCTTCCCTTTCTTCCAATTGCGCGATCTTGTCCTTGTCGTCGGATGGCTCGGCCATTTTCCCCTGTTGCTCCTTGTCCAGGTTGGTTTGCCGGGCGCGGGTCTCGTGTTCTGTGCGGTTGTTTCGCTGGGCCAGGTACTTGGCGTCCTTGGGCGCTTCCACCTCTTTGCCCATATCCAGGTCGACGATCTTTTGCCCAGGCATCGCCTCGGGCTGTACTGGGGTTTTCTCGGCGGGCTTGGGCGCCACCGGCTCGGGCGGCGGCGGTTCGCGAGCAGGGAGGCGTTCGGCCAGGGCTTCGGGCTTGGGCGGAATAGCCACGGGCGGCTTGTCGGCTCTGTCGGGTAGTTTCGTTGCCGGCTTCGTCGCCGGCTTGGAAGTCATTTGGGGCTCTACCGGTTCTTCAATAGCTGGCAGGTTGGACGGTAGTTCGTCGTCCTTGATGGACTCGAAGCTGAGTCCCACCTCGTTGTCCTCGGGCTTGTCCCACCAAAACACCCACGCCGGCAGTGGCACCAAGAGTTGCGCGTGCAGGAGAATGGACAGCAGGAGTCCACGGCCAATCCGGCCGCGCACTCGCCGCGTTTGCTGTCCTGCCATATGCGGGGCGGAGGTTACCTGACCAGGGCGATGGATTCACGAGGAATACCGCTCTTCGTCCTGGGCTACCGCGACGTTCATCCAGCTTGCTCACGCCGAGCTTCGAAGCGATCCTACCGCGACCGGAGGGACAGCCATGACAGGATCCTTGAACGCCGCAGAAGCGCGATCCATCGCGGAACGATGGGTCGCCGAGGAAGTGGCCCGCTTCCCGGGTGAAGTGCTGTGCGTGTTCACGCACGGATCCATCAACTGGATGGCGGACGATGACCCCTTCCCTCCCAGCTCGGACCTCGATCTCGTGGTGGTGGTCCCCGCGGTCGATCCCGCAAGGCACCACCCCTGCAAGCGCCCGTATGGCGGCATCGCCGTCGAGGTCTTCTACGCCCCGCAAGCGTGGTTCCTGTCCGCGGATACGATCCTGGCGGACTTCCGCCTCGCGCCGAACTTGGTCAGCGGCAAGGTGCTCTTCGATCCGCAGCGGAGCATGGAGGAGCTGCGCAGGGTGGTGGCGCCGGAGTTCGCACGCCGTCATTGGCTGCGTCTGCGTTGCCGATCCGTGCGGGACCAGGCTCTCCCCGTGATTGCGGCGTTCGAGCGCAGCGACAACCTCCCCTATCTCAATGCTGTCACCTGCCTTGCAGTGCGGGCCATGGCCCAGATGGTCCTGCTCGCAGATCTGCGAAACCCCACCGTCAAGAAGGCGCCCATCAAGTCGCGCGACATCCTCGTTGCCTACGATATGGCCGACGAGCACCGCAGGCTGCTCGACCTGTTCGGGGCCGCCGAGTTGGCCGACGCGTCCATCCTTGGGGCAGCCTCCCATTGCGGGCAGGCGCTGGACCAGGCCTGCCGCTGGCTGCGAACGCCCTTCACAGGTGACAACTGCGTGACCGTCTACTCTCGCCCAAGCCTGGATATCGATGTCCCCGCCTGCGTGACAGCGGGCATGGGGCGCGAGATCTTTCTGTGGGTCGGGACGCTCTACGCACACGCGATGATCGCCCTCGAAAACGACGCGCCCGCAGCGGTGCTGATGGCGGCAAGGCAGAGCTACCTTGGCGATATGGCGTCCATAGGGGCGGCGACCCCGGCGGAGGCCAGGACACAGCTGCTTGCGTGCCGACCAGCCCTGGAGCGGATGGTTGATCTGTGCGACGACATTGTGGCCCGCAACGCGTGCGCCATCGCATGAGTGCCGCACACAGTGCCTGACCCATTGGCCCTGGCACGATGTTCGCCTTGCGCCGCAGGGTAGCCACCCTAGTCCCTTCGCTGGGGCGTCACGGGGCTATGTTGTCCGCAAGGCTGCCAAGGCGTAAACTGGAAGACATGATCGAGGCGACGACATTTCCGGCCGCAAGTCTCGGAAAGAGGCGCCACCTCGCGCTGTCTCGAATGCCATTCGTGGCGTTGCTGCCGTTGTTCTTGTGGGTGGGCACACCAGCAGACGCAGCTATCCAGACGTGCCATAGCCGTACCATTCAAGGGCAATGCACGGGCTCTCTGCGCGAGTCTGAATCAACTTGCTACCGCCCCCAGCCGTTGCGCCTGGCTCACACAGGAGCGCTCCAGCGCAAACACCGCACCGTGAAGACGCACTCCCAACGGCTATTTCCCAATCCGTACAGCGCGTGGCCCAATCCGTTCACCATCAAGCCAAACCCCTACGGCGCGTGGCCCAATCCGTTCACCGTCAAGCCAAACCCCTACGGCGCGTGGCCCAATCCGTTCACCATCAAGCCAAACCCCTACGGCGCGTGGCCCAATCCGTTCACCATCAAGCCAAACCCCTACGGCGCGTGGCCCAACCCGTTCACTGTGGAACCAACACCCACCTGATTGCTTGCCCTCGCAGTGTCTTCCGGCTTTCCCCCGGTCGCGGATCTCAGGCCATGCCCTGGCCGTGGACCAGGAACAGCACGAACAGCGAGGTCACGGCGGTCAAGATCAGTGAGAAGACGAAGGCGACACGGATCACCTTGTTCTCCTCACCCAGCTTGTCAATCGAAGCCGCGGCGTTCTGTAGCTTGGCCGGTGAGATCACGCTGGCCAGCCCACCCCCGAACGCCAGGCCCGCCGTGATGGTGATGAGCCCAGTCAAGCCCATGTTCAACGATTTTGCCGTGGTCAGGGTGTACTTGCCGAACATGGCGATGGTCGAGGCTTCGCTGCCGGTGATGAAGCCACCAAAAAGCCCGATGAAAGCCACGATGCCCCCGTAGGCGTCGTGAAAGGTAGAGGCGGAATACTCGGCCAGCACCTTAACCATGCTGGGCACGACGAAGGTCTTCTTGGCCATATCGTATCCCGCCATGTTCATGATCTCGCCGATGGCGAAGAAGATGGCCGCCGAGAATACGGGGCGAGGCGCGCGCCGCCGCCACACCCGCAAGCTTTCGACGAGCTGCTTGCGACTGGGCCGCATGATGGGAATGGCCAAGAGCACGCTGACCAGGATCCAGGTGTAGGCGTTCCATACGAAGCGCGTGTCGAGGGGCGCGCCATTGGCCGTCAGCCCCTGCACCGGAAACTTCCATTGGCGGTAGAGCAGGTGGAAGATGTCCTTGGGGATGTTGAGCGCCAGGACGATGACGATGAGCAACGTCCACGGCAGGAGCGCCTTCCACAGGGGATACTGCCGCTCGTAGGCACGCTCTTCCTCGGACAGGCGGCTCTTGTCGATGAGCTTGCCGCCGGTGAGCTTGAGGAAGATGGCCATGGTGACGATGACCGCAAGGCCGCACAGCACACCGGTCAGCACGACCAGGTTGTCGTGCCGGTTGGTGAAATACGACACCAGCGCGATGACCCCACCGGTGAGCAGGGTCGGCAACCAACCGGCCTTGATGGCCTGTCCCTTGCCGGTGATCCACAACATGGACAGGCCGATGAGGGTGGACACCACGGGGAGAAAGAGGAAGAACACGCCGCCGGCCTGGGACAAGGTGATCTCGTGCCCCTTGCCCAGGAAGGAATTCGCGATGTCGACGAACACCACGATGGGCGCGCCCAGCAGCGCGTAGGTGCAAAGAGCGTCGTAGCCGATGGCGGGCAAGGCGATAGCAACGTAGGTGGAATAGCCCATGGCCAGCAAGATGGGGGGCAGCAAGGAAACCGGGGTGGCTCCCACCGCGACCATCAGTGTGCCGAAGCCGATGTTGATCATCATGATCTGCACGGCTCGGTTGTCGGCGGCGATGGTCTTGATGAAGATGATGACCCGCTTGAGCGCGCCGGTCTTCTCCATGTAGGCCATCTGCAACAGCGAGGTGGCCACGATAAGCGACACCGAGAAGGATCGAATCAGCCCGGCGAAGGTCGAGCGCCAGAGCACCTCGAACGAGGTTTGAAAACCGAAAAACGCCACCGCACAGATGACCAGCCAGCCGATGACCCCGCTGACGTCGGCGGCCTTCTTGAACACCATGAGCAGGCAGAGGATGACAGCGATGGGCAGGAGCGTGAGCAACAGCAGTCCGATTGTCATGACATGGTCCTCTGGAATGGAGAGTCGCGGCAGGTTATCGGGACATAGGCTGGGCGGCAAGACCTCGATGGTTCGGGCGGTTTGCAGGCACCTCGGACTATTGGCAGCTGCTGGCCGCCACGCGGGTCTTGTGTTCGCCAGCACTGTAGAGCGACACAGCGAAGCTTCCGGCGAAGTTGGAGATGTTGATCGTGTCGCCGTTGCCGTAGGCATGCGCCATGACGGAGGCCGGTCCGACGTGGGTCAGCCCGTCTGCGTTCACGTAGGCAAAGGCCACACCATCGTTGTACAGAATCGCGAGGCCAACACCACCGGCGCCGCCGACGTCGTCATTGAGAGCACGTCCGTTGTTGGCTGCTTTCGTGCCACTGAAGTGGAATCCAGGAAGGACGCCGGCATCGACGGAGGCTGGCAGCGCGGAGACCGTGCCATCACTGGACACAGGGATGAGCGAGGCCGCCACACCGCCCTGGTCGTAGAAGGTCACGAAGCCGGCAGCGGTTCCCGCGGCGGTGACCCAATAGGCGCCGGCCGGGCTCGGCTGAAGCGGGAGGGTGGCGCCCAGTTGATTCCCCAAGGCATCGAGGATGGTCATGTAGGGGGCGTTGGTGCTCGTGGCAAGGTAGGCAACGCCGAACAGGGTCCGGCTGGCGGCGACCGTTCCGGACCCGTAGCCGGAGGTATCATTGTTGGTCACCGTGGTCGGCACGCTGTCGGTGTCGCCTCCGGCGGAGCGTCCGTCGGCGAGGAACTTGCGAAGCTTGATAGGCCAGGCGCCGCCTGGGCCATAGCGCCAGGAAAAGACAAAGGCATTGTAGACGGCCGACCAGATGGCTTGGGGCTGAGAACCAAGCGACGACACCTCCAGGGGCACGATGTGGTTGACCTGGTACTTGATGGGGCCCGTACCAGCGTCGGAGGGCAAGGTGTCTAGGAAGGCAGCCCCCATGCCAGCCGTCCCGCTCTGGTAGATCAAGGCAATCTGGCCACCGGGAGAAATCGCCGCTGTTTGCAGCATCAGGCCGTTGCTATCCGAGGCATTGGCCGCGAACAGAGGCTGCGCGGGCCCCAGGCTCTTCGCCGACGTAGGATCAAAGGCCTGGACATAGACATAGTTGACCGTGGCGGCGACGCTTCCAGCGTCAGGAGTCGCCGTGGGATCCGGTCCGTGATAGCCGCTAAAGATAAGCAGCTGGGTGGCGGTTCGCAATCCGACGCCCGAGACAAAATTGGGATGGGTGTCGCCCTCCGCGACGAAGCCAAACTGGGTCTGAGGGCAGATCTGCACAATCAGCGGGGCATCCGCGCTGCCATCGGCCCCGCCCTTGCCCCCTGTTCCACCGTCGAGGGCGCCCGAGCCACCGGTGCCCGAGCCACCCGTGCCCGAGGCCCCGCCAGCGCCGGTGACCTGCCCATCGGTCGCAAGGTCATCATTCAGGCCAGTCGAGGCATCGCGACCGGTCGTGCTGGGCTGGCTGTCGATGCCAGCGTCGAGCGCGGTGTATTTTTGCGGAAGCTGGCCATTCACGAGATCCGTCTGATCGGCACACACGCCCGAGACGCACGCCTGCGAGCCCATGCAGTCGGTGACCGCGCTCGTGCAGGTGCTTCGGCAGTGCAGGTCGGACGCACAGACGAGCGGCGTTGCGCAAGAAGGATTGACCGCGGTGCACGTGGCTTCGGCGGGAAGCAGGCACACGCCCAGGCCGCTGACCTTGGTGCACTCTTGCCCGGGCTGGCAGTCGACGGTCGACCTGCAGCCCTCGTGGCACTTGCCGTAGGTGCATGACAGCGGATTGTTGCAATCGCTGTTGAGCACGCACGGGGTGCCCACGTCGATCTTCTTCGAGCTGCTGCATCCGACCGCGAGGACCGCGACAATCCACAAAGGTCCGTAAGTCCGAGAGCGCATGGCTGGCATCCTTGTCTCCGCTTCGATGGTCTGGTTCATGTAGGGCGGCAGGACAATACCATCGTGGACCACGCCGGATTCGTGAAATGTGCCACAGCGACTGGCTGATTGAATTGGCCGCACGCTGGACGTGATCCGTGCGGCAAACCGTAGTAGCCTTCGCGCGGCATTGACATGACGGTGTGTCGCTTGTGTTCGACCGAGCATGCTTCTGGGGACGCAAACTGCCCCAGCGCGAAGCCGTCTGCGAATATCGACCCCACGGCCCTGGCGTTCGCCGCTACGCGTTCCGGCACACCCGCTGCCCGGTCCGACACCGTCGAGCCTGTCCCTATGGCTGCCACAGCGACCTTGGTCCGGGCGCCCGCCGCGGCCGGCGATTCGATTTCGGACGAGATCCCGGTCGGTACGGTAATCGGCTACTGGACCATCACACGCAAGCTCGGCGAAGGCGGCATGGGCGCGGTCTATGCGGCAACGGCGGAAGACATCGGCACCACGGTGGCTGTCAAGGTGCTGTCGTTCCCCGGCTGGCGCAAGCCCGAAGCACAGCCACAATTCGACAAGGCCAAGGAACGCTTCCATCGCGAGGCCAAGGCGGCCAGCAAGCTCAAGCATCCGAACGTCATCGGCATTCTCGCTTACGGTAGCCTGCCCGACGGCCGGCCGTATTTCGTGATGGAATACTTGCCAGGCCGATCGCTCGACGAGCGCCTGCGCGAGAGCCCCCCCATCGGGGCCGAGCTTCTGCGCCTGCTGGCGCAGGTGTGCGACGCGCTGGCGGCGATTCACTTGGAAGGGATCGTTCACCGCGACCTCAAGCCTGAGAATATTTGGATTGTGGAGCCCAAGCAGGGCGAGACCTTCGTCAAGCTACTCGACTTCGGCATCTCCAAGATGGAAGGCATGGCCAAGTTGACCGAGACCGGGATGCACGCGGGGACGCTCTTTTACGAGTCGCCCGAGCAACTGGACGGCAAGAACATCGGCCCGCGTTCGGATATCTATTCCTTCGGCGCTGTGCTGTTCGAAATTTTCACAGGGCAGCTGCTCTTTGGCGAACAGAGCGTGGCCAAGATGTTTCACGACATTCTCTTCGCCGAGCCGCCGCCGCTCGTGGCGCGCGCGCCCTATGCGATTTCGCCTGTGTTGGAACGATTGATTCTCGACTGCCTCCACAAGAAGCCCGAACAGCGCCCTCAGTCAGCGGAAGAATTGAAGGTTCGCCTGCGTGCGGCCTTGGGCGACGCTTCGGTCGCACCGTCCAATCTGGCGCCAACCGCCGTTGCGCCCTTGCCTCCAGTCGCGGCCAGCGCGAGCAGCGAGTCTGGTCCAGCCACCGCGGTGTTGGTGGCGAAGGTTTCGGGGCCCGGGCGCATGCGCCTCGCGGGCATGGTTGCGTTGGCTGCGCTCGCGCTGGGGGCCGTCTTGCTCCTGTGGGGGCGACTGTCGACGGAGAAGACGTCCGGCCTGCCAACGACCAGCGCCAGTCCCTCGCAGAAATCGAAAAATACACCAGCGGCAGCCGAACTGCCGACAGCCATCCCAAGCGCACCGGAGCCCAAGGTCGACAAAGAGCCCCCCGCACCGCCCCCAGGACCGTTGGAACGGCACGCGTCCCCACGCCGTCTCGGTGCAAAGGCAAGCGCTACGGTCCAGCCACCCGCCGGCAATGCGCGCGGCACGATCGAACCCGCGGCGACAGAGCCCGAGGCTGCGCTTGTGCCACCGCCGCCGCCGAGTTCGGCTCCGGCTTTGGCCGCGCCGACCACACCTTCCGCGTCCACGCCCGAGGCAACGCGTCCCGTGCGTGGCGCGCACCGCCCACTCTTGCCCCAGAAACCACAGCTCATCTACAAGGATCTTCGGACAAACCCATGACTGCTTCCACGCGCAGGTTTCTCATTGGCACCCTGCTCCTCGGGGCTTCTTTCGCCGCCGCAAGGCCCCTTCGCGCCGAGAGCGATCCCCTGCGGCAAAGCGCCGCCGATCACTTCGATCGCGCCTATGCCCACGCCCAGCAGGGCGATCATGCGGCCGCCCTGGCCGAATTCAGGCGGGCGCTCGAGCTCTCCGGCCAGACCTTCATCCTGTTCAACATGGCCTGCGAATACGCCGAGCTTAACCGCCCGGTGGAGGCGGTGAAGACCTTCGACAAGTTGTTCGTCGGACCGGGCAACACACCCGTCGACAAAATGGAGGAAGCCCGTCGCATGCGCGGCGAACTGGCGGCTCGCATCGGCCAGATCAAGGTCACCACCAGCGTGCCCGCTGCCATCGAGGTGGACAATCTTGCCGCCGAACAACCCGCCAAGGATGCGCCCATCGCGGTCGGCAACGGCATGCACGTCGTCGCCGCCGTGGCTGCCGGCTACGCGCCTCTTCGGCAGCAGATCGACATCGCTGGCGGCGAGACCCGCGAGATCACGCTGGTGCTCATGCCCGCCAAGGGACAGCTTGCGCAGATTCGCGTGACCAGCAACCTGACGGGCGCCGACGTGTTGGTCGATGGCACCCTGGTGGGTCGAACGCCCTTGCCGGCCTCGCTGCCCGTCGAAGCCGGCAGCCACGAGGTGGCGCTGCGCCGGATGGGCTACCAAACCGCGAGCAAAGCCATCACGCTTGGTGAAGGCTCGGCCGGGGATGTGGCCCTGGCGCTGGAGACCGATCCCACGGAAATCGCGCGCCTTGGGGCCGTCCTCGCGCTCGACGGAAGCGAGCCCGGATCTTCGCTGTCCATCGACGGGCGTCTGCAGGAATCGGCGACGGGGCAGTTTCACTTGGCGCCTGGGCCGCATCGTTTGGTCATTGCGCATTCCGGATTCCTGTCCATGGAATCCGAGGTGACGGTCGAGGCGAACAAGACACGATCCATCTACGTCGATCTAGAACCGACCGCCGAGAATCGACAGACCCATCTGGAGCGCGCGTCCGGACAACGGTGGCGGGCGTGGAGCACGTTGGCAGCCGGCGCCTTGCTCACCGGCGGGGGCTTTTGGTATCTCCACTCGGCGCGCGTCGATCAGGAACAGGCCAATCGCAATTTCGACGTCGTGCAGTCAACCTTCAATCCAGGAGGAGCCTGCGATCGTCAAGCGGGCAAGGACACGGCCGCTTGTAAGGCCCAAGCAAGCCAGGCCGACAGCAGTGTCACGACCGCGAATCACAAAGTCCTAGGTGGCTACATTGCGACGGGCGTGGGCGCCGCGGTCTTGGTGACCGGACTCGTGCTGGTACTGACCACCGACGATGTCAGCAAGTTCCAGCCGCGCAAGAAACGAAGTAGCGACCTCTACCCATCGCTGTCCCTCGCAGGCTGGGCACAACCGGGTTCCGGCGGCATGCTCCTGAGCGGCAGTTTCTAACCGCTGTTGCACTCCCAGCGGCAACGGTGCCAAAGCTTGATCGCAACCGATCAAGCCGGGTCTCGGCAGTAAAGGTGGGCTGTCGTTCGCCCAAACGCCATCGCCATCACCGTCGGCGCCCTGTGCGAACGCATCTGGTATCTTCGCGGCAACGGCGGCGATAGCCACCGCGCCGTGATACGCTCCCCCTCCATGAGCGAGAAAATTGGAATCGGCCCAGCCGAGTTGCGCGGCATCCCCCTCTTCCGTGGCTTCAGCGACGAACAGGTCCAGCGCCTGGCCGAGCTCTTCGAGCCCGTCGGCGCCAACGAGGGTGACATTCTCTTTACCCAGGGAGAGGCGGCGGCCGCCTTCT
>Ga0302321_100001076_pt1 | contig 23447 bp, 23 predicted proteins | sample Fen_T0_1_FD_202505 | JGI IMG/M metagenome (GOLD analysis project Ga0302321, IMG submission 202505) | Peat permafrost microbial communities from Stordalen Mire near Abisko, Sweden - Fen_T0_1 | ecosystem: Environmental > Terrestrial > Soil > Wetlands > Permafrost | place: Sweden: Abisko...
ATTTTATAATAATTGACGATTGCTGGTCGATGAAGCAACGCGATGAGGGAGGAAACCTCATCGCTGACCCTGCAAAATTTCCGGGAGGCATGAAAGCTCTTGCCAACTACATTCATTCAAAGGGACTGAAATTTGGAATCTATGGATGTGCCGGCACCAGAACATGCGGTGATTATCCGGGGAGCAAAGGATTTGAAATGAAAGATGCAAAACTCTTTGCCTCATGGGGTGTTGATTATCTCAAATACGACTGGTGCAACACACCAGGGTTAAATGCCGAAAAAGCATATACTACCATGCGGGATGCTCTTTACGCTACAGGGCGACCTATCGTATTTGGCATTTGCGATTGGGGCGACAACCAGCCCTGGTTATGGGCCAAAAATATAGGACAGCTCTGGAGGATCAGCGGAGATATTGCTCCCTGTTTTGATTGTGTCGTAGACCATGGAACCTATAAAGACTGGGGCGTAATGAAAGTTGTTTACATGCGGAAAGATATCCGGAAGTATTCCGGGCCTGAGGGCTTTAATGACTTTGATATGATGGAAGTAGGAACAGGTATGACAGAAAGCGAGAACCGGTCACATTTTACTCTATGGAGTATGCTGGCATCAGCCCTTATAATGGGAAACGATATACGAAATGCGGATCCCGCTACAGTCTCAATCCTGACAAATAAGAATATGATTTCCATCAATCAGGATCCTCTTGGGATACAGGCATTTAAATATAAAGATATTGACAGTACCGAAGTATGGGTAAAACCCCTTAAAAACAAAGAATGGGCTGTATGTTTCCTCAACCGCAAAAAGGAACCGGTCCCATTCGAATTTAACTGGTCAGAACACAAGATAAATGATCCGGATTTTGACTTTACTGTGGATTTCAGCAGAGAGAAATATAACCTCTTTAACGTCTGGACACGGAAACAAGGCGGGACCACCGGAGAAACAATGAAATCACAGATAGCGGGACATGATGTGTTAGTATTCAGGTTAAGTCACTGAGTTTTTTTACAAGAAGTTGGTCGAAACTGATATACATTGGTCCGGCAAAGAGAATTGCAATGTCTACTATCAGAAAGAATAATGGAGTCTGTGCACTGGCTGGTCCCATCAATCCGGCGTGTAAGCTGATGATGGTAGCGACCAGCATGTTAATCATAACGGCAAAAGCAGCTGGCCGGGTAAATAATCCAATGGTTAAAAGGAATCCACCGATAAACTCGGTAAAACTGCTCATATAAGCGAGTGGCACTGATATCCCCATCTTGGTATAAAACTGTATCGTTGCATCCATATTAAATCCCCCGAACCACCCCATCACTTTACCTGCTCCTGCAATAAACAGATAGATTCCGATCAAACAACGTAACAATAGCAGACAAATACTCAGTAAACTGGGGTCTGTATTATTCAATAACTTAAAAATAACCTTGTTTTCTGCCATTGTGCTCCTATTATTACTGTTTAATCCCGACTTTAACAGGGGGATTTTTTCCCTCTAAAACTATTATGTATTTGTTTTTTAATAATATGCTAAACAATTTCCAGGCAGAAAAGTTTAATAATTTGGGGGGTTTCTTTTATTGGTGGTCTGTTTAGCCAGGAGTCTTACGGCCATTAAGACAGATATCTTATGTCGTTCACCTTTCTTTGAAATATTAGGAATTTTCCCTTTATTTGATGTAAAGCATTATTAATAGTTAAAATAACTGATATGATTACTAAATCTTCTTTGATTTTTTGTTTCTTCTGCGTTGCTTTTCTTTTTGGCTCTAAACCAGCTTGTTCCCAGGATAAGAACTGGACTCATTTCAGGGGAAGCGATCTTAACGGTCTGACAATATCTGAAAACATTCCATTAAAACTGGATAGCTCAGTTATAAAATGGAAGACTAAGATTCACGACAGTGGTTATTCTTCACCGGTTATATATAACAATCAGATATGGGTAACAACAGCCAGGGCTGACGGAAAAGAGCTTTATGCTGTCTGTGCTGATTTTCAGACCGGCAAGATAATTTATGATATAAAGGTTTTTACTCCTGAAGAAGTTGAAGGTAAGCACTCAATAAATACCTACGCTTCACCGACCCCATGTATTGAAAAAGGCTTTGTATATGTTCATTACGGAAGCATGGGAACAGCCTGTATAAATACTTCAAATGGTTCAATTGTATGGAAACGTACTGATTTCAAATGTAAGCATGTACAGGGTCCGGCTTCCTCTCCTGTAATTTATAAAAACATGATTATTCTGCACTTCGAAGGTGTTGACGTAAGGTTTATTGTCGCTCTCGATAAATCGGACGGGAAGCTTATATGGAAAACTGACCGGCCCTCAGAACCATATGAATCATTGACAGAAATCGGAAGAAAAGCGTATATCACCCCTATAATAATTAATGTCAAAGGACGAGATATGCTGATATCGAATGGTTCAGCAGTCTGTATAGCATACGATCCAAACACCGGCAAGGAGATATGGAGGGTGGTGGACGGAGGAGAATCGACAATAAGCATGCCTTTTACAGAAAGAGGAGTAGTATTCTGGTACGCGGGTTACATGCTTTCAAGTGAAGGTACTAAATTTACAGAATTACTGGCTGTAAACCCCGATGGAAATGGGGATATAACCAAAACAAATATTCTTTGGAAAAAACAGGATACACAATCTCAAAACCAGTTGCTATCACCTGTCATAAAAGACGGATTGATATATACTGTTGATACCCGGAACAATCTGATGTGCATTGATGCAGCAACAGGAAAAGAGATCTGGGAAACACATCTGACAGCAAATTATAATGCCTCACCTCTCTACATTAATGGCAATATCTGGTTTTTCTCAGTTAAAGGTGAAGTAATTGTAATAAAAGCAGGTAGGAAATATGAAGTTTTGGCACAGAATCAGATGGATTCAGGGATATGGGCAACACCTGCGGTTTTAAGAAATTCCATGATTATGAGAACACAAAAATTTCTCTACCGGTTTGGTGGGGAATAAAAAATGGTCCTGTGAGCCTGCAAAACGGGAGAAGTAATCTTTTTATCACTTTTCCTCATTTCTTAACAGGATATCCAATTGTCTGACCAAAAAGTATGCGCTGATCGGCACGCAAATTTAGTTTTGTCTCCAATCCTGATCTGTTGCAGTTATGAAACCAGGATGCCAATCCATGTGAGGCGGCAAATAAATATAGGTTGGCTGCCATAAGTCCTGTATCGACAAAATAATATGATTTTTGAATTTCGGGATCAAGCAAACCAGGTTCCTGATAACCAGCTGAATGGATAAGCCGGTTAATATCTGCAATGTATATCAGACGAACCGGAGCCTTGCTTCCAAAATTCGACTGTCCCTTCCCAATTGCCATATTACGTAAATCTCCCTCAGCAACAGGAATCAGGGAATGGTTAAACGCATCATAGAGATAAGTTCCTTCTTTAAGTGCAACATAAACATCAATCTCCTGTGAGTTGCTTGCACTTGCTGAAGTTCTTCCCGGTATCCCAAACGGGCCTTTCTTGCGATTTACTCCGCAGGTTGCCCAAAGAAGATCTGAAAGCAACTTCAGGGATAGTTTCTTATCACTTATTTCCCGGATTGTCTTTCGCTGCTTTAAAGCTTTCAATACAGATTTCCCATTTTCAAATTCAGGTTTCAACAGCATAATAGGAGTCAGATTCTTTAATGAACGATGACCTTCTGTCATTGATTCTTTCTCTGACAACTTTGTAATTTTTATCCCAGACATGAAAACTCCTTTCTTTTTCAGGAATTGAATACTAATTGGACTTCTTGACTAAAATATCAGATGTTTTAAAATTACTACCTTTTCTGGAAATCGTAATGCATTAACAATATTAAATAAATGTGAAATTTGTTCAGCCCTTACGTGATAAGAATTTCACATAAAAAATGTACATTGTTTCTTTTGATCATATATATCTCTTAAAAGTAGATTATTGCCAGATGACATGAAAAAAGGAAAATTAATAACGCTTGCTGTCCTTATTGCGATATCGTCGATCGTGAATTTTTCATTCATTGATGTTTCTTCAGGAAATCATACGGATTCAATTATTATCGATGGATTAAAAAGGACCTTTATTTATTATGTTCCGCAATCATTTGATACACACAAATCTGTTCCACTTTTAATTGTATTGCATGGTGGTGGCGGAACGGGCAAGAATATGGTTAAACTTACAAAGGGAGGATTTAATAATCTGTCAGAAAAAAAAGGATTTGTTGTGGTTTATCCTGATGGAATTGACAAGCATTGGAATGATGGCAGAAATAATGAAGAAGAAGCACGTAAAGATGATATTGATGACGTAGGGTTCATATCAGCACTGATTGACATCCTGATTGAGAAGATGAATATTGATAAAAACCGTGTTTTCGTCACAGGCATGTCGAACGGGGCAATAATGTCATATCGTATTGCCTGCGAGTTGTCAGAAAAAATCGCAGCTATCGCCCCCGTTGCCGGAAATATCCCTCAGAATCTTCTGACATCCTGTTCACCCTCGCGACCAGTTTCAGTCCTGGCAATCAACGGAGTAAATGATCCTCTCGTTCCCTTCACCGGGGGAGAAGTGACAGGACCATTCGGGCAGAAAAAACTGGGTAAAGTGTTATCTGCCAGCGAATCTGTAAGGTTCTGGGCAAAAAATAATGACTGCCCAGCAACCGCATCCGTAACTTATGAGCCTGACCTTGATCCTGAGGATGGTACACTTGTAAGAAAAGAGGTATACAAAAATGGCAAAAACAATACAGATGTGGTTCTGTATGTCATCGAAGGCGGAGGACACACCTGGCCGGGTGGTTATCAGTATCTTGGAAAAGGTATTGTTGGTAAGACAAGTTATGACATAAACGCAGATGAGATTATATGGAACTTTTTCGAAAAACACTCATTAAAGTAATGTTGTGCTGAGGCCTTTCTGAGTTTTATAATCTTTTTGCCTCCACCCTGATACTATTGACTGAATTCCGATGCATTTTTTCTATACAACAAATTACGGAATAGTGCTTTATAATTTTCAGCCGGTTTATCTTAAAAGATATTTATAAACATTCGTTTCGTACTTTACGAATCCCATCTCCTTATACAAATTATTAGCAGCTGTTCTCGATGGCCTTGACGTTAATGCAATCGTTTTTGCATCCAACGATCCTGAATAATTAATTGCAAAAAGTATCAACGCTTTACCAAATCCTTTGCCCCTTTTAGATTCATCAACTACAACATCTTCAATCCAGACTTTTGTCCCTGTTGGTGTAAAATAAGTACCGATTGTAAGCATGCCGACTATCTCTTTATTTTCCGATTCAGCTATGAAAAAATGAGTGGTATCAGATGTAAGAATACTTTCAATATATTGCTCTGCAGGGAATTCTGCATCTGATGAAAGCTGTGGCAGCAACCTTAAAACAGCCCCATATACTCTTTTACTAAATCTGGTTATCTCTCTTATTTTCATTTATAATTGTAGTTCGGTTCGCATCCCCTTACTATTTTTTCTTCAAATCTGTACTGATTTATACATTCATGACAAAGAATTACCGGAACGGTTAAGCTGAAAGATTGTTTCATCCTACATCGATCCTGAATGCCCGGCTATGCACTCCGGTAACGTTTTTGCATATCAATAACCTTCTCCTTAAACTGAGGAAATGATTTCCATAATTCTTTATCGCATGAACTGAGTCCATTACATTCAATACAACATTCATAACCCTTCTCTGTCACGCATTTGCGAACAGTACATGCACTGACATTAATACTGAGGGGTTTATCCTTCGGTTTACACCCATAGCAAAAAACCTTTTCCTGATCAAATTCAATATTATATTTCTCTTTCATTTTGAATTCTTCATAAGCTTTCTTTTTAAGCTCAGTATTATTCTCTATAGTAGCCTTGTAGAGAGTGCATTCAGCCGTACATTTAAAACCACAATAAGTAAGATTTTTCAGATCAGCCTTTTTCACCTGGGTTACAGGATCCTGCGTAAGGATTGAATTGCCATAAAGAAGAGCACAACCTGTTACTCCTGCTTTGAAACATTTGGTGACGAAATCACGTCGTTTAATTTCAGTTTTCATAAGCATAATATTTATGGTTAACGGATATTAAATCAAATTTAATTAAAATACCCCGATAACCAATTCTCCTATAAATGTAAAATAAAACCGCGTGATTGTCTTTTAGTAACTTGGTCCCCGAGTCCTTTATCCGCCACCTCTCCCACTCTCCCTTTTTCAAAGTCGGGTCTTAAATCTTATTCTTGAGCGACAGTTTCCGGAGCGGTTTATTTACTTTTATTGTTGTGAAGACAACTGCAAGCGTCATAATGCCACCGAAAACCACAGAAGGCACCAGACCAATCAGCTTAGCTGCAACACCCGACTCGAAAGCTCCCAGTTCATTTGACGATCCGATAAATATGCTGTTGACAGATGCAACCCGGCCTCGCATATCATCGGGTGTATAGAGCTGGAGAATAGTTCCCCTGATAACAACACTTACATTATCGAAAGCGCCACTCAGAATTAACAACAGGCCCGATAATAAGAAACTCTTTGATAGTCCAAAACCTATCATGCAGAGTCCAAAACCAATAACACAGATAAATAGTATTTTGCCTGTTTCTCTCACAGGAGGACGGAACATCAGAACAAAAGCCATGAGTGTTGCACCAATTGCGGGACAGGCTCTGAGCAAACCAAGGCCCTGAGGTCCTATTTTCAATATATCGGATGCAAACACAGGAAGCATTGCAACTGCTCCCCCGAACAGGACGGCAAACATATCAAGCGTAAATGCTCCAAGCAATTCCGGTGTTTTAAAAACAAAACTTATACCGCTATGAATCCGGGTAAATACACCCTCGGCAGTCTGAATTACTTCGTGCCTGTTTACTTTAATAAGCATTATCATAAAGAACGACAATGTATATAAAGTCAATACCAGTGAGTAAGCCGGTATTATTCCCCAGAAACCATAAACCATACCCCCGATTGCCGGACCCATAACAGCCGCTACCTGCCAGTTGGCACTGTTCCATGTAGCGGCATTGGCATAAAGATTTCTCGGCACCAGCTGTCCCAGTAATGCAACCTGCGCCGGACCTAATATTCCACGGGCGAGTCCGGTTAAAAATATCGTGATGAAAACCGGGATAAGTCCGAATTTTTCGGAAAAATATGCTGAATTTGCACTATATATCAAAAGGATTATCGCTCCCAGAATAAGTAATATAGTGGTATAATTAATGATTTTCTTACGATTCCATAAATCGATATAATGTCCGGCAAATAATGAAATACTGACCTGTGGAATAACTTCAGCCAGACCGATAAATCCAAGCCATAGCACATTATGCGATAAATCGTATATCTGCCATCCTACTATGACCGATTGCATAAGGGAGGCCATTGTTAGAAAGATGCGGTATGAAAGATAAAAACGGAAGTTCTTTATATGTATTACTGCAAAAGCTTCTCCTGAGAACAACGACTTCATAATAATATATTATCATCGGTAAAAGTAGCTATTTGAAGCAAAATTACGAATCGGGAATCAGAAATTAGAAACAGGCAATCAGTACTTATAATCTATATATGGAAAAAAGGCAGGGGTTATTAGCTATCAAATATCCGTTATTAACAATCTTTATCCGTTAATTATTTAGCCAGCTCAGCTTTCACACCTTTTATTACACCATTTTCGTTAAAGACATCGATTGTAAAATAATACTGCTGCAATCTATTTAAGCTTCTGATAGTCAAAGAATCTGCACCAAGAACCTGGTAATTATGATACAATTTGTCAGTCTGAGTACCATACCGGATGTTGTATCCGATATCTTCCGGATTTTTATCCCACTTAAGTCTGACCTCACGTTTATCATTCTGATTACGCTTTACAATGAAATTTTTAACTGCTGAAGGATTGCTTCCCTGTCCTTTACCAAAAATACGAAAGTCAGACACGCTGAAAGTGCCATCGGGGACATAGTTATTCGTAAGCCTGACATATCGTCCCTGAACAGGAACCGGCAGCTGAATATAATCATGCGGGACGTCTGTATTGTTTAACCTTTTGTCTGCCAGTGTTTTCCATTTTTTATTATCATCCGAATACTCCAGCAGGTACCTGTAATAGATTTTTGGATCGCGACCAAGTATTTTTGTGTTATTTTCAGCAAAGTTTATCTGTACCGCATTAATGGTACATTCTTTTTTCAGGTCAATGCTGATCCACTCACCCTCATTTCCGGTCTGTGCACTCCAGTAAGTCCTTATGTCCTCATCCGATGCCAGTGTTTTAGCGCGGTCGGGCAATTCAGAAGAAACTTCCACAGGCTTTTTATACGACAGGAGCATCCATTGTGGAAACAAATCACCTGGTACTGATATTTTTCTCTGAGGTATTGTAAAAGGGAAGTCACCAAAACCGGTATAAGTATAAAGTACTCCGTCATTATCAAAAAACATGGGGAATAATCCCAGGCGGCGCTCAAACATATGCTTTTTGGAGATGGTCATGGTTGAGATATGCCAGTAATTTCCATATTTATCCTTAAAAGAGCTGCTATGACCCGCTCCATCGATAAAACCCTCAGGTTTCGATGAGCAGGGATTTTCCGATGCGAGCTTAAATGGCCCGAGCGGATTATCTGCTACATAGAGGCCATCACAATAACTCTTGAATTGAGTACCGGGTGCTGCATACTGAAGGTAGTACTTTCCTTTGTATTTATTCATCCAGGCGCCCTCAATCCATGGATTATCAGGCAGGCTGTTGTAATCACCGTTTTGCTCCCATCCGTAATCTTCTTTATGGCTATTGAAACATTCTACCGGTGTTCCGGTGGGATCAAAACTTTTTGGATTGATTTCAACTGCATAAATGGGTTTACTATTCGAGCAGCCGTAATATAAATACAAACGACCATCATCATCGAGAAACAGACAGGGATCTGTCAGTCCGATCCGGAAATCAGTTTTAGCAGTTTCCCATTTGCCGGTTTTTGGATTTGCGGTCTTAAAAATTGTTATCGGAGCAGCCTTTGATGCCATAAAAAACAGGGTATCCCTCATAACAACAACTGTCGGGGCATAATCTTCCAGAGGCAGACTGGCAGAAGGAATGAGGTCCCAGCTGATTAAATCAGTTGAATGCCAGTACCCGCCTGATTTGGATGCAAATAAATAGTACTCGTCTTTGAACAGAACCATTGTAGGATCAGCTGCTTCCCGTCGTGAAGGATTGTCAAGACAAAACCGATAACTAAGATTCAAAGGATTGCAGATAGTGGTTTGCTTTGAATTTGCCATGGTAACAACTTTTGTCTGACCAAATGTTACAACTGCTGCTGCTAAAAACAGAATAGTGAACAATATATGCTTCATACTTTACAACTAATAATAAAATTTCCCTCCTGCAATGTACAAAAAATGTGGTGCACTACAGGCAACCGGTGATTATTAATGCGTTAAAAGTAACGACCTGCTGAAAAACACCTTTGGCCTGTCAATAATTTCAAATCCGGCTTTAATTACTCCTTTAATCATCTTGTCATATGCAGTACGGTTAACATGAATTTTAGGTTCAATAATGTAAAGTTTTCCACCAGGCTTTAAGATAGTTTTCAATTCATCAAAAAGCCTTTCATGATCCGGTACTTCATGAACCATCCAGAATGCCAGAATGAAATCGGTTTTTTCGGTGATACCTAAAGAATCCTTCTCACATTTATGCAATTCAATTCTTTTCTGCAACGAGGTTCCTTTTATTTTCCCTGCTATTATTTCAAGCATTCCAGCCTGAAGGTCAGCTGCAATAACTTTCCCTGACTCCTGAACCATTTTTGCTATTTCAACAGTGAATACGCCCGGACCACAACCCAGATCAAGAACTGTCATTCCCTTGTTAATATATGGCTTAAGTATTTTTTCTGGATTTTGTAGCCATCTCCTGAAAGAGTTATCAAGACCTCCTGCATATTCAGCAGGACAAACGTATGGCGTTTCTTCGTTTTTCATTATGTTTATTTCATTTCATTTAAATAACATCTTTTATCAAATCTAATTGGAATTAAATGATTTACAAATACGGAATAGTGAATTCTAAATTACGGTTTATTAATGTCTCACATTCACCCTTTCCCCCTTTTCTCCCCTCAAGAAAAAACCGGCCTCAGCCGGTTCTTTTCTAAGCTTGTTCCGGAGCAGCAGTGTTTTCATCATGCCTGCATTCGGATCTGTATTTATCATGATATCTTCTTCGCCACTCCCTCCTGCCCGGGTTATGATTCCCCGGTGCCACTCCGGTAAGCAGAATCTTCGACAGAAGAAACAACCCGGCAGTCTGCCAGAAGGTAAGGACAGGTCCATGGAATAAAACAGGAATCAGTGCATTCCACAGGCTCATTACAACAAAAACCGTAAGTATAATGAATCCAATCCCAAGGATTCCAAAACCTACATACTTTAAAACTCTTAATGCTTTCATACTAGTTATTTTTTAAAAGATTATATAATTCACTTAATTTCTGCCTGAGGGCCAGAACTGCGTAGCGCTTCCTCGAAATGAGAGTATTGACTCCAATACCGGTTTTCTCAGATATCTCTTTGAAGCTCATATCCTCAAATTCGTTTGCCACAAATACGTCTTTCTGTTCCCCGGGAAGTTCTGACAAAGTCTCTTCAATGACTTCCCAAATCATCTCCTTTATCTCCTCATCTTCAGGTGTCGATCTGAGAGCAGGGAGTATCTCTTCGAGTGATAAGGGACCATCATCATCATCTTTAGCATTATCGCCGTAGTGTATACTGACAGTCTTCTTTTTGCGAAAGAGATCAGTAATACGGTTATCAGCCACTTTATAAAGCCATGCCGTTACAGTCTCAATCCTCCTGATATCCCTGAAGCCGATGGTTAACTGGTAGAAGACATCCTGCAGAATATCTTCAGCCTCAACCTTGTCGGGAATCCTGTTTCTTATATAGCCGAGGAGACGTTGCCTCTCAACTTTATAAACGTTTCCGATTTTTTCTGACTCTTTAGGACTCATTTGAGAGATTGTTTAGTTCCATAGACGAATGAGAGGTACAAATATTTTAAATATTTGGCATAATTCTTATAATTAGCTGATTTAAAGATGAAAATTTACAAGTTACCGGTGTGCGGTAGCGGTATTCAATATGTAATAAGCAGAGCCGAGTTTCACAGAGTAATAACACAGTGACCTCTCAGTCTCTCAGTCTCTTAGTCTCTCAGTCTTTACTTCCCTCCCGGAGGACAATTCTTCTTTAAATAACTGGTATAAAGTGTCGCCAGATGAATGAATGTCCCTTCTCCTTCCGAAATACCATGGGTACGGTTAGGATATGCCATGAACTGAAATTGCTTGTTGTATTTTATAAGTTCATTGAGAAGCATCTCGGCATTCTGGTAATGTACATTATCATCACCAGTTCCATGAATGTACAACAAGTTTCCTTTAAGGTTTTTTGCATAGGTAATGGATGATCCTTTTACATAAGCCTCCATATTTTCCTGTGGAAGACCCATATAGCGTTCCTGGTAAATATTATCATAGGTTAGTTCATTTGCGACAGCAGCAATAGCAATTCCGGTCTTATATATCTCAGGATACTGGAACATAAGGTTCAAAGTAGCTGAGCCTCCCCCGCTCCATCCCCAGACGGCAATGCGTTCTGGATCGACAAAATCCCATTTCAGTATTTCCTTAGCTGCCATGGCCTGATCGTGGATATTAATCTGACCGATCTTTTTGTAAATTGATTTTCTCCAGGCTGCTCCTTTGGGTGCAGGAGTGCCTCGATTGTCAAGTGATATATAGATATAACCATCTTTCGCCATATCACCCAGGTAAAGAAAGTTCCTGCTTCTGCCAAAAGAGTCCGTAACTGTTGCTTCGGCAGGCTCGGTATAAACATAGAAAACAACCGGATATTTTTTTGCCGGATCGAAGTTTACGGGCTTTACCATCCACCCATCCATCTCTACGCTATCGGCCGTCCTGATCTTAAAAAATTCAGTGACTGGTTTTACCTTTAGCGAATCAAGCCGGGCGATAATACTCTCTTTTTCAATAAGTGGCTTTTGATTTGCACCGGTAATAAACTCACGCGACGGACGTGTAAAATTGTTTGAGAATGAATGCACTGCATATTTGCCGCTAGGTGAAAATGAATAACTATGAGTTCCCTTTAATGATACAGGACTTACAAGTTCTGCAGCACCCTTTCCATCAAGTCTGGACCGGTACAGGTAGTTCTGTGTGGCATTGTCGGGGGAAGCCATATAATAGACATAACCTTTCTTATGGTCGATGTATGTTATGTCAGTAAAATCATACTTGCCATTTGTTACAAGTATTTCGGGTTTTCCTTCAAGTGAGACCTGATAAAGATGCCTCCATCCGTCTTTTTCAGAATCCCAGAGAATGCTTTTCGTCCCATCCAGCCAGATGAATTTATTGGTAAAATCTATTGCATAGATGTTTCCGGGCTGATAGATATCGACCCAGGCTTCATCAGATTCTTCCTGTATAATCTTTGAATTGCCTGTTGAAGCTTCTGTAATATATAATTTGCTTGAGTTCTGTCGGCGATTAAGTTGCTGAGTAAGCAAATTATCTGAACCAGGTATAAACTCCAGTCTTACTATATAGTTTTGAGAAGGGTCTCCCGGAATCTTCATCCATGTTGTTTTACCGTCTGAAATATTTACAACCCCAATCTTACAGGATGATGGCTTTTGTCCGACTTTAGGATATTCAATAGGGATAACCCTGGAATAAATGGAATCGGTGTTGTTTATCAGGTAGTACTTTTTGATGCTGCTGGCGTCAATCTGCCAGTAAGCAATTTCTTTACTGTTGGGACTCCAGCGAAAACCATCGCGACAGGCAAATTCTTCCTCATACACCCAGTCGAAAGTACCATTAATAAGCGTAACAGTACCATCAGTTGTAAGCGGCTTAATTTGCGATGTGCCCAGGTCCTCTACATAAATATTATTTCCGCTGACGTAGGCAACAGAATTTCCATCGGGAGAAAACTTTGCGAACATTAATGAAGATGCCGGAAGGGTTTTGCCAAGCTGACTGAGTAAGCCTGATTTCCTGTCAAGCATCCAGTAATCACCCTTTGTATTCAGTCTCCATACTCTTTTAGTATTGGTAAAAAGCAATACCTTTTGCTGGTCACCTGAGAAACTGTAGTAGCTAAAATGAATCGGATTTGAAGTGCCGGAAGGGGTTAGCTGTTGTGTAGAAAGAATAACAACCGGCTTGTTATCAGGTAGAATATACTGAACAAGTTCATTTTTCTCAACCCGGTAATATGAATTCCCATCAGTTGACCATTTGATATCCCCTACCTGGGAACTGGCAATCAGTGAAACGAAAAATAAAAGTGCAACAACAACGAATAATTTTAATCTTGTTCTGCGTTTGAAGATAATATCAGTATTAAACATCTGTATAAGTATAATGTGTTGTTTTTTAATTATTTAGTTCTTATAAATGTACATATTCACATAAGTTCAATTTATAAAATTGAGCATTTAAAGTTACGGAATTGTTTACAGTTATCTGCAAGTCAGTTTTCACTATGATAATTTGTACAACCCGACACTTTTATTTACTTTGCACCTACAAATATTTAATCAAATTTGAATTTTTGCTTTAAAATATCTCTAATAAAGTTCTGATGACAAATTTTTCACTAGACAAAAGTAAGATCAAAGTTCTATTACTTGAAGGGATTCATGATAATGCGAGTCTGTTCTTCAGGGAAAATGGCTATACCGATGTTGAATGCCTGAATGGAGCCTTATCGGGAGCTGAGCTGGAAAATAAATTACTGAATACCCATATTATAGGGATCAGAAGCCGGACAGAACTCCGTAAAAATTTACTTCACAAAACACCTAAACTATTTGCTATCGGTTGTTTCAGCATCGGTACAAATCAGGTTGACATCCAGGATGCCAAAATGGAAGGAATACCTGTATTTAATGCACCCTTCTCAAATACGCGCTCTGTGGCTGAACTGGTAATAGCAGAGATTATAATGCTCATGCGTGGCATACCTGAAAAAAATGCGCTTGCCCACAAGAAAATATGGATGAAATCGTTCAATAATTCAGTGGAGATAAGAGGAAAGACTCTTGGGATCATTGGCTATGGACATATAGGCACTCAGGTTTCTATTCTTGCGGAAAGTCTGGGAATGAATATTATTTACTATGATATTGAAAAGAAGCTAAGTCTGGGAAATTCGAGACCTGTCGCAAGTTTGAATGATCTGTTGAAGAATTCTGACACTGTGACTGTTCATGTTCCTCTAACCGATTTAACCAGGAAAATGATCTCAAAAGAACAAATCGATTTAATGAAAAAAGGAGCATGCCTGATCAATGCCTCAAGAGGTGATGTTGTTGATTATAAGGCTGTTGCAGACGGATTAAGATCAAAACACCTGGCAGGAGTCGCCGCTGATGTTTTTCCGGTAGAACCCTCCTCCAATGACAAGCCTTTTGAGAATGATCTGCAGGACTTTGATAATGTAATTATTACACCCCATATTGCCGGCAGCACTTTGGAAGCACTTGCCAATATTGGAACTGAAGTGGCTGAAAAGCTCGTGAGATACAGTGATACCGGGTCCACTATCGGAGCAGTAAACTTTGTGGAGATCGCCCTCCAGGCCAACTCCTCCAAACAGCGCTTTCTTCATATACATAAGAATGTCCCTGGTGTACTTGGCGAAATAAACCACTATTTTTCATCAAAGGGTATTAATATTTCCGCTGAATACCTTCAGACCGACGCTGATCTAGGTTATGTTATCCTTGAAACAGAGAGTGAGCTTGGTGCTTCTGTTCTTAAGGACCTCAGGAATATCCCTCATACGATACGGGTAAGAATCCTATATTAAAAGAGTCAGTGAATTCAGAGAAAATAAAGGGTTTTAAGTATTAATTGATACAGGTGTGGGGCAATATGAAACAATTCAGGTCAGGAATACTTTCTGTTATGCGATTTTACACTATCGTTCTGAAGAGGATGCTGGGGACCAATAATAGATATCTCTCCTTTTAAAACATTAAATAACTGAGGAAGCTGATCCAACCCCGACTTAAGAAGAAATCGTCCGAATTTTGTGATACGCGGATCTTCATCGTAAACAGACCTCTTATCATTCTTTTTTATTTCTGAATAATAGCTTATTTTCTCAGAATCTGAATACATAGTCCTGAATCTGTAAACTTTGATCTGGCGACCCCTCCATCCTACTTTAGAAATTTTACTGATTACAGGTCCTCTTGATGTAAACTTAACAAGAATACCTAAGATAGCTAAAACAGGCGATAGTACCACAATCATGAGAAGAGCTATATTAATATCTGTTGTTTTCTTAAATGCCAGGGCATAGGAATTATTCGGAATGTTAATAAAACTCAAAAATTTACGATCTGCAATATCAGTTTTGACAGCACTTGACAGGCTTGGTTTTGGGGACCCGGATTTTAGTCTGAAAGTAACTCCCATATCTTCACATGTTGTGATTATTTCCCGAACTTTGGCAGCTTCAGAATTCTCTTTTAAGTAGAAAACTTCATCAACAAAATCCACCTCAATCAAATCGCCAATAATGTCTGAAAACTTCTCGGGTAAAATGATCGAAATATTCTCATACTTAGCTTTTACCGCTGCTGATTCGGTAAATATTACAACAATCTTGTATCCCGATTTTCTATCAGAGAGAAGATTTTCAATAAAAGGTATGGAAGAATCATCTGCGATCATAATTGCAATTATATGGTTATGATCCTTTTCACCAAAACGGGTAAAAATTTTATAAATCAATATCCTCCCGAAAAACACATAAATAAATCCAAAAAAAGGAAGTTCTGGCAGAAACAGACCCTTAACAGGGTTTAAGCTGAGGAAATAATAAAAAAGTGTCAGTAAGAGGAATATCGCTGTCGACGATTGAAAGTACAGCAAAGACAGAACTTTATAACGTTTAGTTGGTATTCCTGTACTTCTGATCAGGTATAAGATGAGAAGCCAGAAAGGTATAATCGCGAAAAACAGGATTAATATATTTCTTTCCGTAAAAAAGTAATTACCCTTATCAAAGTAATTTATGATATATGAGGTCTGGAATGCTAATACAACTGCCAGAAAATCAATGGAACTCAGTATATATTTCAGGAGATTCCGTCGCTTCGCATCAGGATCTTTATGAAGCCGATAATAATTTGTAAAAACATCCATAACCCAGAATGCTTTGTATCAGGGATTTTGCGTTTTCAATTAAAACTGAATAAAACGCAGTGAATGTAATAATTATTCTACAGATGGATTGTCCTTTTGGGTGCAAAAATAAGTATGACCATTTAATTCAGTCATATCAAGAATTTTCAGACCTGTTTCCTCGATAAGCGATTTGACTGATTTTTCGGACATATATCTATTTGTCTTTGAATCTATTATGCCATATAACATATTTAAGAATGAATTCCATGCACCCATATCAGATTCAGGATTAAAATCTTCCCCGTCACTTCTGATGGTTGCTCTCTTTGAAGAAAAAAATCCATTATGCTTTTTATTATCTGTGAAACTCCCGATAAAATAACATTTATGAGGGAGAACAGTATAGATTCCCCGGAGAAAATCTCTGATGCTCTTTATATTATTTAACCTGTTCAGATTGACTACCGTCTTTATTTTTTTAAGATCTTCAACTTCAAAATAATAATGGTGCGACGAAGTAAGAATCAACAGATGATGACTTTTAGCAAGCCCTAACCAATCGAGGTAATTATAAAAGTCTTCGTGACCTTCTTCAACAAGTTCTTTATAAACAGGATTGACAGATGGCGTTCTTATTAAATGACTTTTCTGAAGAGAAGAATCTCTATCTTGTTGATTATCATTCACATTCTTTGTTTTTACTATAGTTTTGTTTTTCATGAATTGTTGTCGTTTCCTCAGAATAAAATTATAAAAGAAGTCTGATCTGTTCAACACATCACAACCTGGTTTTGATTAACAGGGAGCCAACAGAAGTTAATTTCCATTTTAAAAAGGGTGATAATCACAGAATCTAGTCAGTTAATGTATAAAAAGCATGGATTGGTAAAAATCAATTAGTATGTGAGACCTATTTTTAGTAACAATGATGGTAATATTCAATTGATAATAACTTTATATCATTGATATTATGATATTTACATAATTATTGCAAATTTAAACTTCCGGAAATCGCCTTCCTGTCAGTTTGACCAGTATATTAATTTTTTTGATGAAACAACTTCAGAGTCAGGTCACCGTAAAACTGCCATTTAAATAAGAGCTCCAGGGTTTATATTGAACTTTATACAGCTTTTATTTGTACTTATTAGGTAAATTTCTCTATTTATAACTTTTGAAAAGTTTAATTTTGCACGACATAAAAAGGAATCCAAAAAATGCCAATAAACATCCCGAATAATCTCCCAGCAATTACCATCCTGAAGAATGAGAACATCTTCATTATGGATGAACAGCGCGCTTCCCATCAGGATATACGACCCTTGAGAATTGCTTTATGCAATCTTATGCCTCTTAAAATTGTAACTGAAACCGACTTTATAAGAGTTCTGTCAAATACCCCCCTTCAGATAGAACTTGACTTTTTCTATATGGATAAACACGATTCAAAAAATACATCCAAAGAACATCTGAATATCTTTTACAAGACTTTTGACCAGATAAAACATAAGCGTTATGATGGACTGATAATTACCGGAGCGCCTGTAGAAAACCTTGATTTTGAAGAAGTTGACTACTGGAAGGATATCTCAGAGGTAATGAACTGGAGTAAAACAAATGTGACCAACACTTTGCATATTTGCTGGGGGGCACAGGCAGGATTATACCATCACTTCGGGATTCAGAAATACCCTCTGGAGAAAAAGTTATTCGGAGTATTTGATCATCAGATCGCAGACAATAAAATACCATTGTTCAGGGGTTTTGATGATACATTCCCAACTCCTCATTCGCGATATACAGAAAACAGGATTGCAGATATTCAAGTGCATCCAGGATTATCACTTGCTGCCTGGTCAGAAGAAGCAGGAGTACATGTTGTTATCTCAAAAAACAGCCGGCAGATCTTTGTTACGGGCCATTTTGAGTACAACGCAAATACCCTGAAAGATGAATATGAACGCGATCGGGAAAAGGGACTGGATATTAATGTCCCGGAAAACTATTTCCCTGGCAATAATCCAAAAGCAAATCCTGTAGTGAAATGGAGAGCTAATTCCAATTTGTTCTTTGTAAACTGGCTGAATTACTATGTTTACCAGGAAACACCTTACGACTGGATCTGATCTCCAGGATTAATGTCTAGCAGTCGTGCGGTCCTGCGGTCGTAAGCTGTTTCATCATTGGATTGATATACGTTTATGCCTTCCAAATTAAATTCCTCCATGCAGTATAGCCTTAAAAAAGTCAATATGATACCACATCTTTCCATAGAAATAGAAAAGTATCAGCAATGCTGCCAGGAATGTAAACAATAACCCGAAGTATTTACCCGCTACTGATTTTCCTGATCTTATTGCTCTTAAAGAAATATCTCTGACCCAGCTCTCAAGCTTTAAAAAAAGAGGATAAAGTATCACCACCGTGACTGCCATTCCCAGTAAAGTAAACGCTATCGGCTTATAGTGATTTTTATAGCTTACCATATATGCAGTAATGGCAGTAGCAATAAGATTTACAGTGAGGATGGTAAGTGTCATTACAACGAAGCGAAAGAAATAGCGGTACATAATATCACTTATTTGGGCACCTAAAATTATTCTTTTATATATGAATACCAATTTTTATTCAAAATTAGCGGAGGTGATAAGATTGAAATATAACTGATAAAAAAAGTCAATATTTATAATAAACCCGACCAAACAAAATCACTGTTTGATTGTTCGTCTTCTATACATAATACGAATTGACAAGAAGTTTGATTATTAACAATCATCTAAAAAATTAAAATTATGATCTCGGGAAAAGTAGTTGCAGGCGCACTGGCTGGCATTGCTGCCGGTGCATTGATCGGGGTCTTATTTGCTCCCGATAAAGGTTCTGATATCCGGAATAAAATTACTAAGCAGGGAGAGGATTATTTGGATTCCGTTAAAGGAAAATTCAATTCTCTACTTGACAGCATAGCCGGAAAATTTGACGGAGGAAAAGCAGATATCTCTGATATTAGCGAATCCAGAAAAAAAGAAGCTAAAAGAGATATGCAACCTACTGTCGGATAAATTCAGCAGAATATTTTGCCAGATGTTCTTTGTCAATTTAACATTGAATCGTAAAAATAAAGCCTGTCACTATTGTGCCAGGCTTTTTCATATGCAAAAACATTATATATAGTCAGTTTGAACATCTTCGGAAAGAGTTCATCCTGGGATTTTATCAGAGTGTAATAATAATACTCAGGAGTTCCTTCATAGATTTTCCAAGCTTGGAACCCACTTTTTCAATCATTTCTTTCTCATTGCCTTCATTGAAATTCAAATCCTTATCAGTAAGATTAGTGTATTTCCTTAAAAGCTTTCCCTTTTTTTCTTTCCAGTATCCCACCGTATTTGTTTTCATAACTATTTATTTTAAAATGTTATTCGGTTTAATATCAATAGATAATAGCTTGTATAATTCTTTTCTTAATATAATCCACAAAGCGCGTGCCAGAATCGACATACAAACGGATTCAAATAACCTCACCTGTTAATTATCTTATTTTCTGACACTTCAGGAACATTAAAATCAGAAAGAAGAATTTCTTTAAAGAAAGAATTCTCATTTTGAGAAAATTCATTGAGATTTTCTCATCGTAACTTCACGACGGTAGTCTATATTTGTATAAAACAATAAGCAGTCGTAAAACTGGATTTTATACATATTCCCATTTAAAAAGTTAAAAAGTATGACCCGCTTTTTCCTGTTTTTACTTTTATCTGTCTCTGTGACTATACAAGCTCAGCGACAGGTAATACCGATCTGGCCAGGCATAGCTCCAGGTTCAGAGAGCTGGAGTCAAAAGGAAATTCAATACCTCAACGATCAGAACCAGCAGATGGTAAGGAATGTGGTCTCACCCGCTCTTACAGTTTATCTTCCCGACCCCGCAAAAGCCACAGGAACCGCCGTCATTGTATGTCCGGGTGGCGGATTCCGTTTCCTTTCGTGGCAGACTGAAGGAACAGAAGTGGCAGAATGGCTGGCTGAAAAAGGAGTAACAGCATTTGTACTGAAATACCGGGTAATGAATACCGGCGTTACTGCTGAAGAATTTCAAAAAGCCCTGGTTGCATTATACATGGAGATCACTGCTGCTACCAATCCTGTCAACAGCGGAAAGCCAGAGGGTAATCTTCTCTTTAACAAGAGCATGAATGAAGCATGTCTTCTTGCGCAGGAAGATGGTAGACAAGCCATCCGTCTTATAAGAAAACGCTCGGCAGAATGGGGAATTAAGCCCGACCACATTGGAATAATGGGTTTTTCAGCCGGTGGTATGCTCACCCTTGGAGATGCCATGAAATATGATAAAGAGAGCCGGCCGGATTTTGCAGGCGCCATTTACGCGCCATGGACAGGTGGTGACGTACCTGCTGATGCTCCTCCTCTTTTTGCACTGGCTGCAGGTGATGACAAACTGGCATCTCCCGGTAGTATTCAGACTTATAACCTCTGGAAAGCCGCAAACAAAGACGCAGAATTGCATATATATTCAAAGGGCGGTCATGGTTTCGGAATGCAGAAAAAGGGATTACCCGTAGACAGCTGGATTGACAGGTTCTACGACTGGATGAAAACACATAGTTTCTGATAATAACACTTCTGATTTTATGTTATTCAATATCAACCATATATCTATGAAAAAACTGATTATTCTCATATTCCTTTCTGTTCAGTTCTTATCTGTTAAAAGCCAGCAAGCTTCAAATCCTCTGCAGGAGGTCATCTACGGCCGGAAAGACGGGATGGCATTGACAATGTTAGTTCAGCCTCCGTCTGTCGCTTCAAACGAAAGAGCAGTTATCTGGGTTGTCAGTGCAGGATGGACCTCCGATTTCAATTGGATCAATCTGTTCAAAATTCTGACAAAACCTATCTCAGACAAAGGTTTCACAATCTTTTATGTTATGCATGGGTCTCAACCCAAATATGCTGTACCCGATGCTGTTATAGATCTGAAAAGAGCTGTAAGGTTTATCCGTTTCCATGCTGCGGAATATGGGATCGACCCCGGGAAAATTGGTATTGCAGGAGCCTCGGCAGGCGGTCACCTGTCTCTCATGATTGCAACTACCGGCGATGACGGCGATCCTTCCGGAAAAGATCCTGTAGACAAAGTCTCTTCAAGAGTCCAGGCTGTAGCATGCTTTTATCCGCCCGTGGACCGCCTTAACTGGAAATGGCCTGGTGATAATCAGGTAGTCCGCAGAGAAATCAAGGAGTTTCAGGCTCCTCTTGATTTTGTGGAATGGAATCAGCTCACTCTGCATTATTCACTTATTACGGATTCGGTTAAACGCACAGAGATAGGCAGAAGTATTTCACCCCTCTATTTTGTTACTTCTGATGATCCACCTGTTCTTATTGCTCATGGAGATGCGGATAAACTTGTTCCAATAATCCAGTCGCGGAGGATGATTGAAAAGCTTAAAGAGGTTAATGTGCCATGTGAGCTAATAATAAAACCCGGAGCAGATCATGGTGTATGGAATGATATGGCAGACTATGTCAGGAAGTTTGCAGACTGGTTTGATAAATATTTAAAACAAATTTAAAAAACTCACACATTCAGTAATTTCATCAACTCATCGAGTTTTGGTGAAAGGATAATTTCTGTCCTGCGGTTTTTAGCTCTTCCTTCAGCTGTCTCATTATCCGCTTTAGGAAAATATTCACCTTTCCCCGATGCTGTCAGACGGGTTGGTACAATCTTAAAGTCCGTTGTAAGTATTCTCACTATTGAAGTAGCCCTTGCAACACTCAGATCCCAATTGTCTTTATAAACTGATGTTTTAATAGGAACATTATCAGTATGTCCTTCAATAAGAATATCAATGTCGTAGTTTTTTTCCAATACCCCGGCTAACAGTTTAAGGGCATCTTTCCCTTTAGCCTCAACAGCGGAACTTCCTGACTGGAACAGGAGTTTATCGGACATTGAAACGTACACTTTACCATTTTTAATTTCTACGGATAATTCATCGGAATTAAAGCCAAGAAGAGCATTTCTCAGGATATTATTTAAGTTTCTGGTAATTGAATCCTGCCTGGCTATTATTTTTTTCATCTCATAGAGTGTCCTCTCTCTTTCGGAAAGCAATTTTTCCTTGGCATTGAGGTCTTCTGATTTTGCATCAAGAGCTTTGCTCAATTTATCGGTCTGAGAAAGACTCTGATTAACCATGGTATTATATTTTTCCTGCAGATCTTTGTTTTTTGCAGTCTGATCAGCTAAATTACTCTTCAAACCTCCATTTTCTTTCACCTTTGAAGCCAGGTTGGTACACAACATATCTCTTTCATTGACAACTGTTTTCAGTCTTTTACTCCAGGATCCCGGTTGTTTTGGAGGTTTCAGATCACCGCATTTATAAACTGCAGCGCAGGAATTCAGCAAGAGCACGAGCACTACGGGGATTATTACAGAAAATATCCTTTTCATTTGCATTTTTATTAATTCTCTACTTATATATTACAACCTACCAATTTTGTATCTTCGTCTCATTAGCTCTCCGTCAATTCTTCTTTTACATTCTTTTCTTTCTCCGTGAGAAAATACCTTTTATCTGCGACCATGTATTTTTATGGACTATTGATTCTCTCTGATCACCGATCAGCGATGCATATGGCTGTAAACCCTCAACATTTTCAAAGACAATTTTAATTATTCCAGATAAAGGAAGAAATAAAATTATACCTGCTATACCCCATATTAAACCTCCAAGGATGAGAACAAAAATTGTAAAGAAGGGACTAATGTTCACACTTCCTCCGACTATATAAGGCTCAATAATATAATGATCTATAGTATTAATCAGTAATATAATGATAATAACCCAGATCGACTGATTTAAGCTTCCGTCAATAAGTGAAATAAAGAAAGGGACAAGTCCTCCTATTAAAGCCCCTACGTATGGGATAACGGTCATAATGGCAACAATAAGAGCAAGAATGACACTATTTTTCAGACCGATAATCAAAAAACCAATTAGAAAAAGTATCCCCATAATGCAGCCAGCAACGAGTCGTCCTGTGAGGTATTGCTGCGCTACCTTGCTGATTTTTTCAATCATATTTAT
>Ga0302321_100001077_pt1 | contig 23427 bp, 21 predicted proteins | sample Fen_T0_1_FD_202505 | JGI IMG/M metagenome (GOLD analysis project Ga0302321, IMG submission 202505) | Peat permafrost microbial communities from Stordalen Mire near Abisko, Sweden - Fen_T0_1 | ecosystem: Environmental > Terrestrial > Soil > Wetlands > Permafrost | place: Sweden: Abisko...
TCCCCCCTTTAAATTAATTAATGAAACACTCTAACAGGCAGTTCTTCTATAAATATTTCTTATATAAATAGAAAGAACGTTGCCAGACTACCATATTGTCATACATGTTTTTACTCGCAGATGAGTGCCGTCAAACTGGTAGCATAGTTAGACTGCAATCTCATAAAAACGAAAAAACAGGCCATATTATATATATAGTATGATAAAACATGCAAACTTATAATATGCCTGACTTTTCTCGCCCCGCTTCGTATTTCTACCACCTCATTTCTGTTGTATATGCTTGCTCAGGCCCCATTGCCTGCTGGCTTCCTCTATTAGGAGTGGAGGGATGTTAGCCTTTTCTGCAGCCACAGTACAGCTACCAATGTCTTTGCATCACGTATTGCACCATTTTCCAGTGCCTGCCACAACGTCACTGGCGACCACTCTTCTAATTTGATATCCTCATTTTCGGAAGCCAGGCCACCACCTTTTCCGTCGTGATCGGCATTGCTCACCTCGGCATAGTAGAGTGCAACCAGCTCTGAGGATGCTCCAGGCGAGACATAAAAAGTAGCGATATGAATAAGGTCTCCCGCTACTTTATAGCCAATCTCTTCCTCTATCTCTCGGCGGATCGTCTCCTCGGCGGCCTCTTCGCCGTCGATGACGCCAGCGACAACTTCCGAGAGCCAGCCTGGCCCTTGCTCATATGTTGCATATCTGAACTGGTTGCTCAAAAGAATCTTTTGTGTGTCACGATTCCAGAGTATGGCCGCCGCTGAGTTTCCTCGCTCAAAGACTAAGCGCCGCTCAGACTTGCTCATCTGCCCATCAAAGCGCATGAAACGAAATACGGCTTCTTCTACCTTGTATTTATCGTCAAAAACTATTCTCTTGCTCTGGATCTCTACTCTCTCCATTTTTTACTCCAACCTGCATACTCATCTCTCTACAATCCGTAATTATTATACGCAACGTTTGCTCTTTTTATCACGCAGACAGCACAATATTCGTTGCGTATTGCTCATCCATATGACTGGCATACGGCAGTAAGCTTTCTCACTACCAGTCTATGATACCCTTCATAGAAGATGGTTCTTTGTTCTGTTAGCATGTACTCATGAAGAAGAATTTGTTTCGCATATAATATAAAGGATTTACTCCCTCCAATGAAAAAAACGCGCTTAAAGTGGGTGCCTCTTACCTGTTTCATGATCATCATACTGGCTGCTTCAGGAACACTCCTGTGGTTCGGCGGTCTCTTGTGCGGGGAAGTTGTAGGGGATTTTGTGACTCTCCAGGGCTATCGTCAGGGCCAGTGTATGATTCTCTCCAAAGACCTACGCTATTACACGAGCTTCAATCAAGATACTGGAAATAATGAGACACAATACGGTCTGGATTTCACCTACGTCGTGCATGATATCTCGCATCACAGTGTGCACGCGAGGGGCTACAGCATCGATCAGCACATCTATGACCAACGTGGAGATGTCCAGGCTATCCTCGATCAGTACACCGTTGATCAGACCTATACCTGTTGGTATGATGCAACAAACACCTCCCACGCCGTTCTGACGCGCGATATCACCGGGTGGATTCTTCTATTGCCAGGAGGCATTATGCTGATAGTTGGCCTGGGCCTTTTGATTGGGTCGATGCTCTTCGTCAGGTGGCTGTGGCAGGTAACAGCACCCCGAATAGTAGAAACAAGATCATGAGGATAGGTTAAACAGAAACACCCATTCGCAGTTCTTCCCAACAAGGAGGGTATTGTCAACTTAAGAAATTTCGTTGATGAGTTTTCACCACTGAAGCCTTCTTTCATCTGAAAAAGAACGAGAAAGCGTCAGAAGCAGAGTCGGCAATCGGCACGATCTGATCGTCATCCCCATGGATGATCAGGGTCGGGATGTCGAACCGCTTCAGGTCTTCGGTGAGATCGGTCTCGGAGAAGACCTTGATGCAGTCGAAGGCACCTTTGAGACCAGCCTGCATCGACCACAGCCAGAACATGTCACGAACGCCTTGCGATACCGTGGAACCCGGTCGGTTGGCACCGTAGAACGATGCACTGAGATCCTTATAGAATTGCGAGCGGTCCGCAAGGAGCGCCGTGCGCTGGCCGTCAAACGCCTCGATGGGCGTACCGTTTGGATTGGCCTCGGTCTTGAGCAGAAGCGGAGGAATGGCATCCACCAGCACTGCCCCGGCGATGCGCGCCGTGCCATAACGACCGATGTAGCGCGTCACGTCGCCTCCGCCACTGGAATGGCCGACCAGCACCGCATTGTGCAGATCGAGCGTATCGATGAGCGTGGCCAGATCCTCGGCGTAGGTATCCATGTCGTTGCCGTTCCAGGGCTGGCTCGATCGTCCGTGGCCGCGACGGTCATAGGCGATAGCGCGGTAGCCATGGGAGGCCACAAAGAAGAGCTGGTCGTCCCAGGCATCAGCGTTGAGCGGCCAGCCGTGGCTGAAGACAACGGGTCGACCTGCACCCCAATCCTTGTAGTAGATGTTCGTACCATCCTTCGTGGTAATAGTGCTCATGGTCTAGAATCTCCTTTTAAGAGGAAACCGTATTAGTACTTAGAGGTGCCAGTGTCTATTTTAAGATGCTCTGCCAACCAGCACGTCATAAGCAAACTGTATTCACTGTTGCAAGTATAGAAGGAAGTGCCCAAGAAAGCACTGTATATCACCGCCCATCACACCGACCATTGTATTGTGCTATGAGCATGAACCATTCGCTAATGATGAGTGGATAGACTGTCGTTCGTTCACAAACCTGCTATCATAGAGGCTGAGACGCGAAAGGGGGGAGTTGTTTGATAGCCACCTCCCCCCAGACAGGCGTTGACCAGAATAGGGCACACGACCGCCAGAGACCAGTATACGAGTGATGGCCGAGAAAATCACCTTCCATTAACGACCATTACACCGACCATCGCCTTGCATGGTTGTGTCCTGGAGAGTCGTGCGGGAAGGAACCAGTTGATGAAGAAGTCATTGTATAAAGAGCGAGACTATGCCTTCGGGCAGCGCATGCTAAAGCTGCGGACGGCGACCGGACTAACTCAGGCAAGACTGGCTGAACTGCTCGGGGTCGCCCGCCACACAATCAGTGGGTGGGAGTCAGGTCAGAGTTATCCCAAAGCGCAGCATCTCGAAGCCTTCATTGTCCTGGCTCTCCAGCGGCATGTTTTTCTGGCGGGCAATGAGGCCAGGGAGGTCCACGCTCTCTGGCATGCGGCTCGCCAGAAGGTGCCACTAGATGAGCTGTGGCTGCAAGGTCTGCTCAATCGACGGAAACTACCTCTGAGGGATGTCGCAACCGAGCAGACTCGTGATCCCAACGTGACGGGCACGACTCCCTCAGGCGGTGAACCGCAGGTGGATTGGGGCGACGCCCTGGATGTGCCCACCTTCTATGGGCGTGAGGAGGAGCTAGCCTTGCTCACCGGCTGGGTGGAGGAGCAGCGTTGCCGGATCGCGAGTGTGCTAGGCATGGGTGGCATCGGTAAGTCGGCGCTAGCAGTAACCTTGATGCATCAGGTAGCAAGGAAGTTCGAGGTGGTGATCTGGCGCTCCTTGCGCGATGCACCCAGATGTGATCTGCTCTTGGATGACTGCCTGCGGGTGCTCGTGCCGCAAGCGCTGCAAGATCTATCCGACTCTCTCGAAGGACGGCTGCGTCTGCTGATGGAGCAGTTCCGTGCGCGGCGGGTACTCCTGGTGCTAGATAACCTGGAGATGCTACTGGAAGAGGGTGAGGGCATGGGGCGCATGCGCGTGGGCTTTGAGGGGTATACCGACCTCCTGCGCAGGATAGGCGAAACCGCGCACCAGAGCTGCCTGTTGCTGGCCAGTCGAGAGAAACCGGCGGAACTGGTGCCGCTGGAAGGTAGTCGCTCGCCGGTGCGTGCCTTACGATTGGCAGGGCTGGACAGCCGTGCGGGCGCTCAGCTACTGGCGGAGAAAGATGTGGGAGGTTCCCTGTCTGACCAGGTACGTCTGGTCGAGATGTACCTGGGCATCCCGTTGGCCTTAAAGATCGTAGCGCAAACCATCGTGGATCTCTTCGGGGGCGAGATAGTCCCATTTCTGGAGCAGGGCGAGACGGTCTTCGGCGGGGTGCGGGAGCTGCTGCGCGAGCAATTCGACCGCCTCTCGGCACTCGATCAGCGCATCTGCTACTGGCTCGCTATCCTGCGTGAGCCGGTGAACCAGAAGGAGCTGCTGGCAGTTCTGAATACACCAGAGACTCCAATGCACCTGCTAGAAGCCCTTGGCGGGCTACGCCGCCGCAGCTTGATCGAACTCGGGCAACAAGTTGGCAGCTTCACGCTGCAGTCGGTGGTGCTAGAGTATGCAACAACACGGCTCGTCGTGGAGGCGGCCCAGGAGATCAAGCAGGGGAAACTCGCGTACCTCATCGAGTATGGACTATGCCAGGCCCAGGCAAAAGAGTACGTGCGGCAGGCCCAGGAGCAATTGCTCCTGGGCCCCCTGCTTACCCACCTACAGCACACGTATCAGGGACAGGCCGCGATGGAGGCACGATTGCTCTGGTTGCTCGAAGGACTGCGCAGCCAGAGCCAGAAGTCTCAGGGGTATGGACCGGCCAATCTGGTGATGCTGCTGCGTGTGCTGCGAGGGAACCTGAGCGGCCTTGATCTCTCACGACTGACCCTGCGTCGTGTGTCTCTTCAGGGCATCGAGATGCACGATACTCAGCTCGTCGGAGCAATTCTCCAGGAGAATATCTTTACGGAGCCAATCGATGCCATCACAGCAGTCGCTATAAGCGGGAATGGGCAGTACTGGGCCGCCGTCAACTGGCGGGGAGAAGTGCGGGTGTGGAAAGAGGCAGGTCAGACTCTGCACCTGACCTGGCAGGCCCACCTCGCCAGTGTGCCCGCCCTGGCTTTCAGCCCGGATGGACGCACACTCGCCAGTGTTAGTTGGGATAACACGGTCAAACTCTGGGATGTCGAGCATGGCACGCTGCTCTGGGTGGGTTGGCAAACCGGAAGCGTCAACGGTGTTGCCTTCGCTCCTGACGGGTGCATGCTGGCAAGCGGAGGAGGGGATATTTTTGTTCAATGCTGGGATACGCATACCGGCACAAACTTGCAGCAACTTTCCGGTCAGAGCAGTGCGGTGTACTCGCTCGCCTGGACACCAGATGGAAAAGGGCTCGCCAGCGGTTGCTCCGATGGAAGCATCTGGGTCTGGCGGCTCGATGTGGCCCAGCCTGACACCAGCGTGCGGCAATTTTCAAGCCATACTCACCCAGTGACAGGACTGGCCTTCTCTCCCGATGGCACTCAATTGGCGAGCGCGAGCTTTGATGGCTCCATCAAGCGATGGGAAGTCACAAGCGGACATTGTCTGCAAACGCTTGTGGGACATACGGACCGGGCGTTCCGTGTAGCCTGGAGCCTCGATGGACACACGCTAGCCAGTAGCAGCTTTGACCATACCATCAGACTGTGGGATGGCGAAAAAGGGAGTCTACGGATGATACTGCAAGGGCATAGCGCTATGGTATACGATCTGACCTTCACGCCCGACAGCCGCTCCCTGCTTAGTGGCAGCGCCGATGGTACTATACAGGCGTGGGACGTAGAAAGTGGACGGCGGGTACGCACAATTGGGGGCTACGTGGGTTCCCTCTTCGATATCGACTGGAGTCCTGATGGGCGATCTCTAGCCAGTGGCGGCGCGGATACGCTGGTAACGCTCTGGGACACGGTTAGCACGACACTGAACGGCTTGCTGCGGGGACATCGTTGGAATGTGCAAGGAGTGGCGTGGTGGCCAAATGGGCAGCGACTGGCCAGTACAGGGTACGAAAGTATAAGACTGTGGGATACGACTACAGGTGTGTGCCTGCGGGAACTGCGGGACCCCGACTCGATTGACACCGTCTTTCAGGGCCTGGCGTGGAGTCCCGACGGACAGTGGCTGGCGTGTGGGAGTTTTCTGCGCGGAGTGCAGGTGTGGGATATGACAACATATACCCGCCGCTGGGTTGGACGACAGACACAACCAACCCGCATCCGCCGCGTGACCTGGAGTCCTGATGGGGCACAGTTGGTTGGTGGGGGCGATGATGGCTCAGTGTATGTGTGGGATGCTAGCACTGGTACACAACAACAGCGGCTAACGGGACATAGTGGGGTTGTTATGAGCGTGGCCTGGAGCTTCAATGGGATGCGGCTGGCCTCGGCCGGCGGTGGTAGAGAAGATGCGGAGATCTTCGTATGGGAGACGGGGAGTGGAGAGCGGGTGCGGACCCTGGCGAAGCACCCAGGAGCAGCCTCCGCACTGGCCTGGAGTCCGAGTGGAGAACTGCTGATCAGTGGAGGGAGTGATGGTAAGCTACGCTGGTGGGAGGTACACAGTGGTGCCTGCCTGCGAGTGCAAGAGGCACACCAAGGAACGGTGCAAGCACTCAAGGCGAATCCCGATAGCGGCAAGTTAGCAAGCTGCGGGGACGATGGAGCCATAGTGCTCTGGGACCTGTATAGCGGAGAGCACTTGCAAACGCTGCGACGGGACCGACCCTATGAGCGACTCAATATCACCGGCATCAGTGGCATCTCCGCAGCACAAAAGGCGTCACTACACGCCTTGGGGGCGTTCGAGGACACGAACATTGGCAAGTGACGCAGTGACCTCATCTGGATAGTGTACTACTCTAAGGTTTTTTTGACAGGAATAACCTACGTGGTGTACTATTGAAAATGACAGATGGAGTGTCCTATCAGATAGGGGAGAAGGAAGATGGAAGACAACAAACAGTTAGAGGCATGGCTCACAGCTGGGGTTGCGGCCACCATCCTGACAGACAAGAGCGGGCGGAACGTACAGCCTGATTACCTGCGGACGCTTGCCCGAGAGGGGAAGATCCGAACGGTAAAAATGGGAACAAGAACGACACTCTATTTTCGCGAAGATGTGGAAAACTATACAGTGGAACCACGAGGAGCAAAAGCTGTAAAGGCAATCAGGGCAAGAACAGAAAAAAAGAGCCTGCGAACAAACAGTGATGATGTCAGCGACGACAGAGCAAATAGTAACTGACTAACTTCTTTTGCTCTGTCGTCTGATGGCCATCTCACGACAGATAAGCGACTTGAACCACTAGCTCCCAATTAGTGGAAAGGATTTAACTTCAATGACCATACCCACGTACCTGGACACGAGTAGTTCCATTGATCAACGTATCGATGATCTTCTTGCGCAGATGACACTGGACGAGAAGATTGCTCAGCTTGGCTGCCTCTGGAGCACCGCTCTGGTGAGCGATGGCACTCTCAATCCAGATTATATTGCGACGACGATGCCTCATGGTATCGGACAAGTTACGCGCATCGGCGCCTCAACTGGCCTGCATCCCCAGGAGAGCGCGCAATTTATGAATGCGATCCAGAAGGTTGCTATGGAGCGCACACGGCTCGGCATCCCTGTCGTTGTTCATGAAGAGTCCGTTGGCGGCTTCTGCCATCGTGATGCAACTGTGTTCCCGCAGGGGATTGGGCTGGCCGCTACCTGGAATCCTGCTCTTATTGAGGAGATTGCCGGCGTTATTCGTATACAGATGCGCGCAGTAGGCGCACGGCTTGGGCTCGCTCCTCTTCTTGACGTTGCCCGCGATCCACGTTGGGGACGCGTGGAGGAGTCATATGGCGAGGACCCTGTTCTGGTTGGCACGCTGGGCACGGCCTATGTGCGCGGCCTGCAGACCGACGATCTACGTGAGGGCGTTATTGCGACGGCAAAGCACTTTCTCGGTTATGCTATGTCTGAAGGTGGGCGCAACTGGGGACCCGTTCAGATCGGCCCGCGTGAGTTGCGCGATGTCTATGCCGAGCCGTTCGCTGCAGCCATCCGTGACGCGGGTATTGCTGCGGTGATGAATTCTTATGCTTCTATCGATGGCCTGCCGTGCGCTGGCAGCAAATCTATCCTTACCGATCTACTGCGCGATGAACTGGGCTTTGCTGGCGTGGTGGTGGCGGACTATTTCTCGATTGCGCAGTTGCAAGATTTTCACCATGTTGCGGCTGATAGCGGTGAGGCTGCCCGGATTGCGCTGCTGGCTGGTCTGGATATGGAGCTTCCTGCCCAAAAATACTATGGAGCGCCTCTGAAGGCTGAGATTGAGGCCGAACGTGTGCCTCTGTCAGTGCTCGATCTATCTGTACGCCGCGTGCTCCGTACGAAGTTTCAGCTTGGCCTATTTGAACATCCTTATGTCGATGAGGCGGCGGCTCCGGCTGTCTTTGATACACCCGCACAGCGTTCTCTGGCTCGTGAGGCCGCCGCTCAGTCAGCCATCCTGCTAGCCAATGATGGCATCCTACCGCTGGTCCCAACGCTCAAGCACATTGCGATCATTGGTCCGGGTGCCGACGATCAGCGCTTGCTACAGGGCGATTATCACTATCCCGCCCATCTGGAAATTATTTATGCGATCCCTGAAGGCTTCAACAATGAGGCGATAGATATTCTCCCGAGTGCGGGTGGTGCCTATGCTCCCGGCCCATATTATACGCCACACATCACACCTCTGGCTGGCTTGCAGGCCGCTCTCGGTCGCGAGGTAGAGATTCACTATGCCAAAGGTTGCGAGGTGCAGGGCGATGATCGTAGCGGATTTGCTGAGGCTGTACAAGCTGCACGTGCCGCTGAGGTTGCAGTCGTGGTGGTGGCTGGCCGTAGCGGTCTCTTGCGACCAGCCACTTCTGGCGAGGGGAATGATGCAACTGATCTTACGCTCACAGGTGTACAATCAGAACTGATCAGCGCACTGGCCGATACAGGAACTCCGTGCGTGGTGGTTGTGCTCAGTGGCCGCGTCCACACACTTACCGAGGTGGCTGCACGCTCGAATGCGCTTGTGCAACTCTTCCCTGCCGGTGAAGAGGGAGGCAGCGCTCTCGCAGCTATCCTGACGGGGGCGGTCAATCCAAGTGGACGCTTGCCTATCACTATGCCGCGCTCGGTTGGTCAGGTGCCAATTTTTAGTGCGACACGTGCGGGCGGTGATCGGGCAATGCTCTTCGGCGACTATTCCGACTCGCCGACCTGGCCTCTCTTTGCCTTTGGGCATGGGCTTAGCTACACGACGTTCACCTACGATGAGCTTAGCGTGCAGGCAACGGATACAACGGAGCCAATACAGGTTGCTATCACTATTCGTAATAGTGGGGATCGTGCGGGTGACGAGGTTGTACAATTATATTGCCGCGATACGGTCGCTTCTGTGGCTCGACCAGTGAAGTTGCTCGTCGGCTTCGCTCGTGTCTCGCTCGCGCCAGGACAGCAACTGCGCGTGACGTTTACGGTGCACCCATCCAGGCTTGCGTTCCATGATCCGAGCATGCGCCTGGTAACTGAGCCGGGCACGATGATCTTTCAGGTCGGTGCATCCTCAAGCGATATTCGCGCAGAGCAAAGTATTGAGCTGGGCGGCACTGTCGCGGAATATTCGCGTCAGAAGATTGTTGCCACACAGGTTCAGATACAGGCGGAATGACCCACCTGTAGTTGAAAGCAAGCGGAACGGTCCGCTACATTCGAATGCTAGAGGGAAAAGAAATGCGTATTTCATTGTTTATTACGTGCTTCAACGACACGCTCTTTCCTCAGACTGGCCGGGCAGTGGTGCAGCTCTTGGAGCGCCTGGGCCAGGTAGTTGAGTTTCCTGAAGCACAGACCTGTTGTGGGCAGATGCACTACAATACGGGCTACCAGCGCGAGGCCATTCCGCTTGTGCGCCGCTTTGTCGATGTTTTCTCGGGCGCTGAGGCCGTTGTTGCCCCTTCGGCCTCTTGCGTCGGCATGATACGCGAACTTTTCCCCAAAGTTGCTGAGCTGGCCGGAGATCCCGTGCTGGCTCAGCGCGTCGCCGCCCTGACGCCTCATGTGTACGAGCTATCTGAGTTGCTTGTATACAAACTGGGCCTGGAGGATGTGGGAGCATATTATCCACATCGCGTGACCTATCACCCTACCTGCCACTCGCTGCGCGGACTTAAAGTCGGTGATGCGCCACTACGCTTGCTGCGTGCGGTGCGTGGCATTGACCTGGTTGAGTTGCCTGCGGCGGATGAGTGCTGTGGCTTCGGCGGTACGTTTTCTATCAAGAATGCCGATACATCTATTGCCATGTTAGGCGATAAGATGCGCCATGTGCTTGATACCGGGGCCGAGATATGCACGGCAGGCGATAATTCTTGCCTGATGCACATCAACGGTGGCCTATCTCGCGTTCGTACGGGTGTGCGTACCGTGCACCTCGCTGAGATCCTTGCCTCGACTGAAGAGTATGCCGGGCAACGCTTAGGATAGGAGAAGAGTTCATGAGTGTATCATTGCGAAATCAACGCTTGCCGATGTTTCAGCAAGAGGCTCGTAAAGCGTTAGGGGATACGCAACTGCGCCACAATCTTGGGAAAGCCACTCAGACTATCCGCAATAAGCGCAATCGGGTGGTCGCGGAGGTGCCAGACTGGGAGCAGTTGCGTGAGGCTGCACGCCAGACCAAGGTTCGGGTTGAACGCCATCTCGATGCCTACTTGCTCCAGTTAGAGGAAGCGGTCGTTCAAGCCGGCGGCAAAGTATACTGGGCACGTGACGCCATTGAGGCGAACGCGATCATTACAAGTCTGGTTCGCATGCACAATGCGTACGAAGTGGTGAAAATCAAGTCGATGGTGACTGATGAGATCGGCTTGAACGATGCGCTGGCACAGGCGGGCATCCAGGCACACGAGACCGATCTAGCGGAGATGATTGTCCAGCTCGCCGACGATAATCCTTCCCATATCGTGGTGCCTGCAATCCATAAAAATCGGGCGCAGATTGCCGAGCTTTTCCGCGCGAGTCTGCATGATATCGATGGGACAAAGCTTAGTGACGATCCTCGCACACTGGTGATGGCTGCGCGTGAGCATTTACGTACGATCTTTTTGCGTGCAAAGGTTGCGATCAGTGGCGTTAATTTTGGCGTGGCTGAGACCGGCTCAATCGGTATCGTGGAATCTGAGGGCAATGGGCGCATGTGCCTCACGCTGCCAGAGGTGCTAATTAGCGTGATGGGCATCGAGAAGATTGTGCCGACCTGGCGCGATATAGAGGTCTTTCTTCAGCTCCTGCCACGTTCGGCGACGGGCGAGCGGATGAACCCCTATAACTCGTTCTGGACGGGCGTGCAGAAGGGCGATGGTCCTCAGGAATTCCATCTGGTCCTGCTGGACAATGGGCGCACAAATGTTTTGGCCGATCCAATAGGGCGTCAAGCATTGCACTGTATCCGCTGTGGAGCCTGCTTGAATGTCTGCCCTGTCTACGAGCGTGTTGGCGGCCATGCTTACTCTTCAGTCTATCCTGGCCCCATTGGCGCGATTCTTACGCCCCAGCTGCTAGGCATTGAGAATGCTTCTTCTCTGCCTTATGCCTCGACCCTCTGTGGAGCCTGCTATGAGACATGTCCGGTGAAAATCAATATTCCAGAGGTGTTGTTGCACTTGCGCGGACAGGTCGTGAGGGCGAAGCAACAAAACATGCTGCACCGGGATACTGATCCTGAGAATCTGGCGATGCAGGCGGCGCTCTATATCTTTGAAGACCCCCAACGACTGGCCCTGGTCCAGAAGCTGGCGCGTATCGGGCAGATACCATTTACACATAACGGCGTCATCAGTCAATTGCCAGGGCCGCTGGGAGGCTGGTCGAGCGCACGTAACTTACAAAGCGTGCCCAAACAGAGTTTCCGCGAATGGTGGCATGCAAGAGAACAGGAGAAAAAGCACGATGGAACAGCTACGCGCTAGCGCAAAGGATGAGATTTTGAGCCGCGTCAGAAACGCTCTGCGCGACGTTCCAGCAGACGAGTTGCCAGAGCATATCACAATCGAGCGCAACTATCGACAACGCGGCGAAGAGACACGCGAAGAGATTGTGCAATTGTTTATTAACCGCCTCGAAGACTATAACGCAGGCGTCCATCGCATCCGGGAAGCCGAGATTCCGGCTTCCGTTGCTCAACTCGTCGAGCAATACGCATTAAACCAGCTCGTCATGCCTGCTGACATTCCAGAGGCATGGCTACCCGTTGACTTGCCAGTCCTACGCGACGGCCAGACACCATTGACAAATGAGCAGATCGGCGAGAGCAATAGTGCAGTGCTTACAGCCTGTGCCAACGCCATCGCCCAAACGGGCAGCATCGTCCTCGACGGCGGCCCCTTACAAGGGCGACGTGTGCTCTCACTGCTGCCAGACTACGCCTTCTGCGTTGTACGCGAAGATCAGATCGTAGGGCTCGTTCCTGAAGCCATCACGCAACTACGAGACGCCATCACACAGCGTCATCAGCCCATCACATTCATCTCTGGCCCATCCGCCACTTCAGACATCGAGCTCTCCCGCGTCGTCGGCGTCCACGGGCCACGCCACCTGGATGTCTTGCTCATCCCTTAGCATTATGCATCTCAGTAAGAACGTTCTACTCACGTGGTGGTAGAACGTTCTTACATTAATTTACGGATAAAATCATGAATAGCCATAACCTATTTTTTTATATTCATTACTGCAGCAGCAGTAAAATCAACGAAAATAGAAAACTTTCAAGTAAAATAAACAAAACAATTCAACACCATGAACTTGCCTAAGAACGATATATACATGCATTATGCTGTTCTTACAACGATGCTCACCCTTTACGAGAAGCAGCAACGTCAGAAAAAATTACCCAATCCCCTCAGCAATCGCTTTTCCCATAGGATTCATCATATCCCATTCTGTAGCAACCAGACGACGACCAGTCACCCTCTCAGATGAATCTGAAGCAAGATACACCGCAGGAGCCTTCATGATCTCTGGCTGAAGCAAGCGCGCTCGCATGTCTTCGGAAGCGCTAGAAGGGAGCATGCCAGTGTTGGTTGCACCCCCTGGCAGCAGAATATTTACACGAATACCAGCGACGGCGAGATCCTGCGCCCATATGGCAGAGGCGGCCTCCAGTGCAGCTTTCGATGGTCCATACGGAGAGAAACCACGCCGCTTCATCGTCTCGTAGCTCACGCTGATATTGAGAATGCTTCCTTTGCGCTGTTGCTCTATCATGCGTGTTACGACGGCGCGAGTCATGTAGAATGGCCCATTGACATTCGTTTCGATGATCATGTGCCATGTCGCAGGTTCTACTTCCCAAAAGCGGGAAGGCTCTGTGAGAAAAGAGGAACTGACGTATTTCATCCCTCGACCAGCATTATTCACCAGGATATCAATCTGTCCAAAGCGTTGGATCGTCTGATCGACAACCTGTTCGCACGCTTGTGGGTCAGTCACATCGGTGAGCAGTGCAAGCACGTGTTCAGACCGTTGCGTGAGGTAATCAAGTTCAGCTTGTTCCCGCGCTGCTGTCACTGTCACTGACGCACCTTCTTGGAGATAGGCTTCTGCAATGGCTCGCCCTATCCCTCGCCCGGCTCCGGTGATGATCGCAACTTTGCCATCTAACATTCCCATGCTCGTTTTCCTTTCTGTACTCTCCAATACCCTCGTTTTTCTTTTCTCATGGCAGTATACAGATTAGAGTGCGCTCGAAGTCAAGGCAGGAAGGATATCCCTTCCCCCGCTCTGCTGGCGTTAGGCACGTTCGCGCTGGGAACCGACGCATTTGTCGTGGCCGGTGTACTCCCTGATATAGCTAGAGAGACTGGGGTGACAGAAGGGCTGGCACTTCTGCTGAGTGGTCTGCCCAAAGCCGCTGCACAACCAACGCTATCGCTTTTTCGGCTTGAGCGTAGAGATCGCGATATCATAGCTCAGTTGTCGCAGCCAGTGGACAAACTTTTCAGGCGTAGAGGGCTGCTCCTGCTCCAGCCACCAGCCGAGCGCGCTACATCCAACCGAGGCAATAGTGGTGAACTTCAGGTCGAGCGGCGGTGTATCGGGATCAGATGCGGCTTCGGGGAATGTCTGATGGAAGTACGCAAGAACACGCTGCTGCGTCTGTTGGCGAAAGCGCTGGCTCAAAAAGGCGTCCGCCTGCGCACCCAGCATCACGCGGTAAAAGTCGGGAAACTGTTGAATCTGCTTGAATAGCTCGATGATTCCTTCATCGATGATTCGACTCCCCCCTATGATCCTTCCCTCCTCCAACACATCGTATATCTCATTAAGATGCTGTTCGAGCATATCGTATTTATCAAGGTAGTGGCGATAAAACGTCGAGCGGTTCACCATGGCACGCCTGGTAATATCACGCACGGTGAGGGCCGCGAACCCTTTCTCCACAGTCCCCTCGATCAACGCTTGCGTGAGCAGTTTGCGCGTGCGGCGAACCCTCAAATCTTCAAGGCCATCGAGCTTTTGCATCACTTTCTTCTCCCATGTTGCATAGGCAACACATTCCATTCCATTGCTGATTGACGCTCATTGTACCATCGGTTACGCTTTTTTTGCAACGGCGCGTTGGTTATGCGCCGCTTTTGCGGATATATCTCAAGCAGAAAAAGAGAAAGAGAACGAACTATGGATATTCTGGTTTATGGGGCAGGTGTTATTGGCAGCGTCTATGCCGCCAGGCTAAAGGCAGCGGGGCACAATGTCTCGCTGCTGGCGCGAGGGCAACGGGCGGTGTCGTTGCGTACACATGGGATTCAACTTGAGGATGCATCGACCGGACGAAGGACGACCGCCCAGGTTTCCGTCGTTGAACATCTGGCTCCAACCGATAGGTATGATGTCGTCCTCGTGACTGTACGACTCGACCAACTTCCTTCTGTCTTGCCGATCCTTGCTGCCAATCGTCAGGTTCTCACGCTGTTGTTTCTGCTCAGCAATCCGGCTGGCCTGCGGCAATTTGAGGAGCTTGATCCACAACGCGTCGTTCCGGGTTTTCCTGCCGTTGGTGGTGTACGCAAAGGAGATGTCGTGCACTATATGGCCCTTCGCCCAGTTCCGACAATGCTGGGCGAATTTGATGGCCGTGTGACGCCGCGTCTGCGCCAACTCGCGGCTGTTTTCAAACAGGCAGGCTTCACGGTGAAGCTGAGTCCCGACATGCAAATGTGGTTGAAAACCCACGCAATTATGGATATGGGTATCATCATCGTCGCGGTCATGATGACAGGGGGGAGCGCGCAGCTTGCGCGGTCACGCCGTCATGTGGTGATGCTGGTTCAGGCCATTCGTGAAGGGCTGCTAGCACTGCAAGCGCTGGGCACGCCCCTGACACCCTTTTATCTGACCGCGCTCTTTCTCTGGCTTCCCCGCTGGCTTACTGTCATCCTCTTCCAATCTCTGCTGCGCACGCGTCTTTCGGTGCTTGGGATCGATGCTCATCTCGGTGACGATATGGAAGAGATACGCCAGGTGGCACGGGAGATCATGGCGCAACTGCGCTCCTCACCCCGCGCCACGCCGACGCTGAATCGCCTGATGGTGGTTTTAGAGCAGACGACCCACGAACTCCGAACTGCCTCATCGAGCACGGAAAAACACCTCTCCTAGACACTTCGTCTCTACAGCAGAGCGATGGGCTTTACTTCTTGAGTCCCTGCTATGAGTTCAAATCCCATTTAGCCAGCCAGACTTTTACAGCTGTAAATGTTAATTGCCTAAAAGGGGTGTTAGAATTAGCAAGCATACTGAAAGAGCACCAGGAAGTTCTGGTGCTCTTTATTTATCTCGTTAAATTAGTATTCGCCTTTGTAGGCTTTTTCGAGTTCGCTTATATTCAGTTTACCCATACGAAGCATCGCAGCGCTAACCCGATCAGCTTTAGCAGTGTCTGGATCACGCATCATAATGTCCAGGATTTCCGGGCAAATCTGCCACGTTAGGCCATATTTATCTTTAAGCCATCCGCAAGAAACTTGTTCGCCGCCTTCGGATAGCGCCTCCCATAACTTGTCAATTTCTTTTTGGGTCTTGCAGTTTACCACTATTGAGATAGCCTCACTAAAAGTAAACATCGGACCACCATTTAGCGCTGTAAAGTTTTGGCCATTCAGTTCAAAGTCTATTGTTGATAAATCTCCGGGTCTCTTTCCGGCTGCTTTTGCCACTGACTCTGTGAGATACGATGTGTTTATTATTTTTGCATTTTCAAACAGCGATACATAAAGATCTACCGCTTCTTTTGCCTGGTCGTTAAACCAAAGAAAAGTTACTATTTTTTGCATTCGAATCTCCTTAGTTAGATTGACAATTACTACGATAATGATCGTAACGCAGCCTTCTTTTTCTCGACCATACCAATAACGGCTGTTTTGTTATCCCATTGGCTCTTTTGGTGAACGTTGCGGCGATTTCCATCCGGCGAGTTGCGAGATTAAGCAGGGACGTAGGTCAACCTGATCACATCCTCGCCAATCCGATCATGAGTCAGAAGGCGGAGCGGCGGTCGGGGTCCGGCGAAATAGGGCTTGCCGTGACCAAGCACAACGGGGTGCAGGTAGATTCGATACTCATCGATCAGGCCACGTTCGGTGAGGCTCTGCGCCAGGTTCGGGCCAGCAACTTCGATCTCCCCGTCGCGCTCGGCCTTCAGCTCGCGGATCGCGTGATCAAGGTCACCCTCAACAAGCCTGGCGTTGGGGCCGACCAACTTCAACGAGCGCGAGACGACCCATTTCGGCTGGCTCCGCCACGCCGCTGCGAAGGCGTGTTCCTCTGCATCCCATTCAGGATGATCGTCATCCCAGTAACGCATGGCCTCATACATGTGGCGACCGTAGATACTGCCCGCCTGCAACTGAGCCTCCTCGATGAAGTGGCGGAAGAGCGTGGGGTTTGTTGGCCCAAACCGCATATGGTCGACGTAGCCGTCTAGGGACTGGTTCATTCCGAACACGAGTTTAGCCATATCGCTTCCTTTCTTCACGCGGCACATCCGCGCGGTCATTCATAAGCCCGTCCAGCGACATTGGCGTTCCGATACGAACGTTTCCCATAACACCTCCAGAGCATACATGGATGTTTCCTTCTCCCAATCTTACCCGTTCCCTTCGAAAAAAACTTCTCCGATCTTGCTCTTCTCTTCCTACAGTCAGCACCCATTCCCATTATTCTCATTTCATGTGTTTCATTGTTGAGGAGTGGAAGTAGCTACTGGCGTGGGGTGAAGTGAAAGGGGGAGAGGGCGGCGTGGCGACTGATCAAAGTTGAAGTCGTCAACCACGTTGCCTGTTCCTTCATAGCTAGATGTACGTATTTCATTGTACGGAAAGTACATACGTACAACACTAAGAAAGATGCAAGGTTTCCTCAAGATTTCGGAGGGATATTCATCCTTTGGCGCTTCCTTCATAAAAGAGCAATATATAGAGATATTAGAGTTTATTTCCCATTCCATTGCGGCTTACGCTTCTCTCGATATGCCCATACTCCTTCGGCGAAGTCTTTGCTTCCATACACGCGCTCCAGGACCTCGTTGAACGATACGTCTTCCTGAGCAGCATGGATATGTCTATCGGCTGCCTTTGCGGCCCAGATGGTCAGCGGTGCAAACTGACTGATCTGCCTTGCCAGCTCAAAAACGTGCGTGAATATCTGCTCTTCTGCGATGATTGCGGTGAGGAATCCATACCGTAGCGCTTCTTCGGCAGAAAACAAGCGCGTGGTAAATAGCATTTCTTTTGTGCGCATAGTGCCAAATGCTTCTGTGAGGTGCTGATAGTTTTTGCTGCTCAGCGCGTTGCCCAGGGTACGCGCCATGGGCACGCCAAAACGTGATGCTGGCGTTGCATAGCGCAGATCACATACTGAGGAGAGGACAAGTCCGGCTCCGACTGCATACCCATCAATCGCGACAATGATAGGTTTGGGAAAGGTATACATTTTTTCGACGATGGTCTCTACTCTTTGCTCATATTGTACTCCTGCTGGACCATCGAAGTTGCGAAATTGTGCGATGTCAGTGCCTGCTGCGAACGCTTTGTTTGCGCCACGAATTATGACAACACGGATCTGCTCATCTTGCGCGAGTGCATCAATATGCTCTTCCAATTGCTGATACATTGCCCATGTCAAGGCGTTGAGAGCTGCAGGACGCGATAATGTAAGGGTGGCAACTCTCTCTGTTCGATCGAGGAGGATTCTGCCTTCTTCGTGAAGATTAGCATCTTCTGGATTTGACATCAGAAGCGTTCTCCTTTTATAGTAGAATGAGATCTCTATTTCTTCTATTGGCACTTTGATATAGTATACAACGTTTTTTTGTGACAATTTGCCAGTATCGTTAGCGCCAGCGCAAGTGATCGACATCTCGCGGCGCGACACCTTCTTTCTAGCCATGAGGCTTAGCAAGTACAGAGGGGCATAGAATGTTAAAAGCAGCTCTTGAAGGTATACGGGTTTTAGAGCTTACGCAAATCATGGCCGGTCCGTTTTGTGGCATGCTGCTGGCAGATCTGGGAGCTGAGGTTATCAAGATTGAAAATCCTCGTGGGGGTGACGATTCGCGGCGCATGGCTCCTCCTTACTATAATGGGGAGTCGGCGGCGTTCATTGCGATGAATCGCAACAAATATGGTATGGCGCTCGATATCCGTACACCCCAAGGACAGGAAATCCTGTGGCAATTGATCGCCACCGCCGATGTGCTGATCGAGAATTTCCGCCCCGGGACGATGGAGCGGCTGGGCTTTGGATACGCGACGGTGCACGCGAAGTATCCAGCATTGATCTACTGCTCTATCTCTGGCTTTGGTAACACTGGACCCTACCGTGAACGTGGTGGCTTCGACCTGGTGGCGCAGGGGATCAGCGGGGTGATCTCAGTTACTGGTACCTCTGATAATCCAGCCAAGGTCGGTGTGCCAATGAGTGATCTTAATGCCGGGCTGTTTGCCAGCCATGCGATCCTTGCGGCCTTGCTCTATCGGGCTCGTGCGGGCGAGGGTCAATATATAGATACCTCGCTCTTTGAAGCTTCGTTAGCCTATACGCTCTGGGAGTCAAATGAATACTGGGCGACGGGATCGAGCCCACGTGGCCTGGGCACAGCGCATCGCCTATCCGCCCCCTATCAGGTATTCCCAACCCTGGATGGCTGGATCGCCATCGGGGCTGCAAATCAGCGCAACTGGGAACGCCTGGCACGCGCAATCGAGCGCACAGACTTGTTGCAGACACCACTCTTCGCAAGCAATAGCGCACGTATGGCAAATCTCGATGCGCTGGTAGAAGCTCTGACAGAGACGCTGAAGACGCGCAGCACCGAGACATGGTTGCAGCTGCTGGAGGCTGCTGATGTCCCTTGTGGCCCCGTGTTGACGCTCGCACAGGTCTATCAAAATCCTCAGACGCTGGCACGAGAGATGGAGATCGAGATCGAGCATCCTACAGCCGGGCGTGTACACGCCATCGGCTTCCCCGTGAAATACTCTCTCACCCCTCCACAGGTCTATCGACCGGCCCCTGTCCTGGGCCAACACACCTTCACGCTCTTAGAATCGATTGGCCTGGACCCACAACAATGTCAACAATTAGCAAGCGATGGCATCGTCTCTGATGCTCATCTCTAAGCTTCTCTCACCTTCAAACCAAAGCCTCTTAACCTCACCTTCATAGAACTCAACCTGCGGAAACCCCGCGCCTTTAGACCTGATTCTTACCCACATCTTTTGAGGCAAGCTTGAGAAGCCATTCTCCATCGATGAGCTTCCGAACCGTCAACGATGGCAGCAAGCCTCTAGGGCCATTTCACAAAAGCGATTTGTAAAATGTGGGTAAAAGACAGGCCTTTAGGCCGGCTCTATCTTTAATCATAGGAAGCCCTTCTGAAAGCTTGTTAAGCTATAATACAAACAACAAGGAAAATGTGAAGCCTTGTTCTCAAAACTATACCCGATTGCCTGCAAAGTCATAAGACCATAGAGCTACCAGATAGGGGACATCTTGCCTGTCCCCTACGCAAGATAGGCCAGCTAGATACATTCAAAATGAAATACAGGAGCATTTATAGAGATGGAAAGCATAATACTAAAAAGGTGTGACTGGGCGGGTGCCAGCCAGCAATATATCGATTACCATGATCAAGAATGGGGAGTGCCCGTCCACGATGACCGGAAGCTCTTTGAGATGCTGATCCTTGAGGGTATGCAGGCCGGGCTGAGCTGGTCCTTGATCCTCAAGAAGCGGGCCAATTATATTCAGGCCTTTGATAATTTTGACGCTACTAAGATCGCTAGCTATGATGAGCAGAAATATCAGGAGCTGCTCGCTAACGCTGGTATTGTAAGAAACAAGTTAAAGATACAGTCTACGATCCAAAATGCGCGTGCATTTCTTGCCATACAGTCGCAAGTTGGCAGCTTCGATGCTTTCATCTGGCAATTCGTCGGCGGAGATTCTCAGCAGCACACGTGGCAGACCATCCAGGAGCTTCCAGCCAGCGACAATATTTCGGATACAATGAGCAAAGAGCTGAAACGGCGCGGCTTTAACTTCGTTGGCACAACGATCTGTTATTCTTACATGCAAGCCGTAGGCATGGTCAATGACCATATAGTCGATTGTTTCCGCTGGCAAGAGGTGCAGGCTCTTACACAAAAAAAATGATGATGTGCTAAAAAGTAGAGCCGCTTCCATAACAAAGAGTATGCAAATAGCTCAGGCTAGTTTTGCAATACCATATTGACGTATGTTATAGTGATGACACTACGTCTTTGGCTCACGTTATCTAAGTTCTATGTTTAGTGCATATTGTAACAGTTTTTTTTGAGGCGGTAAATAGAACAATGTGCCCGGAGCGCTAGAAACGGCAGTTGTGTGCAACAGGAGGAAAACAATGGTCCGCATTATCCTGGATACAGATCCTGGTATCGATGACGCTCTTGCCCTACTTTTGGCGCTGGCCTCACCCGAAATACAGCTTGAGGCAGTGACGACGGTAAGTGGTAATGTGGCAGTTGAGCAGACGACGCGCAACGCGCTTGCCCTGCTTACACTCGCCGGGCGCACCGATATTCCTGTTGCACGTGGCTGCCGTTATCCTCTGGTCCGTACACCTCTCGACGCAGCTTATGTCCATGGTCAGAATGGACTGGGCGAGGCTATTCTACCTGAGGCGACTATACAGCCCGTCTCGCAACATGCCGTCGATCTCATTATCAAGCAGGTATTGCAAAATCCAGGTGAAATCACACTGGTGATACTTGGGCCCGCCACGAATATTGCACTCGCACTGCGCCGTGAGCCACGTATTGCGCAGGCGGTACGTGAGGTTGTAATGATGGGAGGGGCCCTACGTGTGCCGGGTAACACAACACCAAGCGCAGAGTTCAATGTCCTGGCAGACCCACACGCAGCACATATTGTCCTGCATGCCGGTTGGCCTATCCGCCTGGTCAGCCTTGATACAACGACGCAAACACCTCTGTCACGTGAGCAAGTCGAGATATTCACTCAGGGAGGGGGTGCGGTAAAAACCTTTATCAGGCAGATGCTTGCCTACTATTTTGATATCTTTGCTCCCCAATATGGCGTATCAGTGTTTCATATGCATGATCCGCTCTGCCTGGGGGCTACCTTTCAGCCAGATTTTATTACCTGGGAACCGGCCTATGTCGATGTTGAGTTGAGCGGTGCCCTGACGCTCGGTGAGACCGTCGCTTTCTTTAATAACCGACCAGATACACCCACCCCTAACATCCAGGCATCTATGGCCGTTGATGCACAACGCTTTGTACAATTCTTTCTTGATCGAGTTGGTCGTGCCTTTCAATAGCAATGCACTATAACTCTCTCTATTTTTTATGGTTTTCTCTTATAAAAACAGAAAAACGGATATTTGATGACGAAGGAAAATAATTCTCAGCCACAGCTCTTTGTTGCCCCCGAGACCCTGTATAGCTGGAAAAGTATACAGCAGATTAAACGCGGCGAAATTATCATCGTCGAGCAACAGGAAGTCAAGATTCTTACGACGCGCCAGGATGGCGATTATTGGCTGGCAAGCTATACCGATCCTACAAACGACAAAAAAATCGAACAACTCTACAATGCAACCGATTTTGTCTATACGAAATCGTGAGTGTTGGAACCAGTTAAAAAGCATCTTCTGTTATCCCTTCATGCAGGTCTATAAGACACTTGTACTATATATATTGTTTAACTATGTCTTTTAAGGTAGAATTAATGAACATGTAGCAATTACGACGCCAAAGAGGAAGTTCCTTATGCAACATTTTCTCATGTCTGTAGTTCGTCCTTTAAGGACACGCCTCTTTCCCTTTTTATTGCTCCCCTTTGTATGTACGGCTTGCATGTTTGGCTGGGGCGATACGCCCTCTCCTTCCTCGACAGCGCAGCCTGAGAAGCAGGCTCTCATGCCGACGCCGTCAGAGATACGGCTGGGTGCACAGCCATGCCCCAGGACGCTCAAAGATCCTGCATCCTGGAAGACCACGGTCGCACTCGACGCAGATCAGAGCGTTGAGCATGTGTATTGTGGCTATCTATTGGGCATACCGACGCTACAAGCCGTGGTTACCGTACGTCATGCAGGCCCCACGGGTATGCTTGATACGTTTGTCTACACCGCCATCACCAGTACCCATCCTCAGGCTGTGTTTAGTGCACAAGGGCTGATGCATGGAGATGCGAAAATTAGTGGTTATAATACCCTGCTTACAGCGCAAGAAGATCCGGATTCAGCGTATAATACAGCGCAAGTGGGCCAGTGGACCGTCGATCTCTATCATGAATACAAGTGGTCTGACACCGCTAAATCGCTGGTGCAGATTGAGTTTTCGGGCATCTTCCCCGATTTAACACGCTATCAGGCCGAAATTCAGCAGATTGCGGTCAACAATGGGCGAGATTATCAGCAGTGGCGCGTCTCTGCCGTCTCGACGGCACAACACTTTGCGCAAAATTTGCTCAAATGGCCCTTTGACACACCTGCAACGGTGATAAGTGGCGGCGGTCTACACGATATCCGTGCCAGTGTGCAGATAAAACAGCCCACTTCAAGCCTGATTGTTGTGCAACTCGATCGTCTAGAGTTGAATGCTGATGGGGGAATCTGGGAGGTGACTGGTGTCCAGAGCCCTGGCCTTGCACTCACCCTCAACACTGATCAGCCTCTCGCGAGTCCGATGACGGTCAATGGTCAAGCCATTGCCACAACACGCACCTATGGTACGGTCGAAATTCTAGATCATGTGTATAAAGAAAGCGGCAAAAGCGAGGCATGGGGGCCTGCCTCTCCTACAGGGCAGATGACTTTCTCCAAACCTGTCCCTTACACAGTCAGTTTTAAAGGTGGTACGCAGGAAGGTCTGGTTATGCTCTCAGCCTCTAATGGTTCTGATCATATGCTGACGGGGGTAGCTCTGGCAAAAGTTCTGCTCAGTGCATAGCGCCGTAGGCGCGTAGCGACAATCCCTTGAGGTTGTCGCTACG
>Ga0302321_100001078_pt1 | contig 23416 bp, 21 predicted proteins | sample Fen_T0_1_FD_202505 | JGI IMG/M metagenome (GOLD analysis project Ga0302321, IMG submission 202505) | Peat permafrost microbial communities from Stordalen Mire near Abisko, Sweden - Fen_T0_1 | ecosystem: Environmental > Terrestrial > Soil > Wetlands > Permafrost | place: Sweden: Abisko...
TCGGCAGCGTTCTTGACGCGACAGCTAGTAGCCAGCAGCTAGAAGCTAGTAGCTGCTTTACATCAACCACAGCGCATCCACATCCACAATAATCTGCGTTCGCGGAATTTTCCGCGCCGACGCTTCCGCCAGCATTGCTCTCAGGAGCGTATTCATCTTCTGGCGGCTGGGCGATTTCAAAATAAAGTGATACCGGTAGTCGCGCTTCAGTCGCACGATGGGCGCGGCGGCCGGACCGAGCACGCGGATTCCCTCATGGCGCGTCTTCTCGAACCAGCGTCCCAGTTCGCCGGACCAGGCCAGTGCCTCGTCAAGTTTTTCGCTGCGGATGAGTACGTTGGCAATCGCGCTGTAAGGTGGATAGTGCATCCAGGCGCGGAACTGTAGTTCCTTGTCGTAGAAGCCGGCGAAATCGTGTTGCGCCGCAAACTTCACGGCATAGTGATCGGGAAAGTATGTTTGCAGCACGACCTTGCCCGGGGACTGGCCACGTCCGGCGCGTCCGGCAACCTGGGTTAGAAGCTGAAACGTGCGCTCGGCGGCGCGGAAGTCCGGGAGGCCGAGCGCGGTGTCGGCTCCGACCACGCCCACCAGCGTCACGCCGTGGATGTCGTGGCCCTTGGCGATCATCTGCGTGCCGACCAGCATGTCGAGTTCGCCTTCGTTCAGCGCATTCAGCGCGCGCTCGAAATCGTCGCGGCCACGGACCGTGTCGCGATCAAGGCGCCCGATGCGAGCCTGGGGAAACATGCCGTGCAGCAACTCTTCCAACTTCTCTGAGCCCGTCCCGACGAAATACACGTACTCACTGCCGCAGTGCACGCATTTCTTCGGCACGGGCGCGATGAACCCACAGTAGTGGCATTCCATCTTGTGCTCGCGCTTGTGATGGGTGAGCGCGATGGCGCAGTTCCTGCACTCGAGTTTCTTGCCACAAGTGCGGCAGAGCACAACCGGGGAATATCCGCGGCGGTTGAGCAGCACCATGACCTGTTCTTTTTTCTCCAGGCGCTCGCGAATCTCCGCAGCCAGCTTGCGCGAAATGACCTGCTCTTGTCCGGTTTCCTGAAACTCCAGTCGCATGTCGAGAATTTCGACTTCGGGCAGCGGACGCTGCTCCACGCGGTCCGGTAACTCCAGCAACGCATACTTGTTCTTCGTCGCGTTGTAGTAGGACTCGAGCGATGGAGTCGCCGAGCCGAGCACGACAACGGCCCCGGCCATTTTTGCCCGAATGACAGCCACGTCGCGCGCGTGGTAGCGAGGTGTCTCTTCCTGCTTGTAGGAGGAGTCCTGTTCTTCGTCCACGATGATGAGCGCGAGATCGCTCACCGGGGCAAACACTGCCGAGCGCGTGCCGACGACCATCCGCGCCTGTTCGTTCTTGATGCGATGCCACTGCTCCGCGCGTTCGGCATCGGATAGTCCCGAATGCAGGATGGCGACCTCATCTCCGAAAATCTGGTGCAGGTCGGCGGCAACGGCTGGAGTGAGGCCAATTTCTGGAACCAGCAAAATCGCGGAGCGTCCTTTTTCGAGCACCTCGCGCATGCCCGCCAAATAAACGGCGGTTTTGCCGGATCCAGTCACGCCGTGCAGAAGCATGCCGCTGAATTTGCGTGCTTCCATGCCCTCGTCAATCCTCGCCAGTGCATTTTTCTGCGCCGGGCTGAACTCGAATTCGAAAGGCGACCGTCGCGGCTTGAGTTTCGACATCGTGCGATCCTGCGGTTCGTCGACGAGTTCGACCAGCCCTCGGCGGACGAGCGTGCTCAAGGTGGTGCGCGGGATCTCCAGTCCGCGCAGAACCTCGACGGGGACTCTGCCGCCAGCCGCGGCCAATGCGTCAATCAACGCTCGCTGGTTCTCGTTGAGCCTGCCCGTGTGGGGACGGGTCTCTGACCCGTCCAGCGGAGGCGAAGCCTCCGCTCCCAGCAGCACCGCAACCTTGATTGTGCGCGACGATTCCCGCGCCGCCGAAACATCTTCGCGCGCAATCCACTTCTTGCGGACCATCCCAGCGAGCAGAGCTTTCGACGAGCGCGTGGCACTCCGCAGGCTCTCTTCCCGTACGTTCTCGCGCTCCGCCAGGTAATCGAGCACACGGAACTCGACGAGTTGATCTTCGGGCGTGCGTTGCGAACGTGCTGATGATCCGGACATCCCCGCGAGATGCAGCGCCATGTGGCCTTGGTCGGTGATGTGATAGACGACCGCCCGCTTGAATTCCGCCGAAAGTGGCAGCATGGTGCGGAAGACCTCGCCCACCGGTGCGAGATAGTAGTTGGCTATCCACTGGCCGAGTTTCAGCAGTTGTTCGTCGAGGACCGGCGAGATGTCGAGCGCTTCGATGATTTTCTTGGTCTTGACCTGCGGTGGACGATCATGCAGTTCGACGACGATGCCCGACATGCGCTGCTGCCGGAACGGCACCAGCACCCGCCCGCCCACCACCGGCTCCATGCCCGGAGGGATGGTGTAGGTGAACACCATGTCCAGCGGCACGGCGAGGGCGACGTCAGCGAAGAGGGGCATGTGGGAGGTGTCAATGAAATCCTATCGCATTTCCCAATACTGTTGCTTGACAGTAGTATCGCGTTACGTTAGCATACAGTGAGATGATCGCGAGTTTCCGGGACAAGGAAACCGAAAGGCTGTGGCAGTCGGGCAGAAGCCGCCGTCTCCCCGCAGATCTGCAGCTACGGGCCTTCAAGAAACTCGCTATTTTGAATGCGGCGCTCACGCTCGACAACTTGAAGGTGCCGCCGGGGAATCAACTGGAAGCGCTGCGCGGAAACCGCGCTGGACAACACAGTATTCGAATCAACGATCAATATCGTGTGTGTTTCGTGTGGCGGGACGGGAACGCTTTTGAGGCAGAGATCGTCGATTACCACTGAAGAAGCGGAGTAACCATGACCAAATCGAGGAAGGTGTTTGCGGTTCATCCGGGAGAAATTCTCAAGACCGAGTTCATGGAGCCAATGGGAGTGAGTGCTTATCAACTGGCAAAAGCCCTCAATTTTCCGGGCATCTATGAAGTCGTCCGGGGAGACCGGGCCATCAGTGCCGACACTGCCATCCGCCTGGGGAAGTACTTCGGTCTGCCCGCGCAGTTTTGGCTCAATCTTCAGAACGATTACGATCTGAGAATCGCGGAGGGTAGCGGCATCGGCAAAGGGATTCGGCCCCGCAAGGTCGTTCATAGCGCCGAACTTGCCGACGCACAGTAGAGATTCCGCACCCCACGGTGTCTAATACAGTATGCGGAAACAGTGGCGATTAATTCTCCCTGCGGTTGGTCTGATGCTCTTCGGGATTGTGACCTACCAATCAGTGGAGCGGCGCCAGCATGAAAAAGCTTCCGGTCAGTACTTCTGGTGGGCATCTATCCGTCTTGACACTCATAGTGTTAACCGTCATCTGGACGCGAAACCTTGCATGGAGGCGGAAAGCGACTGTGTCACATGGGATGTGGCGTCCTTACCCCGCTCGACCGGACTGTTGGGCGCGATGTTGATCATCACGGCCTTTCCAGCGTTCTTCATTGGGGTGCCAGTCGTTCGAGGCTTAGGGCGTCTTGGGATCAGCGAAGTCGGAACTTTCATGATCGTGATGCCAGTGCTGATCGCAGGTTGGTGCTACGTTCTCGCATGGCTGGACAATCGCTGGAGGATCCGGCGGTCAAGCCCTACCCATCCCTGACCCGTGCTCCCGCGGGCTGGACGGACGAGGGCGTCCGTCCCTACGTGGTTGCTTTTGGCGCTTTCAGTCCCAACTCTTTCATCACCATCTGCAGATCCTTCCACGCCTCGCCCTTCTGCCGTGGATCGCGCAGCAGAAATGCCGGGTGGTAGGTGACGGCCAGCTTGCATCCGTCCCAGCGGGGATCGTTGCTGCGGTCGTTAATACGAACCCCCGCCGGCTTGAAGTCGTAGAAGCGGCCACGCAGTTGGATCATCGAAGAGTTCATTGCGAGCAGTGTTTTGGCGGCGGTGGCGCCGAGGGCCACAACTACCTTCGGTTTGATCGCCGCAATCTGCCGCATCAGGAAGGGCGAGCATGTCTCGGTTTCCTCGCGTTCGGGCGCACGATTCGCCGGCGGACGGCACTTCACGATATTCGCAATGTATACCTGCTCCCGCGAGAGCCCCATCGCCTTGATCATGTTGGTGAGCAGTTGTCCGGAACGGCCGACGAACGGTTCGCCCTGCTCATCTTCGTCGGCGCCTGGACCCTCGCCCACGAACAGCAACTCGGCATTTGGATCGCCCACGCCAAACACAATCTGCTTGCGTCCTTGCTTGTGCAGCGCGCAACGCGTGCAGTCGCCCAGGTCCTCGCGGATAATCTTCAGCGCCTTGGCGGGGTCCGTCACCTTCTGCTCGGGTTTTGGCGCGAGTACCTCAAAAATGTTCTCTTCAACAGCAACCGGCGCCGCGACGGCCGCGGCCTTCCGTGGGTTCATTTCTTCTCCTGATTCGGACTGAATTTCGGACGTGGCCATCGCAACCGATGTCGTGACGTCTCCGTCGCGACTCCCCGACGGCCCACGCCGGTAGAAATCGTAGATCCCCAATTCGTTGTAATAGCGGATGCGATCCGCGAGCGCGCGGCGCAGTTCGGGGTTCAGGGTGCGGGGCATTGCGGATAAGGATAGCAAAAGGCCGGTCGGGTGGGAGAAAACCAGCCTGTCGAGCTTCGCTCGACCTGGACGGGCGAGACGCCCGTCTCTACACAATCAGGGGCGGCTAGGGACCGGAGCCCGCTTGCACAGTTTCACTACCTGGTCGAGCACGCGCTGCGCGACTTCCCATTTCGAAGTCTCGGGTACTTCGACCACTTCCTCGTGCGAGATGATCGTGACCGCATTCCGGTCGGAATCAAAGCCCACGCCTTCGCGCGAAACGTCGTTGACCACGATCGCATCGAGCGACTTCGACGCCAGCTTCTTGCGGGCATTTTCGAGGACGTTCTCGGTTTCGGCGGCAAATCCAACGATGATCTGCGAGGTTTTCTGGCGCGCCAACTCTGCCAGGATATCGGCCGTGGGTTCCAGTTCAAGCGTCATCGGACCTTTACGCTTGATCTTCTGCCCAGCGGTTGCTTTCGGTCGGTAATCGGAAACGGCCGCAGTCTTGACGACGACGGTGCTTTCCGGCAGCAGTTTCAAAACGGCGGTGCGCATTTGCTCGGCAGTTTCGACCCGCGTCAATACCGCAGCGCCGGGAGGCACGATGGCGGTCGGCCCGCTCACCAGCAGCACGCGAGCGCCGCGCCGCAAGGCCCCCTCCGCGATGGCGTATCCCATGCGCCCGCTGGAGCGGTTCGTGATGTATCGCACGGGGTCAATCTTCTCGCGCGTTGGGCCGGCGGTGATCAGCAACGTCTCCCCGGCCAAGTCTTGAGAAGCCCCGAGCGCTTCAAGAACGGCGGCGACGATCGCTTCGTTTTCCGCCAGGCGGCCCGGCCCGGTCATGCCGCAGGCCAGATATCCGCTGCCGGGCTCCACGATCTTCACGCCCCGCTTGCGCAAGATTTCCAGATTTGCCCGGGTGGCCTCGTGATTCCACATGTTGACGTTCATCGCCGGAGCCACGACTACCGGTGCAGTGGTCGCAAGAAAGAAAGTGGTCAGGAAATCGTTGGCAATGCCATGGGCGAAGCGGGCCAGGACATCGGCGGTTGCGGGAGCCACGAGTAGCGCGTCAATGGACTGCGCAACAGCAATGTGCTCGATCGCGGCTTCAACATTCGCCGGCTGGTTTTCCGAGCCGAACAGATCGGTGATGACCTTTTCTCCGGAGAGGGCGGCGAAGGTGAGCGGACGTACAAACTCCTGGGCGGAGCGCGTCATGATAACCTGCACGCGAACGCCGCGGTCCTGCAGTAGGCGGACGATCTCCGCCGACTTGTAAGCTGCAATGCCGCCGGAGACGCCTAGAGCAATTTTCATGATCACCCTGCACCGCTACGGGGAATTCTTGTCGCGGTGGTACTTCTCAACTGATCGGATGCGGCGCGATGGTCCGGCGCTTCAGCATCCGGAGGACCGCCGAGGCGGATGCTAAGCGTCTTCGCCGAACGCCTTACCCAGCGTTTCAGTTGCGGCGACCACCGCCGACTTGGGGATCTCAGGAATCAGCCATTTCACCTTGCCGGCCTTGATTTCATCCTGCGCGATACGGCAGGGTTTGCGCGATCCCGTATCAATGACCGGTGGAGCCCCACCCTGCAGTTGCCGCGCCCGTCGCGCTGCCACCAGGATGTAACGATAGTTGCTGTCGAAGCCTTCCATGAGTTTCATGTACTCTCCCCCGAAACTTCATCTTCCGCGCGCCGCCGGCGAAAGAAAGGATGCCAGGATCGGCTGCACACGCTCCCGCGCCTGATCCAGACGGTCAGCCCGAGCGATCTCCAGGAGCCGCGCTTCCTCCGGCGAAGGTGCAGCCCCGGATAAAATCAGCCGCTCCGCCAGCACTACGGCCTTCAGTTCGTCGGTCGATCGCTCCAACTGCCTGTTTACCAGTATATAGTCGTATTTGGAGTAATTCTCAATCTCCCGTCGGGCGGTGTCCAACCGGCGGAGGATCACTGCCTCCGAATCCAGCCCCCGGTTGCGCAACCGCCATTCCAGCGTGTCACGATCGGGCGGAAGAATAAAGATGCTGACGGCCTCGGGAAGGCGCTTTTTGATCTGCTGTGCGCCCTGCACGTCGATGTCGAGCAGGAGGTCGTTTCCCTTCGTTTCGGCCTCGCGCAAGAACCGGCGAGCGGTGCCGTAGTAGTTTCCAAAGACGTTGGCATATTCCAGGAATTCATCGGCCGCGATCATGGCCTCGAATTCGTCTTTGGAAACGAAAAAATACTCCTTGCCGTTCTGCTCGCTGCCGCGCGGAGGCCGAGTGGTGTACGAGATCGAGAAATCCAGGCCCTTTACCACCTTGAACAGCTCGTTGACCAGGGTGGATTTGCCTGAGCCCGAAGGCGCCGAAACGATGTAGACGATGCTCATTCCAGGTTCTGCACCTGCTCGCGTGATTTTTCAATCTCGGCCTTCATCAGCAGGCCCATCTCGGTAATTCTTAGCGCTTCGCCAGCCAGGCCGGAAGTCTTCGAAAGCAGGGTATTGGCCTCGCGATTCATCTCCTGGAGCAGGAAGTCGAGTTTCTTGCCCACCTCGCCGCCCTGATCCAGCAAGCCGAGGAAATGCTTGACGTGCGTCTGGAGGCGCACCAGTTCTTCCTGGATGTCACTGCGATCGACCAGCACGGCAGCTTCTTGAAGAATGCGCTCCTTATCGATCTGTGCGCCCAGCATCTCCTGCATGCGGGCCTGGAGGCGCTCGGAGTAGCTGCGCAGGATGGTGTGGCGGTGGACTTCCACGCCTGCCCCGGCCTTCAGCAACTGAGACATGCGCTCGCGCAGCTCGGCGCCGATGCCGCGGCCCTCCTCTTCCCGCATCTGGTTCAGCTTGGCCAGAGCCTCTTCGACCTGCGCCATGACGGCGGCCTCGAGTTCTTCGCCGGACTTCTCAGCTCCGGAATCCATGGCGCCCGGCATGCGCAGGACGACGTTCAGATCAGGTTCACCGGTGACGCCGAACTCGTCTGCCGCGGCCCGAAATGCCTGCACGTAGCCGGCGACCAGTTCCCGGTTCAGGGCTACGCCGTTACTGCTCGCATATTCCAGGCTCAGAGTTACTTCGACGTGGCCGCGGGCGAGCTTTTCCTTGAGTAACTTGCGCAACTTCATCTCCAGCGAGTCGGTCTCCGATGGCAACCGGAAATGCAGATCAAGAAAGCGGTGGTTAACCGACTTCAGCAACAGCGAGAAAGCGAGGGTGGGATGAACCTGGCCTTTGACCTGCGCGAAACCCGTCATGGAACGAAGTGGCATGGGCCCTCTTCCTGTGGATTCTACTGTGGTAGCGCACCCGTGCGGGGCGCGTCGGCTTCGGCAAATTGCAACTCGTACAACCGGCGGTACGTGCCCAACTTTTGCATGAGCTGTTCGTGCGCGCCAATATCGCTGATGGTGCCATTTTCGATCACCACGATCCGGTCAGCACGGCGGACGGTCGAAAGGCGGTGCGCGATCACCAACACGGTACGCCCGCTCATCAGATTTTGCAGTGCCGATTGCACCAGCGACTCCGATTCGCTGTCGAGCGCAGACGTCGCCTCGTCCAGGATCAGGATGGGCGCATTTTTCAGGATGGCCCGTGCGATGGCAATCCGTTGGCGCTCCCCGCCAGAAAGGCGCACGCCGCGCTCCCCGATCACCGTCTCGTATCCCTCGGGAAGGACTTGGATGAAGTCATGGGCCAGGGCTGCGCGAGCCGCTTCCTCCACCTCTTTTTGCGAGACATGCGGCTGGCCGTAGGCGATGTTGTTGCGGAGAGTGTCGTTGAAGAGCACGGTTTCCTGCGTGACGATGCCGATTTGCGAACGCAGGGAAGCCAGCGTGACATCGCGCACGTCACTTCCGTCAATCAAAATGCGTCCACCGGTGACATCGAAGAAGCGCGGGATCAGATGGACGAGCGTGCTCTTTCCGGCGCCGCTCGATCCCACCACGGCCAGTACTTCGCCGGCTTGCACCTCAAGGTTGATATTGTGCAGGACTTCGCGCGAATCGTCGCTGCCGCCCTCGTAGGAGAATGTGACGTCGTCGAAGAGGATCGTCCGCGAGAACTGGGACAGTCGCTTGGCGCCGGGCTTCTCCGGTACTTCGTCTTCGATATCCATGAAGCGGAAGATCTCCGAAGAAGCGCCCACCGCCTGCTGGAAACTATTGTTGAAGAGCGCAAACTTGCGGACCGGGTCGTAGAGCTTGAAAACGGCCACGATGAAGGCCAGGAAAGTTCCGGCGGTAAATACATGCCGGTTGATCTGGTCGCGGCCGAGAAGGAGCAGCATCGCAATCGCGATCGAGCCGAACACGTCCATCAGGGGAGAACTGATGGCCGCGGCCGCCACCGACCGCAGGTTGGCTTGGAACAGCCGCCGCGCCGCCTTGCGGAAGCGCGACATCTCCCAGTTCTCCATCCCGAACGCCTTGACGATGCGGTTGCCGGTGATCGTCTCATGCAGGATGTTCTGGATTTCGGCGAGCTTGTCCTGCCCTTTCCGCGTGGTACTGCGGACCTGTTTGCCGATCTTACGCGATGAATACAGAATGGCCGGTAGGAACAGCAACAGTACCCACGCCAGTTTTCCTCCCAGCAGCACGACCACGGCCGCCGTGAAAAGCAGGGTGAAGAATTGTTGCAGGAATTCCGACAGCACACTCGACATGGCGTATTGCACGCGCTCAATGTCGTTGACGATGGTCGAAAGCAGCGTGCCGGTGGTGTGCTTTGCGAAAAAAGCCGCCGAGCGCCGCAAGATCGCGTTGTAAAGATCGTGGCGCAGGTCGGTGATCATGCCGAAGCCGGCGTAGTTCGCCAGGTAGGTGCCAGCATAGTCGAATATCCCCTTCAGGATGGTTGCCGCTACCAGCGCGAACGCTACCACCGTCCACGGATTCTGAAAGTGCGAGGGAACCAGCTGCTGAAGGTTGAGAACGCGGTCGGAGCCGGGGAATCTGAGAAGCTGAATCGTCCTGGTTTGGGAGCCCGGGTTGAGTACGCGATCGAAAATCGGGCCAATCAGAAGAAGCCGGAAAGCATCCAGCAGGCCCACGATCGCCATCAGCACAACCGATGCGAGCAACTGCCACCAGTACGGGAGGACATAACGCAGCAGGCGCGTCAGTGGGCGCATTAAGGCTCCTGCAATCCCGGCTGGTTGGAGCCTGTGGGGGAATAGCTTGGCATGGGCAACGGTTAATTCTACATGGGATCAGGCTCTGGGCTTCGCTCTCGGTTTCAGGCCTGCCGCGAGGTTCCGCCGAGCGCCTACTTGGGGCTGTCCCGGTGTACGACCTTCACTTTGTATCCCGCTTTGCGCAGCCGCTTGCTGACATCCTCGGCGATCATCACGGAGCGGTGCTGTCCGCCGGTGCAGCCGAAGCTGATGGTCAGATAACTCTTCCCCTCGCGGATGTAATGCGGCAGTAAGTAGACCAGGAGCTCTGAGATCCGGTTGATAAATTCCTTGGTCTGCGGAAACGACCGGATGTACTTGGCCACTCGCGGGTGGCGCCCCGTCAGCGGACGGAACTCCGGGACAAAGTGAGGATTGGGGAGAAAGCGCACGTCGAACACCAGGTCGGCATCATCCGGCACGCCGTGCCGGTAGCCGAAACTCACGCATGAAACCAGGATGCTCTTCTCGCCGCCCGTCTTCTTCTTGAAACGATCGGTCAGGTGCGACCGCAGTTCGTGGACATTGAACTTGGAGGTATCGATGACCAGGTCGGCGATTGCCCGAATCGCCCGGAGATGGCGGCGTTCCTCTGTGAGCGCGGAGCGAACCGGGCCATCGGCACCGAGCGGGTGGGGACGCCGAGTCTCGCTGAATCTGCGGAGCAGCGACGCGTCGCTCGCCTCCAGGAAAATTACCCGCGTGGGAATCATCCGTTTGACGGACTTCAACATGGCGGGCAGCTTTTCCAGCTGCGATCCCTCGCGTACGTCCACCACCAGCGCGGTGCGAGGGATCTCCCCGGATTGGAGCGCCAGCTCCGCGAAACGTGGAATCAGTTCCACGGGAAGATTATCGACGCAGTAGTAGCCAAGGTCCTCGAAGGCCTTCAGGGCGGAAGCCTTCCCCGATCCGCTCATCCCGGTGATGATGACCAGTTCGGCCTGCTCGCGATGCTCACCCTTGCGCGGACGGACAAGCTTTGCCGCGGTGCGGACCACTTTCTTGATGGTCTTACGAACTGGCATTCCCGGCATCTTAGCATTTTGCCGGTATCGGAATCTGCTTTGTATGGGTTGAGAGGCGGACCAGGCAGTAACTGCTAAGAAACTCCCTGGTATGTGGTCATTTCGGTAATCGGACGGCTGCCCCTGGCAATCGTTACGCTACTGCCCGGACCCCGATCTCTACTAACTCCTGCTCCACGATGGCACACGCCTGGGCAAAGGCTGCGGGAAGAGACTTCGCGACCCGCTCGGAAAGGCCCAACCCGGTTCGCACGTGCTCCGGCTCGATTCCCACCAGGAAAACCCGCTGCGGCAGTTCCCCCAGGAGGCGCGCGGTGACCAGCAACTCGCCCGCATTTCCCTCATGCGCAGTGGTGGACCGGAGCGGCCCGCAACCGAGGAGTGCCGAGACTTCCAGCACCGACACTTCCCCAGGACTTTTCCCGTCGGAAAACGCGTCGAGAATAACGAGCGATGTTCGCCCCGCGAAGTAACCGAGCAGGGCCAGCCCCTGGGTGCCGCCGTCGACGCATTCGACCGCGTTCACGCCGGCATAGAGTCCCTGGACTTGTCCTACGAGTGCCGGACCAACTCCGTCGTCGCTGAGCAGGACATTGCCCACGCCCAGCACCAGCACTGGAGCAACGGGTTGGTCGAGAGATTCCATCCGGTCAATCCCGCTTAAGGTCTCCCTTTTGGTAGAACTTGTATCCGGAAACGATCGACGTGATCAGCCCGTTGCCGTACTGGGTCGAGTCATACAGGATGATGTAGACGTGGAGAATCGCGAAGACCACGAATCCCCAGGCGAAGGTGTGATGCCACATCCTCGTCTGAAAGGACCCGCCCAGCAGCCACAACACCCAGCCGAAAACGCGATTCAGAAACCCGCCTGGATTGCTCTCCGAATACATCGCCAATCCGGTGAAGATCTGGCACCATCCGAGAACAATCACAAACAGGGTGTAGGCGACGCCGCCCAGGGAGTTGTGGCCGAGGTGAACGTGGCCGCGCTCCAATTTCAGATAGTCAGTGGCCTGGCGGAACAGATCTTTCCACCACTCCGGTCGCCACACATAGGGGAATCCGGAGCGGGAATAGTGGTTACCCATCCAGAACCAGTAGATCCGCACGAGAAAGCTGACCGTGAAGATCATGGCGGCTATAAAGTGGATCTGCCGGACTCGCCCCATGACGAAATTGCGGAAGGCTTCCCCATTCGGCGCGAGCAGCGGATGAGAGATGTACAGGCCGGTGAGGAAGAGCACGATCAGGCTGGCGGCATTCACCCAATGCGTGATGCGGACCGGCAACTGCCACACGTATTCGCGCCGGAAATACTCTTCCGGACGCCGAGCCATTTCGCGCGGATCGAATTCCGAGACAGTGCTCGACATACGTCCTCCTAGCGCACCTTCACTTCTGCCAGTTTCCTTCCGTCCGGCCCAAACACGTGCGACGCGCAGGCCAGACACGGATCAAAGGAGTGGATGGTCCGCAGGATTTCGAGCGGACGTTTCGGGTCTGCCATCGGGGTATTCAACAACGCTGACTCGTAGGCCCCGTGCTGTCCTTTGCCATCTCTAGGGGAAGCGTTCCACGTTGAGGGGACGACAATCTGATAGTTCTCGATCTTGCCGTCCTTGATATGCACCCAATGACCGAGCGCGCCGCGGGGCGCTTCAGTGAAGCCGTAACCCTTGGTTTCCGCGGGCCAGGTCGATGGCTCCCAGCGCGCGGTATCTGCCGTTGCGGAGTCTCCCGCCTTCAGATTGGCGATCAGGTGCTCGTATTCCGCCATGAGCCAGTGCACGCACAGTTTCGTCTCAAGGCCGCGAGCGGCCGTACGACCCAGAGTCGAGAACAACGCCGTGGCCGGGACCTTGAGCGCTCCCAGCGCGTCGTTGACGACATCCTTGAATTCCGTCTTGCCACTGGCATAGCCCACCAGCATGCGCGACAGTGGGCCGACTTCCATCGCGTTGCCTTTCCAGCGCGGTGCTTTCAGCCAGGAATACTTCCCGTTCTCGTCGAGCTGTTTGAAGGGCGGTTTGGGACCGCTGTATTTGGCCTCCGTCACTCCCTCCCAGGGATGGAGCGAATCCTTGCCCGCGGGATATTCGTACCAGGAGTGCGCCACTTCCTCCCGCACTTGACCGGCGTCCGTGAGGTCGAGCGGCAGCACGTCACTCAAGTTCTTGTTCAGGATCACCCCGCGCGGGAAGCGGAACTGGCTGACGTCGCCGATTCCGTTTTGCGGGATGTCTCCATAAGCCATGTAGTTCCCGAGGCCGCCGCCAATCTGCGTCCATTCCGGATAGAATGACGCCACGGCCAGCAGGTCGGGGATGTACATGTTCTCGACGACCTGCATCGCGTCCTGGATCAGTCCCTTCACGTAGTTCAGCCGTTCCATGTTGATGGCGTTGTCGCCCTGCATGGAGATGGCCGACGCCATGCCGCCGACGAGATAGTTCGGGTGAGGATTCTTGCCGCCGAAAATGGTGTGGATCTTGATGACTTCCTTCTGCCACTTCAGCGCTTCCAGGTAATGCGCGACTGCCATCAGGTTGGCTTCCGGCGGAAGCTTATACGCTGGATGCCCCCAATATGCGTTCTGGAAAATGCCAAGTTGGCCAGAGTCCACGAACTTCTTCAGCGTTCCTGCGAGGTCCTTGAAATAGCCAGTGCTGGCGATGGGCCACGAGGGTGACACCTTCTGCGCCAACGCCGACGTTGCCGCCGGATCGGCCTTTAGCGCGGAAACGATGTCCACCCAGTCGAGTGCGTGCAGATGGTAGAAGTGGATGACATGGTCCTGCACCATCTGGGTCAGGAACATGATGTTGCGGATGATTTCCGCATTTTGCGGGATCTTGATTGCCAGTGCGTTCTCGACCGAGCGCACTGAAGCCAGCGCATGCACCGTGGTGCAGACGCCGCAGATGCGTTCGCAGAAGGCCCAGGCATCGCGCGGATCGCGGCCCTTCAGAATCACTTCCAGGCCACGCCACATGGTGCCGGAGGACATGGCGTCTTTCACAACGCCGCGCTCATCGAGCATCGCTTCCACCCGCAGGTGGCCCTCGATGCGAGTGACGGGATCAACCACGACTCGGGTCGCCATGCCTCACCTTCCTTCCGTGGCCGGGGGCTTCTGTCCCGGCGTTTTGTCTTTTTGGGCCGCGCGCCGTACCTCGGTGGAGATGAAGTGCGCGCCCACGCCAATCGCCGCCGCTCCCGCTGCCACCATGCCGACCGTGTCGGGAGTGGATTCAATGCCCGGGACAGGAATCGACGAGAGCCGCTCATAGAACGGACCGTTGTCCCAGAAATTGGCCTCGCTACAGCCAATGCAGCCATGGCCGGACCCAATGGGATACGACACGCCGTTATTCCATTTGAAGGTGGAACAGGAGTTGTAGGTGGTCGGACCACGGCACCCCATCTTGTACAGGCACCAGCCCTTGCGCGCGCCGTCGTCGTCCCAAGTCTCGACAAACTGCCCGGCATCGAAATACGGACGCCGGTAGCACTTGTCGTGAATGCGCTGCCCATAAAACATCTTCGGGCGGCCGAAGCGGTCAAGATCCGGCAGCGTGCCGAAGGTCAGAATGTAGGTAAGGACGCCGGTCATCACCTCGGCAATCGGCGGACACCCGGGCACATTGACGATCGCTTTGTGCGAGATCAGCGCGTGCACCGGCTTCGCCCCGGTAGGATTCGGCTTGGCCGCCTGCACGCAGCCGTTCGAAGCGCACGACCCCCAGGCGATCACTGCCTTAGCGTTCTCGGCAGTCTCCTGCAGGATGCTCAGGAAAGTCTCTCCACCCACGGTGCAGTAGACGCCGCCGTCGGCGGTGGGAGCGTTGCCCTCGACCGCGAGCAGGTACTCGCCCGCGTGCTCCTTCATGATCTTCTTGCGGATCTCTTCCGCCTGGAAGCCGGCCGCCGCTTGCAGGGTGTCGTCGTAGTCGAGCGAAATCATGTTCAGCACGACATCCTGCGCGATCGGGTGCGACGAGCGGATGAACGACTCGCTGCAGCAGGTGCACTCAAGACCGTGCAGCCAGAGCACGGGAATACGGGGTTTGGTCTCAAGCGCCTCGACGATCTGCGGTACCACCGTCGCGTCAAGACCGAGCGCAGCCGCCATCATGGTGCAGAACTTCACGAACCGGCGGCGATCCACTCCGTGGGCTTTCAGGACATCGTAGGTAGAGGCACTGCGCGGGTAGAGTTCCATAGGCCGCCTCGATGAAGATGTGAAAAATGGCCGAACCTGGGCCGATGGAGGCGAATGTTAGTACAGCTGTATGCAGGCGCAGTGACATCGGTCACTGATGGATGTGAGCATTTCGCGGAACGCGAGGCGCCATTCGCGGCGAAGATAAAGAGAGCCGCCCGGAGAGCGGGCGGCTTGAATGGATCCGAATTCGCGGGCAGTCTCAGGCCAGGCCGTGGTCTTTGCTTGTTCAGCGGAATTGCACTGCGGCCACACATTCGTTGGCGCATTGCCCGCCACCGTAGGTCCCCACCGCAACTCCTTGGTTGTTCACCCCTACAGCGAGACTCCAATCGCCCGGGAAGCCGAGGGAACGAACAAGAGTGGGGTCTTTGGCGCTCCATCGTACGGCAAGCATGTTCCAATCGGCATCGTAGGCGGCGCCCGCGATGTCACCCAACTCGCTGATGCTCTCCGCGAAGCCTCCATTCGACGAACCCGGCAGATTCGGCAGCAAAGTCAGCTGATAGACCTTCCTCTGGCGGTCTACCGGCTTCCAGTGAGCGGCAGAAAAAGTGCTCCAGTCGGACGAATCGACATCGCCGACAACCTCTCCCAGTTCGTTGATAGAGCCGATCTCGGCGTTGGGGTAGTCCGCGGAAACAGGAAGCTGCATGATCTTCCAACCTTTTCCGTTGGCAAGTGGATTCCAGATCACACCAACATCGTTTTCAGGGTCGGAATTGTCCCAGGCGATCCCACTAAGTTGTCCAAAATCATTCGCTCCAGTCACCATCCAGTGATGAAATCCCGCAAGACCGCTCGTGTCGAGCGCTTGGATCTTCCAGACTGCTGTCAGCCCATCTGGTTTCCACTGCAGGGCTGGCGTCCACACAACGGGTAGCGAGGAATCACTGTTGTCAGAACTGCTGCCGCTCCAGCCCACGATCAGGGTCCCGAGTTTGTTGACACGTTCGGCTACGCTGAAGTTGTAACCGAGATCAGAGAGGGACCCAAGATCGACCCTACCGGACTTCTTTGTCCAGGCAAGGCCGTGGACATAGCCATCCTCAGTCGCGGCGTAGCCCACAATCATTCCGGTGTCGGCGATCTCCGGCCAGAGGAACCATCCTTCATTAGCGCCCATGGTTCCGAGATCGGACCACTGCGGGCCCTGCGGACCAGAGAGTCGAATCGTAAAGAGATGGTTGTCGCCGTCAGGGCCGGTATCGCCTTGGGCAACCAGAACGCCAAAGTCGTTGATACCTCCTGCTTCGGCCCATGTGCCGCCGGTGTATGTTCCCAGGTCCCAAACCTTCACGTTGTGAGCCGCCGCTCGTTGGTTGATGCTCGGATTGCTCGCCATACCGGACGACTTCGCGACCACACTGAAGCCTCGATGGCCGCGAACGGCATGTCTGCCGAAATCCGACCTGCCAGACGGCTGCTGCGCTCTTACCACTGACACCAAACACGCACATAGAATAAAAGCCACAATACTAATTCGTCTCATGAGTGCCCTCCATAAAACAGTGACTGCTGATTGATTCTTCCGCCTATTGTTTGTTGGCCGTTGCGATCTGAGAAGGCACGCATCGCTGATTTCCTCACCGGTGCGCGACCAGCCAGTCCAGAATCGGTTTCCAGACCAACTTCTGGGCGTCGGTGGCCAGGAACAGATCGGCGTGCCCGAAATCGAGTGCCCGCTGCTCATCCGGCAGGAGTTGCACATTGAATTTCGTAATGTCCGTATCCGCCAGGGTGAGCATGTGGTACCCGTACGCCCCATCGCCCCCGGCGGAAGCAACGTAAAGAATCGGTAGGGAGATTTCGCCCAGATGGTCGTCAATCGAGGCTTCGACGTTGTCGCAAGTCGCGGCGTCACCTTCTGTGAGCCGCCTATTCATGGTGTCCTCCCTGTGCGGACCTGCGCATGGCCCTGTGCGCTCGATCACTGAGAGATAGGTGGGAACTATGCTAAGTTCTGTCCGGCACGGTATGTGAGGGCGGGATCCCAGCTATTTCCTGCCTCCTGCTTAGATAGCGAGAAACAACCGGCAAAACTGCAACGTCCGGCCAAGAAATTTCACCGGTGCAATCCATGGCGGACGGAAACAAGTTAGGCGCTGTGGGAGACCGTACGACGAGTGCTTCCTCGTCGCACGAAGTCACGTACCTTCTGCGCGCGTGGGGGAGCGGGGACGAGGACGCGCTGCAGCGTCTCATCCCGGTCGTGTATCCAGAGCTGCGTCGTATCGCCCGGCGATACATGTCGCGCGAACGTTCCAGCAACACCCTGCAGACAACGGCACTGGTCCATGAAGCCTACCTGCGTCTGGTGGACCTGCAGGGGGTGAACTGGCAGGACCGGTCGCACTTCTTCGCCATCTGCGCCAGGCTCATGAGGCGCATCCTGATCGATCTTGCCCGTTCCAAGCTCTATCAGAAGAGAGGTGAGGGGAAGGCCTGCGTCTGTCTGGACGAAGGGCGGGTGATGGGGCCACAACCTCCGGCCGATATCGTCGCGTTGGATGAAGCATTGAAAGCACTGGCGGCGCTGGATCCCAGAAAAGAGCAGGTCGTCGAACTCCGTTTTTTCGGCGGACTGTCGGTTGAAGAGACAGCCCACGTTTTGCGGGTTTCTAACGAGACGGTCATGCGCGATTGGCGCCTGGCGAAGACGTGGCTATGGCGCGAGTTGAGCCAGGAGAACTCGCATGGAGACTGACCGCTGGCGGCGCATCGAGAGCTTGTATCACTCCGCGCTGGCGCTGGAGGAAGACGGACGCGCATCTTTTCTGCGGGATGCCTGTGGCTCTGACCAGGAATTACGTCGAGAGGTGGAGTCGCTGCTCGCCCACGATCCCGACGCCAAGCAGTTCCTGGAAGGCGCCGCCCTGCCGAGGGCAGACCGAGAGGAATCCGCCAGTGAGCCGTCGTCCGCTAACACTCCGGACGATCTTCACCTGGAAGGAGCCTCGGTTTCTCATTACCGGGTATTGAAGAAACTCGGGGGCGGTGGCATGGGAGTGGTCTATCAGGCCAAGGACACCCGACTGGGTCGCCTGGTTGCGCTGAAGTTCCTATCCGGCGATCTGTCACGGGACCCGAAGGCGGTAGAGCGCTTCCGACTGGAAGCTCAGGCGGCTTCCGCTCTCAATCATCCCAACATCTGTACCATTCACGACATCGACAATTACGATGGGCAGCCCTTCATCGTGATGGAAATGCTGGCAGGGCAGACCTTGAAGCACCTGATCAGCGGACGGCCCATGAAGGCGGAGGACATTTCCCAGTTGGGCGCGCAGATCGCGGATGCGTTGGATGCGGCCCACAGCCGGGGAATTGTTCACCGCGACATCAAGCCGGCAAACATTTTTATTACCGAACGCGGACAAGGGAAGGTGCTGGATTTCGGGCTGGCAAAACTGCTGCGTCCGCTGGGCGAGACGACCCTCAGCGAGGGCCTGACCGAAGTGAGGGCCGTGGTGGGGACCGTGCCCTACATGGCCCCCGAACAACTGCGTGGACAAAAGGTGGATGCTCGCACCGATGTTTACGCTTTGGGTGCCGTGCTGTATGAGATGGCCACCGGCCACCGGCCGTTCGAGGAAGAGTTTTCGCCAGTACTCGCCGCCGACATCATTCAGAAGTCACCTCAACCGCCGTCTCAGATCAACCCGGATATTCCTGTCGGGCTCGAGGACATCATTCTGAAGTGTCTGGAGAAGAATCCTGCGGACCGCTACCAGTCGGCTCGGGATTTGCAAGATCAGTTGGGCCAATGGAGCGCGCCGTTGGCCACCGCCACCCATACCCTCGCACGCTTGCAGCGCAAGCTGGTGGCACGGCCGCTCATCCTGGCCGCGGGGCTGCTTATGTTGCTGGCGGCTGCCCTCGTCGGTTATCTGTACTTGAGTAGTGCGGCCCGGACGGCCCCGATCACGACGTTGGCCGTGCTTCCGTTAGCTAATCTCTCGGGGGATCCCAGCCAGGAGTATCTCGCCGATGGCATGACCGAGGCCTTGATTACCGACCTGTCGAAGATTCGGGCGCTGAAGGTGATCTCGCGTACGTCCGTGATGCGGTACAAGGGCGCGAGCAAGCCGCTGACGGAGATTGCGGGCGAGCTTGGCGTGAACGGCGTGGTCGAAGGTTCTGTGCAGCGCTCAGGCGAACGTATCTTGATTACGGCGCAGCTCATCCGCGCCTCTACCGACACGCACTTGTGGGCGGACCGCTACGAGCGAGATTTCCGGGATGTACTGACCTTGCAGGGCGAGGTTGCCCAGGCGATCGCCCGCGAGATCAAGGTTGCGGTGACACCGGAGGAGACAAAGAACCTCTCCCGCGCCCGCCCGGTCAACCCCGAAGCCTATGAGGCGTACCTCAAAGGCCAGGCACACTGGTACCGGCTATCCCGCGAGCACTTCGACGCGGCCCTGGAGTACTTTCAACTCGCCTTGGATAAGGATCCGAATTACGCGCTCGCCTATGTGGGTGTCGGCAGCGTCTGGATGATGCGCGGGGATGCTGGGTTCATGCAGCCCAGCGAGGTGTTTCCAAAAGCAAAGGCAGCCATCTCGAAAGCTTTGGAACTCGACGACACGCTCCCCGAAGCTCACATCACTTTTGCCAATATTGCCGGTACGTACGACCACGACTGGTCAACCGCGGAACGCGAATTCCGGCGGGGCATTGAACTCAACCCCAACAGTGCGGACGGCCACTTCAGTTACGCGGACTTCCTGATCTCGATGAAACGTACGCAGGAGTGGGACGCCGAAATCCATCGGGCCCTGGAGTTGGACCCCTTCAACCCGTTTTTCCCGTGCTTTTATGGTTGGCAGTTGGTGTATGTGCAGCGCTACGACGAGGCCATCGCGCAATTCCGCAGGGTTCTGGCGACCGAGCCTGATCTCTCATCGGCGCACTTGGGGCTTTGGGGCGCCTTCTACAAGAAGGGAATGCACGCGGAAGCTCTGGCGGAAGCCAGGAAGTTTTTTGCGGTGCTCCACGACCGTGAAGTCGAGGGCGCCCTGACGCGCGGCTATGCGGAAGGCGGTTACGCGCGAGGCATGCACCTTGGGGCAGAGGTGCTAGCAGCGCGCTCCAAGCGGACCTATGTACCCGCTGTCCGTATTGCACGCTTGTATGCTCACGCCGGAGAGAACGATCAAGTGATGATATGGCTTGAGAGGGCTTACCAACAACGTGAAACCCCGTTGTGTCATCTCAGCGTGGGATGGGATTGGGATAACCTGCGCGACGACCCGCGCTTCCAGGATCTTGTGCGGCGTGTCGGATTGCCTCAGTGACGGCCGGGTCCTCTCCACGAACCCGCGGTCGACATTCCAATCCCCTTCAATCTGAAATGGGAAGCCCCCGTGGAGAGTCATTTGCTACAATCTCACTACCGCGTTCGTTGGGCGCTTAACTCAGCGGTAGAGTGCCATCCTCACACGGTGGAAGTCGTAGGTTCAAATCCTACAGCGCCCACCATTCCTTCCAAGTTGCCGGAGCCCATGTGCCTCTTGACCACGGTTCCGGCTGCGGATAGCCTTCTGTGCAGCCTCTCTCCCATGCTGGACTCGGACAGCCTCGGAACTCGGCATGTAAGTGATTCAGCGGAAAGCACTTCCGCTTTGTCAGCCTCCGCCGCTGCGGCGCAACTTTCTGGCCGCAACGGGGTTGATACAGGTGTGAGCAGCTTGGCCATCGACCGGGGACTGCTAGCTTTTGGGGGAGAGTCGCCGACTGCCTCAGTGTTGGACTCCACCCAAGTTGTCTCGGATGCCGATGTGATGCTGCGGGTGAAGACGGGCGATGAGTCCGCCTTTGCTTATCTGGTGCAGAAGTATCGGCGGCCGATGGTAAGTTTCATGTACCGGATGTGCCAGAATCCGGCGTCGGCGGAAGAGTTGGCGCAGGAGGTTTTCCTGCGGGTGTACCGGTCACGCGCGGGCTACGAACCGAGCGCAAAATTCAGCACCTGGCTGTACCGGATCGCCACGAACCTGGCTGTGAACCATGCTCGCGATACGCGGCACGAGCGTCCGGAGAACACGGTTCGTTTGGATGAGCCGGACCAGGAGACCGGGACGACTCCGGATCTGGCCGACGAATCGCTTACGGCCGAAGAGCAGATGTTGCGTGCGGAGCGAGTGGCGATGATCCGCCAGAAAGTGCAGGCGTTGCCCGAGCGGCAACGCATGGCCGTCATCATGCATAAGTATCAGCAGATGGATTACCGCCAGATCGCGGATGTCTTGAAACTGAGCGAGTCGGCGACCAAGTCGCTGCTGTTTCGGGCCTACGAAACATTGCGCGAGCAATTGAAAGAGTTCGTTTTGGTGAAGTAAGGGGAGCAGTATGAATTGCAATGAAGTTCGCGAACTGTTGCCGGATGTGGCGGTGGGCATGGGCGCAGGGGCGCCGGAGGTCGAGACGCACCTCTCGTCCTGCCCGACCTGCGCCGCCAAGCTGCAAGGCTTGCGGCAGACCATGACTTTGCTCGACCAATGGCAGGCGCCTGAACCGTCCGCCTATTTTGATACTCGTCTTCAAGCCCGGATGCGCGAGGAGATGGCGCGTCCAGCGGCGGGATGGCTGCACTGGATGCGCCGCCCGGCCCTGGCAGCCTCGCTGGCTGCGGTGATCGTTGCGGGCGGATTGGTAATCGGCAATCGAGGAGTTCTTTTTCCGGAGCAAATGGCGATTAACGCTCCCGCAATCCCCGGACCGGTTGAGCCGGGAACCGCGGTGGGCGATTTGCAGGCGCTGGATAAGAATCACGAGCTATACGCGGATTTTGACATGCTGGACGAACTGCAAGTGCAGGACGACGTGACGGCGAATCCGTAAGGGGAGACAGACTGTGTTGCGGCGAGCAAGAATCGCGGGTGTGCTGGCAGCGGGTCTACTGCTGACGCCAGCGTTCGCCCAGCGCAAGAACCCCGCCCCGCAATTGCATTCCGCCCAGAAACAGCAGCCACAGCCGGAAAGACATGAGCAGCGGCAGCAGGAGAAGGAAGCCCGGAAAGAGGAACGAGCCGCCCAGCGCCATTCCGGAGACTGGCTCCGCCGGTACAAGGGCCTTCCACCCGACGAACAGCGTAAGGCTCTCGAAAACGATCCTCAATTCCAGAAACTCCCGCCGCAGCGGCAGGCACAGCTACAGAAGAGGCTGGAGCATTTTTCCAGTCTGCCTCCGCAGCAGCAGGATCGCATGTTGAACCGGATGGAGACTTGGGAACACCTGACGCCCGACCAGAAGAGGCAGGCGCGCAACGTGTTTCAGCAGATTCGCGAGTTGCCCCCGCAGCGCCGCCAGATGCTGACCAAGGCCATTCGCGGGATGCGGGACTTGAATCCGGAGCAGCGCGAGCAACTGATTAACTCTGACCGGTTCAGGAACATGTTCTCGCCCCAGGAGCGCGACCTGCTGAGCGGGGCCTCGCGGCTTCCCCTTGCCCAGGGTGAAAGCGGGCCAGCGGAACCGTCCGACGAGTAAAACTGTTTCCAGACAGAACGCCTATCCTGTGTAATGCAGCGCATACCCTTCCGACATGCCTGAAGGCATGCCCTGATACGAACTCCCACTTCCACAACGGGGCTCTTCGCGCAACAGTCCGCGAGTCCTTACCGGTCCGCAGGCGTCAGCGGAGAGAGCGTGTGGGCGGGCGAAATCCGCACCGCGTGTGCCGCACCCTTCCCATTGATGGTGGCAGTTACATGAACGACTCGTCCCGGGGTCAGCGCCAACCGCTGATGCCGTGCGAAGGCCTGGCTCACATCAATTGCAATACTGCGGCCGCTGCGCAGCGAGAGTTGCAGTTCGCTGCCGCTGACGCGGCACACCGTTCCGTAGAACTGGTGAGTGGCAGGGGCAGCGGTATCCACGGCCGCGAGCGGGCTTCCACTCGGCGCACAAGTGACCGCGTCGGGCTGGGAGGGAGCGGGCGGGTGCGGCAGGGCAGCCCGGGCAGGGCTTCCCTGGGGAGGCAAGAGCCCAAAGATCTGCAGTTGCTTGTTGCTCGCGACGTAGACCTTTCCATTCGCCACCGTGGGAACAGCATTAGCGTTGCTGTTCACGGCGTGTGTCCACGTGCCAGCCTGGGCGGAGAACAACTGCCGGGTGAGGTTGGAGGCATCGTACGCCATCAGGGTGATCGGAGTGCCCGGGTCCGAATCAGAAGACGACTGCGGTTTCCGGACGAACCACACCACCGCACTGCCCGCCGCCGTTCCGTTCGAGGAAACGACCGGGATGGCTCCGCCATACTCGGGCAAGCCATCTGCAGCGGTCCCACCCGTGGAAGTCTGCTGCACCAAGTGAGCCGAGGGACTGGTCTGCAGTTGCCAGCTGGTGATGC
>Ga0302321_100001081_pt1 | contig 23341 bp, 15 predicted proteins | sample Fen_T0_1_FD_202505 | JGI IMG/M metagenome (GOLD analysis project Ga0302321, IMG submission 202505) | Peat permafrost microbial communities from Stordalen Mire near Abisko, Sweden - Fen_T0_1 | ecosystem: Environmental > Terrestrial > Soil > Wetlands > Permafrost | place: Sweden: Abisko...
GCGTTGCCCCCAGCCACCCGCGCTCGCTAACGTACTGCTCGCTGGTCATTGTGGTCTCAAACAGGATTTGCATGGCCGGCCGGGGCCGCGCGGTACCAACGCGGCGGCCCCACCTCCTTTCGTGGTCTCCCGCCGACCGCTCCCTCTCACACTCTATTCCCGCCAACACCTACCGAGTCCAACCAACGCTTCCACCCGCCCAACGTTGATTTAATCTCGTCGATGATCCATCGCGGATCACGGACCAGTGTGCACTCCTACAACCGAGCAGCGCCGTCGTCGCGCGCGCTGTTTCGAGCGTTGGCCCAGCAGGGCAAGAACCTCGGCGGCGCAACGATCACGCTGATCAAGCAGCTAGATCTGAACGGCGCTGCCGAGGTCGAGGCGGCCATCGCCGAAGCGCTCAAGCGCAGCACGCCGCACCTCGCCGCAGTGCGGCACGTGCTCGAACACCGCCGTTACGAACGCCGTCTGCCGCCCGTGGCAGGCCGCCACTTACCCACCGACGAGCGCGTGCAAGGGCCCGTCGTTACGCCGCACTCGCTCGCTGACTACGACAATATCGGAAAGGACCAAGACCATGACCAATGACACTCGTCACGATCACGACCTGCGCGAACGCGCACTGCGCCTCGGCTTGCAAGGCCTGCTCGCCAACTGGGATGACGTGAAGGAAGCGGCTTGGCTGCCAGCGGTGATCACGTACGAAGAATCAGAGCGCACACGGCGCAGCCTCGAACGCCGCATCAAGGACGCCCGCTTGGGTCGTTTCAAGCAGCTAGCCGACTACGACTGGAAATGGCCGAAGAAGATCGACAAAACCGCAGTTGACGACCTTTTCAAGCTCAGCTTCTTCGAGGACGGCGCCAACTCCGTGTTGCTCGGCCCGAACGGCGTTGGCAAAACGATGCTGCTCAAAAATCTCGCCCATCACTGCGTGATGCGCGGCTACACCGTCCGCTTCACCACGGCCAGCGCGATGCTCAACGAGCTCGCGCTGCAGGACAGCAGTGCTGGCTTGAACCGCCGCATCAAGCATTACGTCCACCCGCAATTACTCTGCATCGACGAGGTCGGCTACCTCTCCTACGATAGTCGCTACGCCGACTTGCTCTTCGAGGTGGTCACGCGCCGCTACGAAGCACTCAAGCCCGTCGTGCTCACCACGAACAAGCCTTTCTCCGAGTGGCCGGACGTCTTCCCGCACGCCGCCTGCGTCGTCACACTTGTCGACCGCCTGATCCACCGTTGCGAGGTCCTGCACATCGAAGGCCAGAGCTACCGCGCCAAAGAAGCCAAGGAGCGCGCCGCAGCCAAAAAGGCGCTCAAGCCCAACGAGACGCGCCCAAATTTACGCCCTTCTGAGTGACCGGCAACACTCATGCTTGGCTGAGCGCAATCGCGAACGACGCAGTCGTCGATTTCACTGGTCCGTGTGCTCGAAAACGGCGCGCTCGAAAATACCCACCGATGGTGCTTGGCGACTTAAGCGTGCGCAGCTACTTCGGCGTGGCATTGCCTCGCGCCCTTGTACATGCCCAAGGGCACAACCGGCACAACCACAACGCAGACCGCAGTTCCGACGAAGGACACCTCGCCAACACCGAAAGCTGAGGCCGCTGCGAGCTCGCTCACCGGTTCGGATCTGCGTCGCAACCGTCGTGGCGGTCAGCCTCTGGCCTCATGTTCCGAGCGGCGTGACCAGCATCGACCCAGAGGCGCGGCTGTCCGAAAGCGGGCCACGAATCCCCCTATGCCTGATTGTGAAGGAGTACGTATCGGGCCAACGATCAGCGCGAGCGCAGCGTCGAATCATCCGGAGGCGCCTCACGATCGTTTGAACTTTGAACTTGAGCACGAGCGGTCCGAGGTGCCGCGCCGCTCGTCGGCGTCGATTTCGCTGAAGCGCCTTTGAGATGACCGCATCCGAACAGACACGAACCAGTCCGACCGCCCGCGCCGCTCCCGGGGCGGCGGCAGCCAATCTCTCCACTCAACCGTGTCGTTCGGCTTGCGCAGGAACGAGGAACGAAGCCTCTTCAGCGAGCTGAAATCCGCCGGGGTCTAGGGTCTAAGTCATCCAAAGCCACCTCGGTCAGCGACCGGCAGACGCCCCACTTGAACACGACGCTCGGCCGTGCGACTCTCCCTGGGCGCGCAACACGAGCTAAGTGTTGGTTTACCTGCCGGTTTTTACGCGCAGTCGTCTGTCCACGGCGGTTCGGGCCTGTTTCGGATGGGCCGTGCTGGCGGCATCGGGATCGATCTGAAGAAGCTGCTCATGTCGCAGCCGGATTGCGGCGAGCAAGCGCTGGAAATCGCCGAGGCACTCACGCGCTCGGGCGCGGTAGACTTGATCGTGATCGACTCAGTGGCTGCGCTCGTTCCGAAGGCCGAGATCGAGGGCGACATGGGCGACTCGCACATGGGGCTGCAGGCCCGCTTGATGAGCCAAGCCTTGCGCAAGCTGACCGCGATCGCGAACAAGAGTACAAAGGCACCTGTCCGGCGCAAGAAAGCGCCGAAAGCGAGTCCGACGGCTCACGCGCTGGTGGAGCTCGTGCCGGCGGCGACATCCGTAGCGAGGCCAGGTCGCTATGCCCGGCGCCTCCATAAGATCTCGCTCATTCCGGGCGCACCGCAGTCCGAAATTCGGCGACCAAGCGCCAGAACATTTCCCATTCGTCGTCCTGTCCTGCCGCCTCGCGTATGGCCGCCACAGGGCCGCAGGCGGTGCTCCAACCGAATCGGCCGTGGAGGTAGTTCATGAACTCCCGAGGAAAATCGCTCACGCGCTCCTGAATCCGATGGCCGCGAAGCGCGAGTGAGTAGCCGTTCAGAAGCATTTCCAGATTGCGCAACTGCTCGTCCCGCTGGCCGTCGGTGCTCCCTACATACATGCCGGGGCGCTCTTTGATCTTCTCCAAAAGGTCGAAGACGTCCATCTTCCTTCTCTCACTCCTAAAATCCGAACTGGATCGCGTCTGCGTACTGATAGAGCGCCTTATACTCCGAGATCGCGAGCCCCTCTGGGCCGGTCAAAGCGTCGAAGACACGCCCACCGTTGACGACAACATAGTGGTCAAACCAGCCTGCTGCCTTAGCCCCTGCCGGGTTCACCCACTCACCCGCGGCGCTGCGGACTGGGCCCAGGTAATTACCGACCGTGGGCACTATGTGCTGAACCTCGCCACCGATCTCCGACTGAATCGCCTCAGCGACGGCCTGGCAGCCGCTTTGACAGGCGGCTTCTCCCGGTTGAAACACGCGCCAGGCTTCGCCGGCAATATAGACATTGTGCGCCAGGACACGATGCTCACCGACGAAATATTGGTGAGCGCCGAACACCTCCAAGTTGAATACTTCGACGGGCGGGAGAGACGCGATTCCGGCGTGCTTGGCGCGCACCGCACCATCTTGGGTCTGGAGTACTTCGCCATCCTGCACGTCGCCTGCGTGCACCCAAGTCCCACGGTCGGCGGAGAAGAGACGGTGATGGCGCGTGACTTCTAACGTCTCATTTCCCTCGAGGGCGAGCGGGATGACGTCATGGCTCGTGTGACGCACCCAGCCAGTCACTGGGCAGCGTTTCCCGATGGCCACTTGCCCCCAAGCTCCCAGTCGCGTGACGCGAGCCGGTCCGGAGACGCTGAGGTCGTCGAGGTTGACGTTTACGACGTGCCCCTGGAGCATGCCTTGCTCGCGGATCCATGCGTCCGGGCGAAGTAGCCGGAGTTCGAGCTGATCAGATTTGCCGTGATCGTTTACGGCCATCACCAGGTCGACCTCACGCCATTGCGCGAAGTCGGTCGAAGAACAAATGTCCAGCTCGGGACCGACCCGATCCCCAAGTTCAACCTGTTCGATCGGCTTACCACCGCTGTCTGTGTCCACGGATGTGCCAGCAACGAAGCATGGGCACAGGCCGGCCGCGCACACGCCTTCTACTTCTCCACTCAGCCCGATCTTCGCGGCGTTGGCGAGAAACTGCCTGGTAGCGAGAACGCCCACGAGACCCTCGGCGGCCAACGCGACGTTGTAGCTGGCCACAACGACGTTCATCGCTTTTCGCCAGAATTCCGAAGTGTCTCGAATCTTGAACTCCGGTCGTGTCAGCGAAGTGCCCACGGATGGCGCGGCGTATCCGCTTGGAATGCGATCGAGTTCCTGCTGCGTGAGTGAGCTTCCAGGACTCGCCCCGTTCCCAATAAATTCGCCGATTGGCCCGTCAGGGGGCTTGGCCGCGGGCTCAGGCGCACTTTCGGTACACCCCGGCTCTCGACACAACCCGCCGTTCCCATCACTGCTCCAGGTTCCCGGGTTGTTCCACCAGTCCGGCACATCCCCAGAGGGAGGTGTAGTCTCGTCTTCGCCCTCGAGCCCGGTGGGATCGAAAAAGTTCACTGGGTCATTGTTGGCGTACGTGTACGGGTTGAAGCCCTGGCTACCGGGTCCGCTGACCCGCAACGGGTCCGCTGATACGAAGACACCGAATGCTGCATCGTAGAGGCGCGCGCCTGCGTTCACGAGACCCGTCTCAGCGTCATTCCGATGGCCGGTAAACGCTTCGCTCGTGACATTGGCCCAGCTCGGAGTTGCCTTGGGTTCCCCGAAGAGGTCGAAGTCGCGGACCTCGCTGGCCTGACCAGTACCATCGGTCGTGAACAACACCGAGCGCTGCCGATCCCGATGCAGGTAGTAAATCTGAGCCGAGCCAGTTTCCTCGTCGTAGACCAGCTGAGCGACTTCTCCGGCCGATGCAAAAATCCTGAACTTGTCTTGAACGGCCGAACCGCCACCTCCCGCCGTCGTTCGCTCGAATTCGTTCCCGAGCGAAAGGACCTCAGCGCCATCCGACTTGTGTTCGACTACGCGACTGCCAACGGCATCATACTCGTAGTTGACCGTTCGGTCTGGGCTTGCGGGATTGCCGAACAATACTTGGGATGGCAGATTGAAGCGATTGTATGAGAGCGTTTGACTGCCACCTGGAATGTCTGGACCATTGCGGGTCTTTTGGTTTCCACGCTCGTCGTAGCCGAATTCGTTGCCGGCGACTGAGCCGAGCGCGAGCGGTCGCTGTGCATCCGGCGTGTACTCACCAAACTTCGTGCGCGACGTCAAACGCCCACTGGGACTAAAGCTAAATACTTCGTCGAGCGCGTCCGGCCCGGTCTCCGTAACACTCTCGAGACGTCGCGCGATGTCATAGGTCATGGTGCGTGACCGGGCCACGCTTGCAGTGGTTAGATCGCGTTCTAAGAGCTGGCCATTCGCGTAATAGCTGTAGCCCAACGAGCCCAGTTCATTGTCGGCAGAGTCGAGCACCTGCATGCTCGCGAGCAATTGCGAGCCTGGATCGAACGCATACTTCTCGCGGATATTGTTACCGAGGGTCACCTCGGTCACGCGGCCTCTGGTGTCCGCATCGGTAATGCGCCAGTAGTCAGTACTCTGGTCGTCCGACTGCGTTGCGATCACCTGGCCAGAGTGCGGGTCGAATACGGGGCGCACCGCAAATACGAAGTCTCCGCTCGACTGATGCACTTTCGGATACTCGACACGTACAGGCCGCCCGAGGGTGTCGAACTCGGTCGTCGTGGTGAATGTTTCACCACCCACGTGACGCTCGACGGAGGTAGTGAGCGCTCGCGGGGAATCTTCAAAACCGAACACGGTGCGAATCCCAGTGGGTCCGACCATCTCCGTGAGCCGCCCGAGCTTCGGTTGCCCTTGGGCGTCCTGATCATAGGACCACCCCGTCGGCTCATTGCCATTGTCCAGGCGGCTCGTAACGCGATTAATACGATCGTAGTGGAATACGCTGTCTACGTTGTCGGCGGCGATTACGCGCCTGACGTTGCGGTGAGCGTCGTAGAAGTATTGGGTCTTGCCGCGGCTTGGGTCGTCAGACCACGAGATTAGACCATCGGCATCGTACTCGGTTGAGGTCTCGTGCTGCTCGGGATCGATGAGCTTCGTTGGCAGGTCCATGGCGCTGCGTTCGGTGCGCGACACGAAGCCGGCGTTCCCAGCGTCCAAGTCGACACCATCGGCAGACGCGACGAGGGCACCGTTGTGGTCGACGACGGCTACGGCCTGCTTCCCCTCTTCGTCCGTGATGTGCGTGAGATCGACCGCATCCGGGAATGCCCACTCCGGAAATCGATCCCCCAGCTGCGCCAATGACGAGTACCTGAAGTGCTTTTCTCCCAAAGCCGAGCCGCTCGTGATCGCTCGCCCACGAAGATCGTACTCGAACCAAGACCACACCGGGTCTTCGTCCTCCGCATGTGAGTCGGACAGAAGGGTTCGATGGCCATCCCAATCGTAAGCACTTTCGGTGTAGAGGTACGGCGTATTGCCACCTGTCGCGACGCCGGGCGTCTTGGATCTGACCGGCAGCCCTCGCGCGTCATAGTCCTCGCTATTCGTGCCGGAGAAAAGCTCCGAGGTCGTGGACCGGCGAAACACCGCGGGAATTCGCAGTTGGCCGACCGAATACGGATGTACAGTCGTGTAAGTGCTCTCCGCGAGGAGTGTCACGTCATCACCGTTGTGAGCCTCGCTTCGGATCACGCGACCGAAACCGTCATAAAACTGAACAGTTTGGTAGTGATTCTCGTCTTCAATCAGTGTTGGACGCCCCCACACCTCATCGTACTCGAACGTGCGTACGTGATTTTCGGCATTAGTGATGGTCTTGGGCGCAATGCCACGCGCCCCGAAGTCGATGGTCGTGATGCGCGTGCCGTCGCTGGACGTCTCTTTCACTTCGGCGACGTTACCGAACGCGTCGGGCGTGTACTTGGTGACGAGTTGGCGAACGGCGTCGCCCTCGTTCTCGGTCATCTTCGTCCGAAACCCGGTCGACTGGTCGTAGTCGAACGTGACGACCCTGGTCCTACTGACGCCGTTTCGGTCCGAAGTCTCTGTTTGCGTGAGGACGTTGCCTAGCAGCCACTCGTCTAGATTCGTAGCGCGGTCCGTTTGCACCTTGCTGTGCGCGATCTGCGCGTCACCCGGCCCGGCGTAGGTCGTTTGCTCGTGAATCCAAGGCAATCCGTAGTTGTCAGGCGTGTAAACATCGTGGCGGCGGGTGACCTGAACATCACCAGCCGAACTGCCATCCACGATCGTGCGCGTGGTTTCCGCCAGGTACGGAATGTCATCGGCCGCCAAGTGGGCATACGTGTCACTCTGACTGACGGTTCGTCCGCGCTTTTCACCGTCCAGATCAGCTTCGGGGTTCGCGTACAGTTCTCGAAGGTTCGGTGTCGTAAGAAACGGATAGGTGAACTTCCGAGTGTAGTACCCGTTGTCGAGAGCTTGGCCAAACTCCTCGCGCATTCCAGAGACCTTTAGACGCGACTCATTGATAACCCAGCGGTTCTGGTCCATGGTCCGCGCCGTGAAATAATAACCGCTCAGGAAGTCGGCGCTGGCCGGGTGCTCATACGCATAGGTGACCTGACCGTAGTCTTCACCTTCCACCGTGCCGCGAGTGACTGCGGCGACCACTGCAGGAACGCTGGTCAAACAACGTGGCCGATAGGTCGTCCACAGAGCGTTGAAAGGCTCCCCGCACCCGCCGCTAATGTCCACATTCGAGCGGTCGCGGCTGTGTTCGATGTCGATCGTGTTTCCGAGACCATCGGTCACGTTCGTCAGGCGTCGTCCAGTGCCTTGGTGAGTGCCCATCACCATCAAACGCCTGTCGGCGCGATTGTCCCAGCCGGCAACCAGCATGTCGAGGTTGCTGTCGCCGTTGAAGTCCGAAAACACTGGCAGGTCGTAGAAGAGCCGATACGGATCTGGATCGATGTCTTTGCTGTACAGATCCGGGTTGTTCGGCAGATCAGCAATTGGGGTAACGGCGAGGTGAACCCGCTGGGCCGTCTCCGAGACGAGCGACATGCGATGCCACAACCCGAGCGGTACGACCAGCTCGTCGCGACCGTCGTTGTCGTAGTCCATGACGGCCGAGGCGCGGAAATATTCGCTATCAATTCGGCTGACGCATCCGCCTTCAGACGTTCGCACGTCACAGGGGTCTGGCGGCGCACCATCGTACGAATCGATAATTGCCGCTTTGACTTTGAAGCTACCTCCCACGTTGATCCAAATGTGCGTGGGCCCGGCGGTCACAATCCCGTTGCTGATTGAGCCGATCAACCGATTGATATTGCCGATCTCTTGCGAATAATTTGGCTCGTTGCCGGTGGTCACGTCTGGGACCTTGAACAGATTCGGGTCGAGCGGCGCGAGCAGCGTTGCGCTCTGCACCCAAACGTCCTCGAGGCCGTCGCCGTTGATATCCATGACTCGAATCGAGTCGAAGTGCCCCGGCGCGCCAGTGAGCGGCGAGACCTGATAGGACAGCCCGGTAGCTTGCCAACGCGCGATGCGATTGATGAAAACGACTTGCCCACCGGGTTCCGTGGCCAAATCAAAGTTGATCTGAGCGCGCTCTGCTGTTGTGAGGTCGCGGTCGCTCGCGAGCCGTAGTGCATAGAACTGCTTGCTACTCGGATCGAAGCGCATCAGGTTCTTGGTGCCGTCACCGTCGACGTCGATCATGAACGGCTGACGCATTACCCCGCCCGGTCCCTTCGGGCTGGCGATGCCCTTCACGTCTACTCGGCTGTTGTAGCCGAACTGCATGGATCCATCCTGCGCGTACCCCGTGAAGTCCGTGAAGTAGATGTGAGAGTCGGTCTCCTGAATGATGTCAGGGCGCCCGTTTCCATCGATATCGCCGATGTACGCGCTGTCTACCGACTTGGTCGCACCGACCACGCTCTCAGTGATGGCACCGCTCGCGTCGATGTTGAAGTAGTCGACCTGCTGCTTCTGTCGAGCCACTGGACAACTGTCAATGATCTCGTCGCGACCGTCGCCATCGAGATCGGCGATGCTCGCGCCCGAGACGCAATTGGGCTTGGGCCCCACGATGTCGACTGGCGCGCCAAAGGTGACCGAGCCGTCGCTTTGTGCCTCGGCGTGCCAAAAGCGCAGATACTGTGAGTCCACGTCCACGTGCAGCAGGTCCTTCAGACCGTCGCCGTCGACGTCGAGGGTGAGCGCCTGATTCAGTTTGCTACCGCCCTCGGCAAGGTAGTTCAGCAAACCGTGGTCCACATCAATGGCGCCCTGTCGCGGCGCGTTGAACCGGCGAGTGGTGCCGTCTGCTTCAACGGCATCGTCGTACTTGAATGCAGTTGCCGGGAGGCACTTTTCGACGGTCTCGTAGCCCGTGCATTCCTGAATCGACTCGACACGCTGAATCCCGTTTCCTGGCGTCGGCTCATAGTGAATTCTGTAAATGCGGTCGGCCGTGTGGGTCTCAGCGCCGTCCCAAGTATCAACAGTAATCGACTCGAGCAGCTTGTTGTCATCCACGGGCGTCAAGTGGAAGTAGCCGCCCGTGCTGCCTAAGGCATCGTCTTTCGAGTGATATTCGAACTTGATTCGCCGCGAATAGCTGACCCGCGTGCCGGTATGGCGCCCTGCATAGTCGATGTGCGTGAGGAAAAAGGAACTCTCGACGCCGTACGGCTCGGCCCCCTGACGCTTCGCCCCGTAGTAATACCTCGCGGTGTTTCCAAATCGATCCTCAATCTCGGCGAGATGCCAGGATTCGGTTGGCGGCTCATTGATGGAGGACTCGTTGGGCGAGGCAACGCTGCGACGTTCATCCGATCGCAAGCCGTACACGTACGTGGTGCCGTCGGGCTTGAAGAGCTTGAACGAAATGGCGCCCGCCGTCGTGCTGCGCACCACCTTGGTGTTGTCGTCGTCGGCCAGCTTGAAGACGGTAGAGCCGGACTCGTTGAGACTGTTCGTGAGCTGCTGATTCATGCGCAGCGGGCGCCCGTCCAGGCACAGTTCCCTCGAGAGCGACTCCTGGGCGCGAATGTCGAGCGAATTGCTCGATCCAGACTGTAGGCTCGGAGTATCACAGCGATGGATCCGCGAAGCTCCACGCAGACTCCAGCCTGGGCCGAGGATGCCTCGCATGCTCGATGCATCGCTGAACGCGAGCTCCAAATCGGGCAGCAAATTCCGCGCGGCTGGCGGGATACGCAGCGGAATGCGATAGGTGGACCGACCGATCGCGTTCACCGCATGTATACCGGGCGTGGCCCCCACTTCGTACGAGAGCATGCGACCCAGCACGTGGACGGGGATGCTTGGTTCGGCGCAAGAATTGTCGACCGAGCAAACGGTCCCGTCTGCGCAGTTGCCGCACGCAGTGCCGGTCTGCGGATCTTTCCCGCACTCCATGCCCTGGCAGGGGATGTACTCCGGAGGATTGCACAGGGTACCGCAGGTATCCTCAGGGTGACCACAATCATTCGGGGCGGTGCCTCCATCGAGACATCGCTTCGGCACGCAGACGTCCGCATCGGCGGCAAGACCGAAGTTACTGCCCGAGTCCTTGAGGCAAATGTCGTCGACTGGACACTCGGCGTCCGACTTGCAGCCCGGGGTGTGCGTCGCGCAAACCGGGTCGCAGAAGTTGTTGCAACCGTCGAACAGGTCGTCGCCGCATTGCTTGTTCGCGCAGCTAGGGTGGCAGAGGCAGCTTCCGCACACCTTGTCGGAGGCTCCACATTGGGCCAAGCTCCCCTCGCAGATCTGGTTCCAGCAGACCTTTTCAATTCCTGAGGGTAAGCCCAAGGCGATCGGCGCGCCTGCGCTGCAAACGGTGCCGGCACCGCAATCCGCGTCGGTAGTACAAACCGGAGTCGTCGGAGCGCGGCAAACCTTGTTCGGGCACGAAGGACCGCAATCCACGGCCCACTCGTCTCCATCCAACACGCCGTTCGAGCAGTACGCCGGTCCGCAGCCAGTGCACCCCACGGTCCCTTGAATGCTCACGTTATCGATGGCCAGAGCCTGAGCGTTGCTCCCGTCGACCGACGTCGCTGAATCTACCGTGTAGTTCCAGGCGAGATAGAAGGTCGTACCGCGTAGAACGTTCGCGGTGAGTTTGGTCGCGGGGACGTTGACCGTTTGACCTGGCGCGGGGTCGAAGCCCGCGTTCGTCGCGTTGGCCGCAAACGAACGCAGAAAGTCGCTACCTGCGCTCGTCCAGTGCTCGCCGTCAGTCGAGGTGTACAGCTGGATGCGGAAGCCCGTGGCATTGGTGCCGCTGCTATATCGTTCAATGTCGTACGCGATGTTGAAGGAGCCAATATCGCGATCAGCGGGCGCGCGCAGCGCCAGATAAAGGTTGCCGCTCTTGGTCCCGCCACTCGCCAGGTTGGCGCCCGAGGACAACCAGCCCAGAGCACGATCGGTACTGTTCAACCAATAGCCTGTCGCCTGCGCGTTCGCGACACCGGAGCTAAAACTGTAGATGCCGTTGCCCGCGTTCGCGGCCAGCGCCGCACCCGCACGAAAGTCCGGCTTGAATATCGCCGCAGCGTACGACCCTACCGTGCGCGGGTTGGCTTGCTTGTCAATCCTCCAGCCGGAAGGAACTTTGCCAAGGTCCCCGCCGCCGGGTCCGTTGAAATCAGTAACGAACGGTACATCCGTGGTAATTCCCGGCGGATTGTCGAGAACGAGCACCTTGGTGTCGCTCGCGCCACTGAGGGATCCCTCACCGACACGGCGTACGACGACACGCACCTGATACGTACCCGGAGGGAGGGCGCTGGTATTCCAATTGACGGTCGTCGTCCCGAACCCGGGAGCCACCTCGTGCCACGTCGTTTCCGTGTCGCTATTCAAATAGTCGAAGTGAAATTCAGCCGCTCGGTTGTCGGCACAGGTGGCGGTAGCGCTGAGGGCGACGGGCGCGCCAACGAGTTGCGGGCTGCCCGGTGTGATCGACAGGGTCGCGCCGCTACACACCGCGAGCGAACCGTTGAACGGCTGCCAGGTAATGCCGGTATTGGTACCGGAAAGAGAGCCGGCGACCAACGCGCCATCGAGTGAGGCGCTGCTCATCGTAACCGCTGCGTTGACGGCGAGCAGCGTGCCTTTTTGCCCCGCCGAGGTCACGCGCACCGTGGTCGCCTGGCGGAAGTTCCAGAGCAAGTGGCCCGGGGTCAGCGCGCCGAGCTGGAAACTAGCAGTATCGAAGGCCGCGGTGGTGCCGCTGACGTTCACGATTGCGGTGGACGTCGCGGGCACGGAGAAATTGAACTGATCGCCGGCCGCGAGCGCCGCGCCATTGACGCTGAACACGTTGCGCGACGGGTCGCTGCCGCTGAACGTATAGATCGTGCCGCTCGGAGAAATCGTGGTTGTGCCGTTGGCCACGAGACTGGCCAAATTCGCTGTGGTCAGATCGAGCGTGGCTTTTTCTGCCGCAAAGTCGAGCGGCGTTGCCTTGCGGCTGACACCTTGGGAGACGGTCACACTGTTCAGCGAGAGTGCACCGCCATACACGAGGTCGCGCTGAATGTTGCCATTCGTGCCGTTGAAATTGCGCGCGGCCAACACCCCAATCGTGCCCGCGGCCACGGTGTTGTAGCTGAACCCCTGGCTGACGATATCGCGCCCGGCCGCGACGGGCCCAGCCACCGAGGGTGCAACGGACAAGTCCTGGAAGACGAAGGCGTTATAGTTGACCGTCCCGCCGAACGAAAACCCGGGCACCACCGGATGCACACTGATGTCGATGTAGTTCAGGTTGAGATCGCCCTGAACGAAGGTCGCGCGCACGATGTGCGGCCCTGCGCTCAGGCTCACGTTCTGAAGCTTGCGATCGTCGAAAGCGTTGTAACCTGCGCTCGGCGAAGTCAGCGTTCCGATCGCGGCGCCATCTACGCTCAGCTGCAGCGTACGCGCAGCGGTTGCCGATGCGATGCGCGCAGTAAAATCGAACAGCCCGGATTGCGGAACCGTAACGTCATACTCCAGCCATTCGCCGGCGGTGGCCCAACCGATGAGACAGCCGCCTGCATTGTCGCTGGTGCTGCCCATGTCGACGCCGTCGCCGCGATTGCAGCCAGTGCCAGAGTTTGAAGCGGGAGTGCTCTCGAACGCTCGCTGATAATTCTCTGCCTCGATGCGTTGGGGCAAGGTCGCAGTGCCCGGAGTGACGTCGACGTAGTTGAGATTCGTATCGCCGGTCTCGAACAGGACGCGGAGCGTGTGGCTACCTGCACTCAGCGCGACGTCATTCACCGCGCGATCGGCAAACGCTGTCCAGCCAGCGTTTGGCACCGACAGTGAACCGCCCACGGCGAGGCCGTCTATGAGGAGGCGAATGGTCTTTCCGGTGGCGTTTCCGGCCATTCGCGAAACAAAATCGAACTTTCCGGCCGTCCCGACTTGCAGCGAATACTCCAGCCATTCTCCAGGCTTGGTGTATGCGACGCCGCAGGTGACGCCGTTGTCGGAGACGGTCTGCTGGTCGACCGGACCGCTACCGCAGGTGCCTTCGTGCACCGTGTCGCTGTCCTTGAATGCGGTGAAATCGATCGCGCGCACCCGGTAGGGCGCGGTGAGCGTCAGCGCTTGCTCAACGCTATTTGCTCGCTCGGTGTCGCCTCCTGCGGAGCAAGCCGCGGCTACGAGACCCAAGCCAACCAACCCCGCGCGCACGCCAAAACCAGCCGTCAACCGCTGCGACATGATCAGCCTTCCCAGCCTCTCGCACCCATGCATTTTCCCACACGCCGTATACAGGAAATTGAGCAACTCTTTCAAGCGCAATCCGTGCGCAAGCAGCCGTCGTCAACCGACGCAAGATGCGTTTGGCGATCATGCGATGAATGGATGACGAATCTCGATCATGCGATTCGCGCGTGACGAATATCGCCACCCGCGAATCGGTCGGGATCCGAACGCCGTCCCGAGGAAGCCGATGGTCGTTCGCGGATCGGTAGCGTCTCCACTACGCCGCCAGCCGCCACTCGAGTCTCGATGAAATCGCGGTACACAGCCCGCTTTGCGCCCCGGGCAACCCAACGTCGACCGATCATCGAGATGGTAGCGCGAGATCCGCGCGACGGACAGGGCATTCGCGGCTGTTAGCAACCGTGCGTGCCTTGACGTCCGTGACGCCGACTCTGGCTCGTGGCATGAAGGCGCGCGATGAAAGGCTTGTTGCGGACTCTCGGGCTCGTCAGTCTCGTGCTCGCGTCGATACCGAGCTGCGGTGGCAAGGCGACGATGAAGGGGATGTCGGGAGGCTCCGCGGGTCGCGGTGGTACCGGCGGCGGCGGACGCGCCGGCGGTGAGCAAAGTGGCTCAGCGGGTACCTCCCTCGGTGCGCCCACTGAGACGGGAGACGCGGGCGCACCGGGAATGGGCGGAGGGACGGCGGGCGGCGGAGGTGGAGGCGACACGACGGGTGGCGCCAGCGCGAACGGCGGCGCAGACGACGCGGGTGAAGCCGGTGACGGTGTGACGCGCGGCGACGGGGGTTCCCCGGCAGACGGAGGTTTCGGCGGAGAACCAGCGGCCCCGTGCCCCAGCGGTATGGGGCCGAGCATGGCTCGCTTGCCGCAGGGTTATTGCATCGATGTGACTGAAGTCACGCGCTCACAGTACCAAGCGTGGCTTCGAACCAACCCTGCGGTGGGTGATTTCCCGAACGCGAATTGTGCTTGGAACACGGATCTCGCACCTGCCGAAGAGTGCGTAGCCAGCGGCCGGGTGTGCCAAGGGGAAGACTGCGGTGGGCATCCGCAGGTCTGCGTCGATTGGTGTGACGCCTGGGCTTACTGCCGTGCTGCCAACAAGCGCCTCTGCGGTCGGATCGGCGGTGGGCCCAGTAGCCCGAACTCCGACGCGGATCCGAGCGTGAGCCAATGGTTCAACGCTTGCAGTGCGCACGGGTTGCTCGATCACCCCTACGGCAACGCCTATGACGCGGCTGCGTGCAATGGCCGGGACCTCGCTTTGGAAAAGACGACGCCCGTTGCGAGCATGAACCGCTGCCAATCCAATGAGCCAGGCTATGGTGGTGTCTTCGATCTCAGCGGCAACGTCTGGGAGTGGGAGGACTCATGCACATTCTCGACGCAAGCAGCTTATTGCGCTATCCGTGGTGGCGCCTTCTACATGTCCTCAGGGGCGATGTCCTGTGACTATCACGCCTACAACGATCCCAGGATTCATGGCTGGGGTTACATCGGATTTCGATGTTGTTCGGACTAAAACTCGAATCCGTAGCCAGCGAGCGACTACCCCCCTAGGTGCTGGCTCGCATGAGCTCGCCTAGAAGATCACCGTTCACATCATGGCAGCTTGAAACCAGGGCGTGCCCGCCGAAAGGCAGAGACGGCGGTTGCAGATCTGCTTTACGCAACCAGGCGACGTTCAAACCCCAATGATATCGCGGTATGCAGCCCGCGTTGCGCCCCCGCGATGTGAACCTCTGATTTGCGCCGCCGGCTTCGGACGCAAGGGCCGGAGAGCCTCTCCAGCCCTCAGCGGCGGCGCGCCTTTTCCTCGGAAAACTCGACAGTAGACCGCGTCCCTCGCCGGCCCCCAGCCGTGCCCTTGCTTCATACGCCAGGTGGCTCCGTGTCTGGCAACAGATCATAAGAACCGTTCCCTGTTGCGTGGCCGGTCCCGATGCTGGTTGCCGGGGCGCTTTCAGACAGCGTCGCGCTCCAGCCGCAAAGCGGTCGGGCGTTGCGACGTCCGAAACCCCGTGAGACGAAGCGAGGACATCGGCCAGAACCAGATCAAACAATGTATCCGGAGCACGGAGCCCGTTCTTGAAGGCTGGGCCAGCTGACGCGATAGTCGCTGTGTGACGGAACGCGCGAATTCAGCTCGGCGACGACTGCTGAGCCGTGTCCACAAGGACCGGCGGCACGGTGACGAAGCCCAGCTCCGCCTCGAGCTCGACAGGGTCGAGGTGAGCCCGAGTTTGGGCCCAGTAGGCGGGAGCGAGCTCAAGGTAACGACTGCGGGGCCAGTAGGGCATGACGCGAATCACCTCGGCGAGGTAACGTTCGGAATCGATGCCGTGCAGCTTGCAGCTGGCGATGAGGGAGTAGAGGTTGGCGGCCGCCTCGGCGTGGTCGTCGGAGCCGAAGAAAAGCCACGACTTTCTTCCGGTGGCAGTCCCAAGCTCATTCTGCCCATGTCGCATTTTCCGCGAAGGTTCACTACCCGTGGCATCCCGCGTGCGGTTCGGCAATTGAAGTTCATTATCGCGAAAGACGAGGCGGTATAGACGTTTTCGTCTGCACGTTCGCCAATGACGCCGGGGTCGTCATCCCGGCATGGATGTTCGACGCCACGCTCTGCGTACGCATGATTGTCGGCCCGCCGTGCGCGTCGCTCAGGGCCCTACAAGAGCTGCGCAGCATCCTGGACGAGCTTGCCTCGGCACCTGCGGCGGCAGCGTCTAGCATCTTGGCGTCGGAGGCCCCCGATGCCGAAATCAAGTCAGGGAAAACGGAAGCCAGCGCGTCACCGATTCCAGATGAAGATCGCGTTTCCAACGAAGGGACCGCTCGACGCAGGCGAGCGCGCGCAGATCATCGCTCTCCTCAGTCGTCTGCTCCTTCAAGTCGCAAACGCAATCAGGGAAAGCGAGGGGCGCCATGACGCTTCGTGAATTGCCCAAGGAGGTGACCGAGCGCAGCGCTGTTGTGTACGTGCGTCAGTCGACAGGTCTGCAGGTGCAAGAAAATCTGGAGAGCCAGCGGCGGCAGTACGCGCTTGTCGAACTTGCACAAGGCTACGGCTTTCGCGATGTATCGATCATTGATGAAGACCTCGGTCGCTCCGCCAGCGGCACAATGGATCGACCCGGGTTTCGAGATCTTGTAGGCCGCATCTGCGAAGGTAAAGTCGGCGCCGTCTTCTGCCTTGAAGCGTCGCGGCTCGCGCGAAATGGGCGCGACTGGCATCACCTGCTTGAGCTGTGCGGGCTTGTCGGTGCGTACGTGATCGACAGCGATGGTGTTCACGATCCTGCGCTGCCAAATGATCGCCTCCTGCTCGGCCTCAAGGGAACCATGAGCGAATTCGAGGTAACTCTAATTCGAAAGCGGTTGGTTGACGCAGCCGTCGCCAAGGCACGCCGAGGCGAGCTTCGCATTGGTGTCCCCGTTGGCTACGTCTGGAATCGCGATACTGAGCTGATGATGGATCCCGACCGACGGATCCGGGATGCGATCAGGACGATCTTTCGTCTTTTTGAACGACTTGGCAGCGCTACCCAAATGCTTCTACACATGGGGCGGGAAGGGCTTCTCTTTCCGCGCCCCAGCGATGCCAAACGTTCCACTCTGCTTGTTTGGCGCGCGCCCTGCTATCGCAACGTGATCGCGGTTCTGCAAAATCCCTTCTATGCAGGCGCATACGCCTACGGAAAGTCCAAAGTACAGACAGACCTTGTTGATGGATCGCTCCGCAAGCGGTACGGCCGTGCGCGGCCGATGGGCACGTGGACGGTGCTCACGCGCGACCACCACGAGGCGTACGTTCCCTGGGAAACGTTCGAGCTCAACCGCGATCGCCTCTCGCGCGATGCGTACGGTCAGCGTGCGGGCGCTGCCAAATCTTCGCGCGGCGGTCAAGCTTTGATGGCTGGCCTACTGCGATGTCGTCGTTGTGGACGGATGTTGCGCGTCGTCTACGGCGGTCACTATCACAAGCCCAGATACTCTTGCCGGAGCGGGCGCGCGATGCACGGTATCGAGCCGTGTATCGCGTTCGGAGCGCGATACCCCGACCTCGCGATGGCCAGAGAAATTCTCCTTGTCGTCGAACCCTTCGCCGTGGAAGCTGCCCTGATGGCAGAGCGCGATGCCATCTCACAAATCGACGACCGAAAACGGGCGTTCGAATTGGAACGTCAACAGGCCGAGTACGAAGTGAAGCTCGCCGCTCGTCGCTACGAGCAAGTAGATCCAGATAACCGTCTTGTCGCTGCCGAACTTGAAGCGCGTTGGAACACCGCGATGACGCGCCTCCACGAGTGCGAAGCGCGTCTGCTTGACTGCTCCACGTCGAAAGCCCCCGTCGTTGAGCGAGGCGCGCTGCTCGCCCTCGCGAAGGATCTAGCCTCTGTCTGGAATTCGTCTGCTGCGGATATGCGAACGAAACAGCGGCTCGTGCGCGCACTCGTCGAGGAACTGGTTGTCGACGTGGACGACTTGAGTCGTGAAATTGTTCTTGTCGTCCACTGGCGTGGTGGGCAGCATTCCGAACTTCGCATTCGCAAGCCGCAGCCAGGGCAACACACGATGCGCAACTCCGCCGAGGTCGAGCAGGTAGTTCGTCAAATGGGCGCACGTTGGCCAGATGAACATATCGCGGCCACCCTCAATCGCATGGGCGCGACCACGCCGTTCGGTCACACCTGGGACGCAAAGCGAGTCGGAGACTATCGCCGAACGAAGGACATCCCTGGCTACGAGTCCGCGATAAAGGACGGGAAATGCTTGACGATGTTTGAGGCCGCGAGGAAGTTCGGCGTGAGCTGCCACGTGATTCGCAGACTGATTCGCATCGGAATCTTGCCCGCCAAGCAGTACGTATTCGATGGTCCGTGGCAGATCTTGTCGGCGGATCTCGACCTGCCCGCCGTGCAAGACGCGCTGCGCAGCCGCCGCAAACGTGCTGGACGCCCGTGTCGCATTTCTCGCGACAATCGAACGCTCAAGATTCCAGGTACTTGAAGAAGAGGTGCTCAATGAAACCAAGATCGCGACGACTCTCAGCGCATTTTCGCTGTTGTTGTTGTCCATGCGCAGTCGACCGTCATCGAGGAAGCGGCGCAGAGCGAGCTCTTGTCGAATGGCGTAGCCGAGGGCCTTGCTAACGAGGCCGCGTGCCTGACTGCTCAAGTCATTCTGAGCGTGCACCCAGGCGAAGAACTCGTCAACGAACGGTGCGAGCACGGTCTTTCGATTCTGGAGGCGAGCCGACGGAGGCAGTTTGCTCCAGGCCTGATCGAACTCGTACAGCTTGCGCACGCGCAAGAGCCCCTCGCGACCGACGGCGAAGCCGGAGACGGCGGCTTCCCAAAAGCGTCTGCGAGCATGCGCCCAACAGGCCACTTCGCTGGGCGGCGCGTTGCCATCTTCGACGGCGTCACCGCGGAAGAGCGCGTCGTAGATGGCGTGGGCGTCGGCTTGGATGTAGCCGGAGAAACCGCGGAACATCTCGCACACGGCGGCGCTGGTGTGCTTGGGTTGAAACTCGAAAAACACGTGCTTCTTGTCGGCCAAAACGACAAAGAAATGGCCTTTGCGGCAGGGTTGCCGCCGCCCGTCTGGAAGTGGCTCCGGGCGGAGCGCGACTCCGGTGGCATCGGTCGAAAGGCAGAAGGCATGCTTACGAGCGTCGTCGACGCAAGCGAGCACGATGGCGCCGAGGCAAGCTCCGATGTCTTCGGTCGAGCGTGCCATGGTACCACGATCGAGCTCGATGCCGTCGGCTGAAGGGCATGCCGAAGCGAAACTTTTGGACGATGACGTGCGCGAGCATGCTGGGGGCGAGCAGCCCGCGTCGAATCAGCAAGAGAGGCAGGGGCGCGGTGACGATGGCGAAGCGCTTGCCGTCCTGCTCGACCACCGTTGCGTCATCCGGCAGCGATTTGGACTCCCCATCCGCACTCGGCGTCTTGTATTTGGCGCGGGCGAGCACCACGCGCACCGCTTCTGATCGCTGGTAGCCGAGTTTGTAGCTCAGCTCCCAGCCGATGAAGGTGCCGCCATCCTTCTCAAGGTCAGCGTCGCGAATCTCAATGCGGCGCTGCGGTAGGTCGTCACGGTCGGCCAGATTCCTGCGGCCTTTGCCCGGTGTTTTTCCCTTAGCGGGAGGTTTTCCGGAAGGGCGTGAGCCCGGCTCGTCTGGCTGATCGCCGCCGGGCGTGGCGTCGGCCATCACCGCGTTACCTGCGAGCTGCTGAGCGAGCGCGTCGAGTTTCTTCTTGGTCTTCTCGAACTCCAGCTCGAGTTGCGTCGCGTCAACCCGCTCGGCCTTGGCAATGAAGATGCGACGCTTGAGCAGCTCGAACTGCTCCATCAGCTGTCGGTACGCCTTGCGAAGATTGTCGCGCTCGCTGGTGATGGCCGCGAGCTTGTTGGTTGTCGCGCTGAGCTTGTCGGTCGACGCGACTAGCTCGCCCTGCATGCGACGCACGAGAGCCTCGAGCTCTTGCTCGCGCGTTGTAGGCGACTCTGACTCAGCGACGGTCACGCGAGCATCGCTCTACCCGAAGCGATGCCGCCTTGTCGATACTTTCTCTCAAGAAATAGTGATAGATGTACCCGCCGGCGGCGCGGCGCTGACTTCGGTGCCTCGCCGAGATCCACCCCGTCGAGCAGCGCATCAAGAAGACTCTCGTCAAGCTCGACGTGCCGCGCGTCCAGCGCGCACGCCTCGGGAAGGCGAAAATTGCCGCGATCCAAACGCTTGTAAAACAGGCACATTCCCGAGCCGTCGAAGAACAAAACTTTTACCGCGTCCCGCCGCTTTCCGAAGTAGATGAACAGCGCGCCGCTACGCGCGTCGTAGCCAATGCGCTCGAGCGCTGCCCCTGCGAGCCTGTCAAACGACCAGCGCATGTCCACCGGCTCGAGCGCCACGAACACCTGTACACCGCTCGGGATCATCGCGCACCTCGCAGCGCGGCGACGACGTCTTGCAGCAGTGCCCGATCGAATCCGCGTCGAACAGTAATCACCGCCCCACCAATCTCGACAGCGACGCTCTCGACGACTGGCGTCTTCGACGGACGCCGAACGACTTCCGCCATTCTGATCTTTCGCTCCCGCTTCGCTCGCGACCCGCCCTCGCGTCGCTTTCCCTTCCCCCGAGCTCCCGTGCGCAGCTGTGACGCCGCCCACATCAACGTCCCTCCCGTGAACGGTTTACCATCGGCAAATTCCGTCGCCGACTGCCCGCTTCGACCCCATTCCTCGATACGCTCCGCCCAGACTGCTTCTGTGTTTGGTTTCATCCCAGCCAAGATGCTGACAATTCATGCGCTCGGGAAGAACGGGGTCTGTGCTCCGGATACCAAACAATCCCGACGAACCGAGACTGGCGCTGGGGTGCCTGCTTCTGGCGCGAATCCGAATCGCCTCGACGACGGCGTGATGGGCGCGCGTGGTTCGGGTCGTGTAACGGTTTAACGCTTTCGAACCGAGGTAAGCTCACCGTCGTAGGCCCGCTCCGCGCTCTTTTCGTCCATGGACACCAGGGAATTGAATGACGGTTCGGTCCAGAGTCTCTGTGTGCTCGGTTGGAACGGTGATGCCACGCACGTCGATCACTCCGCCGCGAAGTTGGATCCGAGTCGGCAGGGCAAGCTTGGCGACCAATGGCGCCCGTGCTGCAAGCACATCGCCGATGTAGTGCTTGGCGGCCACGTGCGCGCTCGCGCTGCGAGCGGAAGATCTCCTGCACAAAGATTCGCCCCACTGCGGTCAGAGCACGCGGATCGCGGGCGAGTAGCAGGCGCAGCTCGAACGGCACCGAGAGCACCCACTGTCGAAGTGGCACTTCTGGCATCACCTCATCCGTTAAATGTGCGGCGGTCCCGCACATGCGTCGCGCATTGCAGGATGGGCACACGCCCGCTTCTTGCACGACAGCGCGACAAGTAGGTCTTTGCCGCACGAGCGGCATCGTGCTCGCAAAAAGCCGTGCGCTAAGATCCCCGCACTTCAAGTACTCGCGCTCACGCTCGACGTATTGCGGTAGGGCACGCTCGTGCGTCTCGCGCGCTTCTGCGAGAAACGATTCGAGGTGCTCAGCGACAATCTTGTAGAGTGGTGTAGCCTCGGGCTCGTGCCGCTGGTAGCGTTTCGACGCGACTGGCGTTGGCCCTTGGCGCGTTCCGTGCGGTCCCGCCAGGGAACAATCAGCGAGCGGCGTGCCACCTGAACGGCACCAAATTTGCGGCTAATTGATCCCCGCGGCGGTGGCCAAGCGGAGGTTCTGCCGGCGACCGCCGGTCGGCTATCGGACCGCAGCGGGCGACGGAAACAGCCGATTCGGGACCGGTTGGCGCTCCCCTGCTGCTCGCACGCGACAGGTTGGCCAAACCTTTCGGAGCAATTCGGTTGTGAGTTGCCGGACCGGGCGCCCGCAACACACCCGCCCGCGCGTCAGAAGCCCCGGCGATGGTGCCGCCAAGGTGGCAGGAGGCACAGTCCCAGCACGAGAAGCCCGGTTTTTCGCCGATTTCCCGATTTGCAGCGAGTGATCATCCCGAGTGTCGCCCTTCGACGCCCAGCTCGCTCTCGCCGAATGGCACGCGTTCGAGCCGAGGTAGGTGCTCGCACCAAGAGCGTGGCGATCTAGGCGACCGCCTTGAGTCAGTGCGGCACTTCGACGGGCCGCGAATGCGGTGGAGATGCGTCGATGAGCCCGGCCTCAACATCGGCGACGGCGTCGCTGAGCGCGCCGCCTTCGCGAGGTGGCGCCCGCTCGACGGCGCGAGGCAGTTCGGAAGGGCTGCCCCGTGCCGGGCTCTTCTTCGCGCCGCGAAGCCTGCCCCGCGCCGCACGCGCTGCCTCCCGCGCGGGGCAGGTCGTGCAGTATTCGCGGAAGCCACTCTTGCATCGCGGGCATGGCTTCGACGGGCGCTCGACGAAGCGCCGCACGGCCGCAACGGCGTCGCCTCCGCTGGTTATCGGGCGGTGGCTGTATGAGGCTTCACGGAGCGCTTGCCCGGCCCCCGCCGAGAGCACCACAGCGCCACGGAGCCGAGCCCAGGTTCGCCAGAGGGATTCGACCGTGTCGACGGGCAACACCAATTCCGTGACGACCTCGTCGGGTGGCATGCCACGATCGAAGCGCGTGAATACGCTCGCGGCGATATCGCCTGCGGCTGCCCCGTCGAGTGACGCCGAGAGATCCGGCGACTTCATGATTTCTGTGTTCGCCATTGTTGATCCTCGTTCAGAAGAGCTTTCGCGCCTCGCGCTCGAGCACGTCTGCTCGCCCAGCGTCTTGAGCGCAGTCACGGCACCAATAGGCGGGCTCCCGCTCGCAAAGGACGCATTGCTGCCCGGTGCTCTTCTTGAACTCGGTCACCGCCGACAGCAGCGCGTTCTCGTCGGTGAGGTTCGGTGCTCCCAGGGCACCAGCAAGCGCGGTGAGGCTCATCGCGTCGAGCAAGACGGTTCCTCGCAAGCGCTTCCAGTGCCCGAACAAGCTTTCGATCTTCTCCGGGACCACCCGAAGCTCAGTGACAACAGCCACCACATCGGCGCCGTTCCGAAATCGCGTGAACGCCGCCGCGGCGAGCGTGCCATCAGCGCGCTCGTCGACCGGTACCCGGGGCCGTCGCACTCGGACGAGAACCGTTTGGATCTCGGTCTCCTCGAAGTAACGGACACCGCGCTCGCCAACGATGGGTTTGAGCTGCACGCCTTCCATCCGGCGCACG
>Ga0302321_100001082_pt1 | contig 23339 bp, 13 predicted proteins | sample Fen_T0_1_FD_202505 | JGI IMG/M metagenome (GOLD analysis project Ga0302321, IMG submission 202505) | Peat permafrost microbial communities from Stordalen Mire near Abisko, Sweden - Fen_T0_1 | ecosystem: Environmental > Terrestrial > Soil > Wetlands > Permafrost | place: Sweden: Abisko...
GCACTTTTCAACCTGGCCCACAAACCCAAACCAAACAGCTCTTCCCCTGCGAATTTATGCAGCCGCTCCCGACCCCCATCCCGACCAGCCGCTCCCGCTGCCCCGCTGCTCCTTTCCTCTCGCTCTCAGGCCCCTTCACCAATCAAGGCTGGATGTCCGGTACGCTGCTCGGCCCGGGCTTCGACAACGACGAGATCGGACGCTACCTGACCAGCGTCGGGGCCTCGGCTCGGCGTCACACGGAATCCGAGCTCATCGACGTCGTGGTCCGCGCGCTTTGTGAGGGCAAAGTGGTGGGTTGGCTTCAAGGGCGGATGGAGTTCGGGCCGCGCGCCCTTGGCGCGCGCAGCATCCTCGCGGACGCGCGCAATCGGACCATGCAGAAGACGTTGAACCTGAAGATCAAGTATCGCGAGTCGTTTCGTCCGTTCGCGCCGTCAGTTCTTCGCGAGCGTGCCCAGGACTACTTCGAGCTCGACGGCGACAGTCCCTACATGCTCTTCGTCGCCAACGTTCGCAAGGACCGCTGCCGCGCGGAGGACGACCTGACGCGCCAATTGCAAGGTTTGGAGAAGCTCAACGTCGGGTGGTCGGACTGGCCCGCGATCACGCACGTCGATCATTCGGCGCGAATTCAGACGGTCCAAGCCGACACGAACCCCCGCTTTCACAAGCTGCTCAGTGCCTTCGAACAACACACGGGCTGCGCAGTGCTGGTCAACACCTCCTTCAATGTGCGCGGCGAGCCGATCGTGTGCTCACCGGAAGAAGCCTATCGCTGCTTCCTGAGAACGGAGATGGACGTGCTGGTGCTCGAAAATTACGTGATCGACAAAGGCGATGGAGGGGCGCAACGCCCACAGGAGGTCGATGATGGCTGGCGTGACCAATTCCCGCTGGATTGAGGTCCCCGAGTTGGCGCGGCCAGCAACGGTCCGCGTAGGAGGAATGGGAACGAGGCTCGGGCGCAAAGTCGTGTTCGCAATCTCGACCATGCTCGCGGCCATCGCACTGTTCCTACTGTTCTTCGCGGTGTTCGCGCCGATTGCGCTATGGCGAAAAATCCGCGGCTTCGACTCGATGCAGAGGATACGCGATCCACGGACCGCGTCGTACCTCGTCCTGCACGAAGCGGCGAGGTCGGGGGCCGAGGTTCAGTTCAATGGTGTCCGAACCGCCGCTGCAGCGACCGCGACGGGCGATGAGCCTCCGCGAATCCGATTCTGGTTGAGGCCCTTCTTGGTCTTGGTCTCGCTCCTGCTGCGTCAAGTCAAAGTGGACGTGACCGACCGCCGACTCGCGATCTATACGATGTTTTGAGGCGGCCGCCGGTGACGAGGACGGACCATTCTCGAAGCGTTGGAGCAACGCCGTGAGCATTGCATGGATCGCGCTCTGGACGATCGGCGCCCTCTTTGCGCTGGGGGTCATTTTGACGATCGCCCTCGAGCTTGTGCCGAAGCACGTCAATTGGGATTGCCGCAACGCCGATGCTTACGTCGCCGATCACGAGAATTGGGGCGGCAAGTATTTTCGCGAATGGCGCCGGGTGCAGCTCAGATTTCGCTGGGAGCCCTTTTGCCACTGGCGGTCGGCGCCGCACGACGGCTCGTTCATTCATGTGGATGCCCAGGGTATCAGGCGCACTTGGAAGCCCCAACTGACAGGTGCCGCTCGACCAGTGCGGATTTTTCTGTTTGGCGGTTCGACCGTGTGGGGCGCCGGTGTGCGAGACGGAGGCACGCTCGCCTCGGCGTTGGCTCGGAACCTCGCTCGCCGCGGGATCGAGGCCGACGTGACGAATCACGGTCAGCTCGGCTACGCAAGCACGCAGGAGGTCATCGCGCTCTTGCGGCGCGCGCAGCAACGCGACCTGCCCGACGTGGTTATCTTCTACGACGGATACAATGACGTGCTCACGGCCATTCAAAATCAAGCGGCCGGGCTGTCGTTCGGTGAGCATAATCGCCGGGATGAGTTCAACATCTTCAAGACCCCGTGGAAGATGTTTTGGAGCACCTGGCGATCGCTCGCGATTGCGCGGTACTTTCGGCCTCGAGTGCGCGAACCGGCCATCCTGACCGCGGAGCGCGCGGACTCTACGGCTCAGGAGGTCGCCGACGTCCTAGTGACGAACTACCGGGTCGTTCGCTCCTTGGCACGAGAGCTCGGGTTCACGGCTCAATTTTTCTGGCAGCCGAACATCTTCGGTAAGCTCTCCGTGAGCGCCTACGAAGCGAGTCAGCGCCAATTGATCGAGTTCAGTCGCCCGGTATTTCGTGGCGTGGAAGAGCGCCTCGCCCGGTCCAACGCGATCGCCCGTGGCGACGACTTCGTTCTGCTCAACGATCTATTTCACGAGTCCGCGCACCCCTACTTCATCGATTGGGTGCACCTCAGCGAGGCAGGCAACGAGCTGGTCGCTGCTCGTATCGCAAACGAGCTGTGCCTGAAATTGCCGGGGGCTCGGTCGCCTGCGCAAAATGGTGTCGGCCAGCGCGTGGGGGTCGCCACGTAAGTACGCGGCGGTGGTCATGACGCCCCAGCGCCCCGCGCTCGCCCCTTCGGAACCGCGCGCTTCAGCCCGCGGGCAGCGGGCGGCTGGCCAAGCTAGTCGAGCGTCTGCGATGGGTAGGCGTCGGTTCGAAGTCGCGAGTGGTCGTCTACGCGACTTCAGATTGGCATTCGCGGCCCGCCTTTGGTGGATGCTCCGATACCTGGGACACGACGAGGTTCGTGTGCTGAACGGCGTGTACACAGCGTGCAAGAGAGCGGGGCTGCCGGTGACCACCGAAACGCCGAGCCACGATGCAGGGGACTTCAGCGCGAATCCCGCGCCCGAGCTTTTGGTCGACCGAGACCAGATGCTTGCGCTGCTCCGCATAGGAAGCGAAAGCACGCTGATCGTCGATGCACGCGAACGCAAACGCTTCCGCGGCGAGCACGAGCCCATCGCCGGGCACATTCCGACCGCCATTTGCTATCCATGGCAGGACTTTACGACCACCGACGACATGGCGATCTCCGATCACGAAAACCGCGCTCGCTGGTCGGCGTTCGATACCGCTATGCCCGCGGTCGTCTATTGTGGATCTGGGGTCACTGCGTGCGTAGATATTCTGTCGCTCTACGCGGCCGGCTTCGAGCACGTCAAACTTTACGGCGGAAGTTGGAGCGACTGGTGCTCGTTCTCGGATTCTCCGATCGCCGTCGGGGACGCCGTATCCGAGATCGATCCAAGGCAGGAGTGATCTGCAGTCAGGCCCGCGAGGTGGCCCCTCAGCGTACTTGGCCCGTTGTCTCGATGGCGCGACGCACGGCGCCGTGAAAATGCGCCAGCAAGCATTCGTTGGCGCCGAGCCAGAGCTCGGTCGAGGTCGAGGTCGAGGCCGCTTGTTGAATCGGCTCGGAGACGCTTATGTCCTCGAGGATCGTCGCCCAGTATTTCTCATAGTACGGCCGCGGGAAGCGTTCGAGCGTACCGTTCGGGACCAATGTCACGCCTTGCACGACGCTGCGGTCGACGCCCTGCGGGAATGCGGTAAGCACGTGCGCGGCCAACGTGGAAAGCAGGATGAGCGTGTTCGGGAACAGGAAATACACCAGATCTCCGTGATCCAGGACGCGCCATGCGGCAGAGTCCGGCTCGAGTGATTGCGTCGAAAATTGCTTGTGAAGCAAGAGCGTGCGAGTGTGGGGCCCGAGCGTGTCGAAGAGAGAAACCTTCGACGAAAACCGCGGCCCCGCGGTATCGCGGTGAAGAAAATTGATGTGATAGCTTTCCTGATTGGCCTCGATCATCATCTTCCAGTTGATCTTGCCGAATACCGTCTTCGAAGCATAAATCTGGTAGTCGGCGAGCCCGAACCCTTCCAGCTCGGTCGCATATTGCTCCCAGCCGGGGCCCGCAAACTCACCGCGCTCGGGCACCACGAAGACGAGGCCTGCTCGCTCGACGACCCTCAATTCCCATAGTCCGTTCTCTTCTTTCTTGACCTCGTTGAAGTAACCCGGACAAGGCAGCGCGCGGAGGTGACCGCTCGTGTCGTAGGACCAAGCGTGATAGCGGCAGACCAGGAACTTGTCGATGTGACCCGTTTTCTCCGAGACGAGCCGCGTACCGCGATGGCGGCAGACATTCAAGAAGGCCTTGAGTGAACCGTCTGCTTGACGGCACACGAGAATGGGAGTGCCGGACCAGTCGTTCGCGATGTAGTCACCGGGCTGCTTCAACAGCGCGCTACAACCGACCACGAGCGGCAGGCGCGAAAACAGCGCGACCCGCTCTGCAGCGAGCCGTTGTTCGTCAGCATAAATGCGAGCGTCGAAGCGCGTGGCAGCCGCCGCTGCGTCCGTGGTGTCTGATTCGAGGTGCCGCTTCGCGCGTTCGAGCAGCTGTATCTGTGTGTGTTGGTCCACTTCTGTCTTCCGTTCGAGCTCGCGTCAATTGACCTGTCGCGTTCTGCCCGCCCAATGCGGAGCCCTGAGCTTGTGCTTCTCGACTTTGCCACTCGGCGTTCGCGGCAGCGCTTCGACGAACTCGATCGAGCGCGGGAACTTGAATTCCGCGATGCGGCCTCTCAGAAATTGCAATAACTCTTTCGCGCTGAGCGGCTGATTGACGGCCAGGAGAGCCTTCACCGCTTCGCCCCAACGCTCGTCCGGCACGCCGATGACAGCCACCTCCTTGACGGCAGGGTGCTGTAAAATGGCTCGTTCGATCTCGGCGGGATAAATATTCTCACCCGCCGAGATGATCATGTCCTTGATACGATCGCAGATATAGAGGTAGCCCTCCGCGTCGAGGTAGCCCGCGTCGCCCGTGCGCACCCAACCATCCTGCAAGGTCTTTGCAGTCTCTTCGGGTCGGTTCCAGTAGCCGAGCATGTTGGCAGGCGAGCGCAACCAAACTTCGCCAACCTCGTGAGCCTGGCAATCCTTACCTGCAGCGTTGACGCAGCGTAGTTCGACCCCCGGATAGGGCAAACCCGCCGCCGCGAGGCGCGCGCCGTGAACGACGTGGTCTGCGTCCCGCAAACAGATCGCGGTATTGCCCGTCTCCGTTAGGCCGTAGAATTGCGTTAGGCGGCAGCCAAAAGTGCTGCGAGTCGCAGCCAAGAGCTCGGCGTCGATCGGGGCGCCGCCATAGAAGATCGAGCGCACCGAACGAGCGTGGTTTCCGAGCGCGCGGCGAGTCAGAATCATCCTGAGCATCGCCGGGACCCAACAAGCCAACGTTACACGGTGACTGTCGACCAACTGAAGTGCCACGTCGGGGTCGAACTGAGACGTCACTACCAAGCTCGCGCCAGCGGCGAGCACGTTCGCTGCCCACCACAGCCCGCCGACGTGGAAGAGAGGTAGCGAGTGGAGCGCGATGTCTTCTGGCACAAAGCCCCACCAATCCTCACCGGCGCGCGACAGCTCTCGGCGGACGGCCAAAAATGCGCGTTGCGCTAAGAGCACGCCCTTCGGTTGGCCCGTCGTGCCGCTGGTGTACAGCACGACGGCGACATCTCCCGGCGCCGGACGGACCGCCAGCGGCGTCGTGGGACGCCCGCGAATCCAGCTCGAAAGGCTGTCGCCCAATCCGGTCAACCCCGCGAAGCTCACGATCTCGATCTCGATATCGGAGCTCGCGAGGCCGGCGAGCGCTTCCCGTGCCGTCACGGCTTGCGACGCCTCGACGAACAGGTGCGAAATTTGGCAATCGTCGAGGATGGTGCGCGTTTCCGAGGGCGTGAGCCGCCAATTGACGAACGTGACCGGCATGCACGCCTTCGCGGCGCCGAACAAGATTACGAAGGAATGCTCGGAGTCACGCCCAAGGACGGCGACCCGCGTGCGCCGCGGGCTTGCGAGCAGCGCGTGTGCCACTTGGTTTGCGCGCTCGTCCAACTCTCGAAACGTGATCGCGCGCCCACCCCACCACAGCGCTATCGAATTCGGCCTCTCGCGCGCGAGCGTCTCAATCAGTTCGGCGAGGGACTCGGTTTGAAGCGCAGATTTAGAGGTCATGCGATCTCGAAGTGGTAGGTGGCGCAGACCACTTTCAATCCTGCTCCCGCGCTCACGAATACCGCACGCTTGCCGCGCAGCTCCTCGGGGCGCAGGGCTTGCAGCTCGCCCACGCGACGCGGCAAGGCAGACGTAAACCAATCCAAGTCCGCCGCTGCCGTACTGAGCTGACATTTTGCGGGCAGTCGCAGGCGATCGGCCAGCGCGAGCGCGTGAGCCGAAGCGAGCTCCGGCAACACGAGAAAATCGAGGTTTTCCGCGAGGCCGGGCTGGGCAGCCAGGTATTGCTCAAGCGCGAGGGCCACCGCGCGGGCGCGCTCGCTCGCATGCTCTGGGGCAAACCAGCGGTCGAGTACGGCGCCGCCCTCGGGCAGCAAGACGATACCGCTCGCGGCCAGCTGCGCCAGCGACGGAAATTCGTAGCAGCCAAAGCAGCTGAAGCCCACGCCGTCGTTGCTGACCGTGAGCAGGGCTGCGCTCGCGCCGGGGGTTACGCGCGGGGCTCCGGCCATGCATGGCACCTCGCCCTCCGCCACGACCACCAATGCGGTCGCGATCTCTCCGTGCTCGAGCGCGCGCGCGGCGACGTGGCACGCGGAGAGAAAACCGTTCGCACCGTCATTCAGGTCGAAGGCCAGGGTGCGTCGCTCGGCGTCGCGCGCGCTGTCATTGATGCGGAGCTCGCCCGCGAGAAATGCCGCAATCGCGGGCTCCATCACGAACTCGCTTCGGTAGACCCCGGCGAAGAGCAAAAGCTGGATCTGATTGCGATCGATGCCTTCGTGAGCCAAACAGGCTCGAACTGCGCTCTTGGCGAGGTTGAGCGTTGCCGGAGAAACCACGTGGCCCGTGTCGGCGAAGCCGAGCGCGCCGAGCTTCACACGCCGACCGAGCACCCGAAAGAAGCTCGAGATCTCTGGGCTATGCGCGGGATGGGGGACGACCCGACTCGGCGCCGCACTGAGCCGGAGCGGGAGCTCGTCGAGCTGATAGGCGGCGCTGCCGATCGTCACGCCAGAGGCAACGGTGGAGAGCAATAGCCGATGCCCGCTCTGGATGCGGGACGACTTGATGGCATCGTAAATTGCCAAAAAATGGGTCGTCGTGACGGTGTTGCCCCTCCGCTCGAGGTTATTGACCACATTGGCGTCGCTGAGCAGCGGGGCGCCCGCTCGCTTGTTCGCGTCTCGAATGACGCCAGCGAGCGTCGCCGAGGACGCTTGATGCGGCACGAAAAAATCGAACCCATCGACCGTGCCGCGCTCTTCTCGCATGCGCTCGAAGTGCCGCATTCCTTCTTTGCTGGTGATGAGCGCCAAGCGTACCGTGTCCGTCTTCATCAACACGCCGCCCGGCGCGCGCTCGGTCGGCTTCGCGACACAATGGCCGCTGTAGCGGCCGAGCGTGAACAATCGCAGATCGGTAAATCCGACGTCGGAGCGCGTGCCGAGCTCGAGCAAGAGCGCGATGCCCGAGTCGCCCACCGTCAGGCACGGCATCCGCGCGTCATTGGCGGATTCGATCTGTGCTTGTGCCGTGCGCGCGGCGTGGGTCACGAACTCACCGGAGAACACCAGGACGCGGCGCGCGGCTCCACTCTTGAGAAAAGACTCCGCGATGCAGAGCCCGACGAATACCCCGGCGCAGGCGGAGCTCACGTCCAAGCTCAGTGCATTTTCGAAGCCCATGCGCCGCTTGATGCTCGATGCCATACCCGGCTCGAGCGTGACGACCCCGGGCGTATTGCAGTTGATCAGCGAACCGCTGATCAAGACATCTACCTCGCTCGCCGTGTATTGGGATCGCGACAGGCAGTCCCGAATCGCCACCTCGGCCATGTCGAGCGAGTATTCACCTTCCCCGGCGGTCGGGGTGGATGCGATGCCCGTGATCGCTTCCATCTCGAAATCGATACGCGTTCGGCAACCTTCGACCAAGCTGCGTGCGCTGGTGCTCGACCGCGGGATTGCGGCGCCCAGGCTCTCGATGACGACGTTGCCGGCGCTACTCACTTCGAAAATTCCTCGCGGGCTTCGGCGAACAACGTGAGAAGCAGGTGCTCGACGACCGACGCGACGTTCGGGTGCTCGAACAGGAGGGTTGGGGAGAGCGAGCAGTCCAGCTCGGTCTCCAGACAATTTCTCAGGTCGAGCGCCAGCAGCGAATCGAGCCCCATCTCGGAAAACGCGCGACCCGTGTCGATGACGTCAGGACTCGGTAGCCCGGAGACTCGCGCGAATTCGCCGACGACGAACTGAGTCAGCCGAGCCGGACGCGCTTCAGTGTCGAGTCCTTTCAGTTCTTCGGCCAGCTTTCCACGCCGAATGAAGCGTTCGTTCTGGTGCCTGCCGAACCGCTCGAGCAACGTCGGAGGGCGCCCGCGAAAGGCGTTGAGGTAGCGCCCCCAGTCGACTTGTACGATGGCCAGCTGGCCTGCTTTCGAGCGCAACGCGAACTCGAGCGCGCGCAGGCCCATTTCGGGTGTGAGCGGCGTAATCCCGCGCTCTGCATAGCGCGCCACGACCACCGGTTCCAGCCGAGTGACCATGCCGACGTCTCCCCACGGTCCCCAATTGATGCTCATTGCTGGCAAGCCGAGGCCGCGTCGAAGGGAACCCAGCCCATCGAGGAACGCGTTGGCTGCGCCATAGGCCGCCTGCCCTTCCGATCCGATTTGCGCCGCGGCCGACGAGTAGCCCAGCCAAAAGTCCAGCTTCATGCCGAGCGTCGCGCGATGCAGGTTGATCGTCCCCTGGGTCTTCGCGGACAAAGAGTCAGCGAGCTGGTCGAGCTCGATGCCAGCGATGAAAGAGTCCGCGACGACACCGGCCGCATGAACGATGCCCTTCAGGCGACCCACGCCTCCGTCGAGCTCGCGACAGATTCGTTCGACGGCGCTCGCGTCCGCCACATCGGCGCAGAATACGGTGACCTCCGCGCCTTGACTGCGCAGTCCCTCGATTTGAGCGAGCGCGGCGTCGCTCGGCGAACGCCGCGAGAGCAATGCGAGCGCGCGCGCGCCGCGCTCGACGAGCCACTTTGCCGTCAGGAGGCCGAGACCGCCCAGGCCACCGCTGATGAGGTAGGCCGACTCCGGACGAATCGTCACACCGAGCCGTCGCAGGTCCTGCGACTCAGGCAAACTGAGCACGACCTTCCCGATGTTCTTGCCCTGCGCCAGGAAGAGAAACGCCGAACGCGCATCGGCGAGCTCGAAGCGCGTCATCGCCAGAGGCTCGAGCTCGCCTCGTTCTAGCCTGCGCGAGAGCTCTGCAAACAGCCGCTCTTGCAGCCCGGGCTCCTCACGCAGCACGTCGCCGAGATCGAACTCGTAGTAGCTTACATCCGGCCGCTCCCGGGTCACGCGTTCGTTTCCGAGCGTCTCGATCTTGCCCAGCTCGATGAAGCGGCCGCCCTGCCCGAGAACGCCGAGGCTACTCTCGGCGAAGGCGCCTTTGAGGCTATTTAACACGACGCTCACTCCGCGACCGTCGGTGAGGCGCATGATCTCCTCGGCAAAGTCGAGCGACCGGGAATCGAATACGTGCAACACGCCCTGGGCACGCAGATGGTCCCACTTCGCGCGGCTCGCCGTTGCGATCACGCGGGCGCCAACGCGGCTCGCGATCTGAATCGCCGCTTGCCCGATTCCGCCCGCGCCAGCGTGGATCAGCACGGTGTCGTCCGAGCTCAGCCGCGCCAGCTCTTCGAGCCCGTACATGACCGTCAAAAACACGGTGGGCAAGGTGGCCGCTTGCTCGAACGACAGCCGCGCCGGCTTGTGCAGCACGCTCGCGCGCGGCACGCAAAAAGCGCTGCTCGACAGGCCTTCGCCAATGGCGATCACCTCTTGCCCCGGCGCGATGTCCGTCACGTTCGCGCCGATCGCTTGCACGACGCCAGCGGCTTCGAAGCCGAGACGGATCTGTCGTGAGCTCGTGACACCGTGCGCCTCGCTATAACTTTGCAACAAGCCGAGCGTGTAGAGCACGTCCTTGAAGTTGACTCCACACGACCGTAATCGGATCCGAACCTCGTTTGGCGCTGGCGCACGCGCAGCCTGCGCGGCGAGCGACAAGTTAGCGAGCGAGCCGTAGTCATCGATTTGCAGCTGGAATTCTTCGGAGTCCGGTAACTCCAAGGCACCGCTCTTGCCCGTGCGCTCCAGCCCGCTGCCGAGGCGCGCGACGAGGCGGCGGCCACCGCGATAGGCGAGCCGAGCTTCACTGATCGGACTACCTGTCTCCCGATGCAGAATGCGCGCGTCGTGCTCGCGGGCGTTCGGGTCGAGGTCGATGAGCACACTCCGCAGCTCTGGCCACTCCATCGCGAGCGTCGCGCCGAAGCCCCACAAGGCGGCTTGGCTCGGGTTCTGCACGGGCTCGCCCTCGACCTCCTGCGCGCCACGGGTGACGATCCAGAGCTCCGACAAGTTCGGCAGCGCGCGCGGCCGCAAGCGTTGGACCAAGACGATCGCCGCGCGCAGCAGCCGATGCGAACGCGTCTGCGAATCCTGCACGCCGCTCGAGAAATCTTCCGCGCTATCTTCTTCGTCGAGCCCGGCCAAGAAGATCACGCCGCACACGTCGTCCGGGCATTCCGCGATCAGCGCGCTTACGTCCGTATCATCCCCAGTCAAAAGTGATTCGGCCTGAACCAGCTCCACTCTCGAACCGGATTGCTCCAGATCCCAGGCCAGATCCTGACCCACGCGTGAGACTGTTTCCGCGCCGGTGGCTCGACCGTCGCACACGAGCAGCCAGGTTCCTCTCGGCTCGGCCTTGGCCTGCTGTCCGAGCGGGCGCTCGATCCACTCGAGGTGATAGCTGATGCGGGAGGGATCGAGCCGCGCCGCTTGCAGCGCCGCGGGGTTCATCGCGCGGGCGCTCAGACCGTCCACTTGTCCGACGATGCGTCCGTCCGCAGCCAGCAAAACCACGTCCGCAATTTGAGTTTTCGCGCTCGCGCTGCTGGTCCTGAGCACACCGTGCGCGAAGCGCGCAGATTGGAAACCCGTGTCGAGGCGCACCCGGTCGATGCCGAAGGGCAGATAGACGCGACCCTTGTCGGGCTTGGGCAGAAGCGCGAATACGCCTTGGAGCAGTGAGTCCAAGAGGCGAACATCACGGGAGCCCGGCGATCGCGTTTCGGCGTCGTCTTCGAGCGCGACCGTGACCAGCACCTCACCGCGAGTTGGGCCGTCGCGGCGGATCTCGCTGATCAGTCGAAATGACGGGCCGTAGCTCAAGCCTGCGGCTTGCAGATCTTCGTAGAACGATTGTACCTCGACCAATTCGGGGCAGCGCTCGCGTACTTGCTGCAAATCGACCGCGCTTTGTGTGCCGACGCTTCGCTCGGCACGCCGGATGTTGCCTTCCGCGTGCAGCGTCCAGCAAAGGACGTTGTCTTGGTTGGCGAGCGGCGTGCTGTGAAACGCGAAGCGCCACTCGTCGCTCCGCGCCTCGATGGTGCATTGCAGGCGATCACCCCCCTCTCGCAAGAACAGCGGGGCGCGAATGGAGAGCCCACCAAGCTCTGCACTGGCTCCCGCCAATGCAATCTGAGCGGCCATCTGGGCAGCGATGACGTACGCCATCGCCGGGTAAAGAGGCTCAGTCCCCATACAATGGTCCTTGAGCCACTCCTGCTCCGCGCAATCCACGACCGCGTCGTGCACCACGAGTGAGTCGCTCAGCGGCGCCAACGGGACTTGGCGCCCGAGCAGCTCTTGGCTGGGCTCACGCGAAAGTATGCGAGGCCGTTTCGCAAACCAAAAGCGCTGCCGCTCGTAAGGGTAGGTCGGGAGGGCCGCCCGCGCTTCGCTGCGCGCGCCCGGATAGAGCGCTCGCCAATCGAGCTTCAGGCCCGCCTCATACACGGCAGCCACGGCTGACAGAGACTGTTCTAGCTCGTTCTTGGGAGGCCGCAGACTGGTGGCCCAGACTGCGCTGGCGAGCGAGCGCAGGTGACCGCGGCCGAGCGACGTCAACGTAGCGTTCGGTCCAACTTCAATGAGCACGTCGCAGCCGATGCCGGCGAGAGTGTCGATGGCATCGGTGAAGCGCACGGTCTCGCGGATCTGCCGGCTCCAATAGCGCGCGTCGGTCATTTCGGCACCGACCACCAGCCCCGTCACGCTCGAAACCACCGTGCAGCCGGGCGCCTCGAAATGCATGCTCTCCGCAACGCGGAAAAATTGCTCTTGAATGGGCTCCATCAGGGGGGAATGGAAGGCATGCGAGGCTTGTAATCTTTTGAATTGCAGGCCTTGCTCGCTCAATTGCCGACTAAGCTCCTCAATTTCCGGGATGCCGCCCGAAACCACGATGCTGCGGTCCCCGTTGATCGCGGCGACCGCGATGGCTCGCCCCTGGATTGCAGCGCGAACTTGCTCGAGATCGGCGGAGACGCTCAGCATGGCGCCGGGCACGGTGCCCACATCCATCAAACGGCCCCGCTCGACGATCAGCCGGGCGGCGTCCGCGAGCGACAGGATGCCCGCCGAGCACGCGGCCGCAAACTCACCCACGCTGTGCCCCAATACGATGTCAGGCAAGACGCCGAGGCTCTCCCACCACTTCGACAGAGCGTACTCGACCGCAAAGATGGCAGGTTGAGCGTAGCGCGTTTGATTGAGATCGCCAGTGCGTGAATCCCACATCAGGTCGCGCAGCGAGCAGCCAAGCCCGGCTTCCATCACCGCCGCGCACGCGTCGATGGCCTGCTTGAAGCTCGGATAGCGCGCGTACAGCTCCTTTCCCATCCCCGGGTATTGGGATCCCTGGCCCGTGAATAGGAACGCAACTCTTTGGCTCTCCGACGAACGCCGCTTACTCGTGATGCCGCGCGCTGCAGCGCCGCTCACCGCTTTCTGCGCGGCGCCGAGCGAGTCGACGATGAACGCGCTTCGACAGCCGAGGTGATCGCGGGAAAGCGCAGCTGCGCGGCAAATACCAGCCAGGGAAACCTGGGGATTGCTTTCGAAGTAACTGCTATAGCGTTCAAGCAGCGCGGCTAGCGCCGCAGGCGTGTGGGCGGAAATCGGCAACACGCGGAATTGGGGCGCGGCGTTCGGGTCGACCGACATCGACTCGGGATGCACGCTCGACAGCGGTGCTTCGGCTACGACGACGTGCGCATTCGTGCCAGCAAAACCGAACGAGCTGACGCCCGCGAGGCGCTCGACATCCGAGCGCGGCCACTCGCGGCCTTCCGTCAGCACTTCCGAAACACCCGCGGCCCAATCGATGAGCGGGTTCGGGCGCTCGAGCCCGCGCTGCGGCACGATGGCTTCCTTGTGTAGGGCCAGAACGACCTTCATCAGCCCGGCAAGCCCCGCCGCGATCTCCAAGTGACCGATATTGGTTTTGACCGAGCCAATGAACAAAGGCAGACCGTGGTAGCGATCGGACGAAAATACGTTATTGAGCGCTTGGACCTCGATCGGATCGCCGAGCAGCGTGCCGGTTCCGTGCGCCTCGACATAGGCAATTTGATAAGGCTGTACCTGGGCCGCACGAAGCGCGGCGCGGATCACGGCCTCTTGCGCTGGGCCGCTCGGGACGGTGAGCCCACCGCTCGCGCCGTCCTGATTGACTGCGCTGCCACGTAGGACCGCATAAATGCGATCACCTACTTTTTCAGCGACGTCGAGCGGCTTGAGGACGAGGGCGATGCAGCCCTCCGCGCGCACATAGCCGTCCGCGCTGGCGTCGAAGGTTCGACAGCGGCCGTGCGGCGAGAGCATGCGGGCTTGCGAGAGCGCGACCATGCCGAGCGGATCCAGGAGCAGATTGACGGAAGCGACCAGCGCGGAATCGCATTCGCCGAGGCGAAGGCTCTGGACGGCTTGATGCACCGCGACCAACGCGGACGAGCAGGCAGTGTCGATCGAAATGGCAGGGCCGCGCAGCCCGAACGTATACGATATGCGGCCGGCCCCCGCGCTCGGGGCGCCACCCGTGCCCATGTGAGGACCGATGCCCTCGGGCTCGCGACCGAGACAGGCGGTGTGGTATTCGGAGCCGCGCATGCCCACGAACACGCCCGTTCGGGCGCCGTGCAGCTCGGACACAGGCGTACCCGAGTCTTCCAGGGCTTCCCGTGAGACCTCGAGCAGCAACCGTTGCTGCGGGTCGACCTGCTCGGCTTCGCGCGGAGAAATGCCAAATAGATCGGCGTCGAACTTGTCAACGTCAGTGACGAAGCCTGCGCTGCGCGTGCAAACCTTGCCCGGCACTCCAGGCTCTGGGTCATACAGCTCGTCCGCGTCCCAGCGGTCTTTGGGTACCTCCGTGATGCCGTCGCCCTGGCGTTGCAGAAACGCCCAAAATTGATCGGGGCTCGCAATGCCAGCCGGAAGCCGACAGGCCATGCCAACCACCGCGATCGGCATTTGAGCGTGCCGCTCGCGCCGCTGCAGCTTGCGCTCCGCGCGCGCGAGCAACAACTTGAGCTGCTCCTCCGAAAGGCCGTCATAGGCGCCGCTGTCCAGCGCTTGGGCGTCCTCGCGGACCTCGGCATCGTCAAGCTCGGCCTCGCCGACCGTCGACGCTTCGAGCCCGACGACCTCCCGGGTCAAATACTCAGCCAACGATTCTACGGTCGGGTAGTCGAAGAGCAGGGTGCTGTTGAGCTTGCAGAGCAACCTCTTTTCGAGCACGTCACGGACTTCGAGCGCCATCAACGATTGCAGCCCCAAGTCCACGAAACGTTCCCGAAGCCCAACGACGATGCTCGAGTCGAGCCCAAGCGTGTTCGAAAGCTCCGCCTGTAGCAGGCGCTGAAGGCTTTTCACGGCGCGGGAGCTCGAGCTTCGTGAGAGCTCGGACAGCCACTCTCCCTCGTTGAGCGCCCGTGGCGCAGGCCGCGGTTCGGCGGCGATGCTGACCGCGCCATTTTGCGCGCGGCCAGCGCTGGCCGGTCGGCTCGCAGTCATTGAGTGCTCATTTCGCGACGCTGATCTTCCTCGACCATGGAGCTCGGGCGCGACTCTGCGGCCGAGGACCGCACGACCGCGAGCGTCACTTCTCCGCGTGAGCACCAGCGGCCTGGCGCCGGGCCGACCCAGCAACGAGTCTGCAGGAAGAGCCGCCCCATCTTACTCATCACCTTCGTGATGCCGATGCTCGCGCAAAATTCAGGCGCCACCATCGGCCGCTCGAAGCCCACGGAGTAACGCGAAATGACCAGGTCCGGCAACATTCTGTCCCGAAATTCGTGCTTGGGAAGCTGCGCGGACAGCGCGCTGACGGCTCCGAGCTCGATGCATTGCCCCACCAGCACGAACGCGATCTGGTTATAGCAAATGTTGAACTCGATGGAGTTGAAATGGCCGGTGTCGCGAATGTACCAGGCGGGCCGGCTGCTGAATTCACCCCGCGCTACCGCCACGCAATCACCCAGCTCGCTCTCGAACGGCTCGCCGAGCTCACCACATTCGACACGAACGTTCTGCAGGTAGCGCACGTGCGGGAAGTAGCAGTCCAGAGTTTGATCCAAATAGTCCTGACTGACCGCGATGGTCGTGCGGCCGGAGGTCATGATTTGACTCCATCAGTTGGTGGCAGCCCGCGGTAAAACGGCAAATGATCGTAAATGCCGATGCGAAAGCTGACGCTTGGCTCGCCGGACGGGTTCGGGCTTGCCTTATGAAGGAGGCTGCGATTGTCCCAGAGCAAAATGTCCGCCTCCTTCCAGTACTGGGTGTGGATGTGCTCGGGCCGCGTCGCGAATTCGAACAGGTCAGCCAAGAATGCTCGATTGGTTTCGTAGTCGAGCCCCTCCAACGCCGTCGTAAACCCTGGGCTCACGTACAGAATCGATTCGCCCGTCACCGGATGCTCGACGATGGCGGGGTGCCACACCGGGGGAATGAGATTCGCGACCTCCTCCAAGATCTCCGCGATCGACTTGTCGATGTCGCAGGCTTGCATCTTGTAACGAAGCTTTGCGTCATGCTGCGCACGCACGCCTTCCACTCCGCGCCGCAGCGCTGTTGGCAAGCGCTGCAAGACCGCGGACATATCGATATAGCTGGTCTCACGAGACTTGGCCGCAAACGCTTGTGGATAGAGCATCGTCAGCGGCAACGGCTGCTCGAAGAATTGGTAGTCAGTGTGCCAATAGCGGCCGGTACCAGACACCCCAAATTTTTCACCTTTATAGGGCACGTTGGACGAGACGAATATCTCGGGATGTTCCGGATGATGATAGTGATCCTGAAAATAGACCTGCGGCGTGCCAAAATTACGCGCAAATGCCACATATTCTCGGGCTTGCAGGTTCATTCCCGGCATCACCACCAAGCGATGCCGATAGACCAAGTCCTTAATCGTGCGACACACATCCTCGGGCAAGTCCAATGAGCGTGATCCCAATCGGACCTCTGCCCCGATCTTGCCTTTGGCGGGCTCCCGAATCTCCATCACGATTTCCTCCTCCTAACAGAACAGAGCCCATCCCGTACAACGCCGCTGCCTCACTCTGCGCCGTTCGCCGGCAGCGTTTGCCAACACGTGCGCGGCCCTCGACACGAACTACCGCCCATGGCCCCGCTGCCATGGCTACATGCATAGGAGACCGGTTCCAGACTGTCAAGCACCGCCGCCCGCAGGTCCGAGCAACAGTGAACGAACTCTGTTGGTAAAGATGTCGTACTCGCTCGACGACGCTTGACTGGCGTGTTTCGCCAGCGCGCTCGAAACGCGATCGCTGCGCAAATGTGTCGTGCTCACTTGCCAAGCGCGAGGAACCAACGTTTTGTTCTCATCGAGTCTCATCGAGAACGACGGAGTTCGTGTTCATGCTATGAGCCGTTTGCGTCTGGCCCGCGTTGCACAGATAGGCGTCGGCACGCAGTGGGTCGTCGGGAAGCGAGTTTGGGATAAATGCAGCTGCGCACGGCACACGGGACGGAATCGTTTCGGCAAGGCGGCGATCTCGCGAGCGACGCGCTCATAGCAGGCGAGGCTGCAGGCTTCTCGAGTGCGCCCCGTTTGCGTGAACCGGCGGCGCTCGGCGTCAACCGTAAGCATTTCCCTTTTCTTGCCGGCGTACTGACGCTGGCGGTCTGCCTGCCCGCATTGTGGGTCGGATTCTTTTACGACGATCTGATCCATCGAGCTGCGCTCGCCCACGCTTGGCCGGACTACCGGCGGAGCGCGCTGTCGCTCTACGAATTCACGCGTGGTGGCCTCGAAAACGCGCGGCTGACCGAGGTCGGCGCGCAGCCTTGGTTCGCTGATCCGGAAGCGCAGGTGCGCTTCTTTCGGCCGCTCGCGGGCCTCGCGCGCGGCTTCGATTTTTTCGTGCTGCGCGAGCACGCCTCGCTGGCCCACTTGCATTCGCTGCTTTGGTTTGGTTGCGTCGCAGTCCTGGTGTGGAAGCTCATGCAGGCGCTCGCGCCAGCGCAGATCGCTCGTCTGGGAACGTTGATCTTTTTGCTCGCGGGTGCGCACGCCGAGACGAGATCCTGGGTGGCGGCACGCCACATGCTGCTCGGTGCCGCCTTTGGATTGGGTGCGTGGTACAACGAGATTCGGCGCCCCGACGGTCGCGGGGTGTGGCGCTCTCTCGCGAGCTCAGCGCTACTCGCGCTCGGCTATCTGTCGAGCGAGTCCACGCTCAGCGTGGTGCCTTTTTTACTCTGCTACCTTTGGTTCGGCCGGACCGAGTCGCGGCGCGCGCGCCTCGCGAAGATCGCCCCGCTCGTCACTTTGACGTTGGTCTACCTCGCGGCCTACGCGGTCGCCGGCTATGGTGTGAAACCAGCGGGGGGCTACGTCGATCCGTTTCACTCGCCGGTTCGCTTCGCGCTGGCCGCGGCGGAGCGCCTGCCGCTCTCGCTCGCTCAGCTCTTCACCGCTATCCCGGGTTTTGTCTCCGTCTTGAGCCCCGCGACGAAAAAACCACTCTGGTTCCTCGGGATCTCGTCGTGCTTGGTCGTGGTTTACGTGGCATTGAGACGCGCCCGCCGGCTCGGGGCGGCTGGCGTGCACTTCCGCTGGCTAGCGCTCGCGTTCGCGCTCTCCATGCTACCGCTCGCGTCCTCGATCGTCATCGCCGGTCGCATCTTGTTGATTCCGATGTTTGGTTCTTCGCTGTTCGTCGCAGCCGCGTTGAGCCGCTCACCGGAGCTCGCCGGTTCGCGCCCAATCCTAGCGCTGGAGCGCGCGGGGCGATGGTTGCTGTTCGCGTTGCACCTCGTGCTTTCTCCGCTTTCGGGCGTCGTCGCAACCCTCCAATTCGCGGGCCTGAGCCGGATCGAGTCCGAAATGCCGCGGCGAGCCAAGTTGGATTGTGCCGACGACGCGCGCGTTCTGTTGCTCAACGGCTCCGACCCCGGAGTGGCGATGTACAGCGGCATGGCGTTCTATCTGGCCGGGCAAACTCGTCGTCCGGGGTGGCACGTGCTCAGCATGGAACCCGACGACATCTCCGTTTCGCGAGCGGGACCCCGAAGCCTGACGCTGCGAACGATGCGAGAGCGCAAGACCAACGTGTTCGAGACTTTGGTGCGCGCATCGCCTGAATCACTGCCACGCTTTGCGCGCGTCCACCTACCGAGCATGAACATCGCCGTGCTCGATTCCACGCGCGTCGGCCCAACGCGCGTGAAGTTCGATCTCGCGGACGATCTCGACTCCGACAAGCTTTGTTTCGTCGAGTGGCGTGGCGGCGCCGACGGTCACCTCGAGTCGGTCCACTTGCCCGAAACCGGAGCCTTGACGATTCGCCATCAACCCGGGCCCATGGGGCTATAGCTGCGAAGGCTGCGAAGGATTGGAGATGCCATGACCGAACTATCGCTCAGTGTGCCCGGGGCCAAGGCGTACTCGCCTCGTCTCTTGGCGGTCTACGATTGGCTGGTGCTCGGCGTGAACGCGCGTCTGCTTTGGCGTTGCAGGCCGACCGACCTGCTCGAGCTTTACGATATGCGGGCCAGCGACGAGCACCTCGACGTGGGAGTCGGGTCAGGCTACTTCCTCGACCGTTGCCGCTTTCCGAGCGCGACGCCACGCATTTGCCTCTTCGATTTGAACCCGAATAGCCTCGGCTTTGCCGCCTCGCGCATTGCGCGCTATCGACCGGAGACGCATTGCGGCGATATCCTCGCTCCGCTGCCGTTCTCGGAAGGGCGGTTTGGCTCGGTCGGCATGAGCGCGCTCTTGCATTGCTTGCCGGGTACCATCGCGACGAAATCGATCGCGTTTGCCAATGTCGCGCGCTGCATGGCGCCGAGTGCGCCGCTCTTCGGCTGCACGGTGGTAAATGTTCCCGAGCGCATGCACTGGCTCGCACGGCGAGTCATGAAGGACCTGAATCGCAAAGGAATATTCTCGAATTTGGGAGACCGGCCGGAGGAGCTCGAGCGCGCGCTCTCGCAGCACTTCGACGCGGTCAAGGTGCGGCTCGTCGGCTGCGTCGCCATCTTCGAGGCGAGGGCGCGAGCGAGCGCCAGAACCGATCCTCGCTGATTCAGGACCATTTCTGATGCCGCGTCGAGAAGTGGGCTGGCCTGCTCGACGATCGCCGACAACGACAGTGGTAGCGTCAGCTTCAAGAACGTCACGTTCGAGGTGAACGGGACGACGGCGGCCGGTCTGTGATCTCGCTCGGAGTGCTCAATAACCGATTTCGACACCGATGCTGGGCAGTGTAAGCGCGGGCTGGCGCTGATAGACGAACCCCTGCGGCGTGTAGACGACATTGTCCACTTCCGAGGCCACGAGTGAGTTGAACCATTCGAAGGCCACGGTGACCCAGCCGCCTTGGTTGAACTGCCACCGCTTCTCGACTCGCTCGTCGAGTCGGAAGAAAGAGGGTAGGCGCAGATCGCGATGATAAATGCGCGGAGCCATCGGGTCACCCGGACCACAGTCGGGAGTCGGGCAGGGGACGCGATAGGCTCTGCCAGAGGCAAAGTAAGCGCGGCCTCCGATACGGAATCCGGCGCCCAAATCGTAGCCGAGCACGAGCGATAAAGTGTGCGTGCGGTCGAAGGACGAGAACACCGACTCACGCCCGATGGTGTCTTGTGCGCGAGAGAGGGTGTACGACAAGAAGCCGCCCAGGCGGTGAGTGAAATCTCGCCGCAGAAATTGCTCGGCGCCGAAGCTGCGCCCGTGCACGACCGGTGCGTTGGTCTCGACCCATTGATGAAAGAGCGTGGTGCGGCCGAGCATCCCGTCGGGCAAAGCGTATTCGACGCCTTGACTGGCTTGCACGGATAGCTGCTCGGACAGCTCGAGCACGTCGGGGCGGCGGCCCGGCGTCAGGATGGTATTGGTCGGTAGCTGATGTGCGACACCGAAGGTGGCCAGGTACACCCAACCGTGCGCGAGGCGAGTCCGCGTCGCCAAGCGCGGCTCGACGAAGGTGTAGCTCTTGCCGCGCGCGCGCGTCTCGTCCAGGCGCATGCCCGGCACGAGCTCGATGCCGCGAGCCGGTTGCCAAACCCAGTCCGTCCAAGCCCCGCCAGCTCGATCCGTTCGCTGCGGATACTCCAGGGTAGTCGGACCACTTTGAACGCGGTCCAGCGTGAAGCGCTCGAGGCCGATGTCGGCTCCACCCCGCCAGCGCAGGCTGGGAGCCAGTTGCTGTTCCAGCTCGAAGCGCAAACGCAGCCCGTGGCTATCGTACGCGGAGTTGGGGGCACCTTGCTGATCCGGAGCAGAGGACACGCGCTCGGTGCCACCCGTGAGGGCCAGCCGCATGCGCCCATTCTCGAAGCCGTGATCCCAGCGCAGATCGAGCCGGTTGAACGCGGTATCGAACAGGGTCGAACCGATCTTCGTGTTGCGTAGCGAGTCCCACGCTCCGAAGCCAAACGCGCTCAGGCGATCGCGTGGCGTGATCGCGTAGGCGACTCGCGCCTGATAATCGCCGTAGCCGAGCTTGTAGTCCGGCGCGACGATGGACAAAACTGCCTGCGTGTAGCTATAGCGACCGCCGAGCGCGACGCTGCCCCGGCCGTTGGCGAATGGCTGTTCCACCATCGCGCTGGCGTCGAATACGCGGGCTTGAGCCTCGCCGTGCGCACGCTCGCTGGGCGCGGACGTCTCCCCGGCGAAGATCGCGCCCGCGTAGCGGCCGAAGCGTGACGGATAGCCACCGGGATACAAGTCGACGCGTTCGACCAGAGCCGGCGCAAGCACCGAAGGCACTGGACCCACGTGGAACAGCAAAGGAACGCGAATGCCATCGATGAGGTAGCCGACGCTGCCGGGCGGAGAGCCGCGCACGTAGAAATACGGTATCCCGCTCAGGACCGGCGCGACGCCGGGCAAGACTTCGACCACGCGAAATGGATCTGCGAACGCGCCGGGCACTCGCCGCGCCTCTTCCTTTGGAATGTGAATCGAGCCGATTTCGGCGCGCTGTTCACCCAGCACCGTGACCTCGACCGCCTGGGCGGGTTGGGGCGCGGCTGCGGGCGGTGGGGGCGCTGCCGGCGTGACCGAGTCGGGCGCTTCGGGCGGAGGCGGAGGCGGCGGTGGTGGTTCGTGAAATAGCACGCGGATCGCGATCCGCGCTCGGACCGGAATGCCGTTCTTGGTGGCGGGGTGGAACGCGAATTTTGCGGCCCGAACGCGGGCGGCGTCCGCGAACGGCGGCGCGCCCTGCTTCACGTCGGCTTTGGCGACGGTGCCGTCTTCCGCCAAGAGCAGCTCGAGGTCGACCTCGGCGTCGCCGTGCGCGCCAGCGGGGTACTCGACTTCGATCGAGCCGATCGGGGTTGGAGCCGTGATGTTTGGCGCCTGTGCCTGCGCTTGCGCGCTACGCGGCGATGCGATTGCCACGACGAACGCGAACCAAACGAGCGAGACCGCGAGCCGCTTGTTCATGCGGGCGCAGCCTATTAAATGAGGAGTCGATCAGACAACCGTGCGTTTCGTAAAATCAGAACAGCGTTTCCTCGCGCACCAGCGTGTGCACCATGCGCTGCGGTTTCGCTCCGAGGTTGGCGATGTCGCACCCGCCTTGCAGCACTGGCCCGAGCGGTGTGACGCCGGCGCGATAGCTGCACACTTTGCCTTTGCCGCCGACGAATACGCCGGGCAGATCCACGTTCGCTTTCGCGTTGCCCAATGGCTCCATCCCTGGCTCACCAGCCAGCGGATTCAAATTCTTCAGATTGGCCTGCGCGGCCGCCGTGGAGCGAAAGCGCGGCGCCTTCACTTCGAGCCGAGGACCGTAGAGCTCTTTCTGCTTTACGCCGTTGGGGAATATCTCTTCGACGCTGATTTCGATCAGCATTCGCACGCCCGAGCGGGGGTCCGGAATGCGAGGCGGCGTGCGTTTCAATGCTTCGGCGGCTTTGGTCGCGACCGCGCGCCAAGCGGGCAGTTGGTCCGTAGCGTCGCTCAGTGAGACCTCGACAGCACCGGACTTGAGTACGGTGATGCGAAAGTGGGCCACCCCCGTCTCGGGAGCTATGGGGTTGTGCGCCGCTCGATACAGCGCGCTGATGACGGGGCCCGAAGCACCGAGGCCCACGTCTCGGTCGTGCGCTTCCAAGCCTTCTTGCAGCCCGCCGGTGCTGCTCGCCGGTCGCGGCGTTCGCTCCGTGCTGGTCTTGCCTTCTTCGGTTGGAGCGCTGGCGGTCGGACTTCGGACCCACGTGCGCCAGCCGTCCGCGCCCAATCCGAGGTCGACGGGGTGAGCGGGGGCTTTCGGCGCAGCCAGCGGCTGGGCGTTTGATTCGGGCACATCCGTGTCCTCGGCGGGCGTGTCGCCATCCGGCACCTGTGTGTGTGCGCGGTTCCAATGTCGTTCCGGCGTGGCTCGAGAGATGGCCGTGCCAATCCCGGGTGCAGGCGGCGGGGGTGTCGGCCGCGTAAGCACTTCGAGATCCAGCTCTATCTCGTCCTCGACACGCGCTGTCCTCACTGGGCGCAATTCGTGGTGGGTCAGCGCCCGGTACCAGAGAGCCAGGAACGCAGCTGCGTGGAGCGCGCACGCCAAAGACAGCGCTCTGCGCTCCCTGGCCAGCGGCGGGCTCAGCTGCTGCATGCGTGAACGCTAACATGGGCATCACGGTTTGGCGACCGACGGCGCGGGACCCAGAGTGACATTTGCCTCACGGCACGCGCGGTGACGAACGAGGCAAATCGCGCCGCGCGTGCTTGGGACTCGAGCATTGGAGGTGTTAACGTAGGCTTCGCTTCGTTGACTGGATGTTGGGTGAGGATGAGCACGAGGTCATCGTGACGGTCAGAACATCAAATGCAGCTCCTTTCACGCCGAATCGCGTAACTGACGTCCACTGGCACCCGGTGGCGGTAGACGCAGAAGCGCGCTCGTTGCAGAAAGCTCAG
>Ga0302321_100001084_pt1 | contig 23334 bp, 27 predicted proteins | sample Fen_T0_1_FD_202505 | JGI IMG/M metagenome (GOLD analysis project Ga0302321, IMG submission 202505) | Peat permafrost microbial communities from Stordalen Mire near Abisko, Sweden - Fen_T0_1 | ecosystem: Environmental > Terrestrial > Soil > Wetlands > Permafrost | place: Sweden: Abisko...
GGGTCGTCGACGCCCTTCCGTACCTCGACCTCGAGTACTCCGAGGACGTTCGCGCCGAGGTCGACATGAACGTCGTGATGACCGGGTCCGGCCGCTTCGTCGAGGTCCAGGGCACCGCCGAGGGGATGCCGTTCTCTCGTGCGGAGCTCGACGCGCTGCTCGAGCTGGCCGAGGCGGGGATCGCCGACATCTTCGCGCTCCAGCGCGAGGTGCTGGCCGAGCCGCCGAGCGCGCGACCTCTGGGCAAGCCCTGAGCACGTGACGACCCGCTTCGTCCTCGCCACTGCGAATCCCGACAAGGCCGACGAGATCGCACGCGTCCTGGCCGACGCGGGCGCGCCGGTCGAGCTCGCGCCCCGCCCCGCCGACGTGCCCGACGTCGACGAGACGGGTGCCACCCTCGAGGAGAACGCGCGGCTCAAGGCGGTCGCGCTCGTCGAGGCGACCGGTCTCCCGGCGATCGCCGACGACACGGGGTTGGAGGTCGACGCGCTCGGTGGTGCACCGGGTGTGTTCTCGGCCCGATTCGCCGGGCCCGACGCCACCTACGCCGACAACTGCGCGTTCCTCCTCGGCCGCCTGGCGGGGGAGCCGCCCGAGCGGCGCACGGCCCGTTTCGTGACGGTCGCGATCGCCCGCTGGCCCGACGGCCGCGAGGTCGCCGCCTTCGGTTCGGTGGAGGGCGCGATCACCGAGGCGCCCCGGGGCGAGGGCGGCTTCGGCTACGACCCGGTGTTCGTGCCGCTGGAGTCCGAAGGGCCGAGGGGCGGCGCCGCTCCGTCGAGCACGACGGAGGCCGCTCGGACGACCATGTGGGCAGATGCGGACGGGCGTACGTTCGCGGAGATGAGCGCGGGGGAGAAGCACGCGATCTCGCATCGGGGCCGCGCGTTCCGTACGCTCGCCGAAGGGTTGTGCGTACTCGCCGAGGTGGGGGACTGCTGAGTGGCCGTCATCGACATCGCCGGCTTCGTTGCTGACCTGAAGGACCATGCCGTCGAGCACGGGTTCCACGTCCACGACGAGCGGCATTTCGTGGAGAGCTACTCCTTGCGCCAGACCTGGGAGGTGGACGCGCATCCCGAGGAGGGCTGCGAGGGCCCGGTCGATCTCTACCTCTCGCTCGAGATCGACCCCCGGGTGCTCCTCGGGTTCGAGGACGCGGTGATCGAGCTCGCCGACGACGAGGACCCGCCCGACCGGTTCTTCTTCCCGTTGAACTTCACCTGGGGACTCCCGCCGCTCACTCGCCCGCCCGACCTCCTGGTGCTCGCCACCGACCTCGCCGGTGTCGGGGGTCCCGACCTGCCGCTCGAGGTGTCGGCGATCGACTCGATCCCCGAGGCCACCGAGGCGCCCGAGCGCGCCCTGCGGGTGGTGGCCCGCCAGCAGCTGTCCCTCCTGCGCATCCGCGACGGCGACGCCGTCACGTGCGAGCTGCTCGACCGGTGCCTTGCGGTGAGCCGCTACCTGCTCGAGCAGTCGGACGCCTGGCTCGACGACTTCGGTCGCTGAGCTTCCGGGCTGGCTCGGGTCGGCTCAGGCGGGCTCGCCGAAGAGGACGGCGAGGCCGCGACCCTGTTCCTTGGCCCGATAGAGCGCGGCGTCCGCGTCACGGATCAGGGTGTCGACCGTGACCCGGCCGCCGCCGCCGATCGCGATCCCGATGCTGGCGCCGACCGTGGCGGCGGAGCCGAGGACGGGCACGGGCTCCGACAGCGCCTCGATGAGGCGTCGGGCGAGCTCCTGCATCTCGGTCTGCCCGGCGGGGTGCTCGCACAGGATGACGAACTCGTCGCCGCCGAAGCGCGCGACGATGTCGCCGCGGCGCACCGACGCGCGGAGCCGTGACGCCACCTGCACGAGCAGCTCGTCGCCGGCGGTGTGGCCGAGCGAGTCGTTGACCGGCTTGAACCGGTCGAGGTCGAGGAACAGGACCGCCACGGTGGTGCCGTACCGGTTGGATCGTGCGAGCGCCTGGTCGCCGAGCTCCTGGAAGAGCGCGCGGTTGGGGAGCCCGGTCAGCGCGTCGTGGGTTGCCTGGTGCTCGAGCCGGGCCTGGGTGAGCTTGAGCTCGCTGATGTCGTGCGCGATCACCGAGATGAACTCGTTGCCGCCGGCTTCGTCGCGGTGCAGCTGGATCGTGACCGCGACCGGCACCGCCTTCCCGGCCGCGGTCTGCAGGGTGAGCTCGCCGGTCCACGCGTTGTCGCGGGTGATGGCGGGCGTGATCTCGTCGGCGATCAGAGGCGTCGACTCGGGAGCGAGGAGCCGCTCGAGCTCGGCAACGGGGTTGTCACCCTCGGCGAGGTGCATGAGATCGCGGGCGATCTGGTTGGCGTAGAGAACGATGCCGTCGGCGTTGCACAGCAAGACGAGCTCGGTGCTCGCCTCGAGGACCTCGTAGAGGAGTCGGACCTTCGCCTCGGCGTCGCGGCGTTCGGTGACGTCGCGGCAGGTGATCACGATGCCGCCGATGTCGGGATCGTTGGTGAGGTCCTGCGCGCGTGTCTCGAGGAAGTGCCATGCGCCGTCGGTGGACCGGACCCGCAGCATCAGCGGTTCGTCGGGGTCGCGGATGCCGGCGACCACCTCGTGGTACGCCACCTCGGCGACGGGCAGGTCGTCGGGGTGGACGAACGCGAAGACGCCGAGAGGGCCGGGGTCGTAGCCGGGCGGCCAGCCGAGCAGCCGTGTGCCCGCCGGGCTCGTCGACCGCCACGAACCGTCGGGCTCGAGGATCGTCACGATGTCGGACGAGTGCTCGAACAGGGCGCGGTAGAACGCGGCGGGGAGTGCCGCCTCGTCGTGGTCGTCGCCGTGGAGGGCCGAAACGGTCATGAAGGGTGCTGCCTTGCGCGGGGGATCTTCCATCCCTTCTCGGCACCCCTTCCCGACCACCTGAGGCCTGATCGTGCTCCGGGGGCAGCAAGAATAGGCCCATGGGCATGCGCAGCGATTGTCGTCACTACGACAGCCGGACGTACGCGTCCGGTGAGGTGGTCAGGAAGTGCCGGCTCGACCTGGCGCCCGAGGCCCCCTGGCGCTGCCCCGAGGACTGCGCCGCCTTCGATCTGCGCCGGATCGACGTCGGCTGGCAGTACGGCAGCCTGGCGAACGCCCAGGCGCCTGCCCAGGCCCCGCCGCCCACCCCCGACGACGTGAGCGTCGCGGCGCTGCTCGACGCGGCGGAGGACATCGTCAACGCGGCGGCGCCCGACATCCTCGCCGAGTTCGACAAGAAGAAGAAGGGCCCGTTCCGCAACCGCAAGGGCAAGAAGAAGAAGAAGTAGTCCGGCGCCGCCACCGGATCAGCCCCGGGTCCCCGGTGCGGCTAGCGTTCCGGGGTCACATCGGTCGAGACTGGGCCCCGGAGGCTTCACGCGTGAGCAGTCAGATCCCCTTGGTCGACTACCTGGTGCTGGGGGATGCCCCGCACCTCGTCGCACACGAGTGCACGGCCTGCGGCGCCCGCTACTTCGACCGCCGCAACGCCTGTGCGTCGTGCGGCGGCACCGAGTTCGGATCGGCCGACATCCCCACCGAGGGGGTGCTGCGCACGTTCACGATCGTCTCGTTCGCGGCCCCCGGCATCCCCACGCCGTTCGTGGCCGGTGTGGTCGACTGCGGCGGCACCAGCGTGCGGGCCAACGTCGTCAACGTCGAGCCGAACCCCGAGCACGTCACGCTGGGCATGAAGGTCCGGCTCACGACGTTCCCCATCGGCACCGACGCCGAGGGCACCGAGGCCATCGGCTTCGGGTTCGAGCCCGCCTGATCACCCCCATTCTCCGAGCCGAAGACCGAGCGGAAAGAGGACTGCGATGAGCGAAGAGGTCTGGATCCTCGGGATCAACATGACCAAGTTCGGCAAGCACCCCGACAAGGACGTGGTGGACCTTGCCTCGGAGGCGTCCCTCGCCGCGCTGGCCGACGCGGGCGTGGGCATCCAGAAGATGGGCATCCTCGCCGCGGGCAACCTCCTCGGCGGCGGGCACCTCGGGCAGTCGCTCCAGAAGCAGATCGGCCAGACCGGCATCCCGGTGTACAACGTCGCCAACGCGTGCGCCACGGGCGCGACCGCGCTGCGCACCGCGATCATGGCGGTCAAGGCGGGCGAGGCCGACTACGGCCTCGCGGTCGGCGTCGAGAAGCTCGCCGGCGCGGGCCTGCTCGCCGGCGGCTCCCGCAAGGACGACGGCGACGCCTGGGCGCCCTCGGGCCGCTACGGCGCCGTGGCGGGCATCGACGGCCGTGTCGGCACCGAGATCATGCCCGGCGTGTTCGCGCAGATCGGCATGGAGTACCTCAACGCGCACCCGTACGGAGGCTCCGACTTCGAGCTCTTCGCGAAGATCAGCGAGAAGAACCACGCGCACTCCACGCTCAACCCGCTCGCGGCCTACACGAAGCGGATGACGCTCGAGGAGATCATGGGCGACCTCATGATCGCCTACCCGAACACCCGCCCGATGTGCTCGGCCAACTGCGACGGCGCGGCCGCCGCCGTCGTGGTCAGCGGCTCGGTCCTCAAGACCCTGTCGCAGGAGCAGCAGAGGCGCGCGGTGAAGGTTGCGGCCTCGATCCTCACCACCGACCCGTGGGAAGAGGCCTGCCAGGTCCTCCCCAACGTCAACACGCTCACCCGCAACGCGGCGAAGCAGGCGTACGAGCAAGCCGGTGTCGGCCCGGAGGACCTCGACCTCGTGGAGCTGCACGACTGCTTCGCCACGGCCGAGCTCGTCCACTACGACAACCTCATGCTCTGCGAGGCGGGCGGCGCGGTCGACTTCTTCGAGAGCGGCGCCACGTGGCGTGACGGCTCGACCCCGGTCAACGTGTCCGGTGGGCTGGAGTCGAAGGGCCACCCCATCGCGGCCACGGGCATCGCCAACGTGTGGGAGGTCTGCCACCACCTGCGCGGCGAGGCCGGCGACCGCCAGATCGAGGGTGCACGCGTGGGCCTCGCCCACGTGATCGGCCTCGGCTCGGCCTGCGGCATCCACATCCTCGAGAAGGCCGCCTGAGCCGAGGTCTGCGTCGCGTGCGAGCGGGGAGACTCGAACTCCCAAGGACCGTGGTCCACCGGGACCTAAACCCGGCGTGTCTGCCAATTCCACCACGCTCGCGTCCGCACATCCTCGCACGCGCGGCTCGATCGTTCGGAGCGGTGACGGCATGAGCGACAACGAGCTCGACGCACTCGAAGGGATGCAGCGCGCGTGGCGGGGCCCCTCGCTCGAGAGCGTGCTCGCGTCCTTCACGATGGTGGCCGAGGACGACGGGGTCTACTCGGCGTCGAGCATCGCGATCGGGACGGGCCGGATCTTCGGCGGCCAGGTGCTCGGGCAGGTGGTGGCGGCGGCCGCCGCCGCGGTGCCGGGCAAGCAGGTGAAGTCGATCTTCGTGCAGTTCGCGCGCGACGGCGTCGCCCCCGACCCGGTGCGCATCGAGGTCGCGGTCCTGCACGACGGTGGCACCTACGCCACCTGCGACGTTCGGGTCATGCAGGAGGGCCGGGCGCTCGCCGACGCGACCGTGAGCCTCCACGTCCCGGGCGAGGGACCCGAGCAGCAGTCGGTCGCGCTGCTCGACCACGACCCGGCGGCGGCCGAGCCCCAGGAGCTCGGGATGATCCCGTGCGAGACCCGGGTCGTCGGCGGGGTGAGCCTGCGCGAGGACACGCTCGGTCCGGCCGAGTTCGCGTTCTGGATGCGCTGCGCGGAGCTCGACGCGCCGCTCGGGGTGCACCAGGCGCTCGTCGCGTACGCGTCCGACCTCACGCCGATCGCCACGGGGTTGCGGGCGATCCCCGGAATGTCGCAGATGGACTCGCACCGCACCGTCCAGACGGCGACCACCAGCCACACGGTCTGGTTCCACCACGACCTCGACCTCACCGACTGGGTGTGCTTCCAGCAGACGTCGCCGGTGACCGGGGAGGGCCGCAGCTTCGGCTGGGGCCACCTGTTCGACCGGTCGGGTGTCGCCGTGGCGTCGTACGCCCAGGACGCGATGGTCCGCTGGCTCAAGGCCAACCCGGGCCGGGTGGCCCGCACCACCGCGTAGTCCCTCCCGGACGCACAGTCCCTTGATGCGTCTCCCACGCGCGCTGGGCGTGGGGTGAGGGACGCATCGTCGGACTGTGCGTCTCAGACTGCCGTCCAGCCGCCGTCCACTGGCAACGTCACGCCGGTCACGTAGGAGCTCGCGTCCGACGCGAGGAAGAGCAGGGCGCCGTCGAGCTCGTGCTCGTCGCCGGCGCGACCCATCGGTGTGCTGCGCCGGATCCAGGCCTCGGCGTCGTCGTCGCCGAACATCGAGCCCTCGGTCATCTCGCTGCGGAACCACGCGGGCGCGATGGTGTTGACCCGCACGACCTTGCGGGCCCACTCGGCGGCGAGCTGACGGGTGAGGTTCACGATCGCGCCCTTCGACGCGGCGTACGCGGCGTCGTGGATGACGCCCACGCCCACGAGCCCCCAGATCGACGCGATGTTCACGATCGACCCGGGCCGCCCGGCCGCGATCATCGACTTCGCCGCCTCCCGCGCGATCTCGAAAGGCGCCTCGAGGTTCACGGTCAGCACGCGACGGAACTCGTCCATGGGCTGGTCGGTCGCCGGATGGGGGACGCCGATGCCCGCGTTGTTGACGACGACGTCGATGCGGCCGTAGTGGTCGAGCGCAGCCTGCACGAGCGCATGGGGGGCGGCGGGGTCGCCGAGGTCGCAGGGAACGGCCAGCGCGTCGTGCAGGTCGGCGGTGAGGCTCGCGAGCCGGTCGGCGCGGCGGGCCGCGACCACCACCCGTGCTCCGGCGGCGTCGAGCACCCGCGCGAAGCGTGCGCCGAGTCCGGCGCTCGCGCCGGTGACGAGGGCGACACGGTCGTCGAGGCGGAACGGGAAGAGGGGATCCACGGCGTCGATCGCGGCATCGTAGGCGGGGAATTCCGCCGCCGGGTCGGGACCCGTCGTGTCAGACTCGGCCCATGGCGGGAGCCCGAGCGGAGGGTGCGGCGCAGGTCGCGGACGAAGGTCCGCCCAGCGACCGCACGCGGCTCCGGCGAAAGGCCGACCGCGGCCGGTACAACGAGGACACCATCGAGGGGATCCTCGACGCGGCGTTCGTCGCCCACATCGGCTTCACCACCGCGCACGGGCCGTGCGTCCTGCCGATGGCGTACGCGAGGGCCGACGGCCACCTCTACCTGCACGGGGCGACGGGGAACGCGATGTTGCGCGCGCTCGACGGCGCCGACGTATGCGTCACCGTCACCGTCCTCGACGGCCTCGTGCTCTCGCGCTCGGCGTTCCACCACTCGATGAACTACCGGTCGGTGGTGGTGTTCGGACGAGCGTCCGTCGTTGTCGACGAGGCCGAGAAGGAACGGGCGCTGGGTGCGGTGGTCGACCACATGGTGGCGGGTCGTTCGGCCGAGTGCCGTCCGCCGACGCCAGAGGAGCTGCGGGCGACGCGGGTCGTCCGGGTGCCGCTGGTGGAGGCGTCGGCCAAGGTCCGGACCGGTCCGCCGATCGAGGATCCGCTCGATGTCGACCCGCCCTTCTTCTGGGGCGGTGTGGTCCCGCTGACCACCGTGCGCGGGGAGCCGATCCCCGACGCGTATGTCGACCGCGTCTGATCCGTCAGAATCGCGATCCATGGGAGCGCTCGACGACCTCGACCACGTTCACGCCGAGACCCGTGCGCAGTGGCGGACGTGGCTGCGCCGGAACCACCGGACGTCGCCGGGGATCTGGCTCGTGACCTGGCGGGCGGCTTCGGGGAACCCGGTGCTCGGCAACGAGGCGATCTGTGAGGAAGCGATCTGCTTCGGCTGGGTCGACTCGAAGCCGGGCAAGGTCGACGATGTCCGAACCCGCCTGCTGATCACGCCCCGCAAGCCCGGGGCCAAGTGGTCGCGGCTCAACAAGGAGCGGGTGGCGCGGCTGGAGGCGGGCGGGAGGCTCGCCCCCGCGGGGATCGCGGTGATCGAGGCCGCCAGGGCCGACGGCTCGTGGTCCGCCCTCGACGCGGTGGAGGACCTCGTCGTCCCCGACGATCTCGTCGCCGCGTTCGTTCGCCATCCCGGGAGCCGTGCGAACTGGGACGCCTTCCCGCGCTCGGCGAAGCGCGGGATCCTGGAGTGGATCGTCGGAGCGAAGAAGCCGGAGACGCGCGCGAAGCGCGTCGAGGAGACCGCGTCCCTCGCCGCCCGCAACGAGCGCGCCAACCAGTGGCGTCGCGCCTGAACAGGGGTTGGGTCAGGCGGGGCGGCGCTGGGAGAGGACGATGCCGTTCTCGCGCATGACGAGCCGGGCGTCGTCGTGCGAGAACCCGTGGTTGTCGAGGTCCTTGACGAACGACGCAGGGTCGGCGAGGCCCTCCGCGTGCGGCCAGTCGGAGCCCATGAGCATGTGGTCGGCACCGATGAGGTCGCGCATCGCCCCGAGGTCCTCCTCGTAATACGGGGACACCCAGACGTGGCGGGCGAACGTCTCGCGCGGGTCCTCGGGGTAGGCGTTCGAATGCTGACCGAACGACTTCTTCATCTTGTCGAACAGGTGGAAGACCCAGTCGGAGCCGGTCTCGACCGACGCGAGCCGCAGGTTCGGGTACCGCTCGAACAGGCGGTTCGCGATGAGGTTCGCGAAGTAGTCCTGCACCGGGCTCCACGACGCGATCGACCGGAACGGTGTGGACTTGAACGCCTCGAACTCGGCCGACTCGCCCCAGTCCGCGACGTAGGTGCTGTAGTACGTGTCGCCGCCGTGGACGACGAGCGTGAGGCCGGCCTCGTTCAGTCGGGCCCAGAACGGGTCGTACACCGGGTCGGCGGGGGAGCGGCCCCCGGCCGGGGTCATGATCGGCCCGGGGACGACGACGACGAAGCGCGCGTCGCGGGCGATCGCCCACTCCAGCTCGGCGACGAGGGTGTCGGGGTCCATGAACGACAGCATCGGCGCGGCGAAGATGCGGTCGCCGTAGGCGAAGCCCCAGTCCTCGTCGAGCCAGCGGTTGAACGCGCGGAACGCGGCGCCCACCGCGGGGATGTCGTTGCGGAGCGCCTGCTCCATGCCGACGCCGAGGGTGGGCAGGAAGATCGCGCCCTGCATGTCCTGCGCGTCCATCACCGCGAGCCGCGCGTCGCGGTCGCGGTACTCGGGATGCTCGGCCATCGGGTCGAGCTCGCCGAAGAGCTGGGCGACGTTCTGGCCCTTCGGGTTGTGGCCGCGGAAATACTGGTCGAGCGCACCGGGCTTCGACACCGGATCGAAGGTCGGGTTGGGGATGAAGCGGTTGACCTTGCCCCCCACGAGGAAGCGGGTCTTCCCGTCGATCTCGCCCCACTGCATGGTGCGCGTCCGGAACTCCGGCTCGATGTGCCGGGTGAAGGCGTCGGTCGCTTCGTAGTAGTGGTTGTCGCAGTCGAAGATCGGGAAGTCGACGGTGCTCACGGTGTCTCCTGTCGCAGTGGGACGCGTCCGGTCCAAGCGATGAAGGCATCGGTCGGCGTGGCGTCGGGGGGCGGTTCGACCTCGCGTCCGAAGGCCCCGTTGGCGCCGCGGATCGCTTCGTCCGGCAGTGGGTCGATGTACGAGTGGGCGAACGCGATCACATCCGCGGGAACCTCGACCGGAACGCCGGTCGCATCGCCGATGTCCCATGCGTGCACGAACAGGTCGATGGCGGGGAACGCGAGGCGGTCGGCCACCGTGCGCTTCCCCATCGGGGTGTCCATCTCGAGGTCGAGGTCGGCACCCACGAGCGCGGCCCGGGCCTCGGCGGCGATGGCGCTCCAGTAGGCCCTGGGCTCGTCGTCGACGAGGTCGGCGGGGCGGGGGGCGTCGGGCCAGGTGGGCTGCTCGCCCCGGAGCAGGCTGATCCCCATCCGGACCGACGTCCCGAGGTGGCCGAGGACGTCGAGCGCGGTCCAGCCCGCGCACGGCGAGGGGTTGTCCCAGGCCTCGGCCGGCACCTGCTCGACCACGGCACCGAAGACGTCGAGTCCCTGGTCGAACACCGCGTCGGAGCGGGACGGGGTCGGTTGGCGATCCTCCGTCATCTCAGACTCCCAGGCGTTCGAGGCTGTCGTGGTACTGGACCGCCGCTCCGAGTCGTCGGACGTGGGTCTCGAGGACCGGTCGCACGACTCGTTGGGTGATGGCCCACATGAAGTAGCCGTACACGAGCGCGCCACGGTACGCGTCCCACGCGTCGGCTGGTGACGGCGGCGTGCCCCCGTGGGCCCGCACGGCGTCGAGGTAGTGGGCGAGGAGCGCCTGCTCGTTGGCTTCGCGGTCGGCGACGTCGAGCACCGCGCCCACGTGATAGGCGACGTCCAGCTCCCATGCACCCCACTGCACGACCTGCCAGTCGATCAGGCCGGGCGCGCCCGCGGTGTCGAGGTAGAGGTTTCCCGCGTGGGCGTCGCCGTGCACCAGGCAGGCGGCCGTGGCCGCGCTGCGTTCCGCGAGTACGCCGAGCCCGGCCCGGAGACGATCGGCGCGCCGGATCTCCGGTGCGACACCTTCGGCCCGGCCGTCGTCGAGCTGGGCCTGGAGACGGTCCTCGGTCACGTAGTCGAGGTAGCCCGTGAGACGGGGGGCGAGCCACGCGGTGTCGTCCACCGTCAGCCCGGCGCGGCCGGCGGCGTGCAGCCGGGCGAGCTGCTCGAGCGTGGCCGCGGTCTGGTCGACGGAGTACGCGCTGAGCGGGGTCAGGAACCTGGCGCCGCTCGCGACGAGGTCCTCCATGAGGATCAGGCCGTGGCCGGTGTCGGCGTCGATGCCCGTGTGCACGCACGGCGGCACGTTCACCGTCAGACGGGGCGCGACCTCGGAGTAGAACCGCGCCTCCATCTGGCCGAGTGACGCGAACGACGCGCTCTCCGGCGCGAAGTACCCCTTCACGCACAACGCGCCGGGCGCGTCCGACGGGTTGGCCTCGTACATGACGTCGAAGCGCACCTTCGACGCGATCGTGACGAGCTCCTCGGTCACCGTGGTGGACGCGACGCGCACGCCCGGGTACCTCGGGGCGAGCACGGCGTCGAGCCACGCGGGGGACAGGACCTCGTCGAGGTCGAGGGGGGCCGGGCTCACCACCGGGTCACCATCCGAGTCGTTCGCGGGCGATCGAGAACCCGAGGTTGGCCTCCCAATCGAGCGCGTTGGGCGAGCCCAGGATGAGCAACGTCCGGAACGACAGCAGGCCGATCTGGAAGCCGGTGAACACCTCGTACCAGGTGAGGTCGCCGGCTGTCCCGCCGGTGCGGTCCTCCCAGAACGCGATGGTCTCGGCGCGGTCGCCGAGGCCGTCGAGGCGCACGAGGTTGCGCGCGGTGCTGTGGAACTCGTCGAAGTAGCACCACCAGGCGAGGTCCATCCGGGTGCCGCTGAGGTTGGCCTGCTCCCAGTCCATCACGCCGACGAGGCGGAGGTCGTCGCCGAACATCATGTTGCCGATGCGGGCGTCGCCCCACGTGAGCCCGTTGGTCGCGTCGACGGGGACGTTCGCCGCGAGCCACTCGTACATCGCCCACACCGGGTCGGGGGTCCGGTCGTCGGTCGACCAGTCGATCGAGCGGTGCCAGTACTCGAGCTCCTGGTCGACCCCGCGGACGCCGAGCTCGGGCTGGTCGAGGAATCCGAACTCGTCGATCGGGACCCGCGCGATGCGGCACAGCTCCTCCATCGCCGACTCCCAGGCGCCGCGCCGCTGTGCGGGCGTGGCGTCGAAGAGGAAGCCCTCGACGTTGTAGCCGGGGAAGCTGACGGGGACGCGGCCGCGCAGCTGCGACATCACGAAGAAGGGCACGCCGATCACGTTCGCGTCTTCCTCGTAGAGCAGCGCCTCCGCGACCTTCACCCGGTCGGAGCGATGCAGCGCGTCGATCACCGTGAACTGCTTCTCGAAGTCGGGCTCGCGGAACAGCTGGACCTTGTCGGGGTGGGTCCGGGCCACGAGGCCGCGCTCCACTCGCGCGGCGCCGGCGGTCCAGGCCGCGTCGAACAGGACCGTGCCGCTCGAAGTCCCGGCGCCGTCGGGGATCCGCAAGCCGGTGACCTCGACGTCGGCGACCCCGAGACGACGCGCGAGGGTCTCGACGAGCGCGCGCCCGAGGTCATCGAGGTCGAGGCCCCGCTGCTCCGCGGCCTTGGTGTACACCTCGGGGTCCAAGCCCCCCGGTTCGCTCACCCCCATACCGCGGGGACTGCGGTCGGGCCGCGCTCGTACATGCCGATGATCGCGGGGGGCTCGGCGTCCGGGTCGAGCCGGAGGTTCGGCAATCGGTCGAGGAGCGCGTTGATCGCGGTCGTCATCTCCGCGCGCGCGACGTGCATGCCCACGCAGATGTGCGGTCCGTTCCCGAACGCGAGGTGCGTGCGCTGGGTGCGGGTGGGATCGAACTCGTCGGGTCGGTCCCAGCGGGCGGGGTCCCGGTTCGCGGCGCCGTAGCACTGGTGGGTCACCGCACCCACGGGCATCGTGACGCCGTGGACGGTCACCTCTTCCCAGAGGTACCGGGAGAACACCGGGTCGGTGGGCATCCAGCGCACGCCCTCCTCGACGACGGCCGCGAGCAGTGAGCGGTCGGCTCGTACCGCGTCCACGAGGTCGGGCCTATCGAGCATCGTCGCGAGCGTGGTGCCCATCTGCTTCCAGGTGGTGCCGGAGCCGGCGGCCATGAGCAGGAACGAGAACGAGAGGATCTCGGCGTCGGAGAGCACGTGGGTCTCGCCCCCCTCGGTGAGCTCGGCCTGCACGAGGACGCTGATGAGGTCGTCGCCCGGGTGCTCCCGACGGGCCACCACGATGGGGTGGACGATCTGCATGAACCGCTGGACGCTCTCGCCCTGCCCGCCCGAGGTGACCGCGGCGCGGATGTCGAGCGCGTCCTCGACCGAGACGCCGAAGCTGCCGCAGATGGTGAGGAGCGGGATCGCGGCGCAGAACTCGACGTTGAGGTCGGCGCGGCCGTTGGCCTCGATGGCGTCGACCAGCGCGCGCACGGTCGTCTCGATCCAGTTCTTGATCCACCACTGCGCTCGGGACGGGACGAACGACGGCTGCACCAGGGCGCGGTAGCGACGGTGGCGGTCGCCGTCCATGTACAGGATGCTGCTCTCGTGCAGTGCCCGCTCACCCTCGTCGGGGTCGGGCGGAGCCATCCGGAACACCTCGGGGTTGCGGATGATCGCGTCGCACGTCTCGAAGTCGAAGACGGAGAAGTGCGGCCGCTCCGGCTCGGGGAGGCCGTGGAAGAACTCCTCGCCCTGGAAGCCCACGAGTCGCCCGACCGTGCCGGGGTGCACCGGTCCGGTCTCGCGCAACCGGTGGAACGCCGGGTACGGGTCCTCCTCGAAGGCACCACCCATCTTGGTGTAGACGGCGCTGCGGAGGTCGAACAGCTCGCGGATGCGCGCGGGGTCGAGCGCGATGCCCTCGGCGGCCACGGTCAGACCCGCTCGAGCACGACGACGGGGATGACCCGGTCGGTGCGCTTCACGTACTCGTCGTAGTTCGGCCAGACCGACGTCGCGATGGCCCAGCAGCGATCGCGCTCGTCGCCCTCCACGGTGCGGGCGGTCGCGGTGTACTTGTCGCTCTTCACCTGCACCTCGACCGTGGGGTTCGCCGCGAGGTTGCGGTACCAGTACGGGTGCTCCGGCGCACCGCCCTTCGACGCCACCAGGACGCAGCGGTCGCCGTCGGGGCCGTAGATCAGCGCCACCGTGCGCGGGTCCCCCGACTTGTGGCCGGTGGTGGTGAGGAGCAGGCACGGCGCGCCGTTCCACTCGGAGCCGATCTCGCCGTCGGTCTCCTGGTACTTGGCGACGTGCTCGTCGCCGAACATCGTGAGGTCGGGCTTCACGTACTCGCTCATCGTCGTGGACTCCTTACTTGGCGACGTAGCCACCGTCGACGGGCAGCAGCACACCCGTGACGTTGACCGCGTCGTCGGACGCGAGGAACAGTGCCGCCGCGGCGCAGTCGTCGGCGGTGATGTAACGGCCGAGCGGCTGCAACGACGCCACCGACTCGAGGTACTGCTCGTCGCGGGGCGCGAAGGCTTCGTCGGGGCTGAACAGCGTGAAGTTGGTGAGGGGCATCGCGCCTGGGCAGATCGCGTTGACCCGGATGCCGAAGGGCGCGCACTCGATGGCCAGACCCTTGGTGATCTGGTTCACCGCGCCCTTCGTCGCGCCGTACACCACGCTGCCGAACCCGACCATCCCCGCGACCGAGCCGGTGTTCACGATCACGCCGCCGTCGCCCTGGGCCTTGAACTGCACGATCGCGTGCTTGCAGCCGTAGAAGACCCCGCCGAAGTTGATGTTCGTCAGACGGTGGAAGTCCTCCTCGGTGGAGTCCTCGAACGCCGCTCCCACCTTCATCCCGGTGACGCCCGCGTTGTTGAACATGACGTCGAGCCGCCCGTAGTGCGCGACCGCGGCCGCGACCGTCGCCTCCACGTCGGCCTCGACGGTGACGTCGCAGTGCTGGGCGATCGCGGTGCCGTCGGCCTCGTTCACGAGGCGCACGGTCTCGGCCGCCCAATCGTCCACCACGTCGGCGACGAGGACGCGCGCGCCCTCCTGGGCGAAGCGCAGCGCCGACGCGCGGCCCACGCCCGATCCCGCGCCCGTGATCACCACGGCCTTGTCCTGCAGCATCCCTCGGCTCACGCCACTACCTCCCCGAGCTTCAGCTCGATGATCCGGTCCCAGTTGTATCCCAGCTCGAGCAGCACCTCGTCGGTGTGCTGCCCGTGCTCGGGTGCCCGCCGCAACGCGGTGGGCTGCTCGTCGAACTGCACTGCTCCCGTCGGGAGCGAGAAGTGCACGTCGCCGTCGTCGATCGTTCCGATGTACCCGTTGGCGATCACCTGGCGGTCGTCGGCCATCTCGGTCACCGACTGGAACGGCTCCCACGGGAACCGCTCGTCCGCGAACGCGTCGCGCCACGCGTCGAGTGGGCGGCTCGCGAACACGGCCTCGAGCACCTCGATGCACTCGACCTTGTGCTCGGCCCGGACCCGGATGTCGGTGAACCGCGGGTCCTCGGCCAGCTCGGGTCGCCCGACGGCCCGACACAGGTCGGGCCAATAGCGGTCGGGCTGCAGGAAGCACAGCGAGAGGAACCGGCCGTCGCCGCACTTGTAGGTCGCGGTGAGCGGGTTGGGCGGAAGCACACGTTGGCCGGGCGCGGGGAGCCGGGCCTTCTGGAAGGTTCCCTGGAGGGCCGACATCACATCGGATGCCAGCATCCACATCGCCGTCGACAGGAGCGAGACGTCGACCACCGACCCCTCTCCGGTGCGCTCCCGGCGGAACAGCGCCGCCGCGATCCCGAACGCGAGCTGCACGGCACCGTTGCGGTCGCCGAGCGCGCCGCGCTGGCCGATCGGCTCGTCGAGCCCGATCGGGGTGAGGGTGTCGCCGAGGCCGCCCCGGGCCCAGAACGCGGTCGCGTCGTACGCGGGCTTGTCGGCGTCGGGTCCCCGGGCCCCGTATCCGTGGCCCCGCGCGTAGACGAGCGACGGGTTCACTGCCCGCAGCTCGTCGACGCCGAGGCCGAGGCGGTCGAGGCTCGACGGGAGCGAGTTGGTGAGGAACACGTCGGCGTTCGCGACCAGGGCCAGCAGGATCTCGCGACCCGCAGCCGACTTGAGGTCGAGGGCAACGCTGCGCTTTCCGCGGTTGGCCATCTCCCAGGAGACGTTCACCGTGCCGCTCGACGCGCCGATGCCCTGGGTGGCGAGGCCGCGGTAGCCGTCCCCGGTGACCGGGTGCTCGATCTTCACGACGTCGGCGCCCCAGTCGGCGAGGAGCGCGCCGGTGACCGGCACGAACACGAACTGCGCGACCTCGACGACGCGCACGCCGGCGAACATGTCCACGCTGGGGTCGGTGGGCTCGCTCACGCGGCGGGCGCCGGCGGCTCGGCCGGGGTGAAGCGGTAGAGCTTCTCGGCGTTGCCCCGCAGGATCTTGTGCTGCGTCTCGGCCGAGAGGCCCGCCTCGTCGAGGATCTTGCGGGCGACGCCGATGCAGTCGGGCCAGGTGGTGTCGCTGTGCGGGTAGTCGGTCTCGCACATCACGTTGTCCTCGCCGATGATGTCGAGCGACCGCAGGCCGGACGACTCCTCGATGAAGCAGCCGTAGATGTGGTTGCGGATCGTCTCGCGCACGTTGAGGTGGTCGAGGTCGGCCATCACCTGCTTGGTCTCGACCTCGTTGTTGTAGAAGCTCGCACCCATCGCCTTGGCCCAGTGGCGCTGCTTGTCGATCACCTGTTCGGCCCGCTCGATGAAGTACGGCATCCAGCCGATGTTCCCCTCGGAGAGCGCGATCTTCAGCCCGGGCATGCGCTCGAACATGTCGGAGAACAGCCACGCGAGCATCGTGCCCGCAGCCCGGATCGCGCCGAAGGTGAGGTTGGCGAGCCCGGGTGCGTCCGACGAGATCACCGGCATCGTCGACGACGAGCCGACGTGCATGGACACCACCATCTGGAGGTCCTGCGCGGCGGCCATGACCGGGTCCCAGTAGCGGTTCGGGTCGTGGATCGTCGGCAGGCCGAGCGGCTCGGGGTTCTCCGAGAACGCGAACGACGTCGCGCCCCTTGCGGCGCAGCGCTCCATCTCCTTGGCCGCCAGGTGCGGGTCCCACAGCGGGATGATGATGAGCGGGATGAAACGTCCCGGTGCCGCGCCGCACCACTCGTCGAGCATCCAGTCGTTGTAGGCCTGCACGCACAGGAGGGCGAGGTCCTTGTCCTTCGCCTCCCAGAACATCTGGCCGCAGAAGCGGGGGAGTGACGGGAAGCACAGCGACCCGAGGATGCCGGCACGGTCCATGTCGGCGACCCGTGCGACGGGGTCGTACGCGCCCGGGTGCATCTCGGAGTACGGCACCGGCATCGGCGAGAACTCCTCCTTTCGCTTGCCGATCGTCACCGAGAGCCCCGAGGTCGGCGTCCGCTTGTCCTCGTACACCCAGGTGTCGTCCGAGGTCATCCTCGGTGCGACGTCGTGGTACTTCGCGGGCAGCCGGTCGAGCCACACGTTCGGCGGTTCGATCACGTGGTCGTCGACCGAGACGAGCCAGTCGAGGTTGGGTTCGTTCGTGCTCATGGCGTCTCTTTCGGGTCAGGCGTGCACCGCATCGACGATGCGGGCGAGCTGGTCGAGCCGGGGCAGGAGGGTGTTGTCGTCGAGGGTCGCGGCGTCGGGCAGGATCACCTGGTCGGCGCCGGCATCGCGGTATCGACGAACCGCGTCGGCGTCGCTGGGATGGCGGAACGGGCACACGCTGACGCGGATCTCGGCGCAGGTCCGCCCGTGGTCCTCGAGCACCCGGTCGAGGACGGCGAGCCGGTCGGCGAACGTGGCGACGTCCACGCCGAAGACGTACCACCCCTGGCCGACCCGAGCCACCCGCTCGAGCGCGGCGTCGCTGTGGCCGCCGACGTGGATGGGCGGGTGGGGCCGCTGGACGGGCTTGGGGTAGGCCCGGCACGGCGCGAGGTCGATCCCGTCGCCGTGGTACTCGGAGACGGCGTCGGTCCAGAGCGTGCGCATCACCGCCAGGTTGCGGTCGGCGAGGCGACCCCGGTCCTCGCGGCGCAGGCCCAGCGCCGTGAACTCGCCCCGGATCCAGCCGACCCCGACGCCGAGGTCGAGCCGGCCACCCGAGAGGTGGTCGACCGAGGCGACCTCCTTGGCGGTGAACAGCGGCTGACGCTGGGACACGAGCGCGACGCCGGTGCCGAGCCGGATGCGAGAGGTGGTGGCCGCGAGGAAGGCGAGCGCGGTGAACGGATCGAGTGAGCCGTTCTCGCCGGCGGGAGTGGGAGCGGGGCCGCGGGTGGGAGAGGAAGCGGGGTCGAACGTCACCACGTGCTCGGGAACCCACAGCGACGCGAAGCCGCGCGCCTCTGCCGCGGGCCCGAGGGCGGCGAGCAGGTCGCGGGTCGCGGCCGGGGTGGCGGTGGGGGCGAACAGCCCGACGTCCATGGGGCTCCGGTGCCGCTAGTATTTCAGCGACCTTGGTGGGATGCTAGCGGGACGGTAGCGACCCCGCCGGGCCCGGGTCAACCGCGCGCCGGGGAGCATGGCCGCGGGGCGCGTCGGGCGCTACAGGTCGGGGAGGTCGTTGGGCAGGACGGCGCCGAGGGCGCCACCGTCCACCTCGAGCAGCTTCCCGGTGACCCACGCCGCCGCCGGCGACGACAGGTAGAGCACCGCCGCGGCGATGTCCTCGGGGGTGCCGTTGCGGCGCATGGGCGTGTTGCGCACCATCTCCGCTCGGGCGTCGGCTCCCTTCTCGTCGAGCCACCAGCGCAGCGCCTCGGTCTCGATCGCACCGGGGAGCACCGCGTTCACCCGCACGCGGGGCGCGAGGTCGCTGGCCATCACGCGGGTCATCTGTGCGAGCGCGGCCTTGGTGACGCTGTGCGTGAGCGATCCCCGGTTCGCGTTCGTCCCCGCGACCGAGCCGATGTTGACGACGGCGCCGCCGTCGCGGGCGAGCATGTTGGGGACCGCGAGGCGGACGAGCTCGAGCGGGGCCGACACGTTGAAGTGGAAGGACGCCTCGAGCTTCCGGCTCTCGGTGTCGAGCGTCGGCTGCGAGACCGAGCCGCCCGCGTTGTTGACCACGAGGTCGACACAGCCGAGCTCTTCCACGGTGCGCTCGACGAGCTCGGCGAGGAAGGCGAGGTCGTTCACATCGCCGGGGGCCACGACGGCGCGACGACCGTGGGCCCGGACGCGGTCGGCCACTTCGACGAGTGCCGACTCCGTGCGCGCGGTGAGCACGACGTCGGCGCCGGCTTCCGCGTACGCGGTGGCGATCGCCGCGCCGATGCCGCGGCCCGCGCCGGTGACGATCGCGACCCGGTCCGTGAGGAGGAACTGCTCGAGCATGGGCCGAACCTAATGGGGGTCGACCATCCAGGGCGTGGCCCGCCCGGGCCGCACTACGTTGACGCCATGGCGCTGACGGGAACGGGTGTGTGGTCGGGCGAGCTCCGCTTCGGGGACGCGGCGGAGGCGGCGGCCCTGGCCGCCGAGCTGGAGTCGATCGGGTACACGGCGGCGTGGATCCCCGACCTCGGCGGTGATCTCTTCGGTCCGTTCTCCAACTTGCTCGCCGCGACCTCGACGCTGACGATCGCCTCGGGGATCATGAACGTGTGGCACCACCCGCCCGCCGAGGTGGGCGAGTGGTGGGCCGGGCTCCCCGACGACCACCGCAGCCGGGTGATGCTCGGCATCGGCATCAGCCACGGCCCGCTCATCGGCGAGGACTACGGCCGCCCGCTCGCCACGATGGCCGAGTACCTCGACGGCCTCGACGCGGTCGGGATCCCGAAGGAGCAGCGCTGCATCGCCGCGCTGGGTCCCAAGATGCTCGAGCTCGCTCGCGACCGTACCAAGGGTTCGCACCCCTACCTCGTCCCGCCCGAGCACACCGCGTTCGCGCGCTCGGTGCTCGGCGACGGGGCGGGCCTGTACGTCGAGCAGGGCGTAGTGCTCGAGACCGACGCCGAGACGGCGCGCGAGATCGCTCGCAACGCCGTCGCGTTCTACCTGACCTTGCCCAACTACGTGAACAACTGGAAGCGGCTCGGGTACACCGAGGACGAGATCATGGGCTGCCACGACCGCTTCATCGACGAGGTCTTCGTCTGGGGCGACGTCGATGCGATCCACGAGCGGCTCGCCGCGCACCGCGCCGCGGGCGCCGACCACGTGTGCATCCAGGCGCTCACGGCGCCCGACGGTTCGGCCGCCGACACCTGGCGCGCGCTCAGGCCGTAGCCGTCCCGAGCATCACCGCGACGAATCGCACGGGCTCGTCGCCGATCACGAACCAGCGGTGGTCGGTGCCCCGCTGGAGCACGGCGTCGCCCGGGCCGAGCTCCACCGTGACCCCGCCGGGCAGGTCGAGGCCGAGGCGGCCCGACAGCACGACGTCGACGTCGACGGTGGGCGTCTGGTGCCACCCGGCGTCGGACCTCGGCCCGGGCGGCATCTCGACGCAGCGGAACGACGCGCCGCCGGGCGGGAGGTCGAGCGTCCACCCACCGGCGGGGTCGCCGCCCTGGGTCACCGAGGTGAGGGGACCGCCGGTGTGCCACACGTCGGAGAGCACGGTGCCGCCCGCCGCGAGGCCGACCGAGGTGGTGGTGTCCACGAAGCCGTCGCCCGCGGTGACCACGCGCCGGAGTCCCGCGCCGGGAGTGACGGTCAGGGCCGGGGGTGCGTCGGCCGCCGGGTTCGGGCGCAACATCGCGGCCAGATACGTGCACGGTCGGTCGCCGGCGACTCGCCAACGATGACGCGCGCCGCGCTGCACCACGACGTCGCCGGCGCGGACGACGGTCTCGGTGCCGTCGCCGAGCCCGAGCACGATCTCGCCGTCGAGCACGACCACGAAGTCGAGCGTGTCGGTGGCGTGGAGGCCGGGGGCCGAGGGGTCGTCACCCTCCACCGCGAGCCAGTCGTCGCTTGCGGGGAGCCGGATGATGCGGGCCGATGCACCGCCCGGGGGCGGCTCGAGCGGGAAGCCCGGCGCCGATCGCTCGTACGCGTCCTCCACGGTGGCGACCGGCCCTCCGAGCCACAGCAGCTCGGTGACGCCGACGCCGCCGGGGACGTCCACGGTCAGCGGCGCAGATCCGTCGGACACGATGCCGGCCGGCCCGGTCACCACCCGTCGCCCGAAGTCCATGGGTGCTCCCTCGCTCGTTTCGCGGTGTTCCGCCAGTCGTGATAGCACGTAGGCAACGCGTCGGCAGCCGAGGAGCACACCGTGGGAACCAACCAGCGCAGCCAGATCGTCATGAGCGACGCGGAGGTGGTGGCCTTCGTCGAGCAGAGCCGCATGGTGACGATGGCCACCAACGGTCCGGGCGGCTACCCGCACCTCGTCGCGATGTGGTACGGCGTGATCGACGGCAAGATCTACTTCGAGACGAAGATGAAGTCGCAGAAGGTGCAGAACCTCCTGCGCGATCCGAAGATCACCTGCATGATCGAGGCGGGCCTCACCTACGACCAGCTGCGGGGCGTGGCGATCGAGGGCAACGCGCAGATCATCGACGACACCGAGGACCCCGAGTACTGGGCCGCCGCCGTCAGCGTGTTCGAGCGCTACAACGGCCCGTACTCGGAGGAGATGAAGCCGTTCGTGGAGGTGATGATGAACAAGCGGGTCATCGTCCGCGTCGACCCGGTCCGGGTGCGCTCCTGGGACCACCGCAAGCTCGGAATGGACCCGATGCAGGTCAACGGCGCCACGGCCGAGTTCGTGGGCAACGAGGGCTGACCCTCAGCGGCTCGTCCAGCGCGGCGGCCGCTTCTCGAAGAACGCGGTGACGCCTTCGCGGGTGTCCTCGGCCTCGACGATCGTCTGCTCGGAGTGCTCGGTCAGCTCCCAGGCGCGCCGCTCGCGCTCGGCGTCGAGCTGGGTGAGGAACCACATCGTCTCGCGCACGGCGACCGGCCCGTTCTCGGAGATCCGCGCCGCGAGACGGATCGCGGCCGCGAGCGCGTGTCGGGCGCCCGGAAGAGCCCGCCGCAGATGGGGACGAGGCTACGGTGCACCTCGGGCAGACCGAAGGTCGCGGTCCGTGCCGCGACGACGAGGTCGCACGACAGGACCACCTCGAAGCCGCCGCCCAGCGCGGCGCCGATGCCTGCGGTGACGTCGGCGGCGATCGCGTTGCGCTTCGCCTCGCGGTTGATCTGCACGACGAGCACCCGCTCGTGCTGGGTGACGTCGACGGTCTCCGACATTGGCTCTCCCGGGTGCTGGGCGCGGGGTGACGGCGCGGGGTTCAGAGGGTGCCGACGACGACGTGCTTGACCTGCTGGAACGCGCGGATGCCCGGCACGCCCCGCTCGCGGCCGATGCCGCTGAGCTTGTAGCCGCCCATCGGCGTGAACGCGTTCGCGGCGCCGGTGTTGACCTGGACCGTGCCGGTGCGGATGCGGCCGACGAGGTCGAGCCCGAGGGCGAGGTCGCTCGTGTAGACGCCGGCCGAAAGGTCGTAGGGTGTGTCGTTGGTGATCGCCACGGCTTCGTCGAGGTCGCGGTAGCCCTGGACGGTGAGCACGGGCCCGAACACCTCGGTCTGGGCGAGCGGGTTCGCGTTGTCGTCGATGTCGACGACGGTGGCCGCGTAGTAGAAGCCGCGGTCGCGCTGCGCGGGCCGCGCGCCACCCGTCACGACCCGGCCGCCCGCGCCGACCCCGCTCGCGACGAGCCCTTCGATCCGCTCGCGCGACGCGGCCGACACCACCGGCCCGAGAGTGGTCGTCGCGTCCCGGGTGTCGCCGATCGTCAACCCGCCGACGGTCGCGGCCACCGCGTCGAGCACCGCGGCCTTGTGCGCTTCGGGCACGAGCATGCGGGTCTGGAGCGAGCAGCCCTGGCCGGCGTGGGCGAAGAACACGCCGAAGGCGCCCATCGCCGCAGCGCCGAGCCCGTCCTCGAGCGCGTCGGCCAGGTAGAGCTGCACGCTCTTGCCGCCGAGCTCGAGGATCTGGCGCTTCAACCCGGCGCCGGCCTGGGCGCCGATGCGCCGCCCGACCGCGCTCGATCCGGTGAAGGTCACGAGGTCGACGTCGGGATGGGTGGTGAGCAGCTCGGCGCCGGCCGGACCGAGCTCGGGGACGACGTTCAGCACCCCGGGCGGGATGCCCGCCTCGGCGGCCGCTTCCCCGAGGACGGTGGCCTCGAGCGGCGTGGCCGGGCTCGGCCGCAGGATCACCGTGCAGCCGGTGGCGAGGGCCGGCACCACCTTCCACATGTTGGTGGTGAAGGGGAAGTTCGACGGCGTGATCGCGCTGACCACGCCGACGGGCTCGTAGCGGCGGATCGAGAGCTTCACCTTGTTGCCCGCGACGTACTCCGTCAGCGGCAGCTCGTTGTGCTCCCACTCGGGCAGGGTGCGGGCGAGGCCCACCAGGTCGCGTGACGAGGCCAGGCCCATCCCCACCTGCATCATCTGGGTGAAGCCGAGCGGGCAGCCGGCCTCCGCGATCACCGTCTCGGTGAGGACGTCGCGGCGGGCCTCGATCGCGTCGGCGAAGCGCAGCAGTGCGTCGCACCGCTCGTCGACGGTCATCCGGGGCCAGGGGCCGGTGTCGAACGCGCGGCGGGCCGCGGCGATCGCGTCGGCGACCTACTCGGGCGACGCGCCCTGCACCGTGGCGACGGTCTCCTCGGTGCCGGGGTCGGTGATGGTGAACCGCTCGCCCGCCCCCGTCACGAAGACGCCGTCGACGAAGGGGGAACGCGATGCGACGATCTCG
>Ga0302321_100001085_pt1 | contig 23322 bp, 18 predicted proteins | sample Fen_T0_1_FD_202505 | JGI IMG/M metagenome (GOLD analysis project Ga0302321, IMG submission 202505) | Peat permafrost microbial communities from Stordalen Mire near Abisko, Sweden - Fen_T0_1 | ecosystem: Environmental > Terrestrial > Soil > Wetlands > Permafrost | place: Sweden: Abisko...
CCAAGGTCCAAAAGGGCACGAATTTTGCTACGAGCCGGGTAGTGGACGAGATGGCAAACCCAGTTGTGCAGGCGGCATCGCAGACGGTTGATAGCGGTGCGCCGGTGCGGACACCGACTCCGCACGCGTTGCGTGGGGTTTTCAAACACTTGCTGGAAGAGCACGGAGAAGCGTTCGCCTTGGTCAAGCAACTCGGCATGCGCCCGGATCAGCGAGTGCAATCGGAACTGACGCGAGGGGCGGGCGTGAAGCCCTTGTCACACGAGCTTGGTGAAATGGCCGAGGCCTGTGCAGCTTTGAGCGAGATAGTCCAAACGCAGGTGCTCTCAGTCGGCGACGATGCGGACCCGAGCGACCTAGCGGACGCCCTGGCAGCGCTCGATGCGATCAACCCCGGCAGTCCGGAATCGGGGCCCGTCTTCCTGCTCGTGAGCGAACTGGTCGAGGCGCACATCAACCAGAACGACCCTGCTCCGAATTCGGACGAGGAAAGCTGCCTCCAGGCCGCCAGTTGAGCTAAGGGCCCGGGAAAGGCCAAGTCGATCGCCTTCGCGGCCGATGCATCCCGGCTTTCCCGGGTGGCTTCGTTGCTCCTCAGTTAGATACCAGCAGTATGCGCCTTCGTCGCGCCTCGCCATCCGGGCGCCTCGACCGCGATCATCGACCGGCTTAGCCATTCCCGGGCCCTAAATGGGCAGAGTCAGACTGGCGCTACCCGCAATCTGGCCCGATCCACCGGCTACTTGCAGTGCAGCGTGGGACGATAGAAAAAGTACGTTGCCGTATAGTCGACGCGCGCGGTCGCGCCGACTCGGGCGAGGTCACAGCCGCTGCTTGGGGCCAGGCCGCCGACGGTATCGAGCCGCTGAATGTAGCTCACGTCGTCCATTTGGCCCTTGCCGTCGTGCACTGTGGCTTCGAGCAAGAGCTCCGGGATTGCGTCGGCGTGCACGGTGAAATCCGCGAGCTTCTTGGCTATGACCTTGCTGTGATCGCTCGCCGTCTCCCAGGTGGGTCCGGCATAGTGCTTGACGACCAAGTGGCCGCGACGATCGAAAAGCTTTGCCTCGGGAGCCTGGAAGGTCCAGGCATAGCCAGTGCTCGCTGCTTGGCAGGTGTAGATCTGTACGCCGATCGCATCGTAGTAAAAGGCCAGGCGGTTGCCTTCGGGCACTGCCAAGTCAGTGCTCGGTAGCGGCGGAAAGGACTCCAATCGCTGGCTCCGTGCGCTGACGGACTCCGCGTCTGGCGCGCCTGTGGCGTCAGCGCCGCCGTCCGCCGCGGAGCAAGCGAAGAGAAGACTCGTAACAACAAGCGAGAGCAAACTATGAACCTTGAACATACAATTCTCCTAAGACCTGTCCTGTGGGACATGTCAGTCATTGGGCCCCGATAGAACGGGTCCCCTTCGGCGCATCGTGTCGCGACGGGTTGTCGAACGCTCCCTGCGCCGCCCAGCACTACGGCCCGCGTCGCCAAGCGTTTCGCTGGCCAATTCCGGCCCGCCAATCAATGCGAGTCCGCTAGTGAGGAGCTCGTGTCTGTCAGTGGTTCAACGGGCCTGCTTTTCGACTATTTCCCGAGTGTGGCGAAACCGCCCGGAAGCGCATGCGTATCGTTTGGAGGGATGGCCACGATTGTCGGGAAATTCGAGCGCGGTTTCGGGGTGAGTGCCGCCCCGCCGTCCGAGCGACTTCCTCGCGCCGCGGCCAACAGCGAAAGTGAGCGGGCGAACGCCGCGATGGAGCGCTACGCGCGCGGGGATGAATCCGCGTTCGCGAGTGTCTATGACTCGGTGGCGCCGCGCGTCCACGCCTACCTGATTCGCCAGACTCGCGATCGCGTGATCGCCGATGATCTCTTGCAGCAAACCTTACTCCAAATGCACCGCAAACGCGGCACTTACGCGGCGGGGCTGCCGGTGCTGCCCTGGGCCTTCGCCATCGCGCGTCGGCTTTACATCGACGAATGTCGCCGACGCAAGACGGACGCCTTGTGGAGCGCTCGGGACGTGGCAGAAGATGATCGTCGAGCATGTGCCTTGCCCGACGATGAAGTCGCCACTCGCCAAGTCGCGCGGCTGGTCGCCGCAGAGCTCCGTCGCATGCCCAGCAACCAGCGAGTTGCGTTCGAGCTGCTCAAGATCGAAGGCCTTTCGCACCAGGAGGCCGCGCAGCTGCTGGGCACGACCGTCAGTGCGGTCAAACTCCGCGCGTTCCGCGCCTATTCTGCGATTCGCTCGGTGCTCGGCTATCCGCTCGATCAATCGCCCTTGGTCAAGCAGCCCCGCGAAGCGTGAGCAACGCGATGGCGGAGCCGCAAATATCCAAGTCGAAACCCTCGACCTCGGAACGCAGCATGGGCATGGCTGCGGCGCAGCTGCGCACCCACGTGCTCGACCTCAGCGCGCGTGAGCCATCCCCCACACGTGCTCAGCTCTCCCGGAAACGCCGCCTCGTGCAGTGTCTTGTGATGCTCGTGCCGCTGCTCGTATTCATTGCCTGGGGCGGAATTCGCGCGTCGCCGCGGCCTGACCGGCTCGTGCTGCAGAGCGCGTTGGGTTCCGCGGTGTTGGCCGCTGCCTCGGCAATCGTGGGCATTGGCCGCGGGCGATCCATGTTGGGGCGGCCACGGTCTTGGCTGGTCACGCAAGTCCTGCTCACGCCGGTACTGCTGGCTGGGTGGCGTGTGCTAAGCAGCGCTCGCTACCCGAGCATGATGGTAGAGTGGATCGATCGGCCTGGCCTCCGCTGCTTCATGCTGACCGTGATTTTGGCGCTCGCCCCTTTGCTGGGCGTGCTTTGGCTGCGACACGGCAGCGATCCGCTGCATCCGCGCCTGACCGCTGCCGCTTTAGGCGCCGCGGTGGGCGCTGGGGCTTGGGTGCTCGTCGATCTATGGTGCCCGGTGGGCTATGTCCCGCATTTGTTGCTCGGCCACGTGCTACCGCTGCTGCTCTTGATCGGGCTTTGCGCGCTGCTCGGCAGGCGGGTGATCGGCGTGGGGAGGCGTGCCGCGCCTCTGTCCGCGCGCTGAGTCTGCCCCGGCGTTTTCACCCGCGCGCCCTGGCGCCGGGCAGCTCGGGCCAGGCTCCGCAGCTCGGGCCAGGCTCCGCAGCTCGGGTCAGGGCGACACATGATGCGCGTTGGCTTCAGCGCATGGTCGGCTTGGGCGCCGCAGCCCGCGGGTCTTGTTGAGGCTTCCTGGGCTCCCGGACCGACAGGACGCGCCGCACGGTCTCTGCGTCGGTAGTTTTGGGATTCGGTTTTGGTTGAGCGCTGGCTGCTTGGGTGGACATTTCTGGGTCCCCTTCTGGGTTTAATTGTAGCCGAGAAACCTAGTCACGATACATAGATGACGCAATAAGGAAACATTCCTGCAATGTTCGGGCCGGCGCAGTCGAACGCGGGATCGGGTGGATATCAAGGTCGGCACGAGGAACCGGCGACGCGGTCCGCAATCCGGGCAAGGCGATCGGACGCCGTCGGCGCACGCCCGGAGCACGGTCGCTAGCCCGGAAGGTGTTCGATCTCCGGCCGTGATTCGAAGAACTTGTTGTTGCTGGCCGAATTGTAACGACGATAGTCGATCGCCCACGGGATGATCTGGCTCTGGTGGTCCTTATACTTGACGGTCAAGGCCATGGGCGTGACCGAGCGGTAGCTGCTGTCAGGGGGAATGTCCTTGTTGTCCTCACCACCGGCCGAGAACAGAGTGATCAATAGCTGATTCGCGTCATCGTACACGCGGCGGAAGCCTTCATTCACCTTCTCATGGCCGCGCACCATGGTGTGACAACCGACGCGTTGCAGGAACGCCTGACTCTGTAGTCGGCCGAATGGAAAGCGCGAGGACTGCTCCTGCAGCGCCGCGGGGATCACGTCTGCCGAGCTCGGATCACTCCACATCATCTGGAAGCGAATGTCCCAATCATTGAGGCTCGACAGATCTTTGTATCTTTCTTTCAGCAGCAAATCGCGCGCGATCCCGCCATGGACGAACAAGAGGCGCTCGAAGAACAGCATATTCGGCAATGCGTCGAACAGCTGCATGTAGTGTGCGAACACCTCTTGCGATAGGTGCGGCTTGAGTGTGTTCATCGCTTCACTCGGGCGCACGGCGCCGAGCACGCGCCCCTGGTGTTCAATGTAATACTCGTGGTTGCCCCGCAGCAAGTACACGTGGTCAGGTGCGCGCAGAAAGAGCTGCATCGCCGAGCGAAGCACTCCTTGGTAGCTGAACATCCCGCGATCGATGTAGTCGCCGAGCAAGACCAGCTTGGGCTCCGGGTTGTGCTCCGGATCGGCCACGAACTTGTTCACTTTGGCGAAAAAGTCCGACTGCATCAGCACGGCCTTCAGGCAACTATAGCAACCGTGCAAATCGCCTACGACGATCAGCTCGTACTCACGGCCTGCTTGCGGAGAGAGCACGTGTACATGCCCATCGAGGAAGGGTTCGCTGCCCTGGAACTCCGCGACGTTGCGCTTACCTGCGAGCCTGCCAGCTCCCGCAGCGCGTTGCTCGTCCAGCTGAGCTATCACGCGGTCGATGAGCTTGCGATCGGATTCGATCTGCTGTCCGAGGCGGGTCGGGTCGCTGGTGTAGTGATATTCGAACTGTTGAAAAAATGGATGATTCTCCAGGCTCGGCACCAGCTTTTCGTTTTTTCCGACGGCGCTGGTTCGAAGGTTGTCTTCGTCCTCGATCAGCTCGACGCCCAAATCGGCCTCGAGCAAAGCGGCGAGTTCGCCCCGGAACTTGAGCTCCGCCGGGTGGACTTGTCCATCGGCATGAATCAGCTCGTCGATCGTGCTCATCAGCTGCTCCTGGTTTGCCACGTCGAAGCCCTTGAAGATCTCGAAACAGCGCAGCTTGAGCTTCCCATGCACGAAGGTATCTTGCGCCTCTCCCTCGGCCACGGCCTCCGTGAACAGGTCTTTGACTTGTCGGTTGATACCCTCGAAGACCTCGTGAAAGTGATTGGTGAACTTGGTCACCAGTTCACCGCGTAGTTTCGGGTCTGACTCTGGCACGGCGTCGTAAACGCGGTGTTCGATCAGCTTTCGCACGTAATTTCGGACGAATTCTTTCTCCGCGGCGTCGAAATCCCCATCGATGTATCCAAACGTGGTCAGGTAGAAAATGACCGCGCGCATTTGCTTGTCGGCGGTCGGCCCGTCCTGGCTGAACTTCAACATGATCCAAAAACGATACGGCCCCTACCCGGAGGGATCCAGCGCAATGGGGACATGCCTTGGATTTCCTGGTCCGCGGGAGGTATGAGCGCTTCGATTCTTTGCCAAACCAGTTACCGATCCACTCCCCCTGAGCGTCTCGGCGTTCTCTTGCCGACACTGCTCTGATCGCGCTGGGCGCACCCTGACGATGTAGGCGAAGTCCTACCGCGGTCAACGCTAACGAAAATCAGCGTCGTGACATCGTACTGAAAATCGGGCGCCCAGCGCGAGTGGCTTGTTTCGGCTCGACGCTGCGTGCTGCGCGTTCGGCCTTCGGCAATGGCTCGGTTCCCGCCGTTAGTTCGATAAGCCTGGTTTGCACAGCCAATCGGCCAAGGGACGGTCGTTCGCAAATGTGTGCGACTTGTCCGCCCGGGCAGCGTCTATCGAGCAAGAGGGAAGAACGATGACTGACCACCAGGCAATCCACTTCGATCCCGTTGTCGATTCGGCGAACGCCGCCAATCCTCGGCCGGACGCACGCTCGAGTTCGGATGAACCCGCTGGAAATACACTGGCGATGTTTCGACTCTTGGCGGCAGAACGCGATGCCGCGCTCAGCCAAAGCTTCGACTTGTCACGCCTCTGGCTCGAGCTTTGCCGCGGGAGTTGGCGCTTTCGCGACTCGTTCCACACCGACAACCGATATATCGCGCTGATTGAAGAGCCAAGCGTTCGGTTTCCGCAGCCTCTCAAGGCTTGCAAGCTGGGTGTGTTGAAGCGGGTGCTCTTGGGGGAAGCACCCAAGGCGGTCGCGATCGACTTGCGGATGGGTCTGTCTTCTGTGGCGGCTGCGATTCAAGACTGCTTGCTGAGCATGGGGATCCCCGGTCGGCTATCCCAGGCCTCGGTCCTGTTGACGATGGCAGCCTGCGCAGCACACCAACCACAGCGTTCGCCCACCCTCGGCCGGCTGAGCCGAGTGGAGGTGAACGGCGAGGCTTATTGGTCGGTGAGCGTCGTGCGGCCGGATCTCAGCTTTCCCGTGCCCCTCTCGCATGCAGAAGCCGCCGTCGTGCGAGAACTAGTGGCTGGTCGTAGCCATGCTCAGATCTCCAACTTGCGCGCGACATCGCCCCGCACGGTTGCCAATCAATTGGCAACCGTCTTTCGCAAACTCGGTGTTTCGGGGCGCGGTGCGGTCGTTCACCGGCTGATCCAGCATAGCCTGAGTCACCACTGAGAAATCAGAGGCGGGGCTTCAGCTAAGGGCCCGCCCGCGCATGGCTAAGTCGGTCGAAGATCGCGGTCGAGGCGCCCGGATGGCGAGGCGCGACGAAGGCGCATGCTGCGAACCGTTCCCCACCCCCATCCCCACCAGCCGATCCCGCAGCCCCACTCCTCCTCTCGATCCCAGGCCCCTTCACCAATCAAGACTGGCTCGCGGGGGGGGCCCCGGCGCTCGGAAGCGGGCCCCTGCTCGTGGCGTTCCCGGCTAGGCTTGTCGCTCACAGCCCCGTTCGCGCACGGGGCGGGGCCACGGGTTTCGCCTGCAGGCTGCCGTGCGCTAATCGCGAAGGTGTTGCCTGCTCGACGGGTAGCGCCGAGCCCACGGCCGGAGGTTGAGCCGCTGGCGAAGCAGTCGGCATCGCTTCAGGATCGCGAAAAACGGTCGCTGCCGCACGGCTGGCGCGCAGCACCGCTTTGCTGCTCGAGCTTTGGTTCGACGGAATGGCCGCAGCCACGTACGCGGCGATGGCGCCGATCACCGCCGCGATCGTCAACGGAACGAGCGTTCGTCTTTGGAACGAGCTTTGTGCGCGGGTCTCGAGTACGTCGAGCGCGGCGAGCACCTCGCTGGCGGTCCGAAAGCGGTCCTTCGGCGAGCGGCGCAGACAGCCGAGGACAATTGCGTCGAGGTCATTCGGTACCAGCGGGTTCTTGCTGCTCGGCGCGGCTGCGGGCCCTTGAAGGCGCGCCAGCGCGGCCTGCACCTGCGACGAGGCCGACTCGAACGGCAGCTCACCGGTGAGCATCTCGAACCAGACGACGCCAAATGAATAGATGTCACTGGCGGTCGAATGAGGTTTGTCTTGCAGTTGCTCGGGTGCAATGTAGCCGAACGTTCCGAGCAAGTTATGGTTACTGGTGCTTTGGTTCCAGGGGCCCTCGTCTAGCGCGCGTGCGAGCCCGAAATCCAAGATCGTTGCTGCGCAGGTGCCGCCTGCCTCGTCGCGAAGCATGACGTTGTCGCTCTTGAAATCGCGGTGCAGGACACCTGCCTCGTGAGCCGCGCTCAGTCCACGCAGGAGCTGCCGTCCGAGCACACGCGCCTTGTCGACGGGCAACGCGCCGGTTAACCGCACGCGTTGTCCAAGGGTCTCGCCGTCTACGAATTCCATGGTCAGAAACGAGATCTGCGCGCCGGTCTCGGGTATGACGTGCGTGCCGAAGTCGTAAATCCGGCAGACATTGGGGTGACTGACGCGACGTGCGAGTTGGACCTCGGCCTTGAGTCGTCGTACCGCGCTCGGGTTGTCGCATGCGGTCGACGTGACTGTCTTCAGCGCGACCCGTTGCTGCAAGTCACGGTCGAATGCCTCGTACACTTCACCCATACCGCCGCGCGCGATGAAGTGGCGAATCAAGTAGCGATGTCCGACCAAGGTCCCCGGCTGAAAGGTCGTATGCCAGCTCAGTCCTTCACTCTCGAGGAATGGCGCGGTTGCAGCGGTTGCCAGCGCGTGAGCCGCCTCACTCAGCAGGCGCTGGCAGACCTCGCACTGATCGAAATGCAAGTGAGCCTCGAGATTGCGCGAGGATTTCAGCGTGCCGTTCGCGAAGGCAAGCACCTCGTCGTCGCTCAAGCACTCCGCGGCAGCGCCGTCCCCGCTCGCGTCGAGCTTGGCCAAGATTTCCAAAGCTGCCATGAAGTTCTACGCACCCAGCCTTCGGGCGTCGTCGGCAGAGAGTCGCTCCGAGCTACGAGTTAGGCTCAGTTCGAGTTCGTTGCCCATCATGCTGGCCAGGCTCTTGAATTCACTGACGGTCAGGTTGGCGCGTTTCACGCACAACTCTTGCCGCACTTCGTCGTAGATCCGAGTGCGGGTGCGATCCAGCCAGCGCGCGGCCGTGGCGCGATGGACGTTGTACGCCCGTCCAATTTCGTCGATGCTGCACTGACCGGCGACATGCATGCGGAGCACGTTGCGCTCTTGCCTGGATAATCCGGACACGGCATCGCGCAGCGCTTGCTGAAAAGCTTGCCCGAAGCGCGCCTTGAGTAGGGCTGCCTCCGGGCTGCCTCCAGGCGCGGCGAGCTGATCCGTCAGCTCGATGTGACGCACGGCAAATCGGTTTCTCGCTCGATGGCGATCCAATGCCACGCGCGTCGCCGCCACGCGAACCCAGGCTTTGAGCGGGCCGCGTCCCGAGTACAGCCTGACCTTGGCTTCAGCACCCAGCAGCAAACGATCCCAAACCTCCTGCAGCGTCTCCTGCACGAAATCGGCGCTGCGATCGATGCGCGCGATGGCTGCCTTCGCCACTCCGGAGCCTTCGCTCTCGAACAATCGCAGCGCCTCTGGTTGAGCTTCGGCACAGGCGCAGCACAAATAGAGATCCGCGGCTTCAGGCAGCGGCGCTGCCACGTCCGAAGGCTCGAGCACCCGACTGCAGTGTCCGAAGAACACGTCGAAGCCGAGCTTCACGAGTGGCCACTTGCGCTGGCCTTCGAGAAACATCTGTCGTACAGCGTCTTCGCTGCTCATTGATCCTCGATCCAATGTTACCCGAAAGTCGTCCGGGATCGGCGATTCCAACTCTCAGCCTCAGACAATCGCACGGATGGCGTAGCGGATCTGCCACTTTCTAAAACGGCCCTCCTCCGAAAGCGTTTCCGGCCATTTCGACGCTCAGCGTTGCGCCTACAAATCAGGGGTTTGAGCGGACCTGTTAGTCAAATGTTTACAGGCTGCGGAGCTCGGGCGCGGAGGCGCCCAAAAAGCAGCTTTGGGCGAACGTGGTCTGGCAGCACACCGGAGGATTCCCGGAAAAAGTGGGGTCGTGCTCCGCTCTTTCGGCGGCTTCAGGCCGGTCGCGAGACCGCCGGCCTCGTCCGTGGTAGGCGTCGCAGCGAAATGAGTAACCCCGACAACTACGCCGTGATCAAGTCTTCCGCAAAAGAGAGCGGGCCCACTGGAGCCGGCACCCGCCTTCACATCCGCAAGCGAGGCGCGTCGAACTGGGCATTGCCAGTGCCGGAGGCATCATTCGATAGTGGCGATCTGACCTGGGAGGAAAGCCTCGCCAACACCGTGAAGCGCTCTGGAGAATCGGTGGTATTTTCCGCCAAAGATCTCGAGCGTCTGCGTGCCGAAGCCAACCGAATCTTGCACCCGATCGTGAAGAACAGCCGCATGACCGACTGAGCGGGCCTCGTGGACGTTGGTCGCGTTCGAATGACGCGACTAGCGTCTCCAGCGGCCAAACTCAGAGTCGGCGCGCGGCCGTACTGGCAGTGGCGCGCGCTGAGGACTGGCTGTCTGCTTTACGCGCCCCGGGCGAAGCTTCGGGCGCGGCGGTGCTCTCGCGCTCGACGAGCAACATCGGAAACTCCGCAGTGATGCCTGGATCGAGCGTCGGATCTTCGATGCGATCCAGCAAACCGCGGCAGGCCGCGGCACCCAAACGATGCATCGGCTGGGCAACCGTGGTCAGTGTCGGCCAGCAACGTTCGCCCTCCTCGATGCCATCGAAACCAGACACCGACACGTCCTCTGGGACGCGAACCCCCGCACGCAACATCTCGCAAATGAACACGATGGCCATACTGTCGTTGCCGAGCACAACCGCGCTGGCACGCCTGGCGGGAGGGCGCTTGAGGTAATCCAATGCCGCCGCCTTGCCTGCCCCAGGCATGTACGAGCTCTGAAAAGACACGTCTTCCGGCCTTAGAGTTGCTCCCTTCACGCTGGCCACGGCTTCCTGCAGGCCGCGTAGGCGATCGATCGAGTCGATCGAATCCTTCGGACCTCCGACGAAGCTAAGTCGGCGGTGGCCCTGAGCCAGCAAGTGTGTCCCGAGCGCTTTTCCGGCGTCGAAATTTCTGCAGCGTACGGTGAAGCCGACGTCGGCGGCTCGATCCGGACAGATCAGCGTGATCGGCACGCCTGCAGCGGCCGCCGCCTCGAGCAACGGCAGCTCTCGCTTCGTGGAGCGGACCATGATGAACCCGTCGACGCGTCGTTCGTCGATCCAAGCAGCAATCGTGCGTGAGTCGTACGGACCTTCACCGGGCTTCCAGCTACCGAGCATCAAGCCGACGTGGCTCTTGGCGAGCTCTTCCTCGATTCCGCCCAAGAGGCCCATGAACCACGCGTCGTGGATGGACTCCACGGCCACACCGATGCAGCCCTTTCTGCCATAGCGCAAGCTGCGCGCGGTGGACGAGGGAGCGTAACCCATCTCTTTGATCACGCGCTCGACGCGAGCGCGCACGGCCGGGCTCGCGTAGCCGCCGTTGATTACCCGCGACACGGTCATCGGCGCGACGTTGGCTTTGGCTGCGACGGTCGTGATCGTCGCCGTGTCGCCTTTGCCTTGTCGGGTTCTCATCACGAACACGATACCGTGTCTAGTGTGGTGCGCGCCAGCTCCCAGCGGGCAGTTCGTCCGATATTCTGATAACGATAACGGAGCGAGTCGAACGCGCTGCCCGCACGCTGGCGGAGGGCGATGGCAGGGCCCCGGGGCCTCTCCGGCCGGCCGCGCCTGAAGAGCGGGCCTCGATTTGGCTAGCTGACTGCTGGTCAAGCGACTGCGCAGGAAAGGCGGGCTTGCGCTGCAGTCGCGGTGTAGTACTCCAGCCCAACGCGCCGGATCGACCGACCCGGACGAAAGCCAGCTGATCGAGCCGCGTATGATAACGCTATCACAGCACCCTCCGACCTGCTAAAGTGACGCTGCTGATTTAGATTGGCGAAAAAGAGAACAGGTAAAATCATGGCTGAAATTTTTCAAGGCGTTGCTCCAATCCGTTTCGAAGGCAAGAGCAGCACGAACCCCCTTTCGTTCAAGTACTACGACAAGGACCAAGTCGTGCTCGGCAAGACCATGGCCGAGCAACTGCGCTGCGCCGTCTGCTATTGGCATACCTTCGCCTGGCCCGGGAGCGACGTGTTCGGCGCGGGCACGTTCGATCGGCCCTGGTTCAAGGGCGGCGACCCGATCGAGGCGGCTGAGCTGAAGCTCAAGGCTGCGTTCGAGTTCTTCGAGAAGCTCGGCGCGCCTTTCTACACCTTCCACGATCGCGACATGGCCCCAGAGGGTGCCACCCTTCGTGAGAGTCACGCAAATTTGGACCGCTTGGTCGCCAGCGCGCAGCGCGAGATGGCACGCACCGGCGTGAAGCTCTTGTGGGGCACCGCGAACTTGTTCAGTCATCCGCGCTACATGAGCGGCGCTGCTACCAATCCCGATCCGGAAATCTTCACCTACGCCGCCGCGCAGGTGCGAAAAGCGCTTGATGTGACGCTTGCTCTCAAAGGCGAGAATTACGTGCTGTGGGGCGGCCGTGAAGGTTACGAGACGCTGCTCAATACCGATATGAAACGCGAGTGCGATCAGCTCGGTCGCTTCTTGTCGCTGGTCGCCGAGCACAAGCACAAGATCGGCTTCAAAGGCGCGCTCTTGCTCGAGCCTAAGCCCAAAGAGCCGACCAAGCACCAGTATGATTTCGATTGTGCCACCGTGTACGCCTTCTTGCAGCGCTACGGCCTGGACAAGGAATACAAGGTCAACATCGAAGCCAACCACGCCATCTTGTCTGGCCACAGCTTCCAGCATGAAGTGGCCTACGCGCTCGCCAATGGCTTCTTCGGCAGCATCGACATGAACCGTGGTGATTCGCTGCTCGGTTGGGATACCGACCAGTTCCCGAACGACATCGCCGAAATCGGGCTCGTGCTGTACACGCTGCTGAAGGGCGGTGGGCTCGGCACGGGTGGCATGAATTTCGACGCCAAGCTGCGCCGCCAAAGCATGGACCCGGAAGATCTGTTCCATGCGCACATTGGCGGCATGGATACGCTCGCGCGTGGCCTGCTCGTAGCCGAGCGCGCGATCAACGACGGCAAACTCGAGCGCTTGCTCGAGCAGCGCTACGCCGGTTGGAACACCGGCTTGGGTGAGCGCATCACCACCGGCAAGGCGAGTCTGGCTGACCTCTCCGACCACGCGCTCTCCGCCGGCCTCGATCCCAAGGCGCGTTCCGGGCGCCAAGAGATGCTCGAGAACCTGTTCAACGAATATCTCTGAGGCGGTCGCGGGCCTGCCGCGCGGCCAGCGGTGGCAGCCGAAAGCGCGTTCGACGTCGTAGACATCGGACGCGCTGACGCGTGGTGCACAGGCGAGCGAGCGCTTGAATGGGGAGAGGGGGCGAACGACGCGCTTCGGAACACCCAAACGGGGGAAGATCACGATTTCTGAAGCGGCTCAGCCCGGCCAATCGCATTGGCGGCGCGCACGAGATCGCGGCGGCAGTGCTCTATCTAGAATCTGCGTCGTTCGTCTCGGGCGAAATCCTGCACGTCGATGGCGGTGCGCATGCCGGGAAGTGGTCTCGATGCCCGGCATGCTAGTGATAGCTGCGGTTACACGAGGAGACTTGCCATGATCGAAACCTTGATGGCGCTGAACGTGGTCGATGCGGATCTGTATGCGAAATACCGCGCGGCGATGAGCCCTTTGCTCGAAGCGCATGGCGGCAGCTTCGGTCTCGATCTGTGGGTGGCGGAAGTGCTGCGCGCACCCGGGGACAAACCGTTCAATCGGCTCTTTACGATCATCTTCCCGTCGCCCGAGCGGCGCGAAGCGTTCTTCTCGAACCCTGAATACCTCGCTGTGCGAAAGGCCCTGTTCGAGCCGAGCGTCTCGGCGGTGACGGAACTCGGTCGGCTGGCTCGATCCTGAGCAAGCGCGGCGCCCGCCAGATCAGCGTGAACACGCTCGCACCCGGAGCCATCGAAACGGATTTCGGTGGCGGCGCCGTGCGCGACGATAGCCAGCTGAACAAGCTGGTTGCCTCGGGCATCGCGCTGGGCCGCGTTGGGCTTCCGGACGACATCGGCGGTGCCGTCGCCATGCTGCTCTCCCCAGAAAGCGGTTGGATCAACGGCCAACGCAGCGAGGTTTCTGGCGGGCAGATGTTATGAGTCAGATCGCGTCGAACTCGATCGAGTAGCCGAGCGTGGAAGTGACCGATGGGCCGTTGAAGTAAAAGCCGCCATCGACAGGCATGGTCGCGGCTTGGTCTGGAGCTGCGGACAGGGCCACATGGCCCGGGCCGGCGGGGACGCCGTGCGTCGGGTCCCAGCCAAGCCAACCGAGCTCGGGGACGAATACTTCCGGCCAGGCGTGCAGATGGCGATTGCCGTCGGGCGATGCTTCTTGGCCTTGATAGCCGCTCACGAAGCGCCCCGCGACGCCCATGCTCCGACACACAGCCAGGTAGAGCACGGTCAAATCTCGACACGCCCCGCGGCCCGTCGCCAGTGTTTGCGCGGGGGTTTGGGCGGAGCCATCGACGCGGATCTGGCGGTCGATGGTCGAATAGAGGGTCGTGCACAGGCGTTCGAAGAAGGCGAGTGGAGCGCCGCTGATCTCCAACGCGAGCCTTTGCGCCAGCGCCGCCACTTCAGCGCTCCCGTCAGGTTGCCGAAAAATCGCGAGCGAATCGAAGCCGGGCGATGTCCAGGGCAGCGCTGGCAGGCCAAGGCCGTAACCATGAAATGAGCGGGCGAGGGTCTGCACTTCGACGCGGCTCTCGATCCTCAGCTCGTCGGCGGAGTCGGCGCCAAAGGTGAGGCGCGTGCAAGTGTTGCCGAATGCATCACTGAAGTCGATCACCTCGATTGGAGTGGGCGTGATTTGCAGGTTGCGCGCGAGCGTACGAACGCCCTCGGGTCGCGGACTCAAGCGCAGCACGTGCGGAGCGAACACGACGGGCGTGCTATAACGATAGGTCGTTTCGTGCCGGATCGCCCAGCGGAAGGCCGCGTTTGCGTCGAGGAGGGTCATGCGCTCTGACTCGAGCAGAACACGGATTTCTGGGTGATTGCCAACGCGCGACGAGCTCGCCACTCTTTCAATGGCGGTCCTTCAGCAGCTCAACGTGCGCACGCCAGTCTGGTTGGGCTACCTCGTGCAGCGCCCCGAAAGCCACTCACTGCATCAGGCGCGAGGCCTCCACGCGGACGACTACGGCAACTTTGCACTCTGGGACATGGTCTTCGGCACTTTTCGAAATCCCGCGCCGTTCATGATCGACCGCCCCGTCGCTGCTCATTGCCCGATTCCAGCATCCCGGACGAACCGCGCCGCGACCCGCCGCTGGAGGCGGGTCGCTTGCTTGCTTGCTTGCTAAGGTCAGGTCGCGAACTGGGCGCGGTTCACTTCGGGACCACCACCGGCGGCTCTTCGCCGATCGGCACCAAACACGAAGACAGATCGAAGAACATGAATTCAAGGGCCGCTTCTTGCGGTGTAAGCGGGTGCATCGTGCAGCCCGACGGCACAGTGCCGCCTTTCAACATCATGCCTCCGCCCATCATCCCCATACCCGGGCCGCCGCCGGCGCCCGCCGCGCCCGCCGTCGTGTCCGGGTAATCCGCATCCGCGGGGACCCCTGAAACGCTCTTGCCCGGGCCACCGCTCACGTGCAATGCGCTGTAAACGACGCGGCCGCAGACTTTGTCTCCCGCGGCCCCGACCGGGGTATCGGCAGAGAAGTATTGGGGCGCTGAGGGGGCGCCCGTGACACTTGGCGCTAGGTGGATCCACTCGGTAGAAGGTGCGAGCAAGGCGACAACGTTGTTACGAGCGTACTTGACCGGCAATTGATTGTTGGTCAGCGCGCCGACCAACCCCAACCATTTGGCTAGCGCCGAACCTTCTGGAAATGCGGCACCCGAGCCGAGAGTGGTGTCGATGTCAGCTGGGTAGGTCTGGTCGTCATTTTCGTTGCCGCGGATGGTGCCCCCGCCGGTGGTCCACGTCGCCAGGTTGTTCGCGCCCGTGGCGAACGGACCGGTATTGAACCAAGCGTATTGGTAGTGGGAAGCAAACACGCGCCCGCCAATATTGGCGTAGTTCATCATGATTTGCTGAGCCGGCGCGCCGACCCGCGTACCCGTCGAGCCGCCGGTGGTCTCGTGGCCCTCGCATGAAAGCACTACGACGTCGTGCTCGTTCAGGTGTGCCTGGGTATCCCAGAGGGCCTTGTTCGAATCGACGGCGCCCTGAGCTGGAGTCGCGCCGTTCGACCCGCTATAGATGTGGATGTGCCCGCCAGTGGCCGAGCCCGCGACGTACTCACTGGCGGATACGCCGATCCGCAGCGGCAGGCATTCGAATGAATCATAGCCGCCAGTCGAAATCGCGATGTTGGGCAACGAGCCCTCGCTGGAATTGGCCGGCAGGCGCAGATTGGGGATGACGTTCTGCTGGTTTGCGACGACATTGACGTTGTCGTATTGGCGGCGCCACTTTCCGGTTTGGACGACCAGACTGACCGGCCCACTCGGAGCGCAGGGGATCTCGAAATGCCCACTGGCGTCGGTCGGGGCGCCGATCGCTAGCACCTTCGCCGGCAGCAGCTGCGCGCAGCCGCAGGAAACGGGGATCTTGGCCAAGTCCGGTAGCGGCGAGCTCGGATCGAGCACGAACACCGAGATGTTGTACAAGGGGTTCTTGCCCGCGGGATCGTAGACGATGCCACTGATCGTGGTCGTGTTGCCGGGAGTGCATAGATTGGTGCCCGCGGCCGGCGGCGCGCCACCAGTTGGCGTGAAGATATCGGTGCTGCCACCCTTTCCCTGGTAGGTCGTGCCCGTGCCGCCAGACCCGGAGCCCGGCGGACTCGGCAGCGCGCCCGAGCCCGCGGCGCCGACGGTGCTCGGGTTGTCTTTGGAACTCCCACAGGCAATTGAGCCGACTAACGCGAGGCCAATGCACAAAGACAATGGGATGGTTTTCATTTCGAATTTCCTGCGCTCGATTTGGGTTCGACACCGCGGCGTGGCTGGTCTGCCCACGCACGGGTGCCTTCGGCCGAGCAATGTCGTCGACGGCGCGTCAGACCTTACGATCTCGAGTGGTCCGATTCAATGCCTAGTGGGCCGTATCGATTCGGAATATTGCAATGCTCTCTGCGGGATCGCTCGTCCTGCCGAAATCTCGTGCGTGGGTGGATTTCAACGTGGTGCCGCTTAGATCGGACGAGTGCAAACGCTCGCCGATCGCATGCCGCGCAAACGGGTCAAATAGTTCTAAGCGCATGTGGAGGGGGGGCGTCGCTGTCCCCCCTCCACGGTCCACGGTCCACGGTCCACGGTCCACGGTCCACGGTCCACGGTCCACGGTCCACGGTCCACGGTCCACGCTCCACGCTCCACGCTCCACGCTCCACGCGCGCGCGCAAGGCGCAGGCATGCCGGCCCGATCGGGCTTCGCCGTCGGCGTACTGGCCATTCGACGAATGACGAATGGTGAGGACGCCAGATATGCCGCCACGCGCGAGGTGCAGTACCCTGCGGACGAGCCTCCAGGCAGCAATGCTTCGAAGCGTGCCTCTCGGACTCGGCAGCTGAGCCGCCACGCTTAATCAAAGGTCCGCGCTGGGTCGAAGCGGGTGACGCGAAGTCTGACCCAAACGAGCCGTCTGCCGTCCGATGTCTCGAGTTGACCGGACATGCATCGGTAGTGGTGCCAGCTCGCGCTTGCACCCGCGCCCAGAGAAGTGTCACCGGATAGTCATCGATCGCGATGTTTCTTCCCTCAAATGTTGCCGTGCGGCTGGCCAGTCTTTGTTACGAAACCGGGCACACGGCGCGCCTTTCGCGCGCAGGAGATCGCTTCAAATGCGTACAAATTTGCCTCATTCTTTGACTCACGCTCTGGCTCTAATCGGGCTCGTTACTCTGCTGCCTCATTGCGGCAGCGATGACGACACCCCGACTCCCGCGAACGCGGGCGCGGCCGGCGCCACGAGCGGTGCTGGCGCGGGTGGCGGCGGCCATGCTGGCAGCTCCGGACATGGCGGCGGCGCAAGCGCTGGCCGGGCCGGTGCGGGCGAGGCGGGTGAGGCGGGCGCGGGTGAGGCGGGCGCGGGTGAGGCGGGCGCAGCCGGCACCGCAGAGATAGGCGGCGGCCCTTCGGGAGGGATCGGCGGCGGCGCCGGCACGAGCGGTACGGCCGGAAAGGGCGGCACTGCAGGCACGGGCGGGATCGCTGTCGGCACGGGCGGGCTAGGCGGCGGCTCCGGCGCGGGCGGGCTGGGCGGGATCGCCGGCACGGGCGGGATCGCCGGCACGGGCGGGATCGCCGGCACGGGCGGCGGCGCGACCGCCGGCGCGCCTGGCACATACGTGGCAGGCGATTTTCATAATCACACCACCTGCTCGGACGGCGCGATCTCGATGCAGAAGTTGGTCGGCAAGGCGACTGGCAAGACCGATGGCACGTTCGGTCTCGACTGGTTTGTACAGGCCGGGCACGGTGGCAACGGCTTCCGCAACTGCACGCTGGTCGAAGATGCGACGCTGGGCACGCCAGCCTATCCGTTCACCGAGGGCAAGGGGCCGACCACCAGCTGGGAGACCTCCGGCGTAACACCGAAGGGTGACGTATCGGGCAGCACTCCGAGCCGGAACATGTGGCGCTGGGAGTCGATTCAGGAGTTTCAGTATCCGCTGATCGAGTACCTGAACGCGTACAAGAACTTGCCGCTGTTTCTGGGCATCGAATCCGTGGGTCCGGGTCACGAGCACATCTCGATGTCGGTCATCACTGGGCAGGTGCCGAAGTCCATCGACACCGCTACACTGCCGAGCGCGCCGGGTTACACCCCCTCCGGCAATGCCAACGCGCTGGCCAAGTGGGAATACTGCTTCGATCGCGCTGACACGGACACTAGCCGCGGTGTCGACAACGCCTTCGATTGCTCGGTGCCCGGCAGCGCCAACGATGCCGACCCGAACTGGAGCGCGATCGGGCACAAGCTGGTCCCCGCCAGCGGCCCTGGCGTGGGCACACGCGGTCACGCCAAAACCATCGAATCATTGCTTTGGATGGCGGCATTCCACCCCGATACTAGCTACTACGTGCCTGCGCACCTCGAACGCGCGGGTCAGTTCAATCCGGACGGGAACAACGGGTTCAACATCGAACACTTGCGTGATCAGAACAACGCAGCACCGAAGACCGCATTCGGCATGGAGACCCAGCCCGGCCATGGCGCCTCGTCTAACCGCGGCGAATATCAGGTCCTGCGCAACGACTTTGGCGGCACCGTGGGCAAGATCGATAGCGTGGGTGGCACCACCTACGGTGGAACGGGCGTTTACGGCGCACAGATCGGTGGCGTGTGGGACGCGCTCCTGGGCGAGGGCCGGAATTTCTGGTTCTTCGCGAGCTCCGACTGGCACAACCGCGGCAGCTTCGGCCCCGACGACCGCCGTTCGACGCAGGACTTCTACCCTGGGGAATACCAGCGCAACTACACGATGGTGAAGAACGGTACCGACAAGCTACGCCCGCAGACGATTGTCGACGGCTTGCGAAGCGGCAACAACTTCGCCACCGGCGGGCAGATCATCGACCGCTTGTCGTTCATCGCCTGCGTCGGCAAGAGCGACGAGGTCGTGGGCAATCTGGCAGCAACGGCGGCAATGAACAAAACAACCGTGTCCGTCGCGGGCTGCGCAACGATGGGCGAGAAGCTGGTCGTACCGAACGGCGCCGAGGTCGTGATCGGTGTTGCGGTTCGAGATCCGGCCGGCGCGAACAACTCGCCGTACACCTTCGATAACCCGTCGCTCCTCCAGATCGGCAAGAACCAGCCCATCAACCAGCCGGTGCTGGACCATATCGACCTAATCCAGGGTCTGGTGTCCGGCTACAGAATCCCGGGTAGCGCGAGCTACGCTGGTGAATGGCCGCGTAACACCAACTGGCTCAAGGCGGATGGCACGACGGCGGATTTGTCGGTGGTGCCCGATGCGGCAAAGAACACCTCGAGCGCCATTCTGAAGACGTTCAACGGTGCCGGTTCGACCGCGTGGAAAGCGGTCGCAGCTGCCGACAGCAGCACCTTCCTCTCGATGACCTTCCACACGGCTGGGGCCACCGCGTCGCAGTACTTCCGTCTGCGTGGCACCAACATGCCGCCGGCAGTACCGTCCGAGACGGACGCCAGCGGTAATCCGCTCTCGGACGTTTACACCAACGCCGGGGACCCGACGCGGTTGCGCATTCCGTGCACTGCCGTTGCCACGACGCCTACGGAAACCGACGGCTGCCCGACTCACCTCGCGTTGGCGACCGCTCCTAGCCCGATCGCAGGTCAGAAAGCCGTCTCCTACGACATCGCCGCCTGGTCGGATCTCTGGTTTTACAGCAATCCGATCTACATCGAGGTCACGGGTTCGACAATCGTCGCTGGCGTGAAGTAAGGGCAGTGGGCGCGCCCGAGGGAAAAGCCGACCTCGGGCGCGCGGCCTCGTTGCACTCTGGGGCCGCGCGCGCTTTCATCGGCTGATGCCGAACGCCCCGCCTGAGTTGTCGAGTGTCGCGCCTATCCCCCCCTTGATGTACGGGACCGCGTGGAAAGAAGAGCGCACCGCGACGCTCACGCAGCTGGCACTTCAAGCAGGATTTCGCGGCATCGATACTGCGAATCAACGCAAGCACTACTTCGAAGCCGGCGTCGGTGCGGCGTTGAAGGACGTGCTAGGAAGCGGTGAACTCTCGCGTTCGGAACTCTTCCTCCAATCGAAGTTCACGTTCCTCGAGGGGCAGGACGAGCGCCTGCCGTACGATCGCGCTGCCGCCATCGGCCAACAGGTCGCGCAGTCGTTCGAGAGCTCGCTCGTGCACCTGGGCACCGACTACCTCGACTCATACGTTTTACACGGTCCGTCTTCGCGCCGCGGCCTACAATCGGCAGACTGGCAGGCCTGGCGCGCGATGGAGGCGTTGGCACAGGCCGGTAAGGTTCGCTTTCTCGGCATCAGCAACGTGTCGATCGAGCAACTGCAGGAGCTCTTGGCCAAGGCCGCGGTTCAACCAAAGTTCGTGCAGAACCGCTGCTACGCAAAAACCGGCTGGGACCGCGCGGTGCGAACTTTGTGCAGCGCGCGGGGTAGCGTCTATCAAGGATTTTCGCTGCTCACGGCCAATCGCGCCGAGCTCGCCGGACCCACGGCCCAGCGCCTTGCACTTCGCACCGGGCGCCCGATCGCTCAGGTCGTATTTCGCTTTTGCCAGCTGCTTGGCATCTTGCCGCTGACCGGGACCTCCCAGTTCGAGCATATGCGCTTGGACTTGGCGGCGTCCGAGCTCGAGCTTTCGACGGCCGACCTGTCGACGCTGGAAAATCTGCACACCGACTGAGCCGAGCCCGCAGCTTTTTTTGAAGGCTTGCGCGTAACAAGTCGACATCTGAGCGCAAAAAAGGCGCAATATTTGGCCCGGATCCTCGGCGCGTTGTCGCCCGTGTCCAGTCCGCTAAGCTACCGCCCGCTTACTTAGTGGCTGCTGATCCCTGAATCTTCGAAAAACATGCCTTTCATTTCCAAAGCGACGCGCCGCAGTCTTTTCTTTGTTGGGTCGATCGGACGCGGGGCCCTTGCCCTCATTGGCTTGCTCCTGCTGCCTGGGTGTTCGCAGAACTATCTAACCGATGGCGTGATCAACATCACGACGGGCCAAGAGCCAGACGCTTGGACCGTGGAACCAGCGGCCAAATCCGTACGGGTCGACCTAGTCCAAAGCACGCGTACCAATGTGGCCAATGTCGCCGCGCCGGTGAACGAGATCTCGATTGGAACGGGCGGCCCGCACAACGTGAGCGCTAGTTTCGATGCCACTGGCTTCGACGTCAGTGGTAATGTGGTGATGAAAGGTTCGACCGTTTCGCTCGACATCGTCGGCTTTTCGGAAGCCAAGGTCCCGCTTTTCATGGGACGCGTTGGAGGCTTCTCACGCGCACCCGGGGATCTGGTCTTCCCGCACCACCACCCGCAGGCGACCATCCTGTACGACAAGTACCTGCTGATCTCCGGCGGGGACGAGGCGCAGGCGAATTTCGACATTTACGACATGCTGCGTTGGGTGGCCGCGCCGCAGCAAAAGCCGTTGCCGAAGGTCCCTGAGAGCTGGGCCGTCGCGGGGAACATGCTCTTGCTCATCGATCACGCGGGTGGCACCTGGCTGGACATGTCGACGTACGCTACGAGTGACGTGGCTCCACCGAACGGCCTCGACTTCGCCGACCTGGTCGGAGGAGAGACGATTGGCCGACCGGGTGACCCTCAGTACATCGTTGGTGCCACGCGTACGACGGACAAGCCAACGAATGTAGTCGTCCGCGTCGACGTAGACGCCACGCTCCACCTATTGAAGCTCAGCACAGCCCGGCTCGGCGCTGCCGCCGCCGTCGTCAATGGACAACTGTTGGTCGTCGGCGGAGCGGACTCCGGTACAGGCGCGGAAGTCTCGACAGCCGACGGCACTGACTTCACTGCGCTCCCGTTTCCTGCGGACGCGCGCAGCGGTGCGGCGCTGGTCGCTGCAGACGCAACCACCGCGGTGCTGGCCGGCGGGCGCGACCCAAAAACGGACGAGATTTCCGGATTTCGGACCATGGATCTAAACTGCGCAAGCGACTGCAGCCAGATCGAGATCGCGGATTTTGCGTTCGATCACCCGCGCTTGTTCTCGGTTCGTGAAGGCCAGTTGTTGGCGGTCGGCGAGCAGCCGAAGACCGGGGAAACCCATGCGTTCACCTTCGACACCGGCATCGGCCATGCGCTCAATGAGGTTCCCCTGCGGGTCCCTCGTGCCGGTGCGTTGGCGTTCATGTCGGCGAACGGTCAAGTGTGCGTGCTCGGCGGGGACGTGTTGGCCGACCAAAAAACCAACGCCCCGAGTGTGGAGTTTTTCTTTCCGTCGCCGTGAGTGCGCTCAGCGGGCGCTGGAGGGCGCGCTCGCGGCACTGCCCCGCACGTCGTGCATCGCACGCAGCCAACGCCATGCGCTGAACGCGCCGGCGAGCAGCGTGCTCCAGGTGACCACGAGCAGCAGCAGCGGCCAGTACCTGCGGCAGGTGATCCGGACGCGCGAACCCACGCCTGTCGCGACTGCGACGAACGCGTCGGCCGACGCAGGTTTCGGACGCCTGGAGGTCCCCGCGGCTGCAGCCGCCTGCAGCCGCCCTGAAGCCTCTGGCGCGGTCGCTGCCCCGAGCGCCTCCGCAGCGCCGTTCGCGAGCTCGGGACAAGCCTGCAGCAGAGCTTTTTGCATGGCCCGCGCATTGGGCCAACGCGCTCCTCGCTGGAACGAAAGTGCGCGATCGACCACGTGCGCAAGCGCTTTTGGAATGTTTGGGGCGACGGTTCGCAGCGCTGGCGCAGCCCTGGTCGCGGCGATGATCACGGCGCTCCGCCCCGCGACACCCTCGTGCACGAGGCGTCGGCTGAGGAGTTGAAACATCGTAGCGCCCACCGCCCAAATATCGGTGAGCGCATCGATCTCGTCGACTCGCCCAGCGGCTTGCTCGGGTGCCATGAACTCGGGCGTACCCACCGCGGACCCGTCCTGTGTGATTACGCTGACGCCCAGGCGTTCGCCGACGCGCGCGACGCCGAAATCGAGCAGCTTGACACTCCCGTCGCGCGTCACGAAAATATTGCCGGGCTTTACGTCCCGGTGCACCACGCCGCGTTCGTGAGCCGCTGCCAGCACGTCGAGTACCCTCGAGGCAATCATACCCACGACCACGATCGGCAGCATGCGCCCTTCTCGCAGCGGAGTAGTCAAGGAGTAGCCGTCCAGTAGCTCCATGACCAAGAACACGGTCCCATCAGCGTCCAGGCCATCGTCCAAGATAGCGACTGCGTCGGGGTGACGAACCCGATTGGCGGCGTAGCCCTCCGATTCGAAGCGCCTACGAGCAACTCGATTGCCGACCAGTTCCGGATGCAACACCTTGATCGCTACGTGGCGCCCGTTGCGATGCACCGCTTCGTACACCGACGCGCTACCACCTACGCCAATCTCGCGCACGATCGTCCAACGGTCACCG
>Ga0302321_100001086_pt1 | contig 23319 bp, 16 predicted proteins | sample Fen_T0_1_FD_202505 | JGI IMG/M metagenome (GOLD analysis project Ga0302321, IMG submission 202505) | Peat permafrost microbial communities from Stordalen Mire near Abisko, Sweden - Fen_T0_1 | ecosystem: Environmental > Terrestrial > Soil > Wetlands > Permafrost | place: Sweden: Abisko...
CCGAGCAGGCGCATGGCGTAGGCCAGCTGGGCCTCCCCTCCCCGCCTCTTCCAGTCACCCGGCTTCCCCATCGAGACGCCCGGAACCCGCGGCGGCAGTCGGCCCTGCGCGGCCAGGTCGCAGTGGATGTTGCTCCAGCCCTCCGCGGGTCGGGCCACGGCCGGATCGCTGCACGCGTCGTAAAGCTGGTCGATCGAGAGCTGGACGAGCGCTCGGAAGTTACCCAGGTCGCGCGGGGCGCAGGCCTCCTCGGCATTGCCCTCGCCGTCGTAGATGGCGCGCATGCAGGCGAACGGCTCCCAGCTCACCGGCTCCCAGTCCGGGACCGCCCGCCGGCGCTCGGGGAAGTCGACCGCCGTCCCGAGGTGCTCCAGCTCGCGCCGCGCGTCGTACATGCCCAGGTAGAAGTCGAAGGCGCGGAAGTCGGTCTCGAAGAAGCCCAGGAAGGCGAAGAGGGGGGCGCTGGCCGCCGGGAAGTGACGGCGGGTGACGATGAGCTGGTCGGCGATGTCCGGCGACTCCTCCAGGAGCACCCGCAGCTCCTTGGAGCGCGCGGTCTCGACGAACGCGCCGAGGATGGTCTGGAGCTCGCTCAGGAGCGACGCGTGCTCGGCGCTCGACTTGGGCGCCGGCGGCGAGGGGTAGTCGGCCAGGCTGGGATCGACGAAGGCGAAGCGGACGCCGGCCGGGACCTCGCGCCCGCTCGGGTCCGGGAGGTCGCGCCAGGTGAGGCCGCCGTCCCGCCCCTGTCGCAGCCCTCGGCGGGCCAGGGTGACCGCCAGTCGAAGCGGGCTGTTGTCGAACACGCCGCCGTCGATGTACCGGCCCGGCTCCGCCTTCGACGCTGGGCAGATCCCCGGGGCCGAAAGGCTCCCGGCGGTGCAGGTGCGCAGGGTCTGGGGCTGGAAGGCGACCGGGAAGGACATGGAGGCGAAGAGCAGATCGCGCAGCTCGGAGAAGGGGATCTCACCGTCCTCGCCGGTGACCAGCAGCGGTTCGGGGTGCGCGTCCGTGCCGATGGCGTAGTTGGTGGCGCGCGGCGGCCGGCCCGGCCCTCGCCCCTGGATGCGGACCGCGAACTTCTCCTCCATCTGAGGCAGCTCCAGCCTGCCCTGCGCGGCCCGCAGGGTGCGCGGCTCCATGCGCGTGGTCGAGACCCCGAGGACGATGTCGCAGGATGGGTCGATGCCGCGCCTCCAGGCGTCCTGGAGCGGCGCGGCCACCTGCGCCAGCCACTCCTTGGAGAAGACGCCCAGCGGCGTGGTGGCCTCCGGGACGTAGAGCCGGTCGAAGCCCACCGGCACCCAGGTTCGCCAGAAGAGCGAGGTGGTCGGCGAAGGCGGGATCGAGCCGCACGCGGTCAGGAGGGCCAGGAGCGCGTTGATGCTCCCGGCCGAGGCCCCGGTGAGGAGTCGGAACTCGACGTCGCGGCTGTCGTGCAGGGCGGCCAGCGAGTAGTAGAGGGCGCCGGCCTCGTATGCGCCGAGCGAGACCCCTCCGCTCACCGTCAAGGAGATGGCCGCGCGCGCAGGCTTCGGCAGCGGCGCGGCGCGCGCGCTCCCTCCCAGCACGACCCCCACCGCTGCGACCACCACCCCCGACGAACGGCGCATCCCGACCTCCCGGCGGCGATTCTCGCCGAGCTGCCCCGCGATCGCCAGCCAACGCCTCCCGGTCCGGCGGCGCTCGGCGCCGGCATCAGGCGGGCCGGAACCACTCTGGCTCGGCCCGGAGCGCGGTCCCACCGGAGTGCATGCCGGCAAAGAGCGGCTCCTCGAAGAAGTGGTACGGGTGCACCCGCTCCGGCCGGGAGACCTCCTCCAGGCGTTGCGCCACGTCCTCCGGCAGGACCAGGTCCGCCGCGGCGAGGTTGGCCTCGAGCTGGTCGAGCCGGGTCGCGCCCACGATGAGCGCCGACACCCCCGGCCGCCGCAGCGTCCACGCGAGCGCCACCTGCGCCGGTGGCTTGCCCAGCGCGCGCGCCGCCTCCACCAGCGCGTCGACGATGCTCCAGTTCCGCTCCGTGAACAGCTTGGTGAACGCCGGGTTGCCGGACGCGACGAGCGCCTCGAGCCGTCCCGCGCCCCGCGGCGCGTTGCCGGTCCGCGTGTACTTGCCGGTGAGGATCCCCGATCCGAGTGGGCTCCAGGCCACCAACCCCGCCCCCAGGTGAAGCGCCGCCGGCAGGTGCTCGCGCTCCACGTTCCGCTCCACCAGCGAGTACTCCAGCTGGAGCCCGATGATCCGGGGGAGCCCCTCCTGCTCGGCCAGGGTCTGCGCGCGAGCGAAGTACCAGGCCGGAACGTCCGAGAGCCCGACGTAGCGCACCTTGCCTGCGCGGACCAGCTCCGAGAGCGCGGCCATCACCTCCTCCACCGGCGTCATCCCGTCCCAGGCGTGGAGCCAGAGCAGATCGACGTAGTCGGTCTGAAGTCGCCGCAGGGAGCCTTCCAGCGCGCGGTAGATGTTCTTGCGCCCGTTGCCGCCGCTGTTGGGGTCGCCCGGCGTCGAGCCGAGCGAGAACTTGGTGGCCAGGACCGCCCGGTCGCGGCCGCCCGCGGAGTGGAAGTACTCGCCGATGAGCTTCTCGCTCGTTCCCTGGGTGTACCCGTCCGCGGTGTCGATGAAGTTGCCGCCGGCTGCCAGATAGTGGGCCAGGAGCTGGTGCGCGGTCTCGCGGGGGCTTCCCCACCCCCACTCTGTCCCGAAGGTCATGGTCCCGAGGGCCAGCGGGCTCACTCGAAGTCCGGAGCGGCCCAGGAGGTGGTAGCGGGGCAAAGAAGCGGCGTCGGTCATCTGGTCTCCTTCCAATCAGTCGAGGCGTTCACGTGGAGACAGGAGTTTGCTCGGCGAACCCTCCTCGCGAAACGTGAAAAATGGAGATGGCCTGTGTAGAGTCCCTCAACAATGGCTTCGCACCTCCCGCTTCAGGCCCTCCAGGTCTTCATGGCGGTGGCCCACAAGCGCAGCTTCACCCTCGGCGCCCGCGAGCTCGGCGTCACCACCTCCGCCGCGAGCCAGTCGGTCCGCCAGCTCGAGTCCTTCCTGGGACAGCCGGTCCTGACCCGGACCACGCGCAGCGTGGCGCTCACCGAGGCCGGACGGACGCTGATGGCCGGAGCGGGGCCGGCGCTGGAGCGGCTCTCGGACGCCGTCAGCCAGACCCGCGCGAGCGCCGGGGAACTGGCCGGCCAGCTCCGCCTCTCGGTGCCGGGGATCGCGGTGCCGCTGGTGATCGACGCGGTGCTGCCGCGCTTCCTCTCCCTCCATCCGCGCGTGACGGTGGAGGTGAACGTCGACGACCGGCTCATCGACGTGGTCGGCAGTGGCTACGACGCCGGGATCCGCTTCGGCGAGGCGATCCAGCGCGACATGGTCCGGATCCGGCTCACCGGACCGCAGCGCTTCCTGGTGGTGGGATCGCCGGCCTACCTGGCGCGCCGCGGGACGCCCAGACGGCCGGAGGAGCTGCTCGGCCACGACTGCCTCAACTACCGCTCTGCCAGCACCGACTCCCTCTACCTCTGGGACCTGGAACAGGGCCGCCGCCGCTGGAGGCTCCCAGTGCGCGGACCGGTGGTGACGAACGACCTGCAGCTCATGATCCGGCTCGCCGCGGCCGGCCACGGACTGGCCTACGTCTTCGAGCCGGCGGCCGCCGGGCTGATCGCGCGGGGCGAGCTGGTGCCCGTCCTGCTGCCCTTCACCCCGGCCGGCTCCGAGCTGGCGCTCTACTTCCCGGTGCACGCGCGCCTCTCGCCGGCGCTGCGCGCCTTCGCGGAGACCGCCCGAGCCGCGCTCTCCCCACGCGCCGCGGGCCGCGCCCTCCGTCCGTGACTTGAAACCGGCCGGCAGCGGCGCCAAGATTCTGGTACTCCAGGAGATAACCGATGCCCGTCAGCCCGATCCCCGCCGGCTACCCGACGCTCGTCCCCTCGTGCGCCGTTCGCGACTCTGAACGGGCGGTCAAGGCCTACCAGGACGTGTTCGGTGCCCGGCTGCGGCTCCGGCTCGACTACCCTGACGGCAAGATCGCCCACTGTGAGCTCGCCTTCGGCGACTCGGTCATGATGATGGGCGAGGCCACCAACGGGGTCGAGCCGCACGGCGTCCGACTGGCGATCTACGTGACCGACTGCGACGCGGCCTGTGAACAGGCCCGCCGGACTGGTTTCACGGTCCTGTCACCGCCCGAGAATCAGTTCTACGGCGATCGAAGCGCGCGCGTGAGCGACCCCTTCGGGAACTTCTGGTTCATCCAGACCCACATCGAGGACGTCTCCCCCGCCGAGATGAAGCGCCGAATGGCTGCGATGCCGGCTTCTTAGGCGACGCAGCCGGGTGGATTGACACCCGGAGCTCCCACGGCACCGCTATCAGGCGGAGCGAGCCTCTGTACCAAGAGGAGGGGACACGATGGCCGGGTCCCTCCTTCGTGGTACAATGGCGACGTACTCCCACACTGAGAGGCAGTGAGTGATGGACGCTCCCAACGACCGCGTCGGTGGACCTTCCTCCGTTGCCAGGCCCCAGGCCAGCATCCTGCGGACCAACGGCCGACAACGGCGCCGCTTTCGAGTCAGCTTGGCGGGCGCCTCGACCTGTTTCACCGTCGACGTGAGCGCCGGCGGGTTCTGCGTGGAGGCGATGCGGGTCATGATCCCAGGCACCAGCGTGACCGGAACCATCGAGGCCGACGGCAAGACCTTCCCGTTCTCGGGCAGTGTTGCCTGGACGAAGGCCTCCGAGCCGCGGCTCGGCCTGCGCGGCCGGATGGGAGTTCGCTTCGCGTCGATCGCGGAGGACTTCCGGACCGCGGTCGGCCCGCGGTAGCCCCCCAGTGATTCGCCGATTCGTCGCGCCGGGCGCGTCCTAGCCGAACAGGACGGCGCGCATCGAGAGCGAGGCCATGTCGAAGCCGGTGATGGGCATCTGCAGGGGATCGCCCGCATCCGCGGCGCCAGCCACGTAGAGGAGCGGCAGGAAGTGATCGGGGGTGGGGTGCGCCATGCGCCCGGCCTCGGTCTCCAGGGCGCCGACCAGGTACCGAGTGTCGTGCTGGGTCAACGCGCGGGCCACGTCTTCGTCGAAGGCGTGCGCCCAGGCGGGCGTCTCCCGATCCCCGCTCCTCGCCGCGGAGAAGGCGTGGCGCAGGTTGTGGGTGACGTTACCGCTCCCCATGATCAGCACGCCCTCGTCGCGCAGCGGCGCCAGCGACCGGCCCAGGTCGAACAGCTTCTGGGGCGGCAGGCCGGCATCCACGCTGAGCTGAACCACCGGCACGTCGGCGGCCGGCCGGAGATGGACGAGCACGCTCCAGGTCCCGTGATCGAGCCCCCAGTCGTTGGCGACCGAGGCGGCCACCGAGGCGCGCCCCTCGCCGACGAGCCGGACCACCTGCTGTGCCAGGGCGGGATCGCCCGGCGCCGGGTAGCGCACGTCGTAGAGCGCCTGCGGGAACCCGCCGAAGTCGTGGATCGTCTCGGGGTGCGTGTCTCCAGTGGTGAATGTCCCCCGGACCCACCAGTGGGCCGAGATCGAGAGGATGGCCCGCGGGGTGGGGAGCCGCGTTGCCAGCGCGCGAATGGCCCGGCTCCAGACGTTGTCCTCGATGGCGTTCATGGGCGAGCCGTGCCCGACGAAGAGGACCGGCATCCGGCCCTTGGCCGGAGCAGCACGCGCCTCGTCGGGATGGGCCAGCGGCTTCGCGCCCCCCGCGCTGGCGCCGGCACCACTTCCCATGGCCCGCGCCAGGGGCGCCACCCCGCCGCCACCGACCAGGAGCTTCACGAAGTCGCGCCGACCTCCGACAGCCATTCTGCCTCCGCCTTGGTGAGCGCTCGCCTGGCTTCGCCGGCGCCGCCAGAGGACCCATAACGCCCGCTCCGCCCCGGCGCCCGAGGCGCTCAGAACCCAGGGTACGTCCCGCCTGACGGCATCACTGGGAGGAGATGGCGAACCTGGACCTCGCGACAGGCGTGGTGACATGGGACTGGCGCCCGGCTAAATATGTTCTGACATCCATGGACCATCATCATGTCTCGGAGGATCCCGTGGCACCCGACGCCCCCATCAAGCCCGCCAAGCAGCTCGACCAGGAGCTGATTCGCTACGTCAACCTGAAGCTCTCGGCGCTCGGGGAGGCCACCAGCCACGCCACCGCCGATCCCACCTTCATGGAGATCGCCGGCCCGCTCCTCCGGAACCACTTCCAGAAGGACCAGCTCCTGGGCTGGCCGCTCTGCTCGGTGGACGGCCGCATCCAGACCTTCCTCGACGTCTACCTGAAGGACGTCTGCCCGGGTAGCGCGCCGCGGCTCCCCGCGCGCACCTTCGTGCTCGATCGTCCCGGCCTCGGCCGCACCCTCTCGCTGCCACCCACCGCCGACAAGTTCGCCTCGCCCCACCTCACCTCGTACCGGCTCGAGCAGGGCGTGCTCCACAACCCCAAGAGCGACCGGCGCACCACCCAGGGCGTGTTCCACGTGGCCGAGGGTGGATTGCCGGTCCCCGAGGACAAGCTGGCGGTCCCCAAGCCGACCTTCGCCGCGCTCCTGGCCGCCGCCCTCCGGCCGCCGGACGACGTCCTCACACTCCCCTTCACCGCGGACCAGCCCGACGCGGCCCGGCTCTTCGTGTCGCTCCTGCTCCGGCCGCTGGTCTGTCCGGCCACGGATCGCGATCCGGCCAAGAGCATGGAGATCCGGTTCTTCTCGCCCGGCACGCTGGTGAGCAACCTCGACTTCGTCGAAGGGATCTTCGGCAATGGCGGCGACCCGTACCTCCCCGAGAACGACGCCGCGCTCGACGTGCTCGGCTGGAGCGGCCACACCGGCTGTGTGATCCTGGCGCCGCACCTGGTGGGCCTGCGCAAGAAGGATCTGGGACTGCCGCGCCACGACCAGGCGACCGAGCGGCAGCGCCGCGACGGCATGTGCTGGCGGGAGGAGCAGGACCTCTACAACGACGGCAAGGCGTTCAAGGTCACCTGCCGCGACCAGCGCGGGGTGATGGTGACCATCATCGCCGACAATTACTACGGGTACTGCAAGAAGGAGGTGAAGACCCAGATCAGCTTCGCCGCCAACCTGTTCGGCGCCAGCGAGGAGGAGCACGCCGGCGGCGCGCTGGCCTACCCGACGTACATCCTGGGCCAGGACTTCTTCGCCGACCGGAGCTTCGTGCTCGCCGACACCACCTTCGAGCAGGCGATGGAGCTCCTGGGTGATCGGGCGGAGCGAAAGCCGGGGCGATGGGCCGCGGACCGGCGCTTCCCGGACGTGATCTACGTCCCGGAGAACGCCGAGTTCCACGTGCTGGACGGGCAGGTGAAGTGGGTTCACGAGGGGAAGACGGAGCAGCTCACGCTGCACGACGGCTTCGTCTACGTGCTCCCCTCCGGCTACAAGGTCCGGCTGACCAAGCAGCTCGGCGGAAAGGCCTGGCGCCTCATCGGCTCCCGGCCGGACGGCGTGCTCTGCCACAAGCCCTGCACCGTCTCCGGCGGCGGCAAGTCGGAGATCTCCAAGTCGCTGGTCCCGATGATCCAGCCGGCCCCGATCTTCGTGAGGGAGTACCAGCGCGACATGGACGCGGTGGCGGAGGTCCTGAAGCGGGACTTCACCAACATTTACAAGACGCCGCGCGACGACGAGCGGCTCCGGCGGCCGTTCCTGAGCCTGGAGCGGTCGCTCGGCTCGGCCATCAAGCTGCTCACCCCGTCGTCCGAGTACACCGACGAGTACAACGCCTGGCTGCGGGCCCTGCCCCAGACCATCCGGCAGATGGTCTTCACTGTGAAGCGGTACTACCGGCCGGAGTGGGGCGACTCCTGGCGCGAGCACTTCACCGTGGACCGGGTCAACGGGTTCCCCGGGCACGAGCTCAAGTTCGACAACCAGCGGCTGGTGGCCCAGTACCTGCGCGTCGGCTTCGACCCCGAGGACGGCTCCTGGCGCGTGTTCAAGCTCCGCCCGGACTTCAACCCAGCGGACAAGGTGCAGGTGGAGGACGACATCACCGCCTCGGTGGTGATCCCGGCCAAGCGCGCGGGCGGCTGGGCGGTGGGGCTGCCCAACCCGAGCGTGAAGCTGGTGGCCAACTGCGAGGCGCTCCTGTTCCAGCGGCCCGACGACGCCATCCACCGCGGGTTTGACCTCCAGGCCGAGGCCGACATCGCCAGCCCGGGCACGTTCATCACCAACTTCGAGCCGCTGGCGCGCGAGCAGGTGCAGGCCATCGTCGATCGCGTCGTCGATTTCGACCTGTTCAGCCGCCCGATGAAGCAGCTCCTCGAGGGCTTCCTCTCCGATCCCCACGCGGAGTACACCGTCTCCTCGGCCCATCCTCGGTTGGTGAACGGCAAGCCCTCCAAGAACCCGCGCTACCTCCAGAAGCGACCGGACCAGGTGGACGTGCGCGGGACCTACGTGGCCGAGGTGGGTGCGCGCCTGCACGGGAAGATCCCGGCCAAGGCGCCGGTGCTCCGGCCGGTGAGCGCGGTGCTGGCTGGGCGGCGGACCAACCCCCCGCAGCCGGAGATCGGGCTGCCGCCCCTGGCGGTGTTCAGCCCCATTCACTATCAGGAGCTGCCCGAGCTGTTCATGGACTTCCTGTCGAGCCTGACCGGGAAGTCGCCGTCCACCACCGGGTTCGGCAGCGAGGGGGCGCTCACCAAGGGCCCCTTCAACGCCCTCTGGCCCGTCGTGGACATGAACAACGCGCTGGTTTCGTTCATCCTGACCCAGTACCCCGGGTTCACCTCCGCCGCCGGGCACGTCGGGCCGAAGTTCCGGGTGGACCACGACATCAGCATGCTGGTCCCCGAGATCTGGTGCCGGATGCGGGTGCAGGAGCGCGACCCGCGCTTCCTGATCGAGAACGGCTACCTCGAGAAGGTGGACGACTTCGAGTTGGGTGGTCGCAAGGTGCTGGCCAGTCGGCTCGGCTACCGGATCACGCTCAAGTTCGTGGACCACTTCCTGGGCCGGCTGTTCGAGGCGCCCAACACGGTCTTCACCGAGGAGATGCTGCGGCCCGAGCAGCAGCGGCTGGAGGACTTCGCGGCAGGCGTGGACGCCATCGTGGAGACCCAGACCCGGGTTGCGCGCGACTACTTCGCCGAGGGGAGCGTCGAGGCGGCCTGCCCGCCGCTCGAGGCGCTGCTGCACGTGATGGCGCACGGGAGCTTCAACGGGATGGGGGCCGACGATCCGCGCTTCCGCGGTCTCTTCACGCGCGAGTCGATGCTCGCGAGCGACTGGTACCGGGAGCGGCTCTGGACCAAGCAGCAGCGTGACCTGGCGCTCTGGCAGCGTCACCAGCAGTCGCTGGAGGCCTACCAGTCGTCGCCCGGGAGCCGGCTCGCCGATCTGGAGCAGCGGCGCAAGGCGGTGAGAGAGCAGCTGGCCCGGGTGAAGGCGCCCACCTACGTGGACGAGCTCGTCGGCACGCTGGGTGCGGATCCGTTCCACGAGCAGATCCCATGACCATTGGTTGAGGATCACGCGCCGTCAGCAGGCCCGAAGGAGACACCTCCCTCGCTTCGCGTGCGAAGCGGGGGAGGTTGGCGTGAGGGGCTGGCGAGCGAGCGTGCGCTCGGATAGAGACACGAGATGGAACCTGGAACGGTGGGAGCCGCGCGGCGGCTGGGAGAGTTCGGGATCCTCCTGGCCGCGGCGGTGCTGGAGGTCGGTGGGGACGCGCTCATCCGCAGAGGGCTGCGGGGCAGCGGCGTCGCGCTGGTGGCTGCCGGCTTCGTGGTGCTCGGCAGCTACGGTGTGGTGGTGAACCTGCTCGACCTCGACTTCTCCCGGCTCCTCGGCGCCTACGTCGGGATCTTCGCGATCGTGAGCGTCGTGGCTGGGCGACTCGTCTTCCGCGACCAGGTCCCGCTCTCGACCTGGCTAGGACTGATCGTGATCCTGGCCGGGAGCCTGGTCATCCAGCTCGGTCACGGCCGGTAGGCTGGCCGCCCGCCGTCAGAAGCGGCCCGCCACCCCGATCGCCCGCGCCAAGATCCTCGGGTCCACCGAGTCGCGCTCCACCGAAGTCGGCGCGTGCTCGGGCGCGCGGTAAGGCGCGCGCGTCCAACGGCCCTGTCGGGCCATCTGGGGGAGTCGACCTGGAGGGTCTCGCGCTGAGCGCGGACGAAGTGACCCGCCGGGGGAGTCTCAGCGGCGAATCGAGGCGGGCTGGTCCGCGGGCTTCTCCTGGCTGGCGCCGGGGCTGGCCGCGGGCGAGACGAGCTGCGGGCGCTCCGCGGCGTGCTGCTGCGCCGCCTCGTGGGCCTCGTCGTCGCCGCTGGTGGCCTTCTTGAAGGCCCGGATGCTCTTGCCCAGCGCGTCTCCCAGCTGCGGGAGCTTGGCCGGTCCGAAGACCAGCAGCGCGATGACCAGCACCAGTACGATCTCACCCATTCCCAAGTGCATATCGACCTCGTATTTCCGTATCTCGGGCAGCTCTCGACGGCGCGCGCCGCCCGTCCTCTATAACGTCCAGCAACAGACAGCGCCCTACGCGAGACCCGCCGGGGACCGCCCCAGCAGAGACCAGGGTCCCAGCCGATCGGCCGAGCGCTTTTTCCCAGGGCGACTGCGGCCTTGGATGTTACCGCGTCCCGTCCCCTCGGCGATAGTCCGCGGTGAGCGCGTCGAGGCGGGCCTTGAGGTCGGCGGGGAGCTGGGTCGCGGCGGCGGCCGGTGGGGGCGCGATCGACGCGAGTCCGACTGGCCGTTCACTCCCTGCGGGAGTACGTCGCACCGGGGGGATTGCCGAGCCCGAGGACCTGAGCGATCTCTGGCCGGAGGTGGAGCACGGCGCCGAGGCCAGCGCCGGCGGCCAGGCCGCCCAGGTGCGCGGCGTTGTCGATGAAGGTGGCGAGGAAGCCGAGCATGATGTTGATGCCGATCCAGAGCCCCATCTCGGCGGTGAACCGGTTGCGCAGGGCCTTGGGGAGGACAGCGCGGTGGCGCACGCCGAAGGCGAGCAGGGCGCCCATGAGCCCGAAGACGCCGCCCGAGGCGCCCACGCTCGGCCGCGCCGTGACCAGGACGCTCGCGATCGAGCCGACGGTTCCGGCGGCGAAGAAGATCAGCAGGAACCTCCACCGGCCGTAGAGGTTCTCCACGCCCTGTCCGAACTGGAGCAGGGCCATGGTGTTGAAGAACAGGTGTGGGTACCCGGCGTGAACGAAGACCGGGGTGACCAGGCGCCAGAGCTCGCCGGCCAGGATCCGGTCGTTGACCTTGGCCAGGGCGTTCTCCAGCTCGTGGCCGGGGAAGAGCTGGGCGGCGAAGAAGGCGGCCACGATCACGCCGGCCAGGACGCGGCTCGCGAGCGGCTTCTGGGTCAGCAGGGCCTGGAAGGCCTGGATCGCCGGAGGGAGCGGCTGAGCGGGCACGTCGAAGATCCCCGCACTCCGGAGCGCCCTCAAGGTTCGGCGCTCGCGCGCCAGCGGGACCAGGGGGAGTCCGAAGAGGGCGAAGAAGAAGAGCGCGAAGAAGAGCACGTAGCGGACGGAGGTGACCTTCTCGGCGAGTGGCTGACCGGAGAAGAGGCTCAAGCCCAGGGCGGCGAGCAGGAGCGCGCCGATGATCACGTCGAAGACCAGAACGCGCCGGAAGGCGCGGGAGATGATCCGCTCCTTCTCCTCGACCGGGGTCGGGACGAGCGGGGCCAGCTCGGGGACCGCGTGGATCGGGACCGGGCCGGCCGGGTCGAAGCCCTCCACGCCGTCGCTCGACCGGAAGCGTCCGGCGCGGGCGAGCGGGATCAGGTCAGCGATGGGTCCCTGCGCGATCACCTTGTGGCGGCGACCGCGGAGGACGCGCAGCGGCGTCTCCGGCGTGAGCATCAGGGGATACTGGCGCAGACGGGGCTGGGGGGCCAGCCTGTTTCCCGGGCGATGGCGACGCGTTGGCCGTTCTCTGGGGCTGCGGCTCCCGGAGCTCGAAGCTCTTCAACACGGCCAGGTACGCCTTCTCGGCGTCCTTGCGGCTCGCCTCCGTCGAGCAGAGCTCGAGGGCGTAGTCGATGTCCTCCCGAGGGGCGTGCTTGGAGGACTCCCGGCGCAGGACCACACGCCGGCAGGCGTCCTTGCTGGAGCAGGAGACCTGGAGCGCACGCTTTCCAGCGACGGCGAGCTCGCGCACGTTGGTTCGCCGGCTGCAGCCGGCCGTCGCAACATCCTTGAGTGCTTTGCCTGCGGCGTTGGTCCCCGCCATGACGCAGATGCTCGCGGTCTGCTGCTTGAGACAGGCGCCGTGGTTCGGGCGAGCTGGGGCGTCGGGGATGAGCTGCCACCCGGACTGTGGCCGGAAGCGGAAGCCGTAGTCCAGGTTCTCGTAGAGCGGTGATCCATCGGCCCAGGTGGGACCGGGGGCGACCGCGAGAGCGCCCAGTAGACCGGTCAAGAGCACGAACCGCATCGAGGCATGCCTCACTCGTTCACCTCACGCAAAGTGGCCTTTGCTTCGTCACGAAACAGGGGTCAGGATCTCCCACTTGACACATGATCGCCCTCGTCCGCGAGCGCGCTCATCCAGTTCGATAGTTCCGCTGGAGGCGGCGCGCTCCGGAGCCGCCAGAGCACCTTTGCCACCTGGCCTTCACTCATGCGGAGCGCGGCCCCGATGTCGCGCTGGGAGTAGACGCCCTCCCGGCTCAGGGCCCACACCGCCAGCCGGCGCGCGGGGTTGGCTCCCGGCCCCATGGCGCGCTGCTTGAGTGCGGTCACGCTGGAGCTGGAGACGCGAGCGACACGAGCGAGGACCTCCGAGATGGTTCGCGTCCTCAGTTCGGGCCGACGCCGTAGCCGCTCTCCTCCCTCGGCTCCCTCGCTCGCTTCCTTGATCCAGCCCGACTCCCGCTCGAAGCCGTCCGGCCACGCCTCTGGACGCTTTCGCAGCTCGTGCAGGGCTGCTGCGATTCCGGCGGCACTTCCGAGGCGCGCCAGGAAGAACTCCCTGCACAGCCACTCTGGAGCCCGCTCCTTGCCGAGATAGGCGCGCAGGCTCGTCCAGCAGGGCTCGTCCAGCGCCTTCGCGAGCCCGGCGCGGTGCGGGTTGAGGTGGACGTAGGCGAAGACGGAGTCGAGATATCTCTCATCGGCGATGCGCTGGCTTCGGAAACGCCCCCGGAAGATCGGTCCGTCCCACCGATGGCGACGATTCGCCCGCAGGGTGTAGGTCGCGTTCAGGTGCTTCATGCCAGCCGACAGGAGCCCGAGCCGGGACCGCACCAGGAGATGATAGTGGTTGGGCATCAGCGCGTAGGCGTGCACCTCGAGGCCGTGATGGTGCACGGCCTCCTCCAAGCTCCCAAAGAACTGGAGGCAATCCTCGTCGTCTCTGAAGACGGGTGCGCGTCGTGCACCGCGATGCATGACGTGGTGCCAGGAGCCGGGAGCGTCGATGCGGAGAGGTCGAGCCACCCGGCCACGATACCGGCCGGGACGCTTGTGTCAACTGGAAGGTCCTGACCCCATTCCCACGCCGCTCCGTCCGCCGGCGCTGGCTCCCCCACCGGCAACATCGCGAACAGCCCGGCCGGCGCGCCGTACCTTTCCGACGATCCGCTCACTGAGTATTGCACCTCGCTCCGCTGGTGAAACACCGACCGCGACGCGCCCCGCCCCCCGGTGTGGAGCACCTGCGCCTCCACCCCGGAGATCCCGGCCGCGGTCTCCAGATTGTGCCGCAGCTCGGCGAAGCTGATGCTGTAGCGCTCACCCTCCCCCACCGGCCACGGATCGTTGATCCGCACCTTGGTCCCCTCGGGCGTCCCGTCGCCCGCCATCCCGGTCACCACCACCACGTGCAACCCGGGCGACGCCTCCCCTACCCAGAGCGGCCCGTTCTCCTCCAGGAGCCGCCTCAGTGAACCTTCCGTGAATCGCTGGGGCGGCTCCATCCTGAGCCCCCAGGCCCCTGCCAGCGCCTGCACGTCCCCGGGCATGAGCCCGTCCCGGTACGCCTCCCACCGCCCCGCCGCCTGCGCTACCTCGGCCGGATCCACGTCCACACAGTCGCGCCAACCCACCAACATGGCCGCCGCCGCTGCCCAGCAGCTCATCCCGGTCAGCTGCTGCACCAGCGGCACCTCGTGCCAGACGTCAAACGTCTCCTCCACCGAACGGACCGAGAAGCTCCCGCGCTCGTCCCGGTTTTCCCGCTCCGGCCGGTCCGGCCCGCACGCCGCCGCGATGCCACGCGCGATCGCCGCCGCGATCTCCTCGAGACGTCCTGGCTCTCCCAGCTCCGCCTCCACCTCCGGGTTGGCCAGCACGTCCACGGTCACCAGGCACGCCGCGGCATCGGCCGGCAAGAAACGCGGGTCGAGCACCGCCAGCGGCCCAGACCTCACCTCGGGTGACGACCTCCCCACCACGGGCCCCAGCGCCTCCAGCACTGCCTCGGCCAGCGCCCGGGAGGCGCCCGACGCACGCTCGTGAACCCAGACCTCGCACCCCCGATCGCCCGATCCCCCGGCGTCCAGGTGGAGCGACACGAACGCCCGCGCGTCCTCGCTCCGCGCCACGAACGTCCGCTGGCGCAGCGTGGGGTTCTCATCCCCTTCCCGCGTCAGCAGCGCCGGCACCCCGGCCGCCGCCAGCGCGTCCCGGACACGACTGGCCAGTTCGAGCGCCACCGCCTTCTCCTCCGTTCCACCCGGCCCAACCCGGCCCTGCGGGCTCGACCGCCCGGCCCGCTCGGCGCCGCCGTGGCCAGGGTCGAGGACGATCGGATCCATCACGGCACCTCCACCTCGTCGAAAACGCACTGCCCATTGGGTGCCTTCGCCTCCAGCACCAACGTCCCGCTCTGCCCCCTGGTCAACTTCAGGACCTGCTCCTCCCCCACCGCCCCATCGGCGCCATCGAACGACCAGTGCACCGGCCACTCGGGCGGGACATCGGCGAAGTAGACGCGCTCCGCCAAGCGCCGGATCACCACCGGGTTGGAGTTGTCGTTCTGCGCCGGCTCCTTGGACCCTTCACCATTGGCGAGCTGCCGCGTCGCGTTCCATCCGTCCCCTGCGGTCAGCTGCATCCCGTCGGCGTTCCCGTAGCGCGTCAGCGTCAGCACCGGCCCGCCCTCGCAGGGCCCGAACCGCAGCACCTCGGTGACGGACAGCCCCCTGCGCAGGCCAAAGGAGAGCACCGGCCGGACGTTGCTGGTGTGCTCATAGGCCCAGCGAAGCGCGTGCAGCCCCCCGGTCGCCTCCAGGAGCGTCACCTGGCTCAGCCGTGGTTCTCCCTGGGTGCGTGTCACCCGCTCCAGCACCCTGTGATCGCGCCGGACCTGCACCTCCACCACGTCGGCCGTGACCGGTACCAGCGCGGCCAGCAGCGCCGGCCGCCCCTCGCGCTGACAGGTGATCCGCGCGGTCACCCGCTGCTGCCCCGAGACATCCAGGCCGACCGCCACCAGGCCGCTGTCGAGCGGCCCTCCCGGTCCGGCGCCGCGCTCCTCCTGCATCACCGGATCGAGAGTCACCTCGCTCCCGTCGAAGGTCCCGAGGAGCCGCAGCCTGGTGGAGGTCCCGGCCTGTACCGGCCCCACCGCGTCCGGCGGCAGGAGCTGGGAGAAGAGCGGCGCCAGCCCGAACCTGTCCGCCACCGCCACCGCCCAGGCGGCCACAGCGGGCGAAGAGACCGCCATCCCTGGCGGCACGTAGATCTCATTCATCCTCGTATCCGCCCGCGCCTCGATCGGAACCTTTCGCGGAGCGTCCTGGTCGTGATCCGAGTCCTCGACCGGGGGCACCGGAGGAACGAGGAGCAGCCAGAGCGCGGCCTCGAGGCGCGACGTCAACACGGCCCGCCGGGAGAGCGCTTCCAGCAACAGCGGGACCCGGCCGTCCTCTCCGCTCGCCAGCGGCGTGCCCAGCACCGCCAGGTCGTCGTCGATCCAGGGTAGCGTCACGATCTCCGCGTCGATCCCGGCCAGCGCCGCCGCCGCGCGCACCCAGCTCATCGCCCGCTCCTCATCCACCGCTGGCGCGAGCGGCTCGGCCACCTGAGCGCGAACCAGCACCACAGTCAGCTCGCGAGGTTCGCGGATCGTCAACGGTCCGGCCGATCTCCGATCCAGCACCTCCGACTTGTAGGAGGTCGCCAGCTTGGGGGTGGTGTCGTCTGGGGCCTCCGACACGGCGCAGAGGATCACGGAGATGGTCATCTGATCCGAGAGCCGCTCGGGCGACAACGTGAAGTAAAAGCGCAGGCCGGTCGAAATGGCTTCGTCCGCTGCCAGGGGAGCCGTCCCAGCAGGATCGGTCACCAGCCAGGCGGCGAGGCGCCCGCTCTGGCCAGCCTCCACCGCCAGGCTGGAGCTGGGATCGACCAGCGCCTCTACCTCGAGCGGCCTGCCCTTCCAGAAGGGCGCGGCGCGGTCATCCTGCCGGACCCGCAACGGCAGGAGCTTGATGCCTGAGGCGACGTGCGTCTCGACGTTGGTCACCACCGCCGTGGACGCCTCGGAACGACGGACCACCGCGGCCAGCGCGCGCGCCTCGGCGTCGGCCGGACCGAGCCATCGGTTCCCGGCCAGCCGCGGCGGCACCGCCAGCAGCTTTCCGGGACGGGCCGGGTCGGCGACCCCGATCAGCGGAACGGCCTGGGCCGGCAGCTCGGCGCCGCGCAGGCAGTCCTGCCCCCCCAGCACCTCCGGGAGCTGCGCGTTGAGCGCGCTCCGGAACTGGTTGGAGGCCTCCACCAGCGCGTCGTCGCAGAGCCCCACCCAGCCCGGCTCGGCCTGGGCCGGCACCTCCACCCGCAGCTCACCCGCCTTGGAGCCGGGCTTGAACGCCACCACCTTGGCCACCAGCGGATCCCGGCCCGGCGCCGCGAAGACCACCTCGAGCCCCTCCGGGAGCGACTTGCCCCGGCCCAGTCGCTCCAGCCGTCCACTCAAGGTGACCTCCTGGCCGGCCGCGGCGCGCAGCGGCTCCACCTCCTCGAAGGGATCCGCGTAGGCGCCGTCCCAGGGTGGCGCCTTGTTGATCGGGAGCTTGGCCTGCGCCAACGCCTCGCTCACGGCGGCTGGCAGCCGCTGCTGCAGGAGCCGCGACAGGCAGCGCCACCGGCCGCGCTCCGCCGGATCGCCCGCGAAAGGGCGAAGGAATGGAGCCTTGAGCGCGGAGCCGGCGGTGTCGAGCAGATAGAGAGTGTCGAGGATCACCGCCAGCCCGTCGGGGCCGGGCAGAGCCGGAGCCAGGCGCCCCAGCGCCTCGGCAGGGGCCGCCGAGAGCGCCAGGCCGTGCACGGTCCGCAAGAAGAGCGCCTCGCTCCCAGGCGGCGCCACGCGCATGGCCGCCAGCCCCAGCAGCGCCACCCCGGCGTGGTCGATGACTCCCGGTTGATAGGCCCCGGCCGCGGCGCGCGCGGCGGTGCCGGCCGCCTCCTCCAGCACCTGGGCCTCCTCCACCAGGCTGTGAAAGGGCGCCGCGAGGTGGAGGAGCATCCGCAGCCGCTCGGCCTCGAGGACCCCGTCGCCGAGCGCAGGGAAGACATCAGCCCCCATGAGCGATAGCAGACGCAGGGGCCGCACCAACACCTCGCGGGCGGGGAAGAGCCCTCCGTCGCGCGCCGCCGCTTCGGCGAGGCGGGCCTCGAGCATGGGCCAGGCTGGTGAGCGGAGCAGCGACAGCGGCGCGGGTGCGGTCATGGAGCTCTCAGGTCGTGGTCGAAGCGTTGAGCGAGTCGGGCGGCTGGCTGGGATTGGACGTGGCGGTCAGCTCTCCGGTCGTGGCGCCCAGCTGCGCTCCGGTTTGGGCTGGTTGTGCAGCGTTCTGCGTCGGCGGTGCGGCGTTCTGCGCCGGTGGCGCGGTGCCTTGCGCTGGCTGCGCAGTCCCTTGCGGCGATCGCGCGGCGCCCTGCCCGGGCTGGTTGGCCGCTCCTGGGCTCGCCTGGCCTCCTGGGGGGTTCGAACCGCTCCGCTGCGCGCCTTGACCCGCCTGCGCCTGGCCTCCGGTCCCTGCTGGACGAGGCTGGCCCGTCTGATTTCCTTGATTGGCCCGAGGGCGCTGGCCTGCCTGCCCGGCCGATCCACCCTGAGCACCCTGTACTGCCTGACCAGCTTGCCCCACCTGACTGGGCTGCGCCGAGCGCGCAGGGGCGGACGGTGGCGCGGGCACCGCCGGCACATCCAGTGAAGGCGCCGAGAAGTTGGACGGCATCGACGGGAGAATGCTCGCTCCGGACACGTCCTCCGGCACGCGCGCCGCGCGCTCCAGATGCACCCGCGCGCTGGCGCTGGCGAGCTTGTCGATGGGCACCTGATCGGTCCGGAAGGCCAGATCGACGCTGCTGCGCAGCCCCGCCCGCAGCCCGATCTGCTCGTTGGTGAGCTGGGCGTCGCTCTTCACCTGCCCCACCGAGGTGCTGGCGCTGGCGCTGGCGCTCCAGATCCCCGTGTTGAAGCCGCCCTGCGCCCCCGCGTTCACCCGCCAGTCGTCCCGCTGCGCCCGCGCCTCCTGCGATCCACTGGTCGCGTCCACCCGCAGGTCCATGGAGGCGTGGATGCGCCCCTCGTCCACCACGATCCGCTGAAGCCCGAGCTTCATCATGGTGGCCAGCGTCGACTGTTTGTCGCGGGCCATCTTGGCCCGCCCCAGGTCCATGAGGGTCTCCGGGTCGCTCGGATCGTCCCCGTCTCCGGTGCCGAGCCCCGCCGACAGCTCCTGCGCGTGGTCGGACAGGTCCACGCCGGACGCAGCCGCCACCGACCCCTCCGACGCCACCAGCAGCCGCGGGAACTTGGCCGTCAACCAGGCGGCCACCTCACCGTCGGTCACCGAGGCCTCGAAGTCCTCGGCGCTCTTGGCCACCCCATCGACCAGATCCCCGAGCGATCCGATCTGAACCGTGCTGGAGGTCAGGATGGCCTGGAACACCCCGGTGATGAGCGAGCTGACGTAGGCCGGGAAGTCGATGGCGTCCTTCGCCGCGGTGAGGGCGCCGGCCGCCGCACGCGTCGCCTGCAGCCCGAGCTGATCGCCCGCGGAGAGCCCCCGCGCGCGCCGCGTCCCCTTGCGACGGCTGGCCGCGCGCCCGGACGCGCGGTGCTCCTCGTTGGCCAGCCCGGCCGCCGCCATCCCAAGATCGACCATGCCCTGCGCCAGAGCCCGGCGCCGCTCCGGATTGGCCTGCGCCCAGGAGGGGACGCTCTCCAGCGTCCGGCGAACGGTGCGCCGAACCTCCGCCAGCACCTCGGGGGAGGTCGCCGCCTCGCTCCGCGCTGGCGCGGTCGTGGTCATCCACGTGGCTCCGCGGAGAGCCAGAGCTCCGCCGCCTGGAGCGCGTAGGGGGGCGGGGGGGCCGCGCTCCCCGATGAGAGCGCGGCAGCGGCGTCGGCCAACCAGCCGGTGAGCTGCAGGGCGGCCGTGGCCCGCTCCAGGCCCGGCTCGGGATCGAGCGGACGGCCCAGCAGCTCCTGTGCGTGAAGCCGGATCATGCGCCACGGGCTCCCGCCGCCCAGCGCCCGCGAGACGTCGGGGTCGCGGATCACCGCCAGCGCCTGCTTGATCTGGTCGGCGATGCTCCGGGCCGCGAACGGCAGCACCCCGCCCCCCTCCTCCGAGAGCCAGGTGATCACCTCGCTCGCTGCCTGATTGGCCCGGACAGCCAGCGCCGTGGGGCTCTGCTGCGGAGCGAGGTGAGCCAAGGCGTCGAGCGCGGCCAGCAGGCGGCCGAAGGGAGCGGCGAAGGGATGCCCAGAGTCGCCCCGCGCACCGAAGAGCCGATGGTAGAGCGCGCGGCGCTCCTCCGGGGCGAACCGCTCGGTGCGCGACCGCCGGTAGAGCATGAGCCGATCGGCGCCGGCGCGAATCGGGAGGAGCACCTTCCCCTCCAGCACGCCCTCCGCCAGTGCATCGACGAACTCGAGCAGCCCCGCCTCCTCCACCTGGCTCGCCCAGAGGAGCGCACCTGCTGCCCGGAGCTGCGCGGGTGACACCTGCCCTGATGGTCCCAGGATGGGTGGAAGGTCGATTGCTTCCAGTGCACCCGAGCCCCAGCGCTCCAGCGCCGCGGCGCGCAGGTCATCGAGCAGCCGCTCCACCCGGTCGAGCTCGCGCAGCAGTCGGCGACCGACGGGGCGCGGTCGCGCGCAGGCGTCTGGTGTCGCGATGGTCATCGACTGCTCTTCTGCTGGACGGCGCCGACCTCCTCCGACGAGGCGAGCCGCTCCAGCGGGAAGGTCTCGCTCTTGAACTTGACGGTCACGCTCCCGGAGAGCTTGGCGCGGGCATCGAGCTCGGCGGTGCTCTTCTCCGCCTCACTGGAGTAGGCGGTGGAGACGCTGGTCTTCACCGTGTCGGGGTCGCTGAACCAACCTCCCCCCTGCTGGTCGGTCTGGGTGACGGTGTCCGCCGTCGACGCGTTGGTGTTCCGCTGGCCGGTGTCCTTGGCCTTGACGTCGAAGAGGACCGAGGCCTTGATCTCACCCTCGGTGACGACGATCCGGTTGATCCCCATCATCACCATCGTGGCGAGCTGGTGCTGCCGCTGCCGCGCCATCTTGAGCTGCGCAGCCTGCATGATCTTGGCCTCGTTCTCCTCGTTCAGCTCCATGTTCTCCTGCATCTGGAGCACGGACTTGAAGTCGGGCGGCGCGCCGTCGCCGTCCTCGCCGCCGCTCATCTGGAGCGTGCCGGACTCTTGGTCGATGTCGATCTGGCCGGGGAAGCTGCTCGCCACGAACTTCCGGGCCTCCTGCGGCGAGACGTTCTCCTTGGCGAACTCGTCCACGCTCTTGACCACGCCTTCGAGCAGCTTGCTATAGGCCTGCATCTGCCGGATCGACGCCGAGACGATCGAGTCGTAGACCCCGTGAACCAGGCTGGTCACGAACTGGGGAAAGTCGACCGCCGAGACCAGCTCCTTGAAGACCTGGGCTCCCTCGCGCGCCGCCCCTGCCTTGAAGTCTTTCCCGACCAGGTTCTGCTGCTTTGCGAGCCGCTCCTTCAGCGCCGAGTTGGCGTCATCGAGCGCCGCTGCCACCGGCGCGCCCCGCGAGGCCGCCAGGGCGGCGTAGGGATCCGAGGCGTAGGACAGGACATCGACCAGGGCGCGCGCCAGCTTCTGCTGCTCCTCCTTGGCCATGGCGCCGAAGGACGGGGCCTGCTCGAGCATGCCGCGCACCATGCGGCGCACCTCCGCGGTGTGGAGGCTGGCGTTCGGTCCGGTCACTTGCTGCTCCCCGCCGGCGTGGCGGCCGGCGCGGCGGGCGCGGCAGGCACCGCCGGTTGCGCGGTCGCCGGCTGCACGGCCGCGGGTTGAACGGCGGCCGCCCTGCCGCGGAGCGGCGCGGGCGCGGCCTTCTGGTTGAGGGCCTGGATCCCCATCAGGTCGACCATCCGTTCCAGCGGGAAGGTCTCGCTCTTGAACGCGACCTTCACGTCTCCGGAGAGCTGAGCCTTGAGCGCGGCCCGCGAGTCGCTCCGGTCGTCGGCAGCGCTGGCGACGGTGGTCTCGTGCGAGGTCCCCACATCGTACCCGCCCACCAGGTTGGTCAGCCAGCCGGAGCTCGACTGGGCGTGGCTCTTCTGCTCGTCCTGCATCTGCGCCTGGTTGCGGCTCGACGCGGTGTCGGTGGCCCGCATGTCGAAGAGCACCTTGGCGTTGATGTGACCGTCTGTCACGACGATCCGGTTGATCCCGAGGAGCACCATGGTGGCCAGGAGCTGCTGGCGCTGCTGGGCCATCTGGAGCTTCACGCCGCTGATGAGCTGCTGCTCCGCCTCCTCGTCGTCCAGGCCGCCCTCCACCCCCATCTCCGCGCCGAGGTCGAGGTCCGAGGCGTCGCCCTTGGACTTGAGCCGCGGGCCGCCCTCACCGCTGGTGTCTACCTCCACGGCGGAGGGGTAGCGGTTGGCGACGTAGTCCCGCGCCTGGTTGTCGGTGATGTGGTCGGCGGCGAACTGGTCCACCGTCTTGGCGGTGGCGGAGAGCATCTCGCCGTAGGCCTGCATCTGTTGGATCGAGGCATCCACGACCGCCTGGAAGACGTTCTTGATGAGCTGACCGACGAACTTGGGGAAGTCGACCTTCTGGACCAGCTCACCGAAGCTCTCGGTCCCTTCCCGGAGCGCTCCGGCCCGGAAGTCCTTTCCGACCTGCTCGTCCTTCTGAGCGAGCCGCATCTTGAGGGTATCGACGGCGTCGGGCTTACTCTCCAGCCCCTTGGCGCGCGCTGGCGCGTGGGCGGTGAGCCAGCCCTTGTCCGCGAGGAAGCCGGCCACCTTGGCCATGTCGGTGGCCAGCGCCGACTGCGACTCCGAGGGCAGCGACTGAAATGCCGCCGATCGGGCCAGGAGCTGCCCGACCTCCTGGGAGACCATGCCGGCGCTCGCGGCGGCCGTTGCTGGCGGGGAGGCTTCCATTTCGGGCGCACCTCACTTGGCCGGAACGGCTGCTGGAGCAGGGGAAGGCGCTGGTGGCGGAAGAGGGGGCGCGGTGGCCGCCCCTGGCGTGCCCGAAACCGGCGCACCCGACGAGGACGGTGCTCCGGCGGTGGAGGGGGTCGCGCCTGGCGCCGGCGGAGGCGGAGCGCCACGACCCGCGCCCTGGGCAGCGGTCAGCTTCTGGAGCTGGTCCGTATCGACCAGCTTCTCCAGCGGGAAGACGTCGCTCTTGAAGTTGACCGACACCTCTCCCATGATCGACCCCGAGGCCTGGATCGCCCCCTCCTGACTGCTGTCGAACTCCGAGGTGACCCGGACGTCCGGGGTCACGTCGGTCTCGTCCTGCCCAGTGGCGTAGCGGTTCGAGGCCGTCGCGGCCGCCTGGGCCGCCAGGGACTGGTAGTAAGCCGCCTGGACCTGCGGGTCGCTGCTGGACAGCGGCGGCAATGAGACCGGCTGCCCGCTCGCGTCCGTACTCCCATCGCCGCTGCCGTCGCTGGTCCCGTCCACCCGGTGCGAGCTGGTGACCTGGTTGCCCATGTACGCGTAGTCGTAGGCCGAAGCCTTGACATTGCGCCGCTCCTTGGCCGAGAACTTGAACTGGATCTTGGCGTTGATGCGACCGTCGGTGACGACGATCCGGTTGATCCCCATGAGGACGATCGTCGCCAGGAGCTGCTGGCGGCCGCGGGCCAGGTCGTTTCGGGCGGCCGGCACCAGCTTGTTCGCGATGGTCTCGTCGTCCAGATCGGAGATCGGCTCGCTCAACCCCAGGTCCTTCTGGAAGTCGGGCAGGCTGTCGGTATCGGCGCCGTCCCGCACCGTCACCGCGGGTGCTCCGTCGTTCGCCTGGACCTGGAGGAGGCTGGGGTAGCGCGACACCAGGTGGTCCATGGCCTGGTTGTCGGTGGT
>Ga0302321_100001088_pt1 | contig 23277 bp, 22 predicted proteins | sample Fen_T0_1_FD_202505 | JGI IMG/M metagenome (GOLD analysis project Ga0302321, IMG submission 202505) | Peat permafrost microbial communities from Stordalen Mire near Abisko, Sweden - Fen_T0_1 | ecosystem: Environmental > Terrestrial > Soil > Wetlands > Permafrost | place: Sweden: Abisko...
GCTCGTACCCGATCAGGGGGACGAGCGCGGTGGCCAGCACGCCTGACGACTCCACCGCCTGCCGCATGTGGTCGGCGTCGATCGCCATGCCCGCGACCGCACGCTCCCCGAGCGCCTCGGCGGCCCCGGTCAGCAACGTGATCTGCTCCAAGATGTTGCGTGCCATCAACGGCATCATCACGTTGAGCTGGAAGTTGCCGGAGGCGCCGGCGAAAGCAATGGCCGCGTCATTGCCGATGACCTGGGCCGCGACCATCGCGACGGCCTCGGGAATGACCGGGTTGACCTTGCCCGGCATGATGCTCGATCCCGGTTGCAACGTCGGTAGTCGGATCTCGCCGAGACCGGCACGGGGTCCCGATCCCATCCACCGCAGGTCGTTCGCGATCTTGTACAGGCCGATGGCGCAGACGCGCAACTGCCCGGACACCTCCACGATCGCGTCCCGCGCCGACTGGGCCTCGAAGTGGTCGTGTGCGCCAGTGAAGTGCAAGCCGGTGGCCGTCGAGAGGTGGCGGACGGCCGCGCTCTCGAATCCGTCGGGGGCGTTGAGTCCCGTCCCGACGGCGGTTCCACCGAGCGGGACCTCGAGCAGCCTCGGGAGGCTCGTCTCGAGCCGTTCCACCGCCAACTCCATCTGCCGCGCCCAGCCGCCGATCTCCTGCCCCAGCGTCAGCGGTGCCGCGTCCATCAGGTGGGTGCGGCCCGACTTCACGATGTCGCGGGCCTCGTCCGCGGCCGTGCGAAGCGTGGCAGTGAGCCGGCGGAGCGCTGGAATCAGGGCGAAGGCCACGCCGCAGGCAACGGCCACGTGCAAGGCGGTGGGGAACACATCGTTGCTCGACTGGGATGCGTTGACGTGGTCGTTGGCGTGGACCGGACGGCCGAGGCGGCGCTGCGCGACGGTGGCGATCACTTCGTTCGCGTTCATGTTGGTCGACGTTCCGGAGCCGGTCTGGAACACGTCCACGGGGAACTGCGCGTCGTGGTGGCCCGCGGCGACCTCGTCGGCGGCGGCCGCGACCGCCGCCGCCAGTTCCGCGTCGAGCACCCCGACCTCGGCATTGGCCCGGGCGGCGGCCGCCTTGACCGCGCCCAAGGCGTGGACCAGGGCGGCCGGAAGCGGCTGGCCCGAGAAGGCGAAGTTGTCGACGGCGCGCTGCGTCTGGGCCCGCCACAGCGCCGAGGCGGGGACGAGGACGTCACCCAGGCTGTCGTGCTCGATCCGGCTCACCTCGTCGGGGCCCTGGCCCGGATCGCGGCCACCGTGGTCAGACACCCACCCCACCCCGCCTCCCATGTTGATCTTGGACTTCATGTGCAAGTTGATCACCCCGGACCAGCATCTTCTCCTTGATCAACAGTGAGAGTTGCCGCCGCCAGGAGATCGACTGCTCCTCACCCCCGTCTCAGGGCACGGTACGCCGTCGCCCGCTGCCCGACGTCACGCGTTGATCTTGGAGAAGTTGTGGGGTCCTGGTGATCAACTTGCACCTGAAGTCCAAGATCAACAACTGGGGGATCCCCGCCGGGTGTCCTGGCCGGGGGTGGGCGCGCGGGCGGGGTGGTCGTGACGAGGGTCACGGTCAAGTCGAGGGAGTGCTAGCCCGATACCCCTCCAAAGGTCAATCACCTGAGCGAGGGAAGTTCCATGAGCCACAACAAGAAGAGGTTCGGCGTCGTCGCGTCAATGCTGGCCGTGCTGCTGCTGGGCGGCGGCGTGGCCTTCGCCTACTGGACCACCTCCGGTTCCGGCACCGGGACCGCGACCGTCGGGACCGACACGCACGTGAAGGTGACCCAGACGTCCACGATCTCCGGACTGGTGCCTGGCGGCCCAGCCGCGGACGTCGACTTCCAGGTCGAGAACCTCCTCGGGACCGGGCCGGAGACGATCAGCGGCGTGAGCATCGCGCTGACGGTCACTTCGTCGCCGGGAGCCTGCACCGCGGCGGACTTCGACGTGGTGCAGCCGAACATCGGTGGACCAGTCGCGATCGGCGCAGGCGCCACCCAGGCGTTCGACGCTGTGGACACCGGCGCCAGCGTGTCCATGAAGGACCGGGCAGTCAACCAGGACGGCTGCAAGAACGCCACGCTGCAGCTGACCTACACCGTCAGCTGACGCAGCGCCTCCGGGCGCACGCTCATGGTGACGACGACGAACGAGACCCGCCTTCGGCCCAAGGGCCGATGGTGGGTCTCGTTCGCGCTCGTCGCCTGCTTGGTCCTGGGATCGGCCGGCGCGGTCTGGGCCGGTTCCCAGGTGGCGCGGATCGACGCGAGCGCGCCGGTCAAGGGTCACCACCTCGCGGTGAGTGCCAAGGTCGTGGGTGGCCCGCTCGTACCGGGGTACAAGCGGCTGCTCAAGGTGCGCGTCAGTAATCCCTTCGGCTACCCCGTCTACGTCCGTAGCGTGAAGGTGACGCCGAAGCGGACTTCTGTCATCGGCTGCCAACGCACGTGGTTCCGGGCGACGGCGTTCAAGGCGGACAAGCGGCACCGGTCGGTGCGAGTGCGCGGGCACCACAGCGCCGCGATCAAGCTCTCGATCACGCTGCGCAATCTCGCCACGGTGAACCAGGACGCGTGCAAGGGCGCCAAGGTTCGGCTGGCGCTGTCGGCGAAGGCGAGCAAGCGCCGATGAGGCCGGAGCCTCGTCACGCTGTCGGGGGTGCACGTGGCCCACAGCGCCGACGCATGCTGACATCGGTCGCTGGGCTGCTGCTGGGAGCGGCCCTGATTGCGGTTGGTGGGGCTGCCGCCTACGCCGGCTGGACGACCACCGGAAGCGGCATCGGCTTCGGCACCGTGGGAGACCTGACGGCTCCGGGCTCGGTGTCGTCCTCGTCGGCATTCAGCACGGTGACCACGAGCTGGACCGGCGTCGCCCCACCGACGGGCAGCCTGGCCGGCTACTACGTGACGCGCTACGCCGGCTCGACACCGTCGAACGCATGCGGCACCGACCCGACGACACCCGCGACGTACCTCCCCGCGGGCACGCTCACCTGCAACGACACTGCAGTCACGGACGGCACCTACACCTACCGGGTGACGGCTGTGTTCCGGTCGTGGACCTCGACGAGCGGCCCCGGGAACGTGGTCACCGTCGTCGGTGACGGCAGCCATCCGTCGCAGAGTGTCACCATGTCCGTCGGCGCCTCCAACGCGTACCTCGGTGGCGCGACGGTCTACTTCCGAAGCGCTGCCGGGGGCAGCTTCACCTTGACGGACACCGTCAACGACACCGGATCAGGTCCGGCCTCGGCCACGTTCCCTGCGGTGACCGCGTCGGGTTGGACCCACGCCGCAGAAACCGTCTCCGCGGGCACCGGGACGGGTCCCGTCGTGTACTCGTCGAGCCCGTACGCGTTCGGAGCCGGTGCGGCGATCCCGTCCGGCCACGTCGTCACCGGTCGGGACGCGGCCGGCAACACCGTCGACACCCCCCTGACCTTCGTCGCGGACGACACCGGACCGACGGGCGGATCGTTGACCGTCAACGGGGTCGCGGCGAGCGCAGCCGGGACGACCAGCACGGCGCGCGCGACCTTCCCGATCAATGCCCGAGCCGACTTCAACGCCGACGCCGGATCGGGCCTCGCCGACAGCGTCCTCACCCGTCAGTCGGCGACGCTCGTCAACGACTCGTGCGGCGCGTTCGGTGGGACCAGCGTGCTCGTAGGCGCCCCCAGCCAGAGCGGCCTCACCACGGGCTGCTACAAGTACACGCTGACCGGCACCGACAACGTCGGCAACACGTCGAGCGTCACCACGACGGTCAAGTACGACGTCACGGCCCCTACCGCTGCATTCTCGTTGGCCTCGGGGACCGGTGCCTCGATGACCGGGAGCGTCCTGTACTACAAGAGCAACGCGGCCGGTTCGTTCGTGCTCAACGCTGCGGTGACCGACGGCCAGACCTCACCGGCCTCGGCCTTGTTCCCTGCCGTCACCACCGCCGGCTGGACGCACGCCGTGCAAACCGTGACGACTGGGACCGGTTCACTGCCCACGCTGACGTACACCTCGAGCACGTACTCGTGGACGTCAGGGGCGGGACGTCCGCCGAACCAGACGATCACGATCAAGGACACCCCGGGGAACACGGCCACGTCGACGGTCACGATGACTCGTGATACCACCGTGCCAACCGGTGGTGCGCTGACGGTGAACGCGGTCAGCGCGAGCACCGCCGGGTCGACCAGCTTCAACCGCACGGGCTCGTTCACGATCGGCACGCGCACCGACTACACCGACGCGGCGTCGGGTATCGCCTCGAGCACGCTCACCCTTCAGAGCACGACCCTGAGCGGCAACACCTGTGGAACGTACGGAGCGCCGTCCGTCCTGGTCGGTGCCCAGGCGCAGAGTGGTCTCACCACCGGCTGCTACAAGTTCCTGCTGACCGGCACCGACAAGGTGGGCAACGTCGTGTCGCGCTCGACCACCGTGAAGGTCGACCTCGGGCTGCCGACCGGTGGTGCCCTCACGGTCAACGGAACGGTCGCGAGCGCTGTCGGCACATCGAGCAGCAGCAACGGCGCGTCGTACCCGATCGACGTTCGAATCGACTGGACCGACGCTGCGTCGGGGCTGGCGTCGAGCACCCTCACCCGACAGACCGCCACCTACACGGCGGGAGCATGCGGCACATTCGGTGCCTCGACGACGCTGACCGGTGCCCCCGTGCAGACCGGCCTCGCGACGAGCTGCTACAAGTACACGCTCACCGGGACCGACAACGCCGGAAACGCGACGAGCGTCTCCACGACGGTCAGGTACGACATCACAAACCCGACCACCGGCGCACTCACCGTCAACGGGGTTGCGGCGAGCGCCGCCGGGACCACGAGTGCATCGAACGGACCGTCGTTCACGATCGGCACCCGCACCGACTACGTGGACGCCAACTCCGGTCTGGCCTCGAGCACCCTGACCCGCCAGTTCGCGCCCCTGACCGGAAGCGCGTGTGGCACCTTCGGGTCGGGCACGGTGCTCGTCGGGGCGCCGGTCCAGGCCGGACTGCCAACCGGTTGCTACAAGTTCGTGCTGACCGGGGTCGACAACGCCGGCAACACGGTGTCGGTCGGCACCACGGTGAGTGTCGGTGTGTACGTCACTGGCACGACCACCACCAACGGGACCGGCACGACCGGTCGAGTGGATGCGGGTGACTCGTTCACCGTGTCGTTCTCTGACGTCGTGGCCGTGTCGACGCTGTGCTCCACCTGGAGTGGCGACGCAAGCGACCAGGTGCTCAACGGCGACGGTCAGGTGGTCGTCACGCTGACCAACGGTGGGGCCGGCAACGACACGATGACCCTCTCGTCCGGCGCATGCACCATCAACCTCGGCTCGCTGAACCTCGGTTCCACGGCCTACACCACGGCCACCGTCACCTTCAGCGGTGCCGGGACGAACCGGAGCACGATGACGTGGAGCTCCGCCACACACACCCTCACCGTCACACTCGGCGCTGTCTCCGGGGCCGGTCCCGCCACAGTGACCAGCAGCACGCCGGTGTTCACGCCGTCGGTCGCCGTGACGAACCCGGCCGGAGTCTCCGCCGGCGGAACCTTCACCGGCGCCGCTGCCCGCCAGTTCTGATCCCTGCGGGTCGCCGTCGGTGGGACGAGACGGCGAGGCATACCGTGGGTCCAGGAGGCAACGATGACATCGCGTCTTCGCATCTGCGCGGCGGTCCTGGCGACGGGAACGATCCTCACGGGCTGTGGGGCCGGGTCGCCGGCTAGTTCGCCGACGCCGCCGCCGACGACGGCGTCGAGCGCGACTTCAGCCAGCCCGTCGACCCCCGCCTCGATGAGCCCGAGCATGTCCGCCTCGGCAAACCCGACAGGTCAGGTCACGGTGCCCGTGTACTGGGTCGGTGCCACCAGGCAAGGGCCTCGGCTGTTCCGTGAGTTCGCGTCAGCGGCGCCGGGGACGCCCGGAGCGGCGTCGGCGGCTGCGGCTGCACTCGGCGTCATGCTCACCGGGTCGGCGGCGGATCCGGCGTACGACTCGGGTTGGCCGTCGAACACCACGCTCACGGCATCCGGTCTGGCCGGGTTGGTCGTGACGGTCGCGCTCGACCTGCACGGCGCGCGGCCACTGGCTCGGTCGTCCCTCGCGGTCCAACAGCTCGTCTACACCGCAACCGGGGCGCAACCGGGCACCCGGGCCGTGACGATCCGACAGAGCAGCGGGAGCAGCACGGTCACGCTGCACAGTGTCGCCCGGGCGCCGCAGGCCGACGTGCTTGCCCCGATCTGGATCATCAACCCCCAGTGGGGTGCGACGGTGACCGGACCCACGATCCGCGTGACCGGCACTGCCGCCGTCTTCGAGGCGCAGCTTGCCTGGCGGATCCGACAAGGGAGCCAGGTCGTTGCCTCGGGAACCGCGACGGCGTCGATCGGCGCACCCGACCGGGGCTCCTGGAGCTTCGTCACCCCGAAGCTCTCGCCGGGAACGTACGTGATCGAGGCCTACGACCGGTCCATGGAGGACGGGTCGGTCGTCGCCATCGACCAGGCGCAGGTGTCGGTCACCGGCTGACCCCGGTCGAACCGGGGTCGGACCGGCTCAGGAACGGACCGGGATCGAGGTCCCCAGCGTGGCTGCCGGGCGGGAGGTCGACTCGAAGAAGTCGTTGCCCTTGTCGTCGACCACGACGAACGCCGGGAAGTCGACCACGTCGATCTTCCAGACGGCCTCCATGCCCAGTTCGGCCATCTCGACGACCTCGACGCTCTTGATGACGTCCTGGGCCAACCGGGCCGCCGGGCCGCCGATCGAGCCGAGGTAGAAGCCGCCGTTCTCCTTGCATGCCTTGGTGACGGCGGGGGAGCGGTTGCCCTTGGCCAACATCACGAACGAACCTCCCGCCCTCTGGAACTGGTCGACGTAGCTGTCCATGCGCCCGGCTGTCGTCGGTCCGAACGAGCCGGACGCGTAGCCCTCGGGCGTCTTGGCCGGTCCGGCGTAGTAGACGACGTGGTCGCGGAGGTACTGCGGCATCGGTTCGCCCGCGTCGAGGCGCTCCTTGATCTTCGCGTGGGCAATGTCGCGCGCGACGACCAGTGATCCGGTGAGGGAGAGGCGGGTCTTGACCGGGTACCTGCTGAGCTCGGCGCGCAGCTCGCTCATCGGGGCGTTGAGATCGAGGCGGACCACGTCACCGTCGAGGTCGTCGTGGGTGGTGTCCGGAAGGTACCGGGCGGGATCCGTCTCGAGCTGCTCCAGGAACACGCCCTCGGCCGTGATCTTGCCCTTGGCCTGGCGGTCGGCCGAACACGAGACGGCGACCGCGATCGGCAGGCTGGCGCCATGCCGCGGCAACCGGACGGCCCGGACGTCGTGGCAGAAGTACTTGCCGCCGAACTGCGCGCCGATCCCGAACTCCTGCGTGAGGCCAAGGATCTCGGCCTCGAGCTCCACGTCGCGGAAGCCATGTCCGGTGGCTGCGTCGCCGCGCGTCGGGAGCGCGTCGAGGTAGTGCGCACTCGCCAGCTTGGCCGTCTTGAGGGTGTGCTCGGCACTCGTTCCACCGATCACCACCGCCAAGTGGTACGGGGGGCAGGCAGCCGTGCCGAGACCTCGCAGCTTCTCGTCCAGGAAACGACGCAGGGCTGCTGGGTTCAGCACGGCCTTGGTCTCCTGGAACAGGAAGGACTTGTTGGCACTACCACCGCCCTTGGCCATGAACAGGAAGTGGTAGTCGTTGCCTTCGGTCGCGTACAGCTCGATCTGGGCGGGCAGGTTCGACCCGGTGTTGCGCTCCTCCCACATCGTCAGAGGTGCCATCTGGGAGTACCGCAGGTTGAGCATGGTGTACGCGTCGTAGACGCCGCGGGCGACGGCTTCCGCGTCGCCACCCCCGGTCAGCACCCGTTCGCCCTTCTTCCCCATGACGATCGCCGTGCCGGTGTCTTGACACATCGGCAGCACACCGCCGGCTGCGATGTTGGCGTTCTTCAGGAGGTCGAGGGCGACGAATCGGTCGTTGGGGGATGCCTCCGGGTCGTCGAGGATCGCTCGGAGCTGGCGCAGGTGCTCGGGGCGCAGGAGATGGGCGATGTCGTGCATGGCCTCGTAGGTGAGCCGGGTGATCGCCGACGGGTCGACCTCGAGGAACTGTCGCCCCAGAGCCGACGTGGACCCGACCCCATCGGTCGTGATGAGGCGGTAAGGCGTCGCGTCCGGTCCGGTCGGTAGCAGGTCGGCGTAGGCGAACTCCGGCATGCCGTCAAGACTAGGCGAGGCGGCCGGGGCCGGCGACGGCCGGAGGGGTCGCGGGATCAGTCGATCAGCTTGCCGCGCAGCGATCCCAGTGCGAGACCCCAGGTGATGAGTGCGAAGACGACCAGAACCGACAGGTGGTAGAGGTCCTCGACCGGGAACCAGTGGAACGACGCGTCGCGCACCAGCTTGACGCAGTGGTACAGCGGGTTGAACTGGGCCAGCACCTGGGCCCACTGCGGGAGGTTGGCGATCGGGAAGAACGTGCCGGCCAGGAGGAACAACGGCGTGAGCACGGCCGAGGTGACGTAGGTGAACGAGTCGATGGTCTTCACGACCGCTGACACCCACATGCCGAAGTAGGCGAAACCGAGCCCGGTCAGGAACGCGATGAACGGGATGGTCAACATCCCCCAGCTCGGGGCGAGACCGAAGAAGAACGTGACGATGATCGGGACCGTGCCGTAGACGCCCGCCTTCAGGGCGATCCACGAACCTTCCGCGGTGACCAGTTCGTCCACACTCACGGGTGCCGCGAGAACTGCGTCGTACGTCCGTTGGAACACCCGGCGGACATAGGTGTTGAACATCCCGGGGAACGCCGACGAGAACAGTACGGCAGTGGCCACCGTGCCCGTGCCGACGAACTCGACGTAGGCCGTGCCGCCCGCGACGTCGACCATGGTTCCGACGCCCAACCCGAAGGCGAGCAGGTAGATCGTCGGCTGCACGATCGAGGAGAACGTCGTCGACGCCCAGTACCGCTTGAACAGGGTGAACTCGCGGTTCCACACGCCCTCGAACGCGGGCCACTCGTACCGGTGCGTGCGGGTTGCCGGGCCCGTGACATCTGTGCTCATTCGAGTCGCTCCCCGGTCAGGAGGACGAACACGTCCTCGAGGTTGGCCGCTCGGCCCACACCATCGCCGAGGCCGGCAAGGACCGCCGTCGGAGCACTCTCCGACCCGAGTACCGACACCGAGGGCCCAGTGCGACGCGTCACGAGCCCAGCGGCTTGTGCCCGACTCTCGACGTCGGCGAGTCGGTCCGGAGGTCCGTAGAACTCGGTGGCCTCCGTGCCGACGTGCTCGGACAGCAGGGCCAGTGGTGCACCTTGGGCGACCACCTTGCCGTGCGACATGACCGCGACGTCGTCGGCGAGCCGCTCGGCTTCCTCGATGTAGTGGGTGGACATCAGGATCGTCTTCCCCTCGCTGCGCAGCGCGTCGATCAACGTCCACACGTCTTGTCGCACCTGCGGATCGAGGCCCACCGTCGGTTCGTCGAGCAGGATCAGCTCTGGGTCGTGGACGAGTCCGCGAGCGATCAGCAGACGCCGCTTCATGCCGCCGGACAGCTCGGTCACCTTGGCGTCGGCCCGGTCCGTGAGCTGGGCCAAGGCAAGGGCACGATCTACTGCGTCCCGACGCCGGCGACGCCCCACGCGGTAGAGGACGGCAAACATGGCCAGGTTCTGGACCACCGTCAGCTCGGTGTCGAGGTTGTCCTGCTGCGGCACGACGCCCATGCGCCCGCGGGCCGTCTTCGACTCGGCCGGGATGTCGAGTCCGAGCACGTTGATCTCGCCCGAGTCGGCGATCGCCTGTCCGGTGAGCATCCGCATCGTCGTCGACTTCCCGGCGCCGTTGGGGCCGAGCAGCCCCAAGACGATCCCGCGTGGGATGGCCAGGCTCAGACCGTCGACCGCTGTCAGCGGGCCGAACGACTTGACGACGTCGCGCAGCTCCAGTGCTGTCGCGGACACGGGAGCGGCGCGGCTCAGAACTCGGTGTCGGCGTACAGCCGAAGCTTCGTCAGCTTGTGGTGGGACTCCATGAAACGGATCGTCCCGCTCTTGCTGCGCATCACGAGAGTCTGGGTGGTCGCTCCCCCTGGCTGGAAGCGCACGCCCTTGAGCAGCTCACCGTCGGTCACTCCCGTGGCCGCGAAGTACGCGTTGTCGCCGCGAACGAGGTCGTCGGTGGAGAGCACCCGCTCGAGGTCGTGGCCGGCATCGATCGCGCGCTGGCGCTCGTCGTCGTCGGTGGGCCACAGGCGTCCCTGGATCACTCCGCCCAGGCACTTGATCGCGCAGGCCGCGATGATGCCCTCCGGAGTGCCCCCGATCCCCAGGAGCAGGTCGACGCCGGTGTCGTCGCTGGCCGCCATGATCGCGCCGGCCACGTCGCCGTCGGAGATGAACTTGATCCGGGCACCGGTCTCGCGAACCTCCTGAACGAGCCGGTCGTGGCGTGGCCGGTCGAGGATGCACACCGTGACGTCGCGGTCCTCGATCTCCTTGGCCTTGGCCACCCGGGCGATGTTCTCGGCAACCGGCAGCCGGATGTCCACGAGATCGGCCGCCTCGGGTCCAGCGGCGAGCTTTTCCATGTAGAAGACCGCCGACGGGTCGAACATCGACCCACGCTCGGCCACGGCGATGACCGACAAGGCGTTACCCATGCCCTTGGCCGTGAGCGTGGTCCCGTCGACCGGATCCACCGCCACGTCCACGGTCGGCCCCTGCCCGTCACCCACCTCCTCGCCGTTGAACAGCATGGGTGCATCGTCCTTCTCACCCTCGCCGATCACGACGACGCCGCTCATCGAGACGGTGTTGATCAGGCGCCGCATCGCGTGCACCGCCGCCCCGTCAGCGCCGTTCTTGTCCCCGCGACCCACCCACCGGGAGGCGGCCACCGCCGCGGCCTCGGTGACCCGGCCCAGTTCCAAGCCGAGGTTCCGGTCGGGGACCTCTGGGGAGGGGTCGCTTGCGGCTTCGGCGTCTGAACTCACGGCTTCGCCTCCTGGTTCGCCTCGTCGCTCCGGCGGTGAAGGCAGCGTAGCGGCCGGGCTCGAGTGGCCTTCGGGGCTCGGGGTCGGCGACCATAGGGGCATGACCGAGGGTGCCACCGCCGTTCGCAAGCGCGGCCGCGAGACCGTCGCCGACATGGCTCGATCGATGGCCGTCGTTGGCGGGGTCGTGGCGCTGCTGTTCCTGGTCGTCGTCTGGCAACGCCCCGAAGGAGGTGGGCCGAGCGTGATCCGGCCGGTCGACGTGGCCGGCGTCGTGTCGGCGGTGCGGATCGGCAACGCCCTCCCGGTGTGGGCCCCGGACGGTCTCCCTTCGACCTGGCGGCCGACCGCCGCCTGGTACGCCACCGGCGCCGAGAGTGATCCGGGTCTCGACGGGTCGGTGCTGCTCCTCGGGTACCTCACCCCGTCGGGCTCCTATGCCGAGGTCCGCCAGACCGACGGCGACCGAGCCGTCGCCATTCGGGACTGGACCGACTCCGGGCGGCGGGTGGGCACGGTGCCGGCGGGGGGTCGCACGTGGACCCACCTGGAGTCGCCGGGTTCGGGCCAGCAGGCGTTGGTCCTGACCCGGCACGACTCCGGGAAGCCGGTGCTGGTGGTGGTCACGGGCAAGGCGGACGTGGGCGAGCTCACGACGCTGGCGGGCTCGCTTCGGTAGCGGCCGCCTCCAGCGCGGTGGCGACGCGGGCGCGCGCTCCGTCCAGCCAGCGCTGGCAGTGGTCGGCAAGCCGCTCGCCGCGCTCCCACAGCGCCAACGACTGCTCCAACGTGAGTCCGCCGCCCTCGAGGGTGGCCACGATCCGGGTGAGCTCCTCGCGGGCTGCCTCGTAGCTGAGTCCGTCGAGCTCGGGTTCGGTCACGTCGCTCAGCCTAGGTGGGCCCAGGCACCGAGACCACAGCTGCGAACTCGCCGTCAGCCACCCGGATCCGCAGCATCGATCCGACTCCGACCTGGTCGGGGTTGCGCACGATCACTTCGCCCTCCTCACGGCCCTGGTCCTTCCCAGCGGTGGCGACGATTGCGTAGCCGCGCTCGAGCGTCGCAGCCGGCGACAGCGACCGGACCCGGGCCCTCGCGTGCTCGAGGTCGTCGACGGCCCGCGCGAGCAGATGGACGACCGATCGCCGGGTGCGGGCCCGGTCCTGCTCCACGCTGCGCTTGCGCTCCACCAGCCCGGCGTCGGGATCGGCGAGGACCGGGCGGGAGCGGAGCTGCGTCAACCGTTGGGCCTCCGCGTCGATCCGAGCGACCAGTCGCGAGCGAAGGCGATCGCGGGCGCTCGCGATGCGGCGCAGCTCTTCGCCGACGTCCGGGACGATCCGCCGCGCGGCGTCGGTCGGTGTGCTGGCCCGGGCATCCGCGACGAGGTCGATCAGCGGGGCGTCCTGCTCGTGGCCGATCGCGGCGACCACCGGCGTGGCGACGGCGGCGACCGCCCGCAGCAGCTCCTCCTCGGAGAACGGCAGGAGATCCTCGACCGAACCGCCGCCCCGGGCCACCACGATCACGTCGACCTCGGGGTCGCGGTCCAGCCGCTGCAGGGCGGCCACCACCTCGGTCACTGCGCTGGGGCCCTGGACCACGACCTCCTCGACCCGGAAGCGGACGGCGGGCAATCGGCGACGGGCGTTCTCGACCACATCGCGCTCGGCGGCCGAAGCCCGTCCGGTCACCAGCCCCACGACCGTCGGCAGGAAGGGAAGCTCCCGCTTGCGTTCGACGGCGAACAATCCCTCGGCCGCCAGCGCCACCCGGGTGCGTTCGACGCGGGCCAGCAGGTCGCCCAGCCCCACGGCGCGGATCTCGCTGGCGGCCAGGGAGAAGGTTCCGCGGGCCAGGTAGAAGTTCGGCTTGGCGTGGACCACCACCCGGGCACCGTCGGCGAGTGGTGGGCTGACGGTGCCGAGCAGGGCGGTCGGGCAGGTGACGGTGACGGACACCTCGGCGACGGGGTCGCGCAGGGTCAGGAATGCGGTCGAGGCGCCGGGCCGTCGGCTGACCTGGGTGACCTGTCCCTCGACCCAGACGGCACCGAGTCGACCGATCCACGACGCGACCGCCGTCGCGATCGTCCGCAGCGGCGCCGGTTGCTCGGCCGACGTCTGCAGTGCCACGCGGGGAGCCTACGGGGCGCCCGGGCCGGCCCGCCCACGGCGGGGCGACGTGGTGACGCCGACTTACGATGGACCGGTGACCACGTCCCTGCCCGGTCGTCGCCGTGTCCTCCTGGCGAACCCCCGCGGCTACTGCGCCGGCGTCGATCGAGCCGTCGTCACCGTCGAGCAGGCCCTGGAGCTGTACGGGCCACCGGTGTACGTGCGCAAGCAGATCGTGCACAACCGTCACGTGGTCGAGGAGCTCGAGGCCAAGGGCGCGGTCTTCGTCGAGGAGACCGACGAGGTGCCCGAGGGTGCCCGCGTGGTGTTCTCCGCACACGGCGTGGCCCCCAGCGTGCACGAGGAGGCGGCGGCGCGCGGGCTGCGCACGATCGATGCCACCTGCCCGCTCGTGACCAAGGTGCACCACGAAGCGAATCGGTTTGCCGACGAGGGCTACCAGATCCTGTTGATCGGCCACGAGGGCCACGAGGAGGTCGTGGGAACCAGTGGCGAGGCGCCCCGGTCGATCACGATCGTCGATGGAGTGGAGCACGCCACCCACGTGGCCGTTCCCGACCCCGACAAGGTGGCGTGGCTCTCCCAGACGACGCTCTCGGTCGACGAGACCATGGCCACGGTCGACGTGCTGCGCGACCGGTTCCCGGCGATGATCGACCCGCCCAGCGACGACATCTGCTACGCCACCCAGAACCGGCAGGCCGCGGTGAAGCTCATGGCGGCCGAGTCGGACCTGGTCCTGGTGGTCGGTTCGGCGAACTCGTCGAACTCGGTGCGGCTGGTCGAGGTGGCCCTCGACGCCGGGGCCGGGGCGGCGCACCGCGTGGACAACGCCGGTGAGCTCGATCCGCGGTGGTTGTCCGGCGCCGTGGTGGTCGGCGTCACCAGCGGGGCTTCGGTGCCCGACTCGTTGGTGTCCGGGGTCCTCGTCTGGCTGGCTGAGCACGGCTATGACGACGTGGCCGAGGTCACCGCCGCCACGGAGAGCCTGGTCTTCGCGCTGCCGCCCGAACTGCGCCGGGACATGAAGGCGGCCGAGCGCGGCTGAGCCGGATCAGGCGCGGTTGGAGCGGAGCCGCCAGGCCCGCCAGCCGAGTGTCGTGCCGGCGGCGGCTTCGGCCGCGACGAGCATCGGGCCCGACGCCACGAGGATCAGGAGGAGACCGGAGACGAGTCCGCGTAGTCCTCCACCCGACCCGGTCACGAGTTCGACCACGAACAAGGTGACGAACAGCACCAGCGGCGCGGCGATCACCACGGACCACCGGTTGGTCCAGCGGACCTCCCACCCGCAGTAAGCCGTGGCCAGGACGAACGGCACGCCGAAGAGCAGGCCGACCCCGCCGACCAGCAGCCCGCTCAGCAGGCCCGCGACCATCGAGACCGCAGTGAGGATCACCGCGACTCCTGGCGTCGTCAGCCCCGGGCGGCGGCGCGACCGGTAGACCGTCCCCTGCTCGCTGCGCGCCGGCGGTGTGGGGTCCGTGTGGTCGTCGACCGGCGGGGAAACCGGAGCGGGGGCAGCGGCAGCCTCGTTCGCCGTCGGTTCGGCAGGTCCGCCTGAGCCAGGGACCCAGGACGCCTCGGGCGAGGTCGACGACGAGGCACGGGCCGGCACGTTCACGGCGACCACGGTAGGCGATCGATGCCGGCGGCCGGGAATCCGGCGCGCGGATCAGCCCCCGGCAACGGCCGGCGGGGCGGGTCCAGCAGCCGGTGTGGGGTTGACCCCGAAGCGTTCGTCCACCTCGAGCGGATCGTCGGCCGCCGGTGCCGTCCGACCCTGGCCAAGGACCACGAGTGAGTCGCTGGCCGACGCGACCAGCTCGGCGGCCTGGGGTTGCCGGGTGACGACCTCGAGCGGGGGCGGGGTGTCGAGCTCTGCATCGCTCACCCTCAGCTCGGTGAGCTTGCGGGCGGTCACGAGGACCCGCGTCTCCATCGACCCCACGGTCTCGTTGTAGGCCTTGACCGCACCGGTCAGCTGAGTGCCAAGCCGGGTGAGGTGGCCTCCCATGGTGGCCAACCGGCCATGGAGCTCCCGACCCAGGTGGTACACGGCCCTGGCGTTGGCGGCCAGCAACTCCTGACGCCATGCGTAGCCGACCGTGCGGAGGAGCGCGATCAGCGTCTGCGGCGTCGCGATGATCACGTTCCGCTCGAAGGCGTACTCCAACAGGGACGGGTCCTCGTCGAGCGCAGAGTTCAGGAACACCTCGGCCGGAACGAACATGACCACGAACTCCGGGGTGGGCTCGAACCGTTCCCAGTACGCCTTGGCAGCGAGGTCGTCGACGTGCTTGCGCAGGTGCCGTGCGTGGGCCTTCAGCCGATCGTTGCGGGTGGCCTCGTCCTTGGCCTCCATGGCCTCGAGGTAGCCGCTGAACGACACCTTGGCGTCGACGACCACGTTCTTGTCGCCCGCGAGCTTCACCACGAGGTCGGGCCGCAGCGCCCCGTCGTCGTTCACCGACGTGGACTGCTCGACGAAGTCACAGTGCTCGACCATGCCTGACGTCTCCACGACCCGGCGCAGCTGCATCTCGCCCCATCGCCCGCGGACCTGCGGGGCACGCAGGGCCGTGACCAGCTGCGCGGTCTCCGACCGCAGCTGGTTCGACGTCTCGTTCATGGTCGTGACCTGCTGGCGCAGCTCCGCATAGGCCCCGGCCCGGTCCTTCTCCACGTCGAGCAGCTGCTTCTGCACCTTCGTCAACGACTCCGACAGAGGCTTGACGAGGTGCTCGACGGCTTGACGGCGCTGTTCGAGCTCGGCTGTGGAACGCGCCTCGCTGGCCTTCAGCTTCTCGTCGGCCAGCTGCTGGAACTGGTCGAAGAACTGGGCGCTGTTCTTGCGCACGACGTCGGCCGAGAGCTTCTCGAACTCGGCCTGGAGCTGCTCCCGCTCACCGCGGACGAGGGCGAGCTGTGCAGTCGACGCCTGCTGCTCGGCCGCGAGCCTGGCGCCGGCCGCGTCGCGCTCGGCGGCCAAGGTGGCGTCGGTGGCCGCAAGCCGAGTGGCGAGCTCGGAGCGCGCGCGCGCCGAGCGCTGCTGGGCCCAGGCGGCTCCGATGGCCAGACCGGCGCCGAGGCCGAGGACGGCGGCGAGGAGCGTCGCGAACACGGCGATCGAGGTCATGAACCCATGCTCGCAGCCTGGTCCGACAGAACCGGGACGGCTCGGCAGCGACGCGCCGACCGCATCCAGGGCGCGCTCCGGACGCACCTAGGATGGCCGGTCGTGGCACTCAGCATCGGCATCGTCGGCCTGCCCAACGTCGGCAAGTCCACACTCTTCAACGCCCTCACCAAGAACGACGTGCTGGCGGCGAACTACCCGTTCGCCACGATCGAGCCGAACATCGGGGTCGTTGGCGTTCCAGACCCGCGGTTGGCCCGGTTGGCCGAGGTACACGGGTCGCAGCGGATTGTGCCGGCCACCGTGTCGTTCGTCGACATCGCGGGCATCGTCAAGGGCGCCAGCGAGGGCCAAGGGCTGGGCAACAAGTTCCTGGCCCACATCCGCGAGGCCGACGCGATCTGCCAGGTGATCCGCGTCTTCGAAGACTCCGACGTGGTGCACGTCGAGGGCCGCGTCGACCCCGCTGACGACATCGAGACGATCAACACCGAGCTGATCCTCGCGGACCTCCAGACGATCGAGAAGGTGCTGCCGCGGCTGCAGAAGGAGTCGCGACTCGTGAAGGGCAGCCACGACCAGGTGGCCGCCGTCGAAGTGGCGCAAGAGGTGCTGCAGAAGGGTCAGACGGTGTTCGCCGCAGGTCTCGACCTCGAGCCCCTGCGTGAGCTGTTCCTGCTGACGGCCAAGCCGTTCCTCTACGTCCTCAACATGGACGAGGAGGAGTTGACCAACGAAGACCTCAAGGCGCAGTTGCGCGCACTCGTCGCCCCGGCGGAGGCGATCTTCCTCGACGCGAAGGTCGAAGCCGAGCTCGTCGAGCTGGACGACGCCGAGGCGCTCGAGCTGCTGCAGTCGATCGGCCAGGAGGAGTCCGGACTCGACCTGCTGGCCCGGGTCGGCTTCGACACCCTCGGCCTGCAGACCTACCTGACGGCCGGTCCGAAGGAAGCACGCGCGTGGACGATTCGCAAGGGAGCGACCGCGCCCGAAGCTGCGGGCGTGATCCACACCGACTTCCAACGCGGCTTCATCAAGGCCGAGGTCGTGTCGTTCGACGACCTCATGGCAGCGGGCACCATGGCCGAGGCCAAGGCGCGCGGCAAGGTGCGGATCGAGGGCAAGGACTACGTCATGGCCGACGGCGACGTCGTCGAGTTCCGCTTCAACGTCTGACGGTGCGGCCCTCAGTGCGCTGAGGTTACGCCGGTTCCAAGATCGCTAAGTCCGCAGACAGTCCGCATGAGACCGGGGCGGATCGGCCGATGGACATCGGCAGCTGCACGGCGGGCTGCACGTGCGCCGGTCGTCCAGGAGTCCTTCGGACCGGACGGGCCTGCTGCTGCTCTGGCCCTTCTAGAGCTGCTCGAACTGGCACGGCACGACTGCTGCGGCGACGCCACACCACCGGACGACGTCGTCACGACATCCGGGTTGTCGCTCAGGACGGCGTGGCCTCCCTCGCCCGGGTCGCGTGGCTCGCCGTCGAGGACTCGCGGGACCTCCTGCTCGCCTGCTGGAGAGGTCCGCCGAAGGCCGCCTTGACAGCCCTGTATCGGCACTTCTGCGTGCCCCGGAGCGGCACGCCTCGTCGCCTCGGCGCGTTGGTGACGTGCTACCAGACGCCGGGAATCAAACGCGACGTTCGCCGCTGGTAGGCCACATAGTCTGGAAGCGCCTTCACGAGCATCTCCTCCTCCGTCCGAATCCGTCGGCTATAGGCGACGCCATTCACCGCGACCGCTCCGATAGCCGCCGGACCGCTACTCGCGGCAAGGCCGTACCCGAGCCACATCGTGAGAACCCCCAGGTACCCGGGATGCCGCACGAAGCGGTACAGGCCAGCGTCGACCACCGCCTGATCCTCGGCCGTCCTCAAAGTCCTCGTGTAGTACTCGCCGAGCGTTTGAGCCGCGCGGACTCTCAACCCCAGCCCCACACCCATCAACCCAACGCCAGCCCAGGCATACGGCAGCGACAGGCGTCCGATGCGTGACTCAGCAACCAGCGGGCATCCGAGCGCGCTCATGCCGAAGGCGACTCCTACGTCTCGCGTGGTGTGACCGTCCGTACCTTCCGCCGAGAAGGACCGCGCCTCGGCACCCTTGCGTAGTCGTCCCTCGACAACGATGAACGTCGCGAGTATGAGACCACCAACCAGCGCAGGCGCTCGGCGTTTCGCTATCACCACCGCCATCCCATCCCTCCTAGCTCCGTGAGACAGAATCGGTTGCCAAGACTCGCCGAGGGCGCGCGATATCTGCACGTCCGTGCGGTTAGTCCCACTCGATGGTCAGTCGACTCTGGTACCCCGGCCCGGGCGGCTGGACCTCGGTCTCGACCCGTGGCACACCGTCGATCGTCACGTCCACGGCTCGGAAGTCGAAGCCGTCCTGTGGCCCGGGTTCAAAGGTGAAGGTCACTCGCTGCCCTGGCACAGCACGGTGATAACCGGCCATGCGTAGGTGCGAGAAGGAAGCCCAACAGCCTCCGGGCGTCTCGTCGGAATCCAGGACACCCCAGCCGTCAGCGTCGTGCCATTCACGGACGACTCCGATTGCCATGTGCTGATGATGCCCGATTCCGGCATGGCAGTCGCGCCCGTTGTCGGCACTTCGCTGCGCGGCTGCAACACCGAGCGGTGGGCTACTGCGCGCCAAACACGAAGGACTCTCGATAGGGCGTTGTGATGTGCCACGTCGCGTGGCGGCGGGCCCGCCCGGCGACCTCACGCGGACGCACGGTGGCCAGAAGGTCCTTCGCCTTGGCCGCGGTCAGATTCCGTTGCCCACCAGCAGGGGTCAGCTCCATCAGCACCTGATGCAGCCGGTTGACCGCCTGGGTGCGGGACCGGACCAGGTCCCGGCGACGTTCGGACAGCAACCACAACGCCACCATCTGGTATCCACGACAACCTCCCGCAGCCCTTCCGATCAGTCTTCGCCACGGCGCTGCCAACGGAAAGTCCGCAGGCACAGCACGGCCCCGACGACGGTCCAGATGACCAGCACGGCGGCGACCCACGACAGCTGCCACGACCCCGAGGCCTCCGCGGCCTCGAACGTGTCCGGCAGGAAGACCGAGCGCATCCCCTGGGTGAGCCACTTGAGAGGGAAGATCGCCGCGATGTGCTGCATCCACGTGGGCAGCTCGGTGTAGACGAAGAAGACACCTGAGATGAACTGCAGGACGAGCACGATCGGCGTGATCAGGGCGGGAGCGGAGTCCGCGTCCCGCGGAACCGAGGAGAAGGCGATCCCCAGCAGCGCCGACGACAGGAGGCCGAGGAAGGCGACCCACGCGAACGTGAGCCACCCGGACGCGTCGGGCAGGTTCACACCGAAGAAGAGCACCCCGATGGCCATGAGCAGGGTGATCTGCATGATGGCGACACCGAGGACGAGTAGGAACTTGCCGACGAAATATGCCGCTCGGGGCATGGGCGTGCCGGACAGCAGCTTCAGCCCGCCGCTGTCCCGCTCGAAGCAGATCCCGATGGCCAGCGCCTGGAAGCCGCTGTTCACGAAGCCGCTCGCGACCATGCCGGCCACGAAGTACTGGCTGAACGTCACGCCGGGGGCAATGTCCTGGTTGAAGACCGACCCGAAGATGCAGAGCAGCAGCGCCGGGAAGACGATCGTGAAGACCACGGACTCGCGCTGGCGAAGGAAGCGCTTGAGCTCGATGCGCGCCCGGCCCCACCCGACGCTCGACCAGGTGGGCACACGGGTCGGCCGTGCCGCGGCCGTGCGCGGCGTCACGACGCCTCCTCGGCGCCGGAGGTCGGCCTGATCATCGCGAGATAGGTGTCCTCGAGGGTCGGACGACGTACGGCGAGGTCCGGCACCTCCGGGCCGAAGCGGGCGGCCAGCTCGCCGACCACCCGCGTCGGAGTGTTCGTCGACACCTCGCGAGCGGCACCGTCCTCGGTCCAGCTCACGACCGCAGCCGCCGATGCCCGACCCCCGAGGCGCTCGGGGTCGTTGACCTCGAGGACGCGACCGTTCGCGATGACGGCCAGGCGATCAGCGAGCTGCTCGGCCTCCTCGAGGTAGTGCGTCGTGAGCAGGATGGTCGTGCCGTCCCCGTTCAGGTCGCGGATCAGGTCCCAGAACTGACGCCGCGCCTCGGGATCGAAGCCGGTGGTCGGCTCGTCGAGGAACAGCAGCTCCGGCCGTCCGACGATGCCCAGGGCGACGTCGAGCCGTCGACGCTGGCCGCCGGACAGGTGGCGAACCCGGGTCTTCCGCTTCTCCTCCAGGCCGACCGCTGCGATGACCGCGTCGACGGCGCGAGGCTCGGGGTAGTAGGTTGCGAAGTGATCGACGACCTCCAGGACGGTCAGCAGCTCGATGGCACCGGAGTCCTGCAGGACGATGCCGATGCGGGTGCGCCACTGCTGGGTGGGGTGAGCCGGGTCGCGGCCGAGGACGGAGACGGTCCCGGAGTCCCGTCGCCGGAGGCCCTCGAGGATCTCGACCGTCGTCGTCTTGCCCGCGCCGTTGGGCCCGAGGAGAGCGAACACCTCGCCGGTCGCCACGTCGAGGTCAACGGAGTCGACGGCGCGGGCGAGGGTGCCGTCCTTGTCGGAGCCGTACGTGCGGACGAGCCCGCGCACGGTGATCGCGAGCTCCCCTACCACCGTCCACCCCTTCCCACGTGATCATGCGCCTTTGTGCCTGCTGTGCCGCCCGTGAGCCTCGTCCGATGACGTACGTACGCCCTCGTCACCTTCTCAGACCTCTCGTGATCATGCGCAAACGATCCCCGGCGAATCCTTCTCGGGGTTCCTCGGGGCCGTGCCCCCCTGCCGTCGACCCCAAGCGCCGCCCGGACCGCGAGCCGGAGACCGGCTACTTCCAGTCGTTGGACATGTAGGCCTTCGGCCGGCGCGCGCTCGGATCGATCGTGGTCTGTGAGCAGTCAGAGCCTTTCAGACCGGTGACCTCGCTCGCGGCCCGGACCGGCGTGGCCCAGATGGTCGCCGCGGGTGCCGCCGGACGGCCGTACTAGACCAATCTCGAGTGCGAGGGACGCAATCGGCACAGGCGCACCACCTCGCCAGTCAGTTGCGAGCTGACCTTGTCGTCGAGTTCCCGTGCCGTGCGTGCACGCTGTCACGACGCGGTTGAGGTGCGGGACTCGGCCATGTCGAAACGCCGGGGAGAGCGCGGGTCTGGCCGGCGTTCGTCGTCTACGACGTGCTGGAGCACCTGTCCGGGGGGACCGAGCTGGAGCAGCTCCCGGGACCGCTCAAGAGCGTCGAGGAGTAGCGCTGTTCGGCACGTCGCGCCCGCGCCTCAGCGGCGTCCCGGTCGCTCCATGTATGTGTCTGGAGGATCTCAGCCCCTGGTCCGTCATCGATCATGAGCCGGACCAGGGCGCGCCCGATGCCGAAGCCGCGTACCTCCGGCAGCACGTAGACGTCGGCCAGGTAGGCGAGGCTCACGCCGTCTGACAGGGCACGCGCGAAGCCGACCATGCGCCCGTTGCGGTGTGCCGTCACAACCCGCCACGCGCCGGCCACTTGCTGTCGAATGACCTCCTCATCGCGCCACCTGCCCCAGTACGCGGCTGTGGAGAGGAAGCCCAACAGCGCGGCGACATCCACACGGGCCGGATCGGCGGTCAGTTCGACGGTCTCGTCCCCCGCCAGCCGGTGCAGCACCATCGGCCAAGTGTCGTTGACCTCCCCGACGGGAGACAGACCCTCATCCATCCGAGGGATCTTGCCGGATCGACACCTGGCCAGGCGAGCGCGATCAGGCTGTTCAAGAGGCTCTTGCTGACCGTCTCGTTGACGGCGTGGACGCCTATCGGACTCTGATGTTTCCAAGCAAGGTCTACACCTGATGCATTCTCTGAAGCCGCGCAGAGCACCTCGCCCCGACGCGTTCCAGTGACAGATCAGACAACTTCACGTAGAGCCCGAGATCGGCACCGCCATGCGCCCGGTGACTACGAGTGCGTGCGCTCCTGGATCTCGGCGAGCAGCTGGTTCAGGTCGACGGGATGATCGGTCGAGACCTCGATCACCGGTCCCAGCCGGAGGGGCTCGGCGGTGTTGATCACCTGATGAATGTCAGGGACCAGCGACTCATCGAAGTGGCCCGGGTGCCGATCCGGGATGCGGCCTTCGTACCGGCGGCGGGCTTCCTCCGGTCGACATTGACACCAGATCTCGACCATCTGGTCGACGCCTGCTCGGGTCAGCCCGCCGGTCACCAGATCACGGGTGTGAGGGGCGAGCCACGACTCGATGACCGCCCCCGGGGGCATCCGGCGAGGAGCGTCCAGAGAACTTCACCGGCAGCTGCACCGCGGCGGCGAGAGTCTTCTCGGTTGGCGAAGCTGAGGTTGTCCAGCAGGGTCTCCTTCACGGAGTCCTTCGCTAGCGGCGGCAGGCTCAGAGCCGCGGCCAACGGGACGGCCAGGGTCGTCTTCCCTGACCCCGGCGGTCCGTTGACGATGATCGCCGTCCGCACCCCGGCATTCTGCCGGACCACCCCGCCCGCGATCGGCGGTGGTCTCAGCCGGTTGATGCAACACCTTGTTGATCTGGTGTTGTGGCGTGGGGAGGTTGGGATACAGCGGTTGTCTGAGGTTGAGAAGGTTGTGATTGCTCAGCGTTCTGCGGCTGGGGTGTCGTCGCGGCAGATTGCTCGTGATCTGGGGCGTCCGGCTCGCACGATCTCGGAGCATGTGGAGCGGTTGCGGCGGCGGCCGCCGCGAGTGCGTCAGCGGTCGCTGAGGCAGTTGTCGTTGGTGGAGCGGGAGGAGATCTCTCGGGGTCTGGCGGAGGGTCGGTCGTTGCGGGAGATCGCCGAGGTGTTGGGCCGGTCGGCCTCGACGGTGTGTCGGGAGGTGGCTCGTAACGGTGGCCGACGGCGCTATCGGGCGACCCGGGCTGAAGGGCGGGCTTGGTCTCTGGGTTGCCGGCCGAAGGTGGCGAAGTT